>Ga0307374_10014691_pt1 | contig 10629 bp, 9 predicted proteins | sample OX3MG_FD_202532 | JGI IMG/M metagenome (GOLD analysis project Ga0307374, IMG submission 202532) | Soil microbial communities from Risofladan, Vaasa, Finland - OX-3 | ecosystem: Environmental > Terrestrial > Soil > Coastal area > Acid sulfate soil | place: Finland: Risofladan, Vaasa | collected... | reverse complement strand
CGGTGAGCGCGCACGAGTTCCTGCGCGACGTTCACGGTCTCGCGCAGCGCCTGCCGTGCGCCGCGCACGTGCTGAACGCGTGTTCCGACCGCTACCGCTTCGCGGTCGCGCTCGCCGCCTGCCTGGTCGATGGGCGCACCACGCTGCTGCCTTCGACGCGCACGCCGGACGTGATCCGCCACGTCTCGGGCTTCGCGCCGGATACGATCTGCGTGACCGACGATCCGGACTGCGACATCGATCTGCCGCAGATCCTGCAGCGCGACGAGGAGCGCACGGCGGCGCCCTGGGCGGTGCCCTCGATCGATGCGGACCGACAGGCCGCGATCGTCTTCACTTCCGGATCGACCGGCACTCCCGTGCCACATCGCAAGACCTGGGGGCGACTTTGCGCCTGCGTGCGCGACGGCGCGCGCCGCCTCGGGCTCGCCGACGGGAGGGTCCACGCGCTGGTCGGTACCGTCCCGCCGCAGCACATGTACGGCTTCGAGTCGACCGTGCTGCTCGCGATGCAGGGCGCCCATACGCTGGTCGCGGAGCAGCCGTTCTACCCCGGCGACATCGTCGTCGCGCTCGAGTCGGTGCCCCGACCGCGCGTGCTGATCTCGACGCCGGTGCATCTGCGCGCGCTGCTCGCGGCCGACGCCGGCCGACCGGCGCTCGATCTGATCATATCGGCCACCGCGCCGCTCGCCGGCGAATTATCGCGTCGGCTCGAGCGGTGCTTCTCGAGTCCGCTGATCGAAATCTACGGCTCGACCGAGACGGGGCAAATCGCGACGCGGCGCACCGCCCGGACGAAGCGCTTCAGCCTGTGGCCGGGGATCACGCTCACCCGCATCGACGAAGGCACGCTGGTCGAGGGCGGGCACCTGGAGGCGCCCACCGCGCTGTGCGACATCGTCGAGATCGTCGGGGACGGGGAGTTCTTGCTGCAGGGACGCACCGAGGACCTGGTCAACATCGCCGGCAAACGCAGTTCCCTGAAGTACCTGAATCATCAGTTGAATTCTCTGCCGGGCGTCATCGACGGCGTTTTCTTCCACGGCGAGGCGGCATCGCATCCCGAAACCGGCGTCGCGCGGCTCGCCGCCGCGGTGGTCGCGCCCTCGCTCGATCGTGCAACGCTGCTCGATCTGCTGCGCGAGCGGATCGATCCGGTCTTTTTGCCCAGGCCCTTGCTGTTCGTCGAGCGCCTGCCGCGCAATTCGACCGGCAAGCTGCCGCGTGAGGCGTTGCGCGCACTCGCCGCGGACGCCGAATGATCGTGCGATGAAAGCGGCGCACGGCCCCTGGCGCAGCGTCGATCTTGCGATCGACGCGAATCATGCCGCATACGCCGGCCATTTCCCCGGCAGGCCGATTCTCCCGGGCGTCGTGCTGCTCGACGCCGCATTGCACGCCCTCGCGGCCGAGGGGCTGCTCGATCCGGCGCGCTGCCGGGTTGCGTCCTGCAAATTCTCGAGCCCCGTCCGCCCATCGGACCGGGTCGTGCTCGAACTCAGCGCAACGGCGAACGGCTCGATCCGCCTGCGCTTCAGCGCCGGCGGCCGCGCCGTGGCGAGCGGCGTCGTGACGCCGTGCGATCGCGACGAGGCGCGCTGAGACCGGCGTGGGCGCCTCATCGACCAAGCCCGCAGCACGCGCCGAATGGCTGGCGAAGCCCGAGCGCGGCAGCCGCGTGTTGTTGCGGCTGATGAGCGCCTTCAGCCTGCGCTGCGGACGGCGTGCAAGCCGCATCCTACTGCACGCGGCGACGGTTTATTTCTTCCTGTTCGCGCCGCGGGCGCGCCGGGCCTCGGGTCGCTACCTGCGCCTCGCGCTCGGCCGCAAGCCGCGGCTGCACGAGCGATACCGACACCTGGCGTACTTCGCGACGACGATTCACGACCGCGTGTTCCTCGCCGGCGGCCGCGCCGACGCGTTCGACCTCAGTGTCGAGGGCGGCGAACTGCTGCGCGAGCAACACGCCGCCGGCCGCGGGGCGATTTTGCTCGGCGCACACCTCGGCAGTTTCGAGATGGTCGGCGCGCTCGGCCGGCGGATCGGCGGCGTGCCCATGAGCATGGCCATGTACGAGGAGAACGCGCGCAAGCTGCGCGATCTGCTGGTCGCGATCGCTGCGGATGTCGAACCCGATGTCGTGCCGCTCGGCCGGATCGATTCGATGCTGCGGATCGCCGAACGGGTCGACGCCGGCGCCTTCGTCGGCATGCTCGGCGATCGGACGATCGGCCGGGAAGCACTGCACGCCGCAACCGTGCTCGGAGGCACGGTCCACCTGCCGACCGGACCGATGCGCCTCGCCGCGGCGCTCGGCAGCCGGGTGATCTTCATGGCCGGACTGTACCGGGGCGCTAACCGCTATCACATCGTCTTCGCCGAGGTCGCCGACTTTGCCGGACTGCACGGCGCGGCCCGGACCGCGGCAATACCGGTCGCAATCGAGCGCTATGCGCAGCTGATCGAGCGCCAGTGTCGCAGCGATCCATACAACTGGTTCAATTTCTATGAGTTCTGGCAGATGCCGGGCGGCGCGGACGGCGGATGACCCGCAAGCGCGCCCCGTTCGCGCTGCTCGCGCTGCTCGTGTTGCTCGCGCTGCTCGCACTGCTCGCGCCGGCGCCGTCGCTGCGAGCGCTCGGCGTTGCGGCGCCGGACGGCGATTTCGCCCGCATCATGCGGCTGCTGCGCGAGCACCCGCACCGCCGCGCGCGTTTCACCGAGCGCCAGCACCTTGCGGTCCTCGACCGACCGCTCGAGGTGACGGGGGAATTGCTCTATGACGCGCCCGACCGGCTCGAGGAGCGGCTGTTGCGGCCGCGCCGCGAGAGCGTGCTCGTCGACGGCGACCGGCTGACCGTCACTCGCGGCAAGCACCGCCGCGTGCTCGATCTGACCCGCTATCCGCCGATTGCGACGCTGATCGAGAGCATTCGCGCGACGCTCGCCGGAGATGCCGCCGCACTGTCGCGCTCGTTCACCGTCGATTTCAGCGGCGATGTCGCCCGCTGGACGCTGCGCCTCACGCCGCGCCCGGCGGCACTCGCCCGGCGCGTCGCGCTCATCCGCATCGATGGCGCGAGGGGCGCGCTGCTGCGCGTCGAGATCCGCGAGACCGACGGCGATCGATCCTCGATGAGAATCGAGGACGAGGCTCGATGAACCGCCGCAACACCGTGCCGCTCGCGCTGTGGCTTGCCGCGCTCGCGGTCGCCGGGTGTTTCGCCGTGCGTGCGCGCTACGTCGCGGACCTGTCCGCTCTGTTGCCCGCGCAGCCGACGCGCGCACAACGCCTGTTGGCCGACTTGCTGCGCTCGGGCCCCGCATCGACGTCGATCCTGATCGCGATCGACGGCGCCGACGGCGAGGCGCGGGCCCGCGCCTCGCGTGCGCTCGCGGCGAGACTGCGCCGCGACGGCGCGTTCACGGCCGTTTTGAATGGCGATCCGACCGCCGCGGCGCGCGACCGGCGCTTCATCTTCGATCACCGCTACGTTCTGAGCGATGCGATCACCGCCGCGCATTTCACCGCGGCGCACCTGCACACGGCGATCGAGCGCACGATCGACGAACTCGCGACACCCGCTGGTCCGTGGTTGAAGTCGCTCCTCCCGCGGGATCCGACCGGCGAGGTCGAGCGGATCGCGGACCGCTGGGGCTCGGGCGGCGGACCGGCGATACGGCACGGCGTCTGGTCGTCGCCGACCGGCGATCGCGCCTTGCTGATTGCGATAACCCGCAGCTCGGGCTCGGACACCGACGGCCAGAGTCGCGCGCTTGTGGCGATCCGGCGCGCCTTTCGCGGCACGGGTGCGGGCCTGCGGCTGCGGCTCAGCGGCCCGCCGGTCTTCGCCGTCGCCGCGCGCGCACGGATCGAACGCAGCGTGCTGCGGCTGTCGGTCCTCGGCGGCGCGCTCATCGTCGCCCTGCTCCTCGTGGTCTATCGCTCCCCCGTCGCGGTGCTGCTCGGGCTGCTGCCGGTGCTCACCGGCGCGCTCGTCGGCGTCGGTGCGGTTGCAGCGGTATTCGGCACCGTCCAGGGCGTGACGCTCGGCTTCGGCGTCACGCTGATCGGCGAGGCCGTGGATTATGCAATCTACTTCTTCATCCAGTCGGGCGACGGTGGCGGCGCAGGGTGGCGGCAGCGGTTCTGGCCGACGGTGCGACTCGGCGCACTGACCTCCATCTGCGGCTTCGCGACACTGTTGCCGACGGGCTTCCCCGGCCTTGCACAGCTCGGGATCTATTCGATCAGCGGCCTCGCCGCGGCCGCGCTGACGACGCGTTTCGTGTTGCCGATCGTCGCGCCGCGGCAGCTGCGCCTGCGCGACGTCGCGCCGCTCGGGCGCGCACTGCGCAGGCGCATCCCGCGCCGGATCATCGCGCACACGCTCGCCGCCTCGTTCGCAATCGTCTCGCTCGCAACGCTCGTTCTCGCCCACGGCGGCGCGTGGAACCACGACCTCGCGGCGCTCAGTCCGGTGTCCGCCGCGGATCAACGGCTCGACGCGTCGCTGCGCGCGGATCTCGGCGCGGCCGACGTGCGCGACATCGTCGTCGCCCGCGGCGCGGACCGTCAGGCGGCGCTGCGCGGCGCGGAGCGGGCCGACGCGGCCTTGCGGACGCTGGTGGGTGCCGGCGTCATCGCCGGCTTCGAGAGTCCGGCGGATTATCTGCCGAGCCGGGCGGTGCAGCGCGCACGGCGCAGGAGCCTGCCGGATGCGCCGACGCTCGCGGCCAACCTGCGCCGCGCGACCGCCCAACTGCCGTTGCGCGACCAACGGCTCGCGCACTTCGTCGCGGACGTCGAGGCCGCGCGCCACGCCCCGGCCCTGACGAGCGCCGACCTCGCGGGCACGTCCCTCGGCGTCGCGTTCGACCGCCTGATGCTGCGCCGCAGTGATGGCTGGATCGCGTTGTTGCCGCTGCGCGCGCCGATCGTCGGCGGGCGCGCGGCGCCGATCGATCTGCGCCGCGTGCGCGCGGTGCTCGGCGGTGCCGCCGACGCGTTCGATCTGAAGGCGGAGGCGGAGGCGCTGTATTCGGGCTACCTGCACAAGGCATTGCGCGCCTCGGCGGCGGGGTTCGTGGCGATCGCGCTGTTGCTCTGGGTCGCGCTGCGCTCGCCGCGGCGCGCCCTGCGGGTCTTGGCGCCGCCGATGCTCGCGGTCCTGACGATCGCCGCGGCGCTGTCGCTCGCCGGCGAGAAGCTCACGATCCTGCATTTGGTGGGGATGCTGTTGATCGTCGCAATCGGCTCGAACTATGCACTATTTTTCGAGCGCCACTGCGGCCCGGACGACGGCGCGACGATCGGTTCGCTCGCCGTCGCGAACGCCGCGACCGTGATCGGCTTCGGGCTGCTGGCGCTCGCCGGCGTGCCGGTCCTGCGGGATCTCGGCATGACCGTCGCTCCGGGCGCCTTGCTCGCGTTCCTCTTCTCCGCCTTGATTGCCCGGCGTGAGCCGCGCATGGCGGCGGCGCATGGCTGAGCGACGCACCGATCCTGCGCCTCGCCGCGCGGCTCCGTCGCCGCTGATCGCCGCCTCGGTGGCGGGCCACGCGCTCGCCGGCATCGCCTGGATCGTCCGGCCGCGAATCTGGCCCGTCGCGCTCGCCGCCGTCGTCGCCGATCAGCTGCTGTTGGTCGGCGCCGGGCTCTGGCCGCGGAGCAGCCTGCTCGGGCCGAACTGGACGCGCCTGCCGGCAACGCCGGCGCTGCAAGGCCGCATCGCCATCACCATCGACGACGGCCCGGATCCGCGGGTCACGCCGGCGGTGCTGTCGATCCTCGATCGCTTCGGGGTCGCGGCGACGTTCTTTTGCATCGGCGAGCGGGTCGAGCGTCATCGCGATCTCGCCCGCGAGATCGTGCGGCGCGGGCATGCGATCGAGAATCATAGTTACCGCCATAGCCATGCATTTTCCTTGCTCGGCGCCGGCGCCCAGCACGCCGACATCGCCCGCGCCCAGGAGTGCATCGCCGACGCCGCCGGCGTCGCGCCCCGGTTCTTTCGCGCTCCCGCGGGGCTGCGCAACCCGTTGCTGCAACCGGTGCTCGCGCGGCTCGGTCTGCAGCTCGCGAGCTGGAGTCGCCGGGGCTACGACACGGTGACCCACGACCCCGGCAAGGTCTTGCAGCGCTTGACGCGAAGCCTGCGCGGCGGCGAAATCCTGCTGCTGCACGACGGGCATGCGGCGCGCACCGCCGCCGGCACCGCGGTCGCGGTGGAAATCCTGCCGCCGCTGCTCGAGGCGCTGCGCGAACGGCAGTTGGTGCCGATCACGCTGCGCTCGGCACTCACGGCGCAGCGCTGCGGACAAGTGCGCAAACCGGGCTAGCGCGGCCAACCCCTGGAACGATCGATTTATCTGCGCACGAAGGCCGGATCAGACGGGGATTTTCCGGACCGCCGTGAATCCTTCCCTGGAGGCTGCGGGAAAAACATCCTGTTTTTCACGCTCCGGAAAATCCCCGTCCGACCCGGCCTTCTTCCAGCGGCCTGCTGGGTAGTTCGCGCTAGAATTCGCTAATGAGCACACCTTCGACCGCACCGACCTGTCTCGCCGCCTTCACCGCGACGAGCGGCATCGGCGCGGGGTGCGCGGCGACGCTCGAGTCGCTGCGCGGGCGCCGCAGCGCGCTGCGGCCTTGCGATTTCGACGGCGTCGATCTGCCGACCTGCATCGGGGCGGTCGCGGGCGTCGATGCCCAGCCGATCCCGGCGACGCTGCGCCGCTTCGATTGCCGCAACAACCGGCTGGCGGAACTCGCGCTGCGCCAGGATGGATTCCTCGACGCCGTGCGCGACGCGGCGGGGCGGCACGGGCGCCGCCGGGTCGGCGTGTTTCTCGGCACGAGCACGTCCGGCATCCTGGAAACCGAGATTGCCTATCGCCGGCGCGATCGGACCGACGGTTCGCTGCCGGCTGAGTTCGATTACGCCGCGACCCACAACGCGTACTCGCTGGTCGAGTATGTGCGCGAGCGCACCGGTATCGAAGGACCGGCGGCGGCCGTGTCCGCCGCCTGCGCATCGAGCGCCAAGGCCTTCGCGGTCGGGCGGCGCATGCTCGAAGCCGGAATCGTCGACGCCGCGCTGGTCGGCGGTGTCGACTCTCTGTGCCTGACGACGCTGTACGGATTCCATTCGCTGCAATTGCTCGCCGGCGCCCCCTGCCGGCCGTTCGACGTGGATCGCGACGGCTTGTCGATCGGCGAAGCGGCCGCCTTCGCGCTTCTCGGGCGCGCACCGGCGAGCCTCGATCGCGACGCCGTGCTGCTCCTCGGATCGGGTGAAACGAACGACGGGCACCACATGTCGGCGCCGCGCCCGGACGGCCTCGGCGCCCAGAGGGCGATTCAGGCGGCGCTCGCCGATGCGAGGCTCGGCGCCGCCGAGATCGACTATGTGAACCTGCACGGCACCGGCACAGCGAGCAACGATCTGGCCGAAAGCGGCGCGGTCGTGGCGATCCTCGGGCGCGACGTGCCGTGCAGTTCGACCAAGGCCGCGACCGGCCACGCGTTGGGCGCCGCGGGCGCGCTCGAAGCGATCATCGGCGCGCTTTGCTTGCAGGGCTCCCTGCTGCCCGCGGGACTGCACACGAGGCGCGTCGATCCGCGGCTCGAAGCCAATTACATCACCGACAATCGGTGCGCGCCGGTGCGGCGGATACTCAGCAATTCCTTCGGCTTCGGCGGCGCCAATTGCTGCTTGCTCCTCGGGGTCGCCGGATGACGCTCGGCGCCTGCATCGAGGGCGTCGGCCTGCTCGGCCCGGGACTCGAGGACTGGGCGACGGGCGCCGCGGTTCTCGCCGGAGAACGGCCCTACCTGCCCGCGCCGACCGCATTGCCCGCTCCTTCGATCCTGCCCGCCGCCGAGCGGCGCCGCAGCGGCGCGAGCGTGCGGCTCGCGCTCGCGGTCGGGCTGCAGGCGAGCCGTCATGCGGGCGCCGACCCGCGCATGCTCGGCAGCGTCTTCGCCTCCTCCGGCGCCGACGGCGCGAATTGCCACGAGATCTGCGTCGCGCTCGCCGACTCGCGCCGCGAAATGTCGCCGACCCGCTTCACCAATTCGGTGCACAACGCCGCGTCCGGCTACTGGAGCATCGCGGTCGGCTGCATGCAGCCGTCCCAGGTGCTATGCGCCTACGACGCGAGTTTCGCCGCCGGCCTGCTCGAGGCTCTCGTGCGCGTCTCGCTCGACGCGCAGCCGATCCTGCTGGTCGTGAGCGACACGCAATATCCAGAGCCGCTGCACGCGAAGCGGCCGATCGCCGACGCCTTCGGCGTGGGCCTGGTGCTCTCGGCGCGATGCGGCGTGCGCGGCATCGCGTGGATCGAGGCGACACTCGAGAGCGGCGAGGCCGAGACGCTGCCGCAGCGCAGCCTCGAGACCTTGCGCACGACAGTGCCGGCCGCGCGCGCCCTGCCGCTGCTCGCGGCGCTCGCATCGCAGGCACCGCGGCGCGCAACGCTCGAGTACCTCGGCGGGATGCGGCTCGGCGTGGACATCCGGCCATGCTCTTAGAGCGGCGCTGGATCGAGGCGCACGTTCCCCAGGCGGGGAGCATGTGCCTGCTCGATGAGGTCCTCGACTGGAATGCCGATCGCATCCGCTGCCGCAGCGGCTCGCACCGTCTTGCCGACAATCCGCTGCGCGCCGCAGGCCGGCTCGGCGCCGCCTGCGCACTCGAGTATGCCGCGCAGGCGGCTGCGGTCCATGCGTCCTTGCTGGCCGATGCGCCGCAGAGCGCACCGCGAGCGGGCTACCTCGCGAGCGTGCGCGACCTGCAGCTGCGCGTCCTGCGGCTCGACGACGTGGCGGGCAACCTGATCTGCGAGGCCGTGCGCATCGCGGCCGATGGACAGGGCATCCTGTACGCGTTCACGGTCGATCGCGAGGATGCACCGTCCGCATCGGGACTCGTCAGCGGCCGCCTCGCGATCGCGCTCGACGGCGAACCGCCGGGAGCGCCGGCATGAACGGAACCGGGCGCCGCGCCTTGGTCACCGGCGGCAGCGGCGGCATCGGCGCGGCGATTTGCCGGTGCCTCGCGGCCGCCGGGCACGAGGTGCTGGTGCACGCGCACCGCGGCGTGGCGGCGGCCGAATCGATCGCCGGCGAGATTTGCGCGGCGGGCGGCCGCGCGCGCAGCATCGCGTTCGACGTCACCGACCCGCAAGCGACCCGCGCGGCGCTCGAGCCGCTCGCCGACGAGGCGCCCGTGCAGATTCTGGTGAACAACGCCGGCATCCACGACGACGGCGTATTCGCCGGCATGAGCGCCGGCCAGTGGGGCCGCGTGATCGACGTCTCGCTGAACGGCTTCTACCACGTCACCCAGCCGCTGCTGCTGCCGATGATCGGCAGTCGCTGGGGCCGGATCGTCAACGTGACCTCGGTTGCCGCTCTGCTCGGCAATCGCGGCCAGGTCAATTACGCCGCGGCCAAGGGGGCGCTGCACGGCGCGACCAAGGCCCTGAGCCTCGAGGTCGCGAGCCGCGGGATCACGGTCAACGCCGTCGCGCCCGGGGTGATCGCGACGGCGATGAGCGGCGGGGCATTCGATGAGGCGCGGATCGCCGACGTGGTGCCGATGAAACGCGCCGGCACCGCCCTCGAGGTGGCGAGCCTCGTCGGCTACCTCGCCTCCGAGGAGGCGGCGTATCTCACCGGCCAGATCATCGCGGTCGGCGGCGGCCTCGCTTGAATCGAGCGTCGGCGGCGGGCCTTTTGCAGTATAGTACCCGCCCATTATTCCCGCCCTCCCCTGATCCGACATGAACAAGATGTCCGGCAAGAGCCCAACCGTGGGCTTCGTGAGCCTCGGCTGCCCGAAAGCGCTCGTCGATTCGGAGCGCATCCTCACGCGCTTGCGCGCGGAGGGGTACGAAGTCGCAGCGAGCTACCGCGCCGCCGATCTCGTCGTGGTCAACACCTGCGGCTTCATCGACGCCGCCATCGACGAGTCGCTCGAGGCGATCGGCGAGGCGCTCGCCGAGAACGGCAAGGTCATCGTCACCGGCTGCCTCGGCGCGCAGCCGCAAAGGATCCTCGATCGCCACCCCGCAGTGCTCAAGATCACCGGGCCACAGCGCTACGAGGAGGTCGTCGCGTCCGTGCACGAGCACCTGCCGCCCCGGCACGAGCCGTTCTTCGACCTGGTGCCGGCGCAAGGCGTGAAACTGACGCCGCGCCACTACGCCTACCTGAAGATCTCCGAGGGTTGCAACCACCACTGCAGCTTCTGCATCATCCCGTCGATGCGCGGGCGCCTCGCGAGCCGCCCGGTGGACGAGGTGCTGCGCGAGGCGGAGGCGCTCGTGCGCGCAGGCGTCAAGGAGATCCTGGTGATTTCCCAGGACACGAGTGCGTACGGCAGCGACTTGAAATACGCCGCGGGGCGCTGGCGCGAGCGCGAGTGGCGCGCGAGCTTTCGCGACCTGGCGGCGGCACTCGCCGAACTCGGCGTGTGGATCCGCCTGCATTACGTCTACCCCTACCCGCATGTCGACGAAGTCGTCGAATTGATGGCGGATGGTCGCGTGCTGCCCTATCTCGACATTCCGTTCCAGCACGCAAGTGCCCGCATCTTGAAGGCGATGAAGCGCCCGGCG
>Ga0307374_10014690_pt1 | contig 10630 bp, 8 predicted proteins | sample OX3MG_FD_202532 | JGI IMG/M metagenome (GOLD analysis project Ga0307374, IMG submission 202532) | Soil microbial communities from Risofladan, Vaasa, Finland - OX-3 | ecosystem: Environmental > Terrestrial > Soil > Coastal area > Acid sulfate soil | place: Finland: Risofladan, Vaasa | collected... | reverse complement strand
CGTTCCAGCATCGTCACATTGCCGTCGAGCGCTGCTCGAACGTCCGGTTCCTCGACGGCTGCGCTCTCGCGCGCGGTCTGCGCGAGGACCTTGAATGCCTGCAGGTAGTCGGCGCGCCGCGGCCGGTGACCGCCATCGACGTCGAGGTAGCAGGTGGTGACGATCGGAGTGTCGTGCACGTGCTGGAGATCACCGATCTCGCGGTCGATGCGGCTCCTGACGATGGTGGCGGCCATGGCTCTCCTCGCTTCGCAAGTGGTGGTGCTCCACCACAGATTCACAAACATGCGAGCAGATCGCCAGGGACCATCGTCCCGAGCCTCCGAGCCGGCCGACCCTTGTCACGCCCCTCGACCGGGCGCCATCATCCCTGTGTTCGGGGTCCTTCGCCTCTGGCATCAGCGTCCGGAGGCAGGACGATGGGTCACGCGCAGGTTGCATCGCAGCGGCATCCGCGCCAGTCTGGGTCGGGAGCGTACCGATAGCCGGTGGCGCAGGTTGCGTACCATCGGCGCTGATCGGACCGGTCTGAGGTCACACGCGAGATGTGACGTACGGCCCTTTCACCCCGCCTCGTTGGCTTCTAGCCTGTCGCCCATGCGTGTCAAAGGCAAGCACAGGCGAGGAACATCATGAGCACGTCCGATTCGACACTGCAAGACGAGGTCATGGCTGAGTTGCGCTGGGATTCCAGCACCAACGCAGCCAACATCGGCGTGAGCGCGCACGACGGTGCGGTCACGCTGTCCGGTCATGTGGCGAGTTACCCGCAGCGCATCGCCGCCGACAAGGCAGCTCGGAGGATCCGCGGAGTCGTCGCGGTCGCCAATGAACTCGATGTGCACCTCCCGGCCTCGTGGCAACGGGATGACACGGACATCGCTGAGAGCCTCGCTCGAGCCCTCTCGGACAGCACCCTTCTCAACCCTGGATCCGTCACGGCCACCGTCAGCCATGCATGGGTGCAGCTCGAGGGCACGGTCAGCTGGGCCTATCAGCGCAGCACCGCCGAGCGCATCGCCCGCCATGTGGTCGGCGTCGTCGGGCTCACCAATGCGATCACGCTCACGGCGCGCGCCACCGCCCATAACGTGGACAAGGAAATCCGAGCCGCTCTCCATCGTCGGGCCGATCTCGATGCACGTTCGATTCACGTGGAGGTGCTTGGCAACGTGGCCACCCTCACGGGCAGCGTCTCTTCACTCGCGGAGGAGCGCGCCGCCACGAAGGCAGCGGCCGCGGCGCCCGGGGTCGAGCGAGTCACCAGCCATCTGCGGGTTGTTCCGGCGCCGATTCTCGTGGGCAGTCGGAGCTGAGAAGGGCAGGCCCGGGGCGCGACCACGCAGTCTGCCCCGGGCCAACGCGCTCTCTGCGATCGGCACGATGCCCATGGCCCTTGCGAGCTGTGACAACGGGCACTGGAGCGTCTTCAGCTGGGCTTCCCTGTGTAGCGCCGATGGCGCACCCGCCAACCCCTTGCCTGATGGTCATCGCCGCAAGTCGACTCGTCCTCAACCGTGCAGACTTGGACGCGCTGAATGCTCTGCCCAGGCAGCGATGAATCGCGGCGCGGTTCAGGCGCTGCCCAGGGACGGGATCGATCGTCGTTACCAGGGTGTATGCAGCGGGAATCGGACTGCCACTGGGAGTGTGGCAATTCGGGGCCATCGTGCTGCGAGCCGTGGTTACCGTCGCGGGCGCGGAACCAGGCGACGGTCGAGGCGAGCGCCTCGCCGATCGGGGTGGGCCGGATACCGAGCCGCATCTCGGCTTTCGTGCTGTCGACGATGAATGGCTGCGTGAACTCGTAGAGCATCTCGCCGAGCTCGCGAATGGTGAGGTTGACGACACCAATCAGCCGGAGAACGAGAGGGGTGCAACGCTGATCTTGATGGGCGATCCGAGGTCAGCCGAGATCGTGCTGATGATCTCGCGGGTGGTTTGAGCGGGGCGTCCTGCACGTGAAAGACCTCGCCCAAGACGTCGTCGCGAGTACCGAGCGTCGCCAGGGTTCGCCGCTGCGTCGCGGGTGAACGTGTAGCTGTGCGGTCAGGATCCCCGATGACCCGCGCCGGTCTGCCCGCCACAGCGGCGCGCAATCTTGCGGGCAGTACGGCGTTCGCCCCACCGAACGCGGCGTGGCCCAACGGTAAGCCCACGGCCAGAAGGATCTGGAAGGTCGCCATCCCGGCGATTCCTCCCGCAGCAGCCAGAGCCAGCCCAGTCCGGTGGAGCGTTCATGTTCAGTCCCAACTCCCAGGTTCAACCGACCCCGTTTGGTGCTTCTGTCGAAGGGAGTCCAGGATGGTCGTGTGCGTCCCGGTAGTCCTCCTCGACGCGCCGATCGATCACGCGAATGGACCCCCCAACCAGCTCGCTGGCGTACGAGAATTAAACCTTGCGACAGACATGGGTGGCGTCAAAGGCAGCCGTCTGCGTGGCAGGCCCGTCGGAGGCAACGACCGGCAGGCGTTGCGGCACGGTAAAGGGCAACTCCGACTCGTTGAGGTACCGAGCCGACTGCTCTTGCAGGAGTCGCCGCCGACTCGACTGGGTCTGCTTGCGCATGTTCTCCGCTGTGTGCCCTCGGTTGACTTGGCCGGCCGCTCCCTCCCCGAAGCCGGCCCGCCTCTCCCTTGCCTCGAGAGTCTGATTGCGAGTGAGTCGCCGCCGGCGCATGGTCGACGGCGACCCTCGCAGAGAAGATCAGGCTAGAGCTGAACGATCACTGACTTGGTCTCGAGGTAGCTGGAGAGGACTTCCTCACCCATCTCGCGACCCCAGCCGCTTTGCTTGAAGCCGCCGAAGGGCAGCTCCGCGCTGAACACGTTGTAGGTATTGACCCATACCGTGCCCGCCTTGATGCGCCGGGCGAGCTTATGGGCCTTCGAAATGTCCTTGGTCCACACGCCCGCGGCCAGTCCATAGACGGTGTCGTTGGCCTGACGGGCGAGGTCGTCGACGTCGCTGAACGGCAACGCGACGATCACCGGTCCAAAGATCTCTTCGCGCAGAACCACGTCGTCGGGTTCGACGTCCACCAACACGGTTGGCTCCACGAAGTAGCCCGGACGGTCGAGTGCGTGGCCGCCGGCCAGCGCGCGGTTGCCAGCCTGCTCACCCTTGGCGAGATACCCGGTGACCCGATCGAACTGCTCGCGGGAAACCAGCGGGCCCATGTCTGTGTCCGGATCCATGCCGGGGCCGACCTTGATCTTCCTGGCCGCCTTGGCGACGCCCTCCACCACTTCATCGAAGCGGTCCTGCTGCACGAAGAGACGGCTCCCCGCACAGCACACCTCACCCTGGTTGAAGAAGATGCCCTGTGCCGCGCCGGCGATGGCCGCGTCGATGTCCGCGTCCGAGAAGATGATGTTCGGCGACTTGCCGCCGAGCTCCAGCGAGACCTTCTTCAGGTTGCCGGTGGCAGCCGTTGCGATCAGTCTGCCGACCTCGGTGGAGCCGGTGAAGGCGATCTTGTCGACGCCAGGATGCGCGGCGAGAGCGGCGCCGGCGGTCTCACCGAATCCGGTGACGATGTTGACCACCCCGTCGGGGAGGCCGGCTTCGAGCATGAGCTCACCCAAGCGCAGGGCCGAAAGCGGTGTCTGCTCGGCAGGCTTGAGGACCACCGTGCAACCCGTCGCCAATGCCGGACCCAGCTTCCATGCGGCCATCAGCAGCGGGAAGTTCCAGGGAATGATCTGGCCAACGACGCCGACTGGCTCGCGCAGTGTGTACGCGTGAAACTCGGCGCCGGGGAGGTAGGGCACCGACGGGTTGATGGTGCCGCCGTTGAGCTTCGTGGCCCAACCCGCCATGTACCAGAACAGGTCGGCCGCGAGCGGAACATCAGCAGCGCGCGCCACGCCGAGCGCCTTGCCGTTGTCCAGGCAATCGAGCTCCGCGAGTTCGTCTGCGTGTTCCATGATCAGGTCGCCGATTCGGTGCATGATCTGGCCGCGTTCTGAGGGAGTCATGCGGCTCCACGGGCCGTTTTCAAACGCTCGGCGAGCCGCTCGCACCGCGCGGTCGATGTCGTGGGCGTCGCCCTCGGCGATGCTCGCGAGCACCGTGTCGGTGGCCGGGTTGAGCGTGTCAAAGGTTTTGCCACTCTCGGCCTGCTCGAATTTGCCATTGATGAGCAGCGCGCGGGGCGAGGCCTTGAAATACCGAGTCTTCTCGGTGGGGCGGGTTGCAACAGCCATGCGGGTGCTCCTCCAACGGAGTGTGCGTTTGGAGGGCCGAGAAGAAACGTGAAGGAACTGGCTGACAACCCCTGAGAGAAAGGTCGCCCCGACCGGCGCCTTGACGGCTCTCGCCTCGATCCTGGGACCCTCACAACCTAGCAGGTTGTCCCGATAATTGTTGCGGCGCCGTGCTAGTATGATGAGGCGATCATAGGTTCACATCCACTTTCCGTTGTCGAGGCGGCGGCGCAACTCCACGCCTCGCCGGCCTACGTCCGCAGGTTGCTCGCCAGCCAGAGGCTCTTTGGTATCAAGGTGGGACCGGTCTGGGGCGTCTACGCAGAGGACCTGGAAAGCTTCATGCGCGGGCGCCGTCCTCCCGGCCGGCCCCGTAAGGCCGCGACGCGCCCAATTGACGAGGAGGACACGCGACATCGCATCACCGATGAACGCGCGGCAGCTGGGACCGATGACGCGCTGTTGAAACCGAAGACGCTGACTTCTCCGTGACGAAGCGCCTGCCGGAACGACCGCGCCACTGATAGACCGGGCCAACGACGCGCTTTGTCGATCCGCTGCGTCGTGATCGACCCGCTCAACCAGCGGTCCCCTCGCGCCCAACTCAGGTAACAAAGGTGCGCGCTAGCCTGCGCCACGATCAACTTTCTTGGCCAACCGAGTTTGCGGGCTCACCGGCAGGCTGTGGAGGGCGAGAAAGCACTTCAAGTGGTAAGACGCTCGGGTGTTCGACGCTCCCCTCACAGGCGCGCGTTCTTCCGCGACCTCGACGGATTGGGTAATTGGTCAGGCCACCGCCGCGACGCGGACCTCCGCGGGCAACTCGCCGTGAACGCAGGTGCCAGCACCTGGGTGAGAGATCACCTGAACCTTGCCGCCGAGCGCATCAACACGGTCGTTCATATTGATCACTCCGGCGCCCCTGCGCACCGTCGCGGCGTCGAAACCCTTCCCGTCGTCCTGCACCTCGAAGCTCAGAGTGCCATCCTCGGCGCACAGCCGCACGACCACGTTGGACGCGCTCGCGTACTTCTGGACATTCTGCAACGCCTCGAGCACGCAGAAGTACACCGTCGCCTCCACGTCCTGGGCGTAGCGCTGCACTGCCTCCGCCTCCACGCTCACCGGAACGGTCGCCTTCCGCGCCTGGGACTCCAATGCGACCACCAGCCCCTTGTCGGCGAGCAGTGGTGGGTAGATGCCCCGGGCCAGGTCGCGCAACGTCTCCAGGGCTTCATCGGCATCACCCTTGAGCTGTTCCAGGGTGGCGGCCGCCTTCGCCGGGTCGCGTCCTAGAAGCATCTGCGCCAAGCCCAGCTTCACCTTCAAGGCCACCAGGTGCTGCTGGGCACCATCGTGCAGGTTGCGCTCCAGACGCCGCCGTTCCAGGTCCTGGGCACTCACCAACCGCTGCCGCGAAGCGCGCAGCTCATCGAGCCGCGCCTGCAGGTCCGCGCTCAGGCCCACGTTTTTGAGCACCAGTCCCGCCTGGTGGGCGAGGTCGTCGACCAGCTTCTCCTCGTTCGGGGTGAGGGCTTCGCCGCGGCGCATGTTCACGCTGAGTGCGCCGAGCAGTTCGCCTTGGTGGCGCACCTCCACCGACCGGGTCGCGCCAGGTAGCGGTGCCAAGGTCCCACTGCTCATGAGCACGGGTGCGTACCTAGCGATCCCATCCGGGAAGGTTGCGACAGGTCGCAGCTCCTCGCTTCCGCGCAGCCATACCGTTGCCGACTCCGCACCCGTTCCCTCCTGGAGCACTCGGGCCATGCGCGGCAACACCTCATCCGCAGCGTAGGTCTCGGCAACGCGTCCCGAGAACTCGCTCAGCACCTCGTACGGCGTTGCCCGCTTGCCGTACACCAACCGGTTGGCAACCTTCTGCACCCGTTCGCGCGCCGGCTGAAATCCGATCGCGACGATCGCCGTGGCCACGATCGACAGCGCCAGGTTGGGTTTGCCTCCGCCACCCACCAGAGTTCCGACCCCGACGGCAATACCCACGTACACCGCGGTGATGAATACGGCAAGCGCGCCGTAGACCAGGGTGCGGCTGATGATGATGTCGATGGCGTACAGCCGATACTTGAGCACAGCAATTCCGATTGCGATTGGAAGGGCGACCGCGAACCCCAGGAGGTTGACGAGCAACCAGGCATCGTTTGTCACAACGGCGGCCTGGGGCGCTATCAGTGAACCGACGGCCACCACGAGCGTTGCCACGGCCGTGGTCACCACGACGTAGGCAATCCATTTCAATTGCTCGCGCTCATCGCCTCGTGCGCGGCGCAGCCGCACCAGCGGCGCGAAGGCTGCCACGAGCAGGACCGCAAGGCCGACGAACCACCAGAATGCCAGCGGCCCGTTCGCGAGGGCCTCGAGGCCACGGAGTCCAACAGGGTTGGGGAGCTGCGGTTGATTGTCCGGACCCTGAAGGGGTGACGTGCCCAGCGCCTCGAGCACCACTGCAATGAACAATGTGGCGATCACCCCCACGGGGATCACGGCTCGCCACCGCGGGGACGGAAGTCGTCCGTCGGGGATCAAGAGCAGGGTGATGGTGGCGGCACCGGATGGATAGACGAACTGCTCCGACCAGATCGACCACCACAACGCCCATTGCGCTCCCGGTACGCCGGGATGAGTGATCGCCGCGAAGCGGGCATACTGCGCGGCCAATCCGCCGGCACCCATCACCACCGCCATAAAAAGGAAGAGCCACCCAACGGGATTTCGGGACCGCCGCGAGGCGATCAGGCCGCCCACGATTGCGAACGTGAGCGACATCACGATCTCGAGCGGGTTGACCGCCTCGAGAGTGTGTATCGAAGCGCCATTCGCGACGGCGAGCGCTGCTGTCGCCGTGCTGAGCGCGATGCCGACTGCCGCGAGGCCCCATGCCAGCCGAGCGACCTTTCGCTCGCTCACTCGGAAGCGGGCCCCATCTGGTAGCCGGCGGCGAGCGGCACGCGTACTTCAACCACCGGCGGCTCCAGCGGCTGTGCTCGCGGCTTCGCCAATACGCCGGAGGAGGTCGGCCCGTTCAGCATCGTCAGTCTGGGTCGGACGGGTGCGGCGGAGTGTTGTGCGTGAGCATGAACGATCGTCATGGGTTCAGAAGGCACGGGCTCATGCTACCCAGCCGCGCGGAGACTGGAATGGGGCTGCCACCACGGTCCCTGGGGGTATTCGCCACCGACACCGTAGTCCACCGGCGTGTGGGATGGTGGGCACCTGATGACCGACTTCGCCCCAACGGACCGAGCGGCCTGCAATTCACTAACCTCACCGAAGCTGAGGTCCGTCAGCTGCACGGCATGGGGCCGAACGCCATCGATCTGATCCGCCTCGCGCTCGCCGCCAAGGGGCTGACCTTCTCAAATTCAACTGGTACTCGGCGATCGGATGCGCCCAGGTCGTCGAACACTCAGCATCAGGTGAAATGACGCTGGCGTGCGCGAGGGATTCCTCACGTGGCGGTAGGGCGACGACCTTGATGAACCTCGGCCTCCCGGGTCTGATGTCGGCTGTCATCAGGGGAAACCTTGCCCTCGCTCAGACCCCCCGATACGTCCAACGTCGGTCGAGCTACGGGGTACCGTAGACACTCAATGGGTTTCGTTGGCGGCCATCTCCCCGAGTTGCTGGTCGTTGTCGTGCTCTTGGGAGGCGTCGCATGGGTAGCGTTGACTCTCATACGCCGGGTGCAAGCGAAGGGCCAATCGGCGTCGGCCAGGATGCGGCGAGCGGGTGGCCGCCTCGTGCTCAAGCCGAAGACACATACTTGCGCGTACTCGTTAGGGTCGGCATCCTCGCCGAGGCCCTCCGAGCGTCTCTGAAGGAGCCTGGCATGCCGAAAGTGGTCATGACTCACGCTGTCGTCGATGTCGAACGCTGGCTCAAGGGCAAGGCCGAACGCGCGGGCGCACTCAGTCCACACGCCACGAACGTGACGGACTATGCGGCGGCCGACGGGAGCAACAACATCGCCGTCACCGCCGACATCGAAGACCTGGCGGCCGCGCAGGCGATGCTGGCTTCGCCTCCGCCCGAGACTGCTGCCTTGATGGAGACCCACGGCGTCCTCCCCCCGATCACCACCTACATCGAGAGGTAGCCCGAGAGGCTGGATTCGTCGCGCCGGATCCTCGGTCGACTACAAAGGTGGGGACTAACGGGCGTTCGACCTCTCGTTTGCGTCTCCATCAAAGGTAGTCGGGCCCACAGCCCAGAGTGCGGAAACTCGGTTGGCAGCTCTGGCGTAATACACACGTGAAACGGCGTATCTCGTCACTCGTGGCGGGGACGGTGCTGATGCTCGTCGTCGGCGCCTGCGGCACGGAAAGTCTTCCGCCTTGGCTCGTGCGCTACTACCTCGGCGTCCCGCCCGGGGTCACATACGCGTTTCGGGATGACGTTGTGTGGACGACAGGTGGCCGGATGGCGGTGGTGACCTGTGGGAGCTCAGGGTGCCCGGGACTTCCCATCCGACTCGACGTCCCCCGGAGCAACCTCCTCACGGTCACGGTGAAAGCGCTGGCGCCCGGCTCATGCACAGCCGACCTCGCAGCGACCACGAGCATCATCAAGGTCCCCTCGGCGCTCGATGTCAGCCAGAACGTGACTGTCACGATCATCGATGGCAGTTACGGCGCAACCGTTTCCCTGCCCCCTCGCGCGGGCGCTGGCAACTAACCGCATCGCCGAAGGCGGGGACCAACGCGCATTCGCCCTGACGAGCCGTGTCCCAGGCACCCCCTGTCGGCGGCTGGCCCGCGAGCACGTGGGGAGCCGTTGACCCCTGGGCGTGGGATGACACCCGAACCACGACACGTGCTGGCGGGCTCCGGTGGTCGGCCACGCCAGCATCCGCAATGCCTACGTGGGCGTCAGGCTAAGACGCCAGGTACACGGCATTTGTGTGCCGCTCGGCCGGGAGAACCACGCACCCCGCCATTCGCCCGCTGTGAGCTCTACGTGTCCGTACATTTGCTGAGGAAGCCACCGCGCTGCGCCGTACGCACTCTGCAACCGAATGGAGTAGAACGGCAGACAGCCGCTTAGTAGGACATAGTTGTAGACGCCGGCGGAAGGGATGGACACGACTCCAGCGCCCAGGCTACTTCCGGCTTGAATATAGGTGCCGCTCCCGCAAGCGATCACCGCCAACCCGAGTACGACGGCGATCCATCGACAGCGGAACATCACGATGAGCGTACTGCCAAGTCCTCACGCTCGGGGCGGGGGACGACAGCCTGAGCCGCGGCGTGCGGCAGTCGGGCACGCTGCCACAGCCCGATGATGCACCCTCGCCAGTTGCTGCGGATCTGCCCGAGGAAGGGACTAACGTGCATTCGACCTGACAATCCGTGTCCCCGGCACCGTCCGCGGCTGCCAGAGTGAGCGACCACGTCTGGAGGGTCGAGGAGATCGTCGTCCTGCTAGGCTGAGGTCGCTCGCCAAAGTGATGGTCGCCTCGACGCGATAGACTCCCCCACAGATGGGCCGTAACGACGTGGACATGTTCAGAGTCGTGCTTACCCCTACTTCCGAGGCGAAAATTCTTCCCAGGGACCAGCCGCTTCCCAGTGGCTACCGAGAGACGGGGAAGAGCGGTTCGAAAGCAGAATGCTTTGAGCTCATGGATGAAGGCGTCGCAGCCCCGCCTGCACGTCGGCGCCGCTTCTGGAGCATCCTGCCGGTACGACGGCAAGCCATCGGCTATGACCTCGCTGGCGACGATCTCCGAGACCCGGACGAACCGCGAACGTAGCCCGAAGGCGCTCCGGATTCAAACTGTGGCACTCACCCGGCGCGATTCATGGGGAACCTGACCGCGGATCAAACGTGTCGCGAACCCTCTGGATCTGAGGGAGTGGCACCCCGGGGGGCGAGCGAAGCTTCGCGGCGAGCGAGCGTGCGGAGGGCGACCCCGAGCGCCGTTTCCCCGATGCCGGCGGCGGGCGCCGAGAGAGCAACGTCGACCCGGGCGACACCCACTGAGTCGTGCTTGACGCTGGCGCCCAACGCTCTGGCCAGCTTGACGACCTCCGGGTTCCCCCACTGGACGTAGGCGCAGAAGCGTGTGATGCCACTTTGCAGGGCGATGAGCGCTAGAGCCTTGAGCAGGACAGTCGCGATCCCCCGGCGCTGATACTCGTCGAGCACGGTCACCGCCGCCTCCGCACAGTCGGGCTCGTCGACGCAACGGACATAGCGGGCGATCGCAACCCCAGGCTCCCCAGGATCGTCAACCGCAGCAGCGCCGAGGGCCACGTGGTTCCTGTAGTCGAGCTCGGTGAGGTAGCGGAGCAACGACTCGGGCAGCTGCTGCAGCGGCGTGAAGAAGCGACCCCTCCGCGACGCCGCCGAGAGGTGCTCGAAACCCGCCTCGATCTGCTCGCGATCCGACCGAACGATGGGGC
>Ga0307374_10014687_pt1 | contig 10633 bp, 11 predicted proteins | sample OX3MG_FD_202532 | JGI IMG/M metagenome (GOLD analysis project Ga0307374, IMG submission 202532) | Soil microbial communities from Risofladan, Vaasa, Finland - OX-3 | ecosystem: Environmental > Terrestrial > Soil > Coastal area > Acid sulfate soil | place: Finland: Risofladan, Vaasa | collected... | reverse complement strand
GAAGGGACAGGTGCACTGCCAGCATGGGATCGAAGAGGTAGGCGAGCCGGATCCTGCGCGCTTCGGCCGCGAGCCTGAATGCCGCCCCGTCGCCGTCGAAGGTCCATCGCCGCTTGGCTCCGCCCACCTCGAGGCCCGGCTCGTCGGCTCGAAACAGCAGCCGCTGCGACACCTGGCCTGAGGTCTCCTGATAAGTGAGGGTCACCGCCTCCTCCCCGTGCCAGGAGACTGCGACCACTGTCACCTCATCGCTGGGGACGATGCCGGCGACCAGCGCTCCTGCCGTGAGATCCTCCAGCCTGGCTATCGCGGCCCCTTCGGGGTTGGGATGTCACGGGACTGCGCCGGGGAATGGCCGCCGGGACTGAGGTGGAATCCGATACGGCAATCAGTCGGTCCGTCCGTCAGGGGTTCAACGGATGCGGCGAAGGGAGGGGTCAGCGTCGGCATGCTGGAAGCATGGTAGCCGCCCCGCGTCGAGATCGAGCCGAAGGTTGACGCTGTCCCGATCGGAGGACGGGGATGGACGCTGAGGACGGTGGCCAGTTCGCTCCAAGACGGCAGCGCGGCACCCCTTTCAGCTGCTGATCCCTCGGACGGAGGCGAATCAGATCAGCGGGTGCGCTGGTTGGGATCTTGCTTTCCCGCCAGGGCGGAGCGCTGGCGCCTGCGTACCTGAGCCCTCTGGGCCAGAGCCTGAAGCTGGCGGCGGAGGTTGCCGCCGTCCATCACCATCCTGGTGATGCGCTTGCGGTCTCGCCGCCTCAGCCGCTCTCGTTCCCGGGGCTCAAGCTCTTCCATCTCCAGCATCGTAGTCGCCCGCTCGACGACTGCCAACTCTCTGTCGAGACGTGGACCGCTTCCTTTCGGCTTCACCCGGTCACAACTGGGCGGCGCCGAGTTCAGTTGGAGCACGGTGAGCAATGCTCTGGGCCACGTCCCATCTGTGTTTCTCAACCTGACGCACTCTCGTCGATGTCCGATGCGTGTGTCGGCCGTGATCGCCTCACGACCGGTCCAACGTTCTGCTCGCTCCACTTCAGGCGCAGCCGCGCTCGCTGGGGGGCGTGCAAAGCGCCGGTAGCGCCAGTCTCATGGCCGATCAGGTCGACAACATGGGTGGCCCTGATCACCCACCGGCAATGAGCGCTGCTGACTCCGCGCCTCCACCAGATGCCTCGTTCGCCCACCCGGTCGGCGTCTATATAGAGGAAGGTGAAGAGCATGGGCCCGACGAGCTGTGCCAGCCAGACCCACATCGCAAAGAGGACGCCGACGGCCTCCGGAAGAGGCGAGCCGGCGCTGTAGACGACCACCATCAGGCAGCCTGCCCCGGCGCCCACCATGGCCCCGATCGGAATCCAGAGCAGTCGCTTCCAGTTGAGCAGCAGCGATGGCCGCACTGCGGCCCACGGACCGTCAGGTGGACCGATCGGGGGGATCAGGCGGGTGCAGTGAGAGCGTGGGGGAGGGGGAGTCCGGGGCAGGTCCATCTCCTCGCTTGAGCCTGCCAGGTCCAGGACCGTACCCATGTCGGTCCGGTTCGGTGCCGACCTGGGCACCAGAATCCTGCCCGCCCGTCCTACAGCCGTCGCCATGAGGATGATCAAGATCGCGAAGGGGGCGCAGCTCAGGGCGAGCCAGTACTGGTGACTGTGGAGCGGTCCCGTGATCTGGCCGCCGATGACCAGCACCCAGACTGCGGCCATCCCGAGAGCGCTGGACAGTGGTCCGGTGATGGCGACCCAGGGGTAGACATGAAGGCCCGCTGGTCTACTCCTCGGCCACGGCCACCATGCCATCGAGACCGACCGGACTAGGACGATGATGAGGACGAGGATCGGGAGGGCCGGACTGGCCCCCTTCACGATCTCGTGCATGGCGTCGGCCCCCGCCACGGACGCGATCACGGAGCCAACTCCCACAAAGGGGTAGTGCCAGCGAGGGGCCAGCCATCGCTTCAGGTGGTACCCGATCTCGCCGGGCTGGTCATCGTGCCAGAAGTCCACGAGCCACCACAGGATGGAACCCGTGATCGTGAGGATCGCGATCAGCCAGAAAACGACAATCACCAGGACCGCCGCGGACATCACGATCACCAATAGGACAGCCCAACCGCCGCCGCCACCCTGCCTGCCCATCTCAGCCCCCGGAACCGCGGAACCCGGGAGCTTGCACTCGGGACACATGGCTGGTGGCGCGGTCAGCCGGTTCGGGAGCCGCGAACCCCAGGCGCTTGGTTCTGCTCCCGGGGGCGAGCGGACCCAGCGCCACGCGGATGAGTCCCCGGGAGATCGGTACGGGCCAGAGTTCGTCAAATCCTCTCGTGGCCGCCCGGAGCAAGCAGGCCTCCAGCCGGCTCTCGACCCCCCGCAGGCCTGTCTCGCCAGGCCGGGCGCACTCCAAGACCAGGTGCCGGAGTGCGTCGTCATCCAGCGGGAAGAGGCCTTTGGCAAGCCCGTAGTGCGCCAGTAGCTGCGGCCAGATCTGCTCCCGGGCAACTTCCACGCGTTCGGCGGGACTTAGGCCCCGGAGCTCCACGACCAGACAGCGATCCACCAGGGCATCAGGGACACTCTCCAGGGAGTTGGCGGTGGCGATGAAGAACACCTCCGAGAGGTCGAAGGGGACTTCCAGGTAGCGATCAGTCCAGGTGGCGTGGCTGCCGTCGAGCAACTCCAGCAAGCAGGAAGCGGCCGAGGGGCCGACGGAGCCCGATCCATCGAACGTCTTGTCCAACTCGTCGAGCACGAGCAACACCCGGGAGGTGCCCGCAGACCGGACTGCTTTGATGATCACGCCTGGTTCCGCGCCTCGGTACACCCTGGAGCACCCCAGCAGATAGACGCCGTCTCGCGCCGCGGTTGGGACGCTGACGAAGACGCATGCCCGTCCCATCGCCCTGGCGGCTGAGCGAGCCAGGGAGGTCTTGCCGCAACCGGGAGGCCCCACCAGCAGCAGGGGCTGGCCTCGATGCCTGCTTCCGGTCCCGCTGACGAGCCAGCTCCCGAGAATCCGATCGAGCAGGAGTTGCTTGACCGGGTCATCACCGAGATGAGCAGCGTTGAGGACCCTGGCCGCCTCCTTCATGTTCATCGGCTCATGGGCCGGCAGCTTCCTCCATGGCAAGGATGCCACCCACTCCAGCCATTGGTTCAGGGCGCCGGAGTCCTCCGGGTTGGCCGTTCTGGCTTCGATCGTGGACTCGACCATCGCCCGCACGGGGCCGGGCGCCTCGGCGACAGCGTCACGGGCTCGATCGGCGAGAGACATTGGAATCTGGGCGTGCCACGGGTTGTTCTCGGGTGAGGGTTGAGCCTCGGCCCTGGGCTGCTGGCTCATGCCATCCCCTCCGGCCTCTTGCCAGCCGCATGGGCAACGGCCTGGTGTTCTCCTTCGCTCCAGAGCGGATCTGAAGACAGACCGCGAGCCAGATAGCTGGCCATCGCTCCTGCGTAGTGGTCCAGCGTTGTGGAGGGACGGGAGTGACCCAAGGTGGCCGAGACCACCACCAGCGGAACTCCGGCTCGAAGCCACCGGGTGGCGGCCGCGTGCCTGAGGGTGTGAGGGCCTCGGGGCGCCAGCTTGGCCCTGCGACAGGCGGCGTAGACCAGGTCGCGGGCCTGCCGCTCGGACAGCCGCCCCTGCCGACTGGCAAAGAGGGGGGCTGCTGGTTCCAGCGGCTGGCGGTGCTGCAGATACCAGCTGACCGCGTCTCGCGCGTCCGGGGACAGCGGCACACTTCTGGTGCCAGTCTTGCCGAAGAGCCGGAGCGTCTGGCCGTCGAAGTCGCCAACCGTTGCGTGGACAACCTCCCCGATCCTGGCACCGGTGGACGTCAGGGCCCAGAGCAGGGCCCTATCCCGCCAAGTCTCGGCGGACGACAGCAACTTCTGGCAGTCGTCCTCGCTCCAAGTGGGGGCTGTGGCCCGCCGCACTCGCCGGCCCGGAGTGATGAGCGCTGCGCTGGTGGAATCACACCATCCAGCCTGTGCCGCCCAGCGCAGGAAGGCCTTGACCACCGCCAGCCGGTGGTGGCGGGTCGCTGCCGCAAGGCCCGTGAGGGAGGCCGGAAAGGCGGCCGTGACCGACGGATCTATCTCTGAGCACTGGGTCACCCCTTGATCGGCACACACCCTGGCGAACGCTGATAGCGCTGCCCGGTACGACCGAGCCGTGGCGGGAGTGGCGCAACTCCGGCAGGCCAGCTCCACGGCGTCAGCCAGGGAAGGCCTGGCATCTCTCCGCTGAGCGTCTGATGGCCGCAGCCGCGGCACTTGGTCGACGGTCGAGGTGCTGATGCCGATCGAGGTTGGCGAAACCGTCGTATGGGTCGTGTCCGCTTTGTTCATGCGGCCACGTTCTCACCGGTTCTCGCACCTGAAAATGCCGCTAAAGGATCGCCGATGACCGCACGGGCGGGGACAGTGCATGCCGCCCTTGTGAGACCGTTAGCGAGGGGAGTACCTCAGCGTGGTGGCGATGAGGGCTGGACACGAGGACATGGCGCCGACCGCAGACTTGTCCAGCTCAGGATGCTCACTTTCGCTTGGTGAACATTAGCCGCTTGTCGAAGCCGCTCCCCCAGGGAGCAGGGCCATCCCGGTCAAGGGGGCTACCTGACCTGCGGATGTTGAGATGCGCCATAATCTCCAAGGTCCCCACAGTGCGGGTGGCACCGGGTGACCTCGCGATGACGTCATCGGAACCGCCACAGTGCCACGATTGTCCCGCATGAGCGGGTCCTGGCGGAGGATCGTGGGCACTTTTCCGGGCTGCTGTCGGCCCTCTCACCGGAATGTCCCCCTGTAGGCTGGCCATCGGCGCGATTGCCCTTCTTGCACGTCGGGGCCCGGCGCCCGTGCCAACTTGGTCTGTGACGCCGAGGTCGCTCGGCTCCGGCATGTCTTATGCCAGCGTCAGTAAGTGGCCATCGGGGTATCCATGTAAGCGGACCACGCGCTGGAGGGACCCACGATGTGGGGTCCATGCGCTCGCGACAACCGCAATTTCTTGTGGTTACTCCGCTTAGATGGATACCGCGAAGTGGCCAATCGAGACCGCCGCGCTCGTCTTCACGCCAGGGCCCGGACGGTCCACAATCAGCCTGGCCGAACCTCGCCCGGGACGAGATCGGCCGGGGTGGGTTAGGCAAGCGTCCGGAAGGAAGTCCTTCGGGACACACCCGCGTCCTGGGACCTAACGGATCGGGCGAGACGCCGAGGAGTACCGCGACGGCTCGGTCGGGTGCGTTCGTGCGATGAAGCTGGGCGCGCTGGAGCACGCCAAAGAGGTCTCGAGACCATCCGCCGAGCTCGTGGGGCGTGCTGGCGGGGTAACGTAGTCCTCTCTCAGCCTCACGGGTGGCGGCGGTGAGCGTGATGCTATCCTAAAGGCCAGGGTGCTCGACTGAGGGTCGGAGCACGGGGATCCGTACCTGAATATCTTGTCCAATGCAACGGCTAAGACCACTACATCTAGGGCGAACCTCTTCATCTCCGCCGCGAGTCACCGAACCATGGGGACGAGAGGAAGTGGCTCCGGAATACAAGTTCGCCGAGGAGATGATACTGTGAGGCGGCTACATCTACCAAACGAATGCTCGGATGGCAGGTCCACATGAGTACCGTCAAGCGCAGAGACCTTATCCAGCGGTTGCAGGACATCCGCGGCTCACGCGTCGTTTGCCTCGTGCTGGCTGACCGCGAGACATTCCCGCCAGGGCTCCCTGGATTCAGTGTAGCTCTGAGCCCCGACATCCAGATGTGGCTGCTCGACCTCTTGCGTGGGATCGGCCATGTCCCAGCCCTAGACCTTGTCTTGTACACCCGGGGCGGTGCGACAGAGACCGTGTGGCCAATGATTAACGATCTGCGCGCACAGTGCGACAAGCTGTCCGTCCTCGTCCCGTTTCGAGCGCACAGCGCCGGAACTATGATCTGCCTCGGCGCTGATGAGGTAGTCATGAGCGACAGCGCGGAACTGAGTCCCATAGACCCAACGACTGGCAATCAGTTCAATCCTCACGACACCGCAAACCCCTCTAACCAACTGGGGATCAGCGTCGAGGATGTGACGAGCTACTTTGGATTTGCTCACGAGGTGGCTGGGATCAGTTCCGAGTCGGCCACCCTCGAAGTGTTCAAGCAGCTGATGTCAACTGCGCCAACTGTTCATCCACTTGCACTGGGGAACGTATACCGCCAATCTCGGCTGACAGAACGCCTCGCGTCCGAGTTGCTCGCCCTACATCTTGAGCGGAACGACGACAGGTTCAAAGAAATCGCGGCGAGTTTCACTACTGGCTTCTATTCGCACCTGCACACCATCTCGCGCAAGGAAGCGCAGTCTCTCCTTGGGGATTCGTGGGTGAGAGCTCCCAATGCCGATGAGGCAACGGCCATGGATGCCCTCTTCGCCGCATTTGCCGAGGATCTCTACCTGCGTGATCGCTTCAACTTGCCGGATGAATTCGGCGACGAGTTGCGAAAGGACATCACGGCTATCGGAGGCTTTCTCGAATCGGACGCGCTGTCGTTCGTACATGTGACGCGTCTGAGGATGGCGCAGCGCCCGCAGTTTCCGCCGGGCGTACAAGTGCAAGTCCCGCCCGGCCAGCAGATTCCGCTGGCTCCATGGGCGACCCGAACGTTCGATTGGAGTCCGACTGCCATTGGCTGGGTCGTCAACAACGAGGGAGCGTAGTGATGATGTTCAGAGTATTGCCTGACTCGCTTGGCCTGGGTATGCTCGAGACGCAGTTTACGTATTCGACTGCGGATATCGAGCGGAGTCAGTTCTATGAGCCGGTGCATAAAGTAGAGCCGAGTTTAGCTCCACCCAGCGTGGTGACAATGTTAGTCGTCGCGGGCGATCTGTACTTTCTTGATGCAGAGTCCGTACCAAGTGGGACAATTCTTAGCGAGCATGCCGCGCTCGCACAACTTGCCGAGGGCTCGTACCCGAACCACGACACCGCGCCCCCTGCATAAGCACGGTGGCGGGCTCTAACGTCGGATCTTCGCCCATCGGGAGCACGCTTCACCAGCGAATGGTCTTGTTTGATTCCGGGGCATTCATCGCTCTGATGATTGGGGACGACGGTCACCACGCAGATGCTGCCTCATGTGTAAGACAGTTGGTAGCTCAGAGACTTCCAGTCGCTGTCGCGGCACCAACGATCTACGAGAGCCACCGTCGAATCCTCCAGCTAGCGGGAAGAAGTACCGCCCGGACCTTTCTGGAGATCTTGGGGACAGGGGAGATGGAGGTCATCCACGCGGGAAGGGACGAATACGACGGTGCGGTGCGGATACTCGATGCCCATCCCTATCTGGCTCTGACACTAACGGACGCGGTGAGCGTTGCGATCATGCTCGCCCGCGGGATCGGGAGTATCTTCAGTTTCGATGACGACTTCCTCCAGGTGGGACTACTGAGAGTGCCGCCGTTGTGAAGTGTGAGCGGGCCGCAGCTTCCCGCTTGGATGACGACGATGACCTCGCGGCGCGGAGGGAGCGACCGGTCGTGCCGCGAGATCCAAGGACGCGGGTGGCCTGAAGGATTTCCTTAGGGGCCGCCTCCTCAGACTCCGTGCCGGATCTCGCCCCGGTGGGGGTCAGGACACGGGCTACACCTATTGCGGACAGCGTGTAGCGGGACGATCAGTATTAGCCACCGCTCCGCCCACGTCGGGGCGGGGCTCCGTCGCCTCCCGGACGCCCATGTGGCTGGACGCAGGAGGACCAAGTGCGCGACCAGCGCGAGCGCTGCTCCTCAGCCCGCACCCGTCGTCGGTTCGGCGGCTTGGAGGGGCATCTTCCCCGCTGGCCTCCGGTCCAGCGACCATCGCGCCGGCCGGGCCACCTCAGCCGTCGGTGGCCTATGTGCTTCTTGAGAATGGCTGAGGGTTCGGACGCTCCGGGGTCTGCTCGGCCACCAGTGAGGGATAGATCTCAGCGGCACTGAGGAGCCGCCACGCGCGCTGGGCAACTCCAAGCGGTTCGCCGAGGTTGTCGTGGCGCCCTCGCCAGCTCGACCAGCGAACGGGTTTGCCGTTCCAGTATTCCCACTCCAGTGCAAGGGATCCGACCGGCCGCTTGCCTCCGGGCGCCGCGGTTTGCCTCGCTGGCGATAGCCCAGTTCGAAGACAAGCCGCTCGACTGCGGCCCTGCCCTTGGCGATGCCGGGCAGGCTGGCCCTGGCCGATCGAGGCTTCACCACGCATCCCCTGTTTGCTGCCATGGCGGCCACAGGGGCGCATCTCTGCTGGAGGGCCACGGGGAATGCGGTGCTGCCAGTGCTGGAACGCCATCCCGACGGGTCGTATCGCTCCGAGATGGTGGCCAGCACCGACAAGCGCCGGCAGAGTGTGGTGCCGGTCAGGGTCATCGAGTACGCGATCGAGGATCCTGGCCGTCCCCCAATAGAGGACCTCACCTACCGACTGGTCACCACTCTGCTCGACCCCGCACGGGCCCCGGCCCGAGACCCGGCCGCCCTGTACTCCGAGCGCTGGGAGTCGGCGCTTGACGAGCTGAAGACCCACCAGAACGGCCTGGAGTGGTGGTGCGCTCCAAGACCTCCGATGGGGTCAACCAGGAGGCCTGGGGTAGGCTCTGCATGAACTACGCCGTCCGCTCCCTGCTGTGCCGAGCTGCCCGCCACGGCGATGTCGACCCCGACCGGGTCAGCTTCACCCGGACCCGGCGCGCTGCTCGCCGCAGCGGGCGGCGGGCAGTCGGCGACGGCGTCAGCCTCTCGCTGGGCGTCGTCCAGGCGATCGCTGAAACCCTGGAGGGCCGGGTGCCTCGACGCCGCCTTCGTGCCAATCTCCGGGTGGTCCGCCGCAAGACGTCCAACTTCCTGGTGAAGCGCGCTGAACATCGCCGCTGGCCCCAACCCACCCTCCTCAGGCTGGAGGCCATCCGCATCCCCTCTCCACCCTAGGTTACTGGTATTGGGTCTAATCCAGATGTGCGGTACTTTTGATCGCGATCAGAAAACGCTGGCCACGTTCCTTCGAGTACCCGCACCACCTGGGTGCGGACCTCGGGGTTCTCGATGGACCCAGAGATGTACGTGATACGGCTACCGTCGACCGACGCTACGATCACTTGGTCGGCGTCGCCCACCACGGCAAGGTTCGGGCTGTGAGTGACCAACAAAACCTGTCGCGATTGCCGCGCGGACCGTATGGCGGGGCGAAGAAGTTCGTAAATCGTGTGCTCGTCTAGGTCTTCGTCCGGCTGGTCCATTGCGATTGGGCGCCCTGACTGGTCGACCAGCAAATAGAACATTAGCAGGAGAGTGCCCTTCTGTCCCGGCGATAGTACGGAAATCGGTTGCCCGCCCGATCGCAGTTCGTACTGGGGCTCAACGTACGTCAGCCCATATAGGAAGTCAAGGAGTTCTTCAAGGCGCATCTCCTTCCGAAGCACGTCCGAGGGAGAGTCCAGCTCAGTCCCCGGATCGGCGATCCTTCGGTCCCGCCTCAGGTCCAATTCACACTCGGACAAGAAGGTCGCCAATGACTGCCACTCCTGCGGGTCGGTGAGTTCCACACGGCGCTCGATGCGTTGTTGGCTAGGATCCACGCCATAGAACGATCCTGCCTTGCCGCGATCAATGTAGCTAAGAAAGCGGCTCGCGAAATCGCGCATCTCCAGGGAGGCCGCAAACTCGAGGGAGAAATGTCGCCTGGCAAGTGCGTTCCGGGCCAAGAAGTCCTGAACAGGCCGAAACAGCTCGCGATAAAGGCCTATTTTAGAGAGCAAAGACTCGTGGATCTGCCGCGCCACAATCTCGCGCCGTTGGCGGTCTTCCCCAAGCCGACTCTGCAGGTGGTCGATCTCCTCGATCTGACCCTTCAAGTACGCTTCTGTCCCCTCGTCTGTAGTGGTTCCTACCAGCCTGTCGCGAGCGCGTGCCCACTCTTGGAGGTCGGACTGTTGCTGCTCGTAGATTCGCTGAGGTAGCGTCAGAGCAGACCTCAGCTCTTCCTCTTTCTCGAGGAGTTGGTGTCGCTTTATCTCCACATCGCCACCGGCTCGTAGTTGTCGGTCGAGATCTTCGACCTTCGCTTCGGCGGATGTATGCACCTCGGCAACCGCTTCGGAGTCCACTTCGAGGCGGACAAACGTGGGAACAGGGATTCCGACGACCTCGGAATGCGACGTCACGCGCTCTACGAACGAAGCAAAGGCGGACCGTACGGTGTCGAGCTCCCGAAGGATATTGGCGCTCGCATTAAGGCGCCCGCTTTCGACCTTGTACTCGGAGGCCAGACGCGTCCGCACCTTCTCGAGCTCCAAGAGCTCGCGGCGCAAGTCCTGCAGCGCCTCGGTCGCGCGGGCTACGGCTGGATCCGGCGTTGGCGGCGGAGCAACTGGTTCGGGCGGCTTAGCAGCGTCGTGGCCTCTCAATTGTTCTTCTAGAGCCGTGAGATTGACACTGAGCTGTCGACGCCTGGATGGCCGCAACCTCTCGTCGAGCCTGGCGAGGCTCCGGTTAATTTCGGCTAGCTCGGCTCGCCTTTGCTCCAGTTCGTGGTCGATAGCCCCACCGCGGGTGCGCAGAAGTTCTTCGAGGCTCTCGCAGCCAAGTCGCTGGTGTTCAGGCACATGGGAGAAGA
>Ga0307374_10014686_pt1 | contig 10633 bp, 17 predicted proteins | sample OX3MG_FD_202532 | JGI IMG/M metagenome (GOLD analysis project Ga0307374, IMG submission 202532) | Soil microbial communities from Risofladan, Vaasa, Finland - OX-3 | ecosystem: Environmental > Terrestrial > Soil > Coastal area > Acid sulfate soil | place: Finland: Risofladan, Vaasa | collected... | reverse complement strand
CGCGGATGACGGTCACCCCCGAGTCCGAGGCCAGGGCCACGGCCAGGATCGGGCTGGTCCGGGGGTCGAGCCCGCCTTTGGACGTGTCCGTCTCGATGTCGAGCCCGTAGGCGGCGGTCACGGAGCTCAGGGTACGACCGGCCTGTCACAGCCATGCGGATCCCCTGGATCCCCAGTGCCGGACATGGAAAACTATGAAAGATCATGATAAGGGTCACCAGGCTGGGGCCGGGGACCGATCGCTACTACCTGGGACCGGTGGCGGCCGGGTGGGAGGCGCCGGGCCGGTGGGTGGGAGCGGGCGCCGCTGCTCTCGGCCTCGGCGGCCCGGTAGAGGCCGCCGAGCTGAGATCGGTCCTCGGACTCACCCACCCGACTGAGGGCACGGTCCTGCGCCGGACCAGCCCCATCCGGGCCTACGACCTCACCGTGAGCGACCCGAAGTCGGTGTCGGTGGCCTGGGCGCTCGGATCCCCGGAGACCGCCGCGGCCGTGGTGGCCGCCAGGGACACCTCGCTGACCGCCGCCGTCGGCTACCTGGAGGCCCACGCCTGCCGGGCCAAAGGGGGGTCGCCCTCGGCGGGGATGGTCGGGGCCGCCTTCGTCCATCGCACCAGCCGGGCCGGGGACCCGACTTCTGGAATATGACACACTAGAGCCATGACCCCAACCAAGCCGAAGAAGGCCCTCCTGTACTGCCGGATCAGCGACTCCAAGAACGGCAACAGTGCGGGTGTGCGAGACCAGGAGGCCGACCTGCGCCACCAGGCCCGACAGCTCGGCTGGGGCGTGGCCCAGGTGATCGTCGAGAACGACACCTCGGCTTTCAAGCGCCGCACGGTCACCCTGCCCAACGGTGAACGGGCTCTCCGGGTGGTCCGCCCGGGCTGGCGGTCCCTTCTCGACGACCTGGCATCCGGGCGTGCCGACGGCCTCATCGCCCTGGACCTCGACCGCGCAGCCCGGGACCCCCGAGATCTCGAAGACCTGATCGACGTGGTGGAGAGCCACCACCCGCGCATCCCCGTGGAGTCGGTGACCGGCAGCCTCAAGCTGGCGAACGACTCCGACGTGACCATGGCCCGGATCCAGGTGGCCATCGCCAACAAGTCCTCCCGGGACAGCGCGCGGCGGGTGGCCCGAGCCCGGCTGCGGCAAGCCGAGACCGGCGCTTTCGGTGGCGGGTCCCGGCCCTTCGGCTTCGAGGCTGACGGGTTGACCCCCGCCACCTGCGAGGCGGACGAGCTGCGCCAGGCCGTCGACGCCGTCCTGGCCGGCGCCGGCCTGCGGACAGTCGTAGCCGACCTGAACGCCCGAGGCGTGAGGGCAGCCAAGGGCGGCAGGTGGACGACTCAGAGCCTCAGAGGTGTCCTGCTGGCCCCCCGGCTGGCCGGGCTGGTCCAGTACCAGGGCTCCGTGCTCGAGGGGCCTATCCGGGCCGCCATCATCACCAGAGATACGTGGGAGGCTCTGAGGGCCGTGCTGAACGACCCGAACCGACGGACCACGCCCGGGCCGGCGCCGAAGTGGCTCGGCTCGGGCCTGTACCGCTGCGGCCACCCTGACCACGACGGGGAGGTGGTGACGATGCGCTCGGGCACCGCTGGGGCCAAGGCTTACCCCGCCTACCGGTGCTCAAGGGCCGCCCACCTGGTGCGCACTGCCCGGCCTCTCGACGACTACGTCCAGGCCGTGGTGATCGAGCGGCTGTCCCGGCAGGATGCGGCGGATCTTCTCGCCCCGGCTTCCGACGTGGACGGGCCGGCGCTGTCCCGGGAGGCGAACGGGTTGCGGGCCAGGATCATCGAGGCCCGGGACGCCTGGGAGTCCGGCGCGCTCACCTTGGCCGACCTCAAGATCCGGACGGCCCGGATGCAGGACAAGCTCGGCGAGATCGAGACGACGCTGGCGTCAGCTTCCGGCCGCAGTCCCCTGGCGGGGCTTGCCGGCAACCTCGACGCCGCCACCGTGTGGGACGGCCTCGACCTGGGGCGCTGCCGCGCGGTGCTCGATATTCTGCTGACTGTGACCGTGCTGCCCCGCGACGGGCGGGGACGCGGTTTCGACCCCGACAGCGTGCGGGTGACGCCCCGGGACGCCCCGTAGGGCCGCGTCTGAGTGACCCAGGAGTCGGTTCGCCCGCTCGAAGAACGCCGCCAGCACCTCCGCAGCGTTGCCTTTGTGGAGCGCGTCGAGCGTCGGACGACCGAGCTTGACGAGGTACTCCGGGCCGTCGGCCTCCTTGACCACGTCCCGATCGTCGTATCGGATGATCACCCCATCGCCATCCCACCCACGCGAGCGACAGACGTGATACAGAGTTCCGGGCTGCCCGTCGGCACCTCGCCCATCTTCAGAGACACCTCCGTCGCGAAGTGTCGTAGCGGTTGTCGAGGCGCATGACACATTCGTGACACGCAATACCGGTCAGCTGTGGCACCTCCTGGCCGCCACTGGCCAAACCGCCGCATCTGGACTCCTCGAATATCAGGGTCCTGACCAGCGTGAGTACGGCCGACACCCTCCGGTTGCCCTGGGGCTTTGCAGGCCCATTACTGCTTTCACCTCGGGCCCGCATTTCCGCAGGCCACGGGCCTGCGGACACCGCTGATCCGGCCGTTCGCGGCCTGGCGTGACACAAACGTGACACGCGAGATGCGGTCGCCAGCGCCGAGACCCAGCCGCGGACATGAGGGACAGCCGTCGCCGATGGCGGCAAGCCTCAGTGCCGGGAACACGTCCTCGCCACTCTGCGTAGGGACGTCGGAACGGCTCCCAGGGCCATTGAGCGCCCATTCGGGAGCAACATCAGATGCTCCCTGCCGCTTGATTCCCAGAGGACAAGCCTGGCATTTCCGACGAAGATGGCCCCGCACACTCAGTCCATTGGAGCACCAGGAGGAAGATATGACGAACGGCGAGGATGCCGAACTTCCGGCGGAGCGAGCGGGATCCTCAGTCCCTGAAATCGCTAGTCCCAGCCAGCCGGCGCCGATGGCGCCCGATCACTCGGGCAGTGTGGCTCAAGTTCCCCGTCAACGTGCATTTCCGCTTACGGGCGCCGAGCAGTTCTGGTACATCCTGCACTGCATCTACTTCGGAGCGGCGTACTTCGCCAAGATCCCGACCAAGAAAGCGCTCAGCGACGTCGGCCTAGCTGAGATGACCGGCTGGGAACGATTCTGGTACATGGTCCAGTGCATCGCCTTCGGATCTGGGTACCTGGCGAAGGTGCCGGTCAAGAAGGCACTGAGTGAAGCTGGATTTGGGCACCGGACAGGCGCCGAACAGTTCTGGTATGTCCTGCTGTGCATCTATCTCGGCGTCGGATACTTCACCAAGTTGCCCATGAAGAAGGCCCTGAGTGACCTGCGGCTTGATCGTATGACGGATGCCGGTCAGTTCTGGTATGTGCTGCTGTGCATATACTTCGGCGCGGGCTATTTCGCGAAAGTGCTCCACAAGAAGGCGCTAAGCGAGATGCCGATCCTGCCGCAGCCGCGGCTGGCGCTCTGACCATGCAAGGGGATGGGAGGAAGACCTGGTCGGCGGCGGCTCGGAAGTTCCCGGGCGTCCGCCATCCTGGGGACGCCCCGAACATCCAGATCTGTCGGCGGCCGCCAGCTGCACCGCCTGCCCCTGTTGCCGGGCCGACACTGGCAGCGACTCCGGGAGAAGATCAATTCCAGCGATGCCGACTACATGCGGATTCTGGCCGATTGACCCGTCGTGAGGCCCGCGAGCTGGCCGTCGGATGGGGCGACAACAGTCGACCCTTCCGAGATCGCCCGGAGGGCCGGCCACACCAGCGTGGCCTTCACCTACGACCGCTACGGGCACCTGCTACCAGAAGTGGACAAGGGCGCCGCCACCAAGCTCGAAGCCCTCCCCAGCCGCCACGCCGGGCGCCCCGGCGCACCGTGCGAACCCTGACCCAGACCTAGATCGAGATATCCACAGTTCAAGATCTGGCAATCTGGGCGGGTGAGCCACCGGACCGCCCGCCACCTTGGCGCCGTCGCAATTCTTGTTATCGCTGGAGTTGGAGCCTTCCTGGCCGGTCGGTTGACCGCACCGGGTAGCTCGACCGCGAATCCTTCGCCAACGACCTTCTCGACGCGATCGGCCGCAGCCTTGGTCGCCCGAATGTCCGGCCCCTACGGGCACTGGGTGCCAGAGACCGGCTTCTACGACCCTGGACGCCCGCTCTCCGTCGTCGTTGGCATGACACCGGGTGCGTCGAGTACGTCTCCCGAACAGGTGTTTTTCTTCCACTTCGGAAGGTACGTTGGCCCGGCGACTTCGCAGCCTCGCTTTGCATTCACTATCGCCGGCATCACTGGCGACACCGTCACGGTCGCTTACTCGCACTACCAGCCCGGCGATGCCGACTGTTGTCCGTCGTTGCCTGACTACATCGTCCGGTTCCATTGGACCGGGAAAGCAGTTACTCCGCTCGGTCAGGCGCCGCCGCCGGATCAGGGCATGTGAGGCTACCGACGACGGTCAGAACCTGCTCTTGCTAGAGCGGCATGTTCTTAGGGATGCCGGGTTGGCCATGGGTCGTCTATGCACTTCCCCATGCTTCACTCACGCATCCTTCCTCGTAACTCCATCGTCCGTCCGCCTCACCGGCGACAAGTAACTCCTTCACAGCGTGAAAAGCATCGCTCCCCGGGGCCGCAGAGGACCACCGAGGCCAGGCGACGGTCCCGATGTCGGGGCGGTATCTCCGCCGCCAAGGCACAGAGGGCCGTGGGAGCGCCTCCAGCGGTCTTCAACTCGAAACCGGCCCGAAGGTTGGCGTCGATCCCCGGCCCAAGGCCTTCGGTGGTGCCGTCCCAGGCCAGCGGGATGGTGTGGCCCTCGGCCAGCACCTCGCTGGCGTCTTGGTCGTAGAGGACGAACTGGAACTCCGGGAAGACCTCGTAGAGGCGGCCCCAGTACTGGTTGAGAACATCGCCGTGGAGGTTGTACTCGGGCCAGATGTCAGTGCCCCCGAAGGACTGGTAGCCCTCGAAGCCTTCGGAGTACCGCACGGCCACCACCGCCACCGCCGACTTCCTGGCAGCCGAACCCGCTCGCTCAGGCCCAATAGCTCACCGAAATGCAGTTGCGGCCGCCGAGCGAGCCGGACCAGGCTCGACCAGTGGACGCCGTAGACGCAACCCGACGGGCCACGGAGGAGCGGGGGGCGGGCTCACTCAGGGTGGACGACCTGACGGCGGGGGACTTGTCCCGGATCGCCTGGTCCGGCAGCTCCCGCCATGTCCAAGCTGTCACCGAGGTGCTCGACAGGGTCTCGCTCGGGGAGACCGAGTACCTGACCGTGCGGGCGCCAGACGGGCGGCCGGTGACGATCGGGGGCATCAACTACACCGAAGCGCCGGGCGTCGGCACCATCTTCCAGCTCTCGACCCACCAACAACTTCAAGGGTTCGGCCTCGGCACTCGGCTCCTCGCCGCCGCCGAGGAGCGCATTCATCAGCGAGGGGTGAAGGTCGCTCGTCTCGGCGTCGAGGATGACAACCCCCGGGCACGGGCCCTGTACGAGCGGCTCGGGTACCAGGAGAGCGGTCGACGGCCGGCCTCCTGGGAGGCCGAACGCGAGGACGGCAGCCTGTTCTTGTATGAGACCGAGGTCACCGAGCTGGATAAACCGCTCGGCTGAGCCGGCCAACATCTCCCTGAGGTGGTTGCGAGCCCGCCACGCTCGCGCGTGCGCGGAAAGGGGGCTCCTGTCGTTCGGCGCTCACCTGGACTACTCCGGAGTAGCGAACAAACCCGTCGATCGGGGGTGGGTACGCGGTCGTCCTCAGCATGTTGCGCGACCGCCTCGAGTTGGCGATATCGGGCGGAGCTGTCGAGGCCATCGGCGGCCAAGGGTCCAGAGTCAGCTTCTGGTGGTGGCGCTAGCCGGTGCCGGGAACGTTCGGCATCGACACCCTGAGACGCCAGAAGGTGGAGCCCCCCTTGGCTCCCCGGTGCACCCAGGCCTCTGCTGTAGCGCGCAGTCCCGCGGAAGTCGCGTCCTCGATGAGAGGGCCAAACCGCGCGGTCATCTTCGGGGTGAAGAATCCGACCTGATGGTCACCAATAGCGACCCCGATGCAGGGACCGTCATGCTTCGAGTATGGATTGCCGGGAACGATGCTTAGATCGACGAGAACCGGCCACGAGTGGTCATCCCAGCATTGTGGCATAGCTTGGAGAATCGAATCTTGGTAGTGCTCCTCGCAGGTCACGGTCACCCACGGATGGTTCTCTGACGGGACAGGCCCGAGGCGACGTTCGACGTTGCTGACCTGAGGCAGCGCCGGATACTCCCGGAGCCCAGGGTCCAATTGGTCGGGCCGTAGTCCCAACCGGGTCATCTCTTTGGTGGTGATCCACACGCGGATGCCGTAGTGACCCTCGCTGCCCTGGTCCCGCCATCCCCCGACGATCATCCCTGGCGCCTCCATGACGCCGCCGAAGTGGGCCATCATCGCCGGACAGACCAACGCTGCCTGCTCCCTGGCGACATGGCCCACCTGCTGGCCCATGACCTCGACCCGAATGGCATTAGGGTCGTACTGGTTTCGAGGCTCGCAGCGGAGAGTCGTGCCGACGGCCATCTGTTTACCTCCGGCGCCCTTGGGGCCGGAGATGGCCGCGAGTGCGTCCTGGTGATAGCTCTCTCCAACGATGTTCAACTCGACGAGGTCGGCGTCTGGGTCAACGTGCATCCGGACCTCGGCCACAACGAACGCCCGCCGACTGTCGGTTGGTACGCGCCTGAGGCGACCGAACACGCGTCGAAAAAGCGGTGCCATGCTCTCGTGATCGGCATCCGACGCTCATGTCTGAGCCAGTTTGCGGACATAGGTACGTCCCAAAACCTCCGGGATAGGCACGCCCGGGCAGAGGGAGGTTGGGGATAGTCCCTTGAGGTACCAGCCTGGGGGTCCCGCGGGATGCTTGTCGGGCGATACTGAACGGCGTCCTATAGCGTTCACGCCCGGGACAGGCCCAGGCTTCCCGTACATCTGGGGGCGGTCAGCTCCGACATATCCGGATGAGTACGATGCCCGGCGATCGGCGCTAGCACTGGGCCGCCGAGCGCTCGAGCCGCCGATCTGCTCGCCTCTGCTCGGATTGTGGAGAGTCGCTCCAGAGTTGCCCTGTCCGTACCCGCCCGGATGAACAGCTGTTCTTCAAGCGGCCCGGCCGCGCTTGGGGACTGAGCCCCTAAGGCAGGCGCCATTGGAGCGTCGTGTTGTCGTAGCCCAGGTCGGGCGAGAAGTTGAAATACTGCACCTGGGCCGCGGTCGACAAGGCGAACGGCGCACAACCGAGCGTTGCCTGCGAAGGTGGCAAGGTCATAGGGGCCTGGAAGCCCTGGCACTCTGTCAGCGGGTAGTTCTGAGGCGAGTACCGCTGCCCGGGGGCGTCGACCACGGCCAGGTCGCCATAGACGTCCTGCATGGAAAAAGGCGCTTGGCCGAGGTTCTGGATCCGGATCTCGATGGCCACATACCGGGTGCCAGCGGGCGGAACGAGGCCCTCGCTCAGGGTGGCCGGGTCGAACACCTGAACGAGGGTGATCGCGATCGTGCCTGGGCCGTCGGCCGGCCCGGCCGTCGTCGCTGTCTGCGTGGAACCGACTGTAGGGTTGGTCGTCGTGGTCGTTGGGGCCACGGTAGTCGGCGTCGTGTTCGGAGCGGCTGTGGTCGTGGACGCACCCACGGCGGCCGGCCTGGAGCCTCCGCCGCAGGCTGCAGCCAGGGCGGCGAGGGCCAGGATCCCTGCGGCGGCTGGCCGCCGCGCCGATCTCATCCCGCGCCCAGTGCGAGACGGATCGGTATCCGAGGAGACACCTGACCGTCCATTGGCCTCCGGCGTTCAGCCACCTTGTGACCGGGCGAAGGTGATCGAAACCGAAACGGTGAATGGCGTCCCAACCGTGATGGTGAACGAGGCGACATCGCGTAGCTTGTTCACGATGTCTCGAATCTTGACGACCAGCTTTTCCAGCCATTCTTTGAGCTTCTCGGGGATGCCGAGGGCGACGCCCTGGCGGGAGCCGGGCACAACCTCGTACAGTACGTCGGCATTGAGGGCCGCCACTGCGAGCATGAGCTCGATCGGCGCAGTCTGGCTCTCCGCGTCGATTGCCTCAAGCCTCGCGATGTGGTCTTCGACATCAGTCAATTAATTGGGTTCCCTTCAGTACATGGAGGTGAGGTGCGCCAACCCGCACCTCTCGGCGGTACGGAGTCGATCTGTCGAGAGGCGAGCGTGGGGCCAGGACCGACTGATTTGCCGCGCACCTGCGCTCCTCCTGAGTATTTCGATCGCGGATCCGCGGATGCTGGACCGACATTGCTCGCAAAATCACTGGGTACCTGGTTGGGACAGTGTAAACGTCATGGGGGTGCAAGCGGAGGGTGAGTGTGTCTATCCTTCAGCTGCCAATGGCGCACGGACGGGCGGCACTGACGAGTCACACGTCAGAGTGAGCTTTGTGAAGAGCTGCTGGCCCCCCACGGCTTGAGCGGATGACAGTTCCACATCTACACCCCAGTATTCGCCAGAATTCTGCTCCTGGTAGTGCGTCCCGGCTGCCATGGCACGGGTGCTAACCGATGAGGTCCACTGATTGACTTCCACCCGCGAGTTCGGGTCAACGTCGACCCAGCTATCGCACGTCGTGAAAATAGCAGCGGGTCGCATCGTGGGCTGCGTAGGGAAGCCGCCATTCGACTCCGTACAGTCCACCACGGATGGCAGCTCGACCTGAGACGTTGATGGCGTCGCCGGAGCTGCACTGGCATTGAGTGAGCAACCAGGAGGCAGTTCCCATGTGATGTCGACAGTCGCATATTCGACAACAAATTTGCCCCCGGTGGCACCGTTGATCCGACATAGGCACCATTGCATTCGCTGATGCTCAAGGCACTGGGAATCTGCCCAGATAGGCCCATCCCGGCCAATGTGCTCTCGGCAATCGCGGGTGAGCCGATCCTCAGGTCGGGCATAGGAAGGGCGTCGCAGACGGTGATGGACATAGAACTACGCAGCGGGACAGAAGTACCAGGGGATGGATGCTCCGTCGCCACAATGCCAGTCCATGCACCCCACGACCCGTCCGATGACGGAGCTGCCTCTTGTTCATACCTCAACTGTCGGCCTTCGAGAACGCCGCCCTGCCGGCCGTCCTGGCCGGTCTGCCCCGGGCGTCCATCGCGGAACGAATCGATGCTCGGTTCTCCTCCTTTGGGCTGGGGTCCAAGCGGGATCGTCTTCCCGGTCAGCTCTCGGGCGGAGAACAGCAACGGGTGGCCGTCGCCCGGGCCTTGGCCATGGACCCAGACGTGGTGCTCGCCGACGAGCCAACCGGAAGCCTCGATTCGGTCGCCGCTTCCGAGCTGATGGACATCTTGTCGAACTGCCATGACGGCGTATCTCGGAGCGCCTGACCCTGCCAGGCGCAGTGGTGACTGCCCTGGCCTTCGGACCGCATGCTCGCCTGTGGCTAGCAGACTTTCGCGAACAGCTCTTCGAGGTAGACACTTCTACCGGCCGCATCGTCGAGCGAATCAGGCTTGGCTTGTCCCTGCCGACCGGCCTGACCGTTGAAGGCCGGACCGTTTGGGCCATTGCCTACTGGCAGGGGCGGCTACTGAAGGTCGACTCGTAGGGGTGGGTGCAATCTTCTACGGCGTCACATCCGAGCTCTTGACTCGGCCAATATGCATGCACCGGAGGTGGCCGCGGAGTCCCTGTATCCGTCGATCTGCTCGCCGCTGGCCCCTGCCGGCGCGGAGGCGTTCGGCCCCAAAGATGAACGTTCTTGGCGGTGATAGCGGGTGCGGCAGATGTTGTGCCTACAGCTGGTCCCGATGCTTCTCGAAAAGGTCATCGAGGCTCTCCCGCAGCAGGCTGGCCTCGGTGCGGCCGGTGGCACCGGATAGCTTGGCCAGGCGTTCCAAGGCGGCACGGCTGTAGTAGCGACTTGAGGACCATCTTCTCCTCGACTTAGACGGCGACACGGTCCCGCCCATCCCGCTTGGCCCTCATCAGCGCCTCGCCCGCCGCCCGGCAGAGCTCTTCGGCCGTGGTGCCGTGGGGCGGATTGGCGGCCACCCCGACCGATACGCTCACCGCCTCGACGATTCCGGCTACGGGATGACTGGCCAGGTGTGTACTGAGTCGGCTCACCCCTCAGCGATGGGATCGACCCAGTCCTCCGGGACCTCGATCTTTGCCTCGATGGAGGCGTGTTCGTGTAGAAGGTACAGCAGGCCCGGTCCGTCGATCAGCTCCAGCGGCTTGCCGTTGGCGAACTCATGAGATGCCTGACCGTAACCGCTGGTGGTCACCAGGATCCCCTTGGTCGCTCCCTCGTTCTGCATCGTCCCGAACAGATCTCTGACAGCGCTTACTCCGACGGTATTCTTATAGCGCTTTGCCTGGATGACGACCTTGCCGCCAAAGATCGGCCGCGTGTCATAAGCGACACAGTCAACTCCACCATCTCGGGATGCTTGGGTCAGCCGAGTCTCCAATCCCATCTTCTCGAACAGATTGGTGATCAGGGACTCGAAGTCCTTCGGGCTCAGGTCCATCAGATTGGGGCGCTCATCAAGGA
>Ga0307374_10014683_pt1 | contig 10637 bp, 12 predicted proteins | sample OX3MG_FD_202532 | JGI IMG/M metagenome (GOLD analysis project Ga0307374, IMG submission 202532) | Soil microbial communities from Risofladan, Vaasa, Finland - OX-3 | ecosystem: Environmental > Terrestrial > Soil > Coastal area > Acid sulfate soil | place: Finland: Risofladan, Vaasa | collected... | reverse complement strand
AATCCTGATACGCACGCCTTCGTCCAGGTACTGCACCCCTTCGACCCACGGGAAGGAGGGGATACTGGCTGGATTGTCATAGATCCCGGCTTTCCCCATGGGGGCGATCGCGTAGCCGTTCCCGTCCGTGCCAAACGTGAACGTCATCCCCCCGTCGGCCGTGCTCAGGGTCGGGATCGTCGCCGGGTACAGGACCTGCGGCATGATCGCCGAGAGTTGGCCGATGACCCGGTCCTGGGCCTTGGCCATCCGGTCGTACTTGTCCGGATCCGAGATGCTGTCGCCCGAAGCCAAGCGCCCGCTATAGCGGTTGAACAGCGCCAGGAGGTCCGTGGACTCGTACCCGGTGGACGCCATTACGCCGCGGCTCCCACGGACCGAACGCCACGCTTCGCCCGCACTTTCTCCATCTTGTCGGCCCGGCGCTGCTGCTCGATCTCATCCCGCTGCGCGAGCGCCTTCGCGACCGCCTCAGCCACGATCGCGTCGAGGTCCTTCTGCGGCGCCGCGATCGCCTCGGTCGCTGTCAACGCTGGCGTCCACTCGTTCTCGTCCCGGAGTTCACGGAGTAGGCTTGGCAAGAGGTCGTCGTCCGGGTCGCGCTGCTCCCCGATCAGCCACGGGTTGCCGACCAAGAGCGCCTGCGCGATCAGGGGCGAGCGCGGCACCTTACCGAGCACGACCGAAATCTGGAACGGCAGCGGTTTGCCCGGCGCCGGGATTTCCCAGCCGCGCGTCGCCGCGATCCGGGCGCCCGCCGCATAGAACGTCTTCGTGGCGTTCTGGTCATCGCTGCGCATCAGCTGGTAGTTCCACCGGAACTGGCCATACTGGGTCCGGCTGTAGTCAGCGTACTTCATGTCGGGATAGAACGGCGCTTCCCAGTGAAGATCGCGCCCGTCTTGGTGACGACCGCCCGGCGTCAGTCCCGTACAGGGCATCGGCAGATTCATGCCGTCCGCGGGCTGCTCGACAAAGGTCCAGAACGGACGCCCGAGGAGGTCTGGGAACTTGGAGAGCCGATGCTGGTCCGTGAACACCCGCACGGTGCGAGTCGAGGCCTGCGAGTTCGTCTGGGTCTGGATAATGACGGATTGTTTGGTCGGCATCGCGAAGTGGCCTCCTAGCCACGGATGAGTTCAGGAAGCGTGGCGCCCGGCACCTCGCCGGTCTCCAAGAAATGCTCCTGAAAATGGTTCGCCGCGTACGCTTCCCGCTGCGTGGCGCGGCGCAACTGCTTCCCCTCGTGCGTCTTGCCGAGGATATCGGCCAGCAACTCGGCCTGGGGCTTCGCGGCCTCAGACCAGTAGGCAAGGATCGCGCGCCGATACGCCGTCTCGGCTTCCCCGTCCTCGGCCCGCTGGCCTGCTCCGGAGTTGATCTTGGCCAACATCTCGAGGTTCTGGTTCGCCTTCACTAGCCGGTCGCGCTCCAAGATTCGGGCGACCGTCCGCTCGTCGAACGGCGCATAGGCCAAACTGCCCAGCGCCGGCGGGACCGTGGGCAGTTGCAGCGCCGCCAGCACCTTCTTCTCGCGGTCCAGATAGCGGGCAGGCGTTGCCCCCCGCTCCCCTTGCAGGATCAGGAACGGGCGCACGTCGAGCTGATGGTCCTGGTACATCTGATACTGATACGCCGACACCGACTGCCGGCGGCCGGCTTGCTGCCCGACCGGCAGATCCTCCCACCAAACCGATAATTGCGCGCGGCGGTCGGCGTGGATCATCCGTTGGGGAATGGCATGGTACAGCATCCAGCGGCCAGCCTCCCGACGCCAGCGCGCCACGTAGTAACTCACGGACGCGCTGACCGGCGACAGTTCCCGGAGCCGCGCCATCCACGACTCCGGGAACTCTCGGGCTTCTGCCCGCGCTTTCGCGATCGCTCGCTCGGCGACGGTAATCACGTCAGGCCGTAATAACGGTGCCGACGCTGTTGGCCAGCTGCTTCGCCGCAAAGCCCGACCAGGCACTCGGCGCCGGATAGTAATGGGTCGTCGTCGCCGGGTTGCCGCCCGTCCCGGTGGCCAGCGCGTCGGTCCCCGCGACCCAGGTACTGGCGCTGGCGAGGACGGTGATGTAGCCCACCCTCGCCTTCGCGGCCGTCACGGCAGGATTCGCCGCAATCGCCGCGGCCTCCGACGCATAGCCCGTGGTGTAGTTCGCGGCCGCACTCACGTAGGACAAGGTGCCCGCCGCCACGACATCGACGGCGATGAGGCCCCAGGTACTGGCCGGGATGGTCCCTAACGCCCCGAGCGCCGTTCCCGCCGCCACGGCCGCCTTGGTGGCCGGCACGCCCGCGATCGAGAACTGGAACGCCGTCGTGGCGAGTTGGGTGTTGGTGGATCCCATCGACAGCACCGTCGGATTGATGATGCTGTTCCCTTGCGTCGCACCCACCAGCACCGTTTGCAGGTCGGCGATCGCGTTGTTCAACTGGATGATGGTCTGGCGGGCGTCGGCGCTCGGCACGCCGGCGTTGCCCGCCAGTTCTTTGGTTGCGATGGTCATGGCCCCTCCTACGGGGATTCGGTCATGCCGGTGGCGTAGGCGAGCGCGCCGCGGCTGGAGTAGATCCGGGCGTAGAAGTAGTCGTAGCTCGCCGCCATGGCCGAGCGGTCCTGCACCTTGTCGAGCTTGAAGATGCTCGGCCCCATCTCGTTGTCCGGCTGCGCCGACAGTTCCACCTTGCTCACGGCTTGGCTGTAGTAGCCGATCGCCGTGCCGGGCGGCACGAGTTGCGAGGTCAGATACTCGAACTTCTCGAGCTCGCCCTCCAGGTCCATTTCCTCGGAATCGTCGTAGCGGAGCGCGCCGCGCTGCCCGTCAATCACATCGCGCCGGACCCCTTGCGACAGAATGATCCGGTCCATCTTGACGCCGGCCGCGTTCCAGATGCCGTTCGCCATCGCCTCTTTGATCAGGAAGCCGAACCGGATGCCGCCCGAGGTGTTCGCGTAGCCCGGTGCCCAGTTCGTATAGGTCGCGTCCGAGACCCCGTGGACCGAGGTCGCCGTCAGAGCATCGGCGAATCCGACCGGCCAATTGTTCTGATCGGTGCCGGTCAACGTCGCGTCGGTCACGATGTTGGCGAACACGATCAGGTCGCCAGCGGTCGGCGTGATGGAGCTGTTGAACGTCACGTCGATGTAGCCGACGCCGGAAGTGGCCGACGGCGCGGCCGTCACCGTCCCGAACTCCAAGATCGCCGCGGAATGGATCAGCGCGATCACGTCGCCGACGCGGAACAGGCTTGAAATGTAGGTCTGTTGCGCGGTCGTGGTCGACCCGGGCCAGACGGTCGACCCGAAGGCGTTCTTGAGCGGGACCACCTGGGTCGCACTGGCCGACCCCGTGGTCAGGACCGCCGCGACCGTCCCGGCGGCGGACCCGTAGGTCTGCAATCCGAGCGCCCGCCCCATGGAACTGGCGGCCATCGCGGCCTGGTAGGCCGTCTGCCGCTCGATCATCCCCGCCCGGGACTTGTTGTCCAAGGCTTGGGCGAGTCCGGTATAGCTATACCGCTTGTTCATCTGGACGGGCATGAACGTGCCGTACGTCGGCGCGGGGCTCGACAGGGTGTTCTCGTATCCCCCGTCCACGATCATGCCGGGGCCGGTGGGGTACGTCAGCACCAAGGGGATGCGGTTCTGGTTCCCGGAGACGACGATCTTCTCCCGGGGATAGTCCCGAAACCACTTGGCTTCCTCGGTCACGAGCTTGATGCCCGTCTTGACCGAGGTATTCGTGACCTGCATGAGGTTCGCAAGATTCGCGACCGACGTGTAGGCCGGGGTCGTTCCTGTTGCCATGATCCGCTCTGGCGGTTAGCCAGCCACGAGAAAGAAAGGATTAGGACCCGTCGGTCGGGGCGAGGAACCGCCCCGAGGCCGCCGCTTCCTGGTAGTCAAACAGATTCTGCGACGCCCCCCGCTTGGGCTTCGTCGGCGGCGTCTGCGGGCGCCGCGACGGTTGGCCACGGGGCGTCCCAACGGCCGCCGCCGCGAGTCGGGCCTGGTTGGCCTTGTTGGCCGTCCCGGCCGATGACGCGGTGCCCGACGCGGCGAATTCCTTGATGAGTTCGTGGAACTCGGGCGCAATGACCATCTGGCCCGGACGCAGTTCCGGGTTCCGCACCTGGTCGTCCGGAGTCGCCGGCCGCACAAAGTTCGGCAAGACGGCCCGTAACTTGGCTCGAGCCGAGGGCGTGACCTGCTCGACCTTGGCGAACGCCATGGCCGCACTCAGGATCGCGTCGCCCTGTGCCTTGAAGTCGATCGGAGCCGCCGAGCCGCTCGGCCCCTGTAAGGACGCTACCTCGCGCCGCGCGCCCTGTTCGGCACGCATCTGCGCCAATTGGATCTCGGTCGCGAGGTTCCGGAGCGACTGCGGGTTCAGGACGACCTTGTTCTCGCCGTCCAGTGCGTAGAGTCCGGATCCCGCTTGGGCATTCGAGATAAAGTCGCTCAACGTCTTGAACGCTGCCTGGGACTGCGCCCACGCCACCCGCAAGGCTTCGACGCCTGCGGTACCGGTCAGGGTGGTTTCGATCCCTTTCTCGTCCCGTTGGACCCATGTGCTGATCCGCTCCAGGGCTTGATTGCGTTCGTAGAGTTGTTGGTTCGCCTGCTCGTAATGGTCGGCTTGGCCGAGCCGTTCGAGTAGCCGGGGGACCGCCTCGTGATCGACGACCGCGCCGAACTCCGGGTGGACAAAGACGCCATCGACCGCTCGCGACTGGCCGTCCGCCCGTATTTCGGCGGGAGCGTAGCCGGCAAGGGGGTCTGGCGCTTCGCCCGAGCCGTCCCCACCTGCCGGGAGCGTCTCGTCCGTCGCCTGCGCGTCATCCGCTGACTCCGAAGCGGTGTCGTCTGATGGGGACGCGTCCGGGGTCTCCGGGGTCTCACCACCAACGCCTTCGGGCGCTGCCTTCAGCTCGTCGTCCGTGTCCTGAACATCAGCGACCGCCTGGCCGAAGCCAGCGAGTGCCTGTTCCATGAACCCTAAGACGTTGCCATCGGGCGCGCGGCCAGCACCTACATCGGGCATACTACCGTTCCTTCTTGCATAATGCAAGAGTTAAAAGGATGCTACCCAGGCTTCTTGTGGTGGAATCCCTTGAGCGTCTCGGCGAGCCGCGCCCGTTTGGCGAGTAGGGGATTGGACGAGTTGGCCGCGGCGGCCAGTTTCTTCTCGGGGATCTTCTCGCCTTCCGGCACCCCCATCTCCTTATGCAAGGCGCCGGGCTTCTCGACGGCGCCCGCGATCCAGTGTTTCTTCTTGCCCTTCTTGCCTCTGCGTGCCATGGCTAGTAGACCCCTCCCGAGGTCGGCCGCTGTGGGGGACCTGCAACCTCTTGCATCGCGCCGGGCATCGGAACACCACGGCCCTGCAAGGCGTGAATCGCGAGGAAGGCGTGCTTCATCGCCGTTTTGTGGCGGGGCTTCGGCACCTTGAGGGCCGCGTGGGCGTGCAGTAAATGCGCGATCGCCCGCTCAATGTTCGGGGTTCCGGTCATGGGACTCTCCTATTGGGGTTGGCCGATCGTGGCGCCGGACGGGGGCGGCCCACCAGTGGGCATTCCCGGAGCGGCCAGGACCGGCCCCGCGACCTGGGCCGTCGTCTGCCGCGCCAGCAGCGCTTGGATGTTGGTGATCACGTCTTGGTAGACCTTCTGCTCGAACGTCCCCAACTGGCCACCGGCTTGCGCGCCGGGTTGCGGGTTCTGCATCTGCGCCACGGCGTTTCGCATGGTCGTGTACTGGTCGACGAGGAGTTGCTGCCACGCCGGCGGCTGCCGTGTGAAGTTGGCCCCGCTCATCACGTCTGAGCACCGCCGCATCCAACTGGCCGCGACCGTCGGCTCCGTATCGTTCGTCCGCGGCGCGAACGGCGTAAAGGGCGCTTGGGGCGGCGGCGGCGGTTGCATCCCCCGCTGTTGGGCGAGTTGCACCGCCTGCTGATACTGCGCCTGGACCTGCGGCCACTGCTGGACCTGCTGTTGCCATTGCGCGGGCGGTCCTTTCCCCCAGACCGACAGCGCCCGCTCGATCCGCAAGTCCTGCGGCGTCGGAGGTGCCCCTAACACCTTACTGTAGGCGGGCTTAATCAGGTCGAGGGCCGCGTCCTTGCCGATCACTCCCTGCTGCAAGAGCGGCAGGACGTAGTTGACCTTGGCGCTTGGCGTCATCATCGTGCCCGTCCCCGCCTTGATCTGTACGTCGCCGACTAAGGCGAAGTCTTCGGCGTTGAACCATTGAACCTCGAAGCTCTGGTCTTCGCCGGTAAACCGGACGAGCAACGGCGCCGCCATGTACTTCTGGGCGAGTTCCAGCATCAGCCGATAGTGGCGGGTAAACCAGGAATTCACCGCCGCCTGCATCCGAGACAGCCCGACCTGCGCTTGGGCAACGGCAATCTGGCGCGACTTCCCCGAGACCTCCTGCTGGTTGTCCGCGCCCTGCAACGGCTTGCTGAGGCTCGAGATGTCCTGGACCTGCTCTTGTCCCCATCCCAGCACATCGAGCATCCCGGGCGGAATCGGCGGCGTCTGCCCATACTGCGGGCGGTCGTTCATCGACAGCACGGGGATGGCGTCGCCCGTGGCGCGGGACTCGTCGACCTGGAACCCTTGGACCGGGCTCGTCGAGGACGCGTACTTCTCGATGTGCAGAATTGTATCCAGCGCTTCCAGGTACGACATCGCCAACGTCGCATTGAACTCCGTCGCCCCGCCAAACAGTTCGATAAACGCCCGGCCTGAGGGGTCGCGGTCGTCGGCATCGACCCGGGGCCGTAGTTGGTTCACCGGGACCGTCATACACCGGCGCTCGTACTTGGTCGGCCCCCCGTCCTGGGTCGGCACGACCGCCTCCATCACGAGCGTGTCTTTCTCGAGAATCAACCCGCTGAACGCCCCCGTCACATAGACGGCCGCCCCTTCCGGCGTCTCCGGGCGCGGGCGCTGGTAGCCCACGTAGTAGAACATGATCCGCTCGTCGCCCGAGCCCTGCTGTTCGGAGACGTTCCCCGTCATGATCTGCCAGCGCGCGCGGAGCTGCGCCGGCAAGAGTACCAGATACCGGACCGGCGTCCAGCCGCAGAGCGTCCCGAGATCCTCGTCCGACATCTGGCCCACCGTCTCTGGCCACCGCTGTTTCGCCGTGCCGAGCGTACAGTAATAGAGCCCAATGATCTTGTCGGCGTCACTGACATCGGCCGTCTCCGGGAATACGCGGATGTGTTCACGCCCCCAGAGATCGACCCGGATCCGCGGCATCCACTGTCGCGCGGCGTCTTTCGGGTCGTCGGTGAACTGGCGGCTCCCGTCCTCGGTTTCCTCCGTGACGTACCGCATTACCACGTCCGTGGTCGGCATCCCGTCCGGGCCGACCTTCGGATGCTCCACGTCCTGCGCTTGTGGGTGCGCCTCAATCTGGAGCGGGACGTAGCCGCCCCCCGTCTTGTCGACCCAATAGTGGGCGTAGGACGAGCACCGGACGAGGGCCGCGTCGAGCGCCTGGAACGCCAAACTGGCCGTATCCAACCCGTCCTCGCCACCGTACTGCTGGAGGAAGCGGGCGGCGAAATCGGCCGCCTGTTCGGCTTTCTCGGAGTCGTTGAGCGGGGTCGGATCAGGCTGCGGCTGGTCAGCGAGCAGTTGCTCAGTCGCCTTGTTGACCAGGTTCCACGCTTGGTTCGGGACGGCCTGCGGCGTGATCTTGGAGACCCCGGACGGCAGCGTGCATTCCCAGACGCTCTTATTGTCGACCGGCCGTTCCAACACGGCCCACGGATACCCGAGCTTGACGTAGGTCCAGTAGGCGTCCTGCGCCTGGTGGTTACGGGCCAGCATTTCCTGCCGCATGACCAGGTGGTCGATGGTCCGGAAGACCTCGCCGTCGTCCGCCTCGAGCCAAGGCCCCATCCCGGTGAAGTCGGGAGTCTGGTCCTCGCCCGGCTCGGCGGCGACCGGTGTATCAGGGGCCGACCCCATCTCGCCCGCGAACCCGGACTCGACCCCACCCCGCGGGGTAGCAGCGCGTGGCAATCCGGCCAGGTACGCCGGCAACCCCGTCAGGGGCGTTCCATATTGCGACTTGGTGGCCACTATGGTGTCATAGACCAGCCTCTAAATGGGGAGTGTTTCGACGGGGATCCCGTCGGCCATGAGGCGGATCACCTCGTCCTGGTCCTCGCCCGCCGCCAATCGCCGCATCGCGTCGTCCGCCATCGTGCGAATCAACTCGCGCCGCACCCGGATCGGGTAGCGCTTCGCGCGCTCGTAGATCGCGGCCTGCACCGGGTCCTGCTGGACCGCAGGGAGCGCCTCTGGCACTGGCGCGGCTCCGGCCACCCGGAGGGCGCTCATGGTCCCAAGCGCCTCGGAAAGCCGCTGCCGCTCGACCGCGAGCGCGTCTTTGAGGCTCTCGATCTGGTCAGCGCTCTGTCGGAGGGCGTAGTCGAACATGGCACGACTGACGAATGGGAACCTCACGACACGTCCCCCGCCACGCCGTCGCGTTCCGCGATCTGGCGCGTTTCGTCCAGGAACACCTGTTCGTCGACGGCGCCCTGGCCGGCCAGCATGTACTGGACCCGCGCTTCGACCAGTTGGAACCGGCGTTCGAACGCCAGCAGCAGGGCGGCCTCGTGCGCAGCCCACAGCTCTTGGAAGATCTGCTCGGCTTCGTGGACCGTGATCTTCGCGGTCCGGTCCTTTAAGTACCCGCCAGCCACGACCTTCATCGCCGCGGCACTCGGTTCCGGCCCGCTCGTGGACGCGGATTCGCCCGCTCGAACATCTGCGCCACCTCTTGGTCGGCCGTCATCCGCTCCCTCGGCTCGTGCTTCGCGTAATCATAGCCCGGCGTCCGGTCTTTCGCAAACACGATCTTCGGGGATTGTTTCACGATTGGCGTGCTCGAGAGTCCGTAACTCACGGCATCGTATACGTCGTCGCCCCCGCGCCCGCGCTGGTCCGCATCGACCTTCATCGGCACTTCGGGATCGTGGGGATCCAAGAGCGTGCCGGCGAGCGCCCGGAGCACGGAGCGGCCTTGCTCATGATCGAAGATGCGGAACGTCGGCCGCACTGCCGCCGCCCCATCGCCCCACCCCATCACCCGGCGGAGGTGGTCGAGCCGCTGCTGGCGCGGGCGGCTGCCATCCTGCGCCACCGGGATCAGCTTCCAGCCCCGGGCGCCCAACTGCTCGGCAATGGTCGGCACCGAGACCCCTTTTGCCTTTTCCACATTCCAACAGTCGGTGCCCGCGACAATGTGGGAAAACTCGCGCACGTCCAGGGATCGGGCCACGGTGTCCGCGATCTCGGCTGGCACCTGATGCCGTCCCGTAACGCAGTGCGTCAAGTAACTAATACCGTCCGGACTCTTGCAAAAGGCAACAAACGCAAACGGGTGGTTGTAGCCCCAGTCGAACCCGGCGTATTTGGTCCAGCCGGCAGGGACGGGGATCGGATCGATCAGGAGGTCGGCCGTCGCGTGTGGGAGGGCCAGTCCGGCGCCCCCCGTCAGCAGTTCGGCGAGCACTTCCTGTTTGAATTCCACCGAATCCGGGTCATACTCGGCGACCAGTTCGTCGATGCCGACCGGATCGAGCGAGGGATTGTCGTACGCCGTCCCGGTCCATTCCTGCCACTCGGGGCCGCGCTGCCCCGCGCGGATCTCCTCACACAGCCGATTGAAGTAGGACGGGACGGCGCGCTCCTGGTTGCCGTCCCAGCCGAGGTTCGTGGTCGAGCTGGCGATCAGCCAGCCCCGGTTATCGAGCAGCGCCGGCAGCACGACCCGCTTGAGGGCGCCCCCGAGGTCCCAGTGCGCGGCCTCGTCCAGAATGACACCGCCCAACTTCGACCCCATACCGCGGATACCGTCAATCGCGGTCTCTGGGCGTAAGTACAGCGTCCCCAAGCCATTGAGAGTCAGCGTGTGCTCATTCTTGTTGAGGCTAGCCGATGGCAAGCGGCCGAACCGCGGGACGATCAGTTCGTTCCAGACGACAGTGAGCAGGTTCGGATAGTCGCTCGAGACCCAGACCACATCCACGCCCTGCACGATCCCTGGCAACGTCGGCGTGCCGTCCGCCCAGCCCGGCCCGTGGCCAGCGATGGCCGCGAGGAAGTCGGTGCGCGTCTTGGACCCGCGGCGCCCGATCCGGAGGACCTTGCGGGTCGATGGCGAGGCGAGAATGGCTGGCTGCAACCCGATGGGCTCGGGCAGCACCAAGTCGCTCATTTGCTCGCTTCGTGGACGAACCGGACGGTCAGGGCCACATCGGCCGCCTGCTGGATCGGTTGGGTCGGCTTGCCGTAACTGCGGTCAGACACGCGGTCGAACACTTGCAACCAGTCTTTCAGGTCGGTGCTGGGGTCCTGGAGCGCTTGCTCGAGTCGTCGCGATTTGGCGGCCAACTCTGCCAGCCATTTCATGCGCTTATGGTAGACCGATCCTGGGCTGCCATGCTTGGATCCCGGCGTATTGCCTTTCTCGGCTCCGAAAGATGTTGAAGTGGCACGTCTTGGCATGGAGCGCAACTTGCAATGGGCTCTCGCGTTTTGCAAGAGGGAATCGTCACGGCGTCTCCTGGTCCTGAGGGGCGGACGGCTTCTCCCGA
>Ga0307374_10014682_pt1 | contig 10637 bp, 10 predicted proteins | sample OX3MG_FD_202532 | JGI IMG/M metagenome (GOLD analysis project Ga0307374, IMG submission 202532) | Soil microbial communities from Risofladan, Vaasa, Finland - OX-3 | ecosystem: Environmental > Terrestrial > Soil > Coastal area > Acid sulfate soil | place: Finland: Risofladan, Vaasa | collected... | reverse complement strand
GCCCACCGGTGATTTTGGATTTTGGATTTTGGATTTTCGATTGGCGGAATCCAAAATCCAAAATCGAAAATCCAAAATTGCGGCGATGGTGGGCCGGCGCTCGCAAGCTCGCTCGCTCCCACCCTACGTTCGCACGAGTGTTGCTGTTAAAAACGGAGAAGCCGGAAATGTGGCGCGCCTTGTTTCTTGCCTTGGGGATTTATTGCTGCGTGCTGGGGGCCGAATGCCTCGTGATTGAGAAGGCCACCATGCCTTCTCGCGGCGAACAGCGCGGCATGTTTGGTCTTGCCGCCCCCAAACGAGAACTCACGCCCTCCGACTGGGCGCCGTGGAGCCTGCTGTCGGCGGGCACCGTGACGATTCTCTACTCGTTCACGCTGCCGCAACGCCTGCACAAGGCACCCTAGCTACCAGCCCATGACCATGTTCGATTCGATGACTTTGCGCGCCCGTTCCAGGTCGGAACCGGTCTCGTGCATGTAAAGCCGAATGGCATGGACTTTGTCGCCGGCGGCCTTCGAGAGGCAGTCGCGTGCCGTGTGGCAAACATCGACTTGCCCGGCAATGCCCAGGGCACTCTTGGAAATCACCCAGGTGTCGCGGGGGCGTTTGGTCAGCCGCAGCACCCGTTCGCTGGGATAGGCGTCGTGAACCACGGCGGCGGCGGCGTCTTGATCGTGGGCCCAGGTGATAATAATGTGCGACTCTGTTTCCACTTCGAACAGTGGCATCGAGCGGTCCTCCTTTCCACGGGGAGAGAGATGAGATAGGCCGAATCGTGGTATGATCGGCGCTCTACACCCGATGGTACGGTTCCCCGCTTCGCTCGTCAACGCTCGTGTACCCCAAAATCGCCCAGTTCAAGTCTCCCGCGGCGTTGCGGGGCCGTCTAGCGCGGCTCGGCCTGGAACTGCCGCTGGACGAAACGGTTCTTACATCGGCGGCCGGTTCGCCGCTGGCTGAACCCGTCGAGATTCGCGGTCGGCGGGTCGGCAATCGCTGGTGCATTCAACCGATGGAAGGCTGGGACGCCCATCGCGACGGATCGCCCTCCCGGCACACCTTGCGCCGCTGGCGAAACTTCGGCATCAGCGGGGCCAAGCTGATTTGGGGCGGCGAAGCGGCGGCCGTCGACGCGGCGGGCAGGGCCAATCCGCGGCAGACGTTGGCCACCGCCTCCAACCTCGCCGGGCTGGCCGCGCTCCTGGATGAACTTTGCCGCGCCCATCGCCAGCGCCACGGCGACACCGACGACCTGCTTGTTGGCCTGCAACTCACCCACTCGGGCCGCTTTTGCCGGCCCCATAGCGGACAACTCGAACCTCGCATCGCCTTTCATCACCCGTTGCTCGACCAAAAGTTCGGCATCGACCCGGACGATCGCTCGCTGGTCTGGACCGATGACGAGCTTGAGCGGCTCATCGACCGCTACGTCGAGTCGGCCGGTGTTGCCTCACAGGCCGGCTTTCAATTTGTCGATGTCAAGGCCTGCCACGGTTATCTGCTGCACGAGTTCCTCAGTGCGCGAATCCGGCCCGGCCGTTTTGGCGGCGACTTCGAGGGCCGCACCCGCCTGTTGCGGACCATCGTCGAGCGGGTGCGCGACGGTTACCCGCGGTTGCTCGTCGGCGTCCGGCTGAGCGTCTTCGACGTGGTGCCTTACGTCACCAGCCGCGAAATCGGTCGGCCGATGGAGTATGGAGGGTTGCTGCCGTATCAATTTGGGTTCGGAGTGGCGCACAGCAATCCGCTGGAAATCGACCTGGCCGAGCCGTTGCTGCTGTTGGCCCAGCTCAAAGCGCTCGGCGTGGCATTGGTGAACATCTCGTGCGGCAGCCCGTACTATTCGCCGCACATTCAGCGGCCCGCCATTTTTCCGCCCAGCGACGGTTATCAACCTCCCGAAGACCCGCTGGCCGGTGTGGCACGTCAGATCGAAGTCGCCCGGCAGTGCAAGGATGCGTTTCCCGATTGGCCCCTGGTCGGCAGCGGGTACAGTTATTTGCAGGACTACCTGCCGCACGTGGCGCAGGCGGTAGTTCGAGCGGGCTGGATCGATTTCGTCGGACTTGGCCGAATGGTGCTTGCCTATCCTGAATTACCCGCCGACGTGCTCGAGCGCGGCATTCTGGAGCGCAAGCGAGTGTGTCGCACGTTCAGCGACTGCACGACGGCTCCCCGCAACGGCCTTGTGTCAGGCTGCTATCCGCTCGACGGCTACTACAAGACATTGCCGGAAGCGGAGGCGCTGCGAGCGATCAAGCGTGTGTAGTGTGGAAGCGAGCGAGCTTGAGAGCGCCGGCCCAGCGTATTAGGGTTCAGGGTTCTATGTCCGACAACACAGCACTCCCTGAAACTCCCTCGTCGGAAGGCGAAGCTCCGGGAGCGCCACGTTCTGCCGAGGAAGCGCTGGCCAGCGAGGCGGCCCTGGCGATGGGCGCGGCCTGGCGGACGGGCCAGCGTGTCGGCGTCGAAGAGTTGCTGTTGCGTTATCCTTTGCTCAAGTCGTCGCCGCAAGCGGTGCTGAGGTTGATCAGCGAAGAGCTTTGTCTGCGGCACGAGGCGGACGAGAAAGTCGACCTCGAAGAGATCGCGGCCCGGTTTCCTCAATGGCGGGCCGAACTGGAGGTGCTGCTCGCTTGTCACGACCTGTTCGAAGCGCCGCTGCCCCCGCCCGATTTTCCGCGGCCGGGCGAATGTTGCGGCGACTTCGAGTTGCTCCGCGAGATCGGCCGCGGCTCGCAAGGCCGCGTTTTCCTGGCCAGGCAACCATCGCTTTCCGATCGGGCGGTGGTCGTCAAGCTGACCGCGCTCGATGTCTCCGAGCATCTGTCGCTGGCGCGCTTGCAGCACACCGGCATCGTGCCGCTCTATCTGGCGCAAGACCTGCCCGAACGCCGGCTGCGGCTGCTTTGTATGCCGTTCATGGGCGGCGCCAGCCTGGCGGCCGTGCTCGCCGCGATGAAGCCGGTCCGCATCGACGATCGCTCCGGCAAGACGATCGCCGAGGCCCTGCTCCGCTGCCACATCGCGGCGCCGAGCGCGCCCGTGGGCGGTCCCGTGCTCAACTTCCTCAATCAGGCGACTTACGTGCAAGCGGTGTGCTGGATCGGCGCTTCGCTGGCCGAGGCCTTGCACTACGCCCACCAACGCGGTCTGGTCCACTTCGATCTCAAGCCCTCGAACCTGCTGCTGGCCGGCGACGGCCAGCCGATGCTGCTCGATTTTCATCTTGCCCGCGGGCCGATCGTTCCGGGGCGGACGGCGGCCGAGTGGGTGGGCGGCACGCAACAGTACATGCCGCCCGAACAAGCGTCGGCGCTGGAGGCCGTGCGCGGCGGCCGGCCGGTGCCGCGGGCGGTCGATGCGCGGGCCGACATCTACGCGCTGGGCATGATTCTCGACGAAATGCTCGCCGGCGAGGGCCCGCTGACGCATCCGGCTGAAGGCCCCTATGGGTTGCGACACGTCAATCGGCACGTCACCCGCGGCCTGGCCGACGTTCTGGCGAAATGTCTCTCGCCGGACCCCGACGGTCGCTATGCCGACGCGCAGTCCCTGGCCGATGACTTGCGCCGGCATCTGGCCGACCTGCCGTTGCGCGGCGTGCGCAACCGCGGCCTTGCGGAACGCTGGCGGAAATGGCGTCGCCGGCGGCCGCAGTCGGCGGTGCGGCTTGTCAGCTCAATGGCGGCCTTGGCCGCGTTGGCCGCCGTCGCCTGGTTGTGGGCCGGCCAGCGGACCGACCAGTCGCAGTTGGCGCTCGTCGACGGCCAGCAATGGCTCGACCGCAAGGGGTACGACGCGGCGATCGACCGTCTCCAGCGCGGGCTCGACGCCTTGAAACCAGTCCCTGGTGCCGCCCTGCTGAAGCGCACGTTGCGAGAGCGCCTCGACGCCGCTCGGCGGGCAAAGCTGCTCGACGACCTCCATCAGTTCGTCGAACGACTGCGGTTCTTGGACGGCGGTTCGCTGCTGGCCGGCGAGCGGTTGATTGAGGCCGGACGCACCTGCCAGTCATATTGGGCCGTGCGGGACCGGCTGCTCGATCGCGATTCGCAAACGATCGCCGGTGTGTCGCAGGCCTCGGTACAGGCCGACCTGCTCGATCTGGTCCTGTTCTGGATCGACATCGAAGCTCGCCTGGCCGCCGACGATTCCGAAAGCACCCGGCGTGCGCTGGCCTTGCTCGATGAGGCCGAAGCCACGCTTGGCCCCAACGAAGTTTTGCGCCGTACACGGCGGCTCCGGGCCGGTGCGAACTCCGCACCGACTACGACCGGCAGTCATCCGGCCCTGCCCGCGGCGCCCGAACACAACGCCCTGGGTCGCGTTCTGCTGCGCGCGAATGACGAGCGCGGGGCGCTGGCCGAGTTTCGCCGCGCGGTGACGGAGCGGCCTCAGGACTTCTGGGCCAATTATTACCGCGGCCGCTGCGCCTATCGGCTCGCTCTCTATCCCGAAGCGCTGAATGCGTTCTGCGTGTGCGTGGCCTTGGCCCCCACCCACGCCGAGTGCTTCTACAATCGGGCATTGACCTACGCGGCCCTCGATCGTCCCGATGCGGCCCTGGCCGACTACGACCGTGCCTTGCAGCTCGACCCGCAGCTCACCGCGGCGGCCGAGAACCGGGCAGCCCTTCGCCGGCAGATCGGTTCATCCGCCGATGACGATCGGGACGACACACGGTGAGGCGGGATTGCACCTACTCTTGCGTAATCTCTCGAATCACGCGGCAAGGGTTGCCGGCCGCGAACACCGCCTCGCCGATGTCGCGCGTGACCACGCTGCCCGCGCCGATCACCGACCGGGAACCGATCGTCACGCCCGGACAGATCATCGCCCCGCCTCCAACCCAGACGTCGTCGCCGATCAGGACCGGCTTGCCGAACTCGCGGCTACGCCGTTGGTGGGCGTTCATGGGGTGCGTCGCCGCATAGATTTGCACCGCCGGCCCGAACATGGTGAAGTCGCCGATCGTCACCCGGCAGACATCGAGCACGACGCAGTTGAAGTTGAAAAACACCCGCTCGCCGAGAAAGATGTTCGACCCGTAGTCGCAATAGAACGGCGGCTGGATCCAGGCACTCTCGCCTCCCCCGCCCAGCAAGGCCCTTAAGATGCGGCGGCGGTTCTCCCGCTCGCACTCGCGGCTGAAATTCAACTCGTGGCAGAAATCCCTGGCTTGCTCGCGAAGTCGAACCAATTCCGGACACAGCGGATCGTACAACTCGCCCCCCAGCATCTTCTCTCGTTCGCTCGGCATGGGTCTGCTACCTTACAGTGCCGGCAGGATCAAATCGGCGTGCAGATATCGCTTGAGCTGCCGAACGACCGTCAAGAACTTCTCGAAGTCGACCGGCTTGGTGACGAAGGCGTCCACCCCCAGCAGTTCGCTCTGGATGCGGTCCTCTTCGTCGTCCGAACTGGTCATGATCACCACGGGAATGCCGCTCAGCGTTTCATCGGCCTTGACTTCTTGCAACACCTGGCGGCCGTCTTTTTTCGGCAATCCCAGGTCGAGCAGAATCAGGTCGGGACGCGGAGCACGGGCAAACTTGCCGTCCTGACGCAAAAACTCCATCGCTTCCGCGCCGTCACGAATCAGCGTCATGCGGTGCTGAATCTGGCCCTTCTTCAAGGCGCCGATGGTCACGCTGGCATCGACCAGCCCGTCTTCGACGAGCAGGATCTCCATCGGCCGCCCAATTGTCTGGTTGAACATCAATCCCCTCCTCGCCCACGGCACTGACCCGTCGCACAGCAACCGCCTGCTGGTGCCGTCTTCCGTAATTGTATACATCACGCGGCCGAGAATGAGACCTCGGCGGTGGCTGGGGCAGAGCCTGGCCAGGTGGAGGCTGGCACTCCGTTCATCTCGGCGGCCAGGCGATGCCCCGGTTGGACGCACCTGGGCATCGCTTGGCCGTCACGCTGTTGACGGCGCCAGCCGCTATCAGGCCAAGCTCTGCCCCAGCCACCGCTTTTCCTCACGGCAAAACGTCTCATTCTCGGCCGCGTGAAGTATAGTTTCTCACTCCGCTCCCCGCCGACAAACCCTATATTAGGGGGTGCCCTGACAGGCGGCGTCAGGCGCCAGGCGGCAAAGCCTCTGATGCCCGGCGCCCGAAACCCCCTGCGGTTGCCGCACGCTCACTGGCCGGCGCCTTTTTGCCGGCGTAGACTCGTCATGTTGGGGCTTCACCGCTTGCTCGCCATGAACCCATCGCAGAAAGCTTCGTTTCACTCGCCGCGCGCCCGCTTGGGCTTCGTGCCCGGCATGCCCCCTGGCGCCTTGCACATCCCTGCCGACGCGCGGGCGCCGGTGTTGCACGCCGTCGCTTATCATGGCGATGATTTCATTGAGAAGCAACTGCAACAGCCGGAGGAAGTGGTCGAACTGCTGGAAGCGTGGCCGGTGGTGTGGCTGAACGTCGCCGGCGTCGGCGATGCCGACACGATCACGCGGCTGGGGCAAATCTTCAAGCTGCACCCCTTGGCGCTGGAAGACGTGGTGCATCTGCACCAGCGGGCCAAAGTGGACCAATACGACCAGCGGCTGTTCATCGTGGCCCGCATGGCGCAGCTCAACGAGGGCCTGGAGACGGAACAACTCAGCATGTTCGTCGGCGACAAGTTCGTGCTGACGTTTATTGAAGATCCGGGCGACTGCTTCGAGGCGGTCCGCGAACGGCTGCGCGGCGGCGGACGGTTGCGCGAGGCCGGGCCCGGTTACCTGGCCTACAGCCTGCTCGACGCGGTGGTCGATTCCTATTTTCCGATCGTCGAGTCCTATGCCGAACGGCTCGACCGGCTGGAAGACCGGGTGATTGCCAGGCCCAGCCGCCGCGCCGTCGCGGAGATTCACTCCGCCAAGCACGATTTGCGCAGCTTGCGGCGGATTGTCTGGCCGCTGCGCGAAGCGGTCAACTCGCTGGTCCGCGACCCCTCGCCGTTCGTCGATGAAGAGACGCGCGTCCATTTGCGAGATTGCTACGACCACCTCGTGCAAATCATCGACCTGGTGGAGACCTACCGCGAACTCTGCTCCGACCTGACCGATCTCTATCTATCGAGCCTCAGCAACCGCATGAACGAGGTGATGAAAGTGCTGACCATCATCGCCACGATCTTCATGCCCCTGGGCTTCATCACCGGCCTTTACGGCATGAACTTTCATACCGACCGTTCGCGCTGGAACATGCCGGAACTCAGTTGGCCGTATGGCTATCCCTACGCCCTGGGTCTCATGGCGCTGACGGTGCTGGCGATGCTCTGGTATTTTCGCCGCAAGGGCTGGCTGGGGAATGGCAGATAGAGCCATGCTCTTCGTCTCAGTCGTCCGGCAGCCGGCCCGTTGCCTGCGCCCGTTGCTCGCTGGACGGGGCCCCGGCCCGTCGGTCGTGTCTCCCATCACGCCGAGGCCGTTTCCGAAACCGTACCATGCGCCGTAGTTGCCCTTGTTGTCTTTCAGCGTGAACTGGGTGGTGAAGTCGAACACGGCTCGAACAGCTCGAGCTGCTCGATGTGACCGGTTCTTCGTTCGACGACGAGGGCCTGTCGCACGTCAAGTCGCTCACCGGCCTCATCTCGGCGGCCAGGCGATGCCCCGGTGCGTCCAACCGGGGCATCGCTTGGCCGCCACGCCGTTGAATGACGCCGGCCGCTATCTGGCCGAGCTCTGCCCCAGCCACCGCTTTTGCTCGCGGAAAAACCTATGCTCAATGCATTGCCGGTTCGGTTTGTCAAAAACCGATCAGCAGCCGCGAGGCCAACGTCGCGCGTCTCAGGCCGTCCGGCGCAAGCGGTCGCGTTCGAGTGACGTTGGTGGAATCAAGCACGCGAATGCGTTTGGCCATGGCAAGCGATTGCCAAATCGCCGGAACCGCACGGAGTCCGTTCCCTGCTGGCCGGCGAGCTTGACCCCGGCATCGTCAGCATGAACAATCAAAAGTTCCCCACGATTCAGTCCCCAGCAAGCTCGATGTCCGTCACCAGCCATGTACCGAATGCCGCCGGGCGGTTTGGCGCCTTTGGAGGGCGCTATGTGCCCGAAACCTTGACACGCGCGCTCGACGAGCTGGTGCTGGCCTACGACGAAGCCCGCCGTGATCCGGCATTTCAGGCCGAGCTCGACCAGCTTTATCGCGACTACGTCGGCCGGCCGTCGCCCCTCTACCATGCCGAGCGGCTCAGCCGGCACTGCGGCGGGGCGCAAATCTATTTTAAGCGTGAAGACCTGAACCATACCGGCGCTCATAAGATCAACAACACGCTCGGCCAGGCCCTGCTGACGTTGCGGATGAAAAAGCCGCGCGTGATCGCCGAGACCGGCGCCGGACAGCACGGCGTGGCCACGGCGACGGCTTGCGCCCATTTCGGATTGGAGTGCGTCGTCTACATGGGCGAAGAAGACATTCGCCGGCAGAAGCTCAACGTGTTCAACATGCGGATGATGGGGGCCGACGTGCGGCCCGTGACCAGCGGCTCGCGCACTCTCCGCGACGCCATCAACGAGGCGATGCGCGACTGGATGAGCTCGGTCGAAAACACGCACTACATTCTCGGCTCGGTGGTCGGCCCGCACCCCTTTCCCATGATCGTCCGCGATTTTCAATCGGTGATCGGCCGCGAAACGGTCGACCAGTCGCGGCGGAAGCTGGGACGGTTGCCCGACGTGGTGGTGGCCTGCGTGGGCGGCGGCAGCAACGCGGCCGGCATGTTCTATCCGTTTATCGAGTTGGAGGGAGTGGAGCTGGTCGGCGTCGAGGCCGGCGGACGCTCGCCGCGGCCGGGCGACCACGCATCGCCGCTTTCCTTTGGCGCGCCCGGCGTGTTGCACGGCAGCTACAGCTATGTGATGCAAGACGAAGACGGCCAAACCTGCGACGTGCATTCGATCTCGGCGGGTCTCGATTATCCCGGCGTCGGCCCGGAGCACAGCTACTGGAAAGACACCGGCCGCGTGCGCTACGATTATTGCGGCGACGCCGACGCTTTGACGGCCTTCGACCTGGTGGCCCGCAACGAAGGCATCTTGCCGGCCCTGGAAAGCTCGCACGCGGTGGCCAAGGCGATGGAGATTGCCCGACAGCTTGGACCGGACAAGATCGTGGTCGTTTGTCTTTCGGGCCGCGGCGACAAGGATGCCTTCGAGGTGGCGAGGTTACGGGGACAGAACATTGGGTGAATCACGTGTCGGCCGTTGACCAACTTTTCCGTCGCCTGCGGGCCGAGGGGCAAAAGGCGCTGATGCCCTTCGTGACGGCGGGCGATCCCGATTTGCCGTTCACGGCCGACGTGCTGGCCGAACTGGCAGGCCGCGGTGCCCAGCTCTGCGAGGTCGGCATCCCCTACAGCGATCCCATCGCCGACGGGCCGGTGATCCAGGCTTCCTACACGCGGGCGCTGGCCCGGCACGTGAAACTGGCCGAGATCCTGCAGATGCTCTCCGGAGTGACGCCGCAGGTCACGGCGCCGCTGGTGACGATGGTCAGCTATGCGATTGTTCTCCGCCACGGTTTGGCCCGCTATGTCGATGAGGCGAAGCGGGCGGGCGTGGCGGGGGCGATTGTGCCGGACTTGCTCGTGGAAGAGTCGGCCGAGTTGGCCGCTATCTGTCGCGCGGCCGATTTCAGCCTGATTCAGCTTGTCACGCCGACGACGCCGCGCGACCGCGCCTTGCGGATCGCCGAGAGTTCGACCGGCTTTCTCTATTACGTTTCGGTAACCGGCATCACCGGCGAGCGTACCGCCCTGCCGCGGCAGCTTTTGGACAACGTGGGCTGGCTCCGCGAGCAGACCGAGACACCGATCTGCATCGGTTTTGGCATCAGCCAGCCGGAGCATGTGCGGCTGTTGGCCCCGGTGGCCGATGGCCTGATCGTCGGCTCCGCCATCGTCCGCCGCATCGCCACGGCTGCGAACCGCCCGAGGGCCGAAGTGCTGCAGGACGTGGGAGATTACGCCGCCAGCTTATTGAACGCGCTCAATGGATGACTAATCGTGGCGACGGGACATTAACGTCCTCGTGGAATCGTCACGATCGACAGAGTTGAAACCACCGCCGCACGCAAAATGCCGAAACCTCACGAACACTGGCATGTCGATGTCAGCTACCTCAACATCGCCGGCACGTTTTACTTCCTCTGCTCCGTCCTGGACGGTTGCAGCCGCTTCATCGTTCATTGGGAAATCCGCGAGAAAATGGAGGAATCCGACGTGGAAATCATCCTGCAATGTGCCCGCGAGGCGCACCCCGGCGCCACACCACGCATCATCACCGACAACGGCCCCCAGTTCGTCGCCAAGGACTTCCAGGAGTTCATCCGCATCGCCGGCATGACCCACGTCAAGACTTCGCCTTACTACCCGCAGTCCAACGGCAAGATCGAACGCTGGCACAAAACCATCAAAGGCGAGTGCATCCGTGTGCAGGTGCCCCTGCGCCCCGTTCCCTCGGCCTCGACCGGTTGAAGCCTGCGGATTAGTTCGCGGCAATCATGGAAGTTCGTCCGACGGCTCATCGCCGGCTGGATCGCAAGGCTTCAGCTCTTCGATCGTGGGCTACGTGTCGTCGTCGGGAAACAAGGGAAGGTGCTCTCGTTTGACGCCGGCGCGAAGCGATTTGCGCCCTG
>Ga0307374_10014680_pt1 | contig 10638 bp, 11 predicted proteins | sample OX3MG_FD_202532 | JGI IMG/M metagenome (GOLD analysis project Ga0307374, IMG submission 202532) | Soil microbial communities from Risofladan, Vaasa, Finland - OX-3 | ecosystem: Environmental > Terrestrial > Soil > Coastal area > Acid sulfate soil | place: Finland: Risofladan, Vaasa | collected... | reverse complement strand
CTTGCTGACGAAGTTGCGTAGGCGCTTCAGCTGGACATTGCGGCGCTGCCCTGGATTGGCCTGGCGGGCCACCTCGTCGCGACTTATCCGTGCAGTCGGATCGCGAATCGCTGCCACCAGCAGGCGCAGGCAGACAAAGCCGCTCGCCGGGCGCGACAGCAAATCCTGCGCCCAATCCTTCCCGCCCTGGTGCATGTGCAGGCCGCCAAAGGTGCGCACCACCATTTCCGGTGGCGGCCGTGGCGGATCGGGCAGGGCATCGGCATCCGCTGCCACTTCAATGAGTGCCGTTGCGACAACCGGCTGCGTCACCGGCGATACGCCGAATATCGGGCGCAGGCCGCGCTGGCGGAGCACCAGCACGGTGGCGAGCCCGACTGCTACCAACGCCGCGACGACGACTGCGGCTGCCGGCAGCGGCGAGCTCGGCAAGGTCTGGATGTGCTGGTCGGCGATGGTGTAGTGGCTGCCGCTTGGGATGCGCAGCCAGAAGTCGCCATGGAAACTGACAGCCTGCGCTACCGGGGCGGCGGCGGGACCAGAGGTGGTTACGAGGGTCTCAGTCCCGTCCTCCTGGACTTCGATGGTGAGTGTGGAGTCGGCGGGATCGGAGGCCCGGAGGACGGTCAGCGATGCCGGCTGGAAACTGACCTGAGGCGGCGCACTGGAGGCTGACTGCTTGCTGATCTGGTCGATCACATCCACCAGGGCGCTGTCGCTCAGGTGGCCGCCAAGCGGGCCCTGATCGCCATTCGAGAGTGCGGTCGCCTCGGCGTCCTGGTCGGTCAGGAAGTCACGAACGACCTGAGCGCCAAGGCTGGGAGCGACGCCATTGGCGTACGAGGTCGGTACCCCGAGCAGGTTGGTTCCGAGGGCGGCGACGGCCAGGATGAGGGCGGCGAGAAGCACGGCTGAGATAGCCAAAACGGCCGCTGCAGGGAGCCGGTCGTTCACCTTGGTTGGCGCCGCTGGAGTGGTCAAGGCGCGGCAATCATAGAAGCGCTTTTCGGCCTTGGACAGGCCGCGAACGTGCGAACGGCCGTGCGCTCGACACCGTGTCGCTGAGATCAGTAGTCGCAAAAGAGTCGCTCAGTAGTCGCAGATAAGTCGCTAGAAGACGGCCGTTTTGCCTCTCCTCGTAGCAGATAAGAGAAGTAGAGGGCGATCAAGCCCAACACAAATCCCAGATGAGGAGGAGCCATGGAAACCACCGTCGAAGAAATGCCGAAGCCGGGTGTCGACCACAGCGGCGCGCCATTCACCTGGGGTGGGCTGCTGGAGGCATACCGCATCGGCCCCAAGCAGCAGTGGTCAGGGCTGCTAGTGGAGCGGCTGGGACCTTGGCTGACCGCAGCGCGCCGGCAGCTGCGCGCGGTCCCGCCCTACCTCGACCAGGAGGATGTTGCCCAGCAGTTGATCCTCGAGGTACTACAAATCGCCTCCCGATGGCGCCCGATCTGCGAGGACGGCTGGATCCCGCGCCGCTTGGTCGAGCGGGCAGCACGCAAGCTCCTAAAGTCTCTGCTGGCTGAGCAGCTTGACCAGACGGTCGAGCTTGACGGCGAACTGGAGGGTCCGGAACGCGCCGAGCCGGACCTGGTCATCGATACGCCCATTGGCAGGGCGTCGGTCGCCGACCTGCGCGTGATCTATCGCGCGAACGTGCTTGGCGAGTCGATTGATGTCCTGGCCAACGAAGTCCGCATCACACGAAAGCAGATGCGGCGCCGGCTCAAGGCGGCGCGAGCCCGGGCTCGGATGAGCTGCCCAACAGAAGGGCAGAAGCCTTGAAGTTGACGCGACCGCGTCCGGCGGCTGCGCGCTTCTCGCACTTGCGGGTGCGTCTTGTCCCCGAGCAGCGGGCTGCCGTCAAGATCATGGCCAAGGAGCGGCACCTCTCGATGAGCCAGCTCCTGCGCTTACTCATCGCGCGCGAGCTCGAGGAGGCGACCTTCGACGCGGGCAGCCGGCGCGACGAGTCGGTCATTCGCGACGCCGCCATCCTGATCGCGATCGAGCAGGTTCTGAAGCTGCAGGAAGCGAGCATCCCAGGCGGCATCACGCGCTCCCGGCAGCTCCTGGACGCGGCGGCGCAGGCGGCGATGGCGCGGCTGGCGAGTGCCGAAGAGATCCTTGCGCGCGGGGATCGCCAGTGAGGTCGGCCCGCTCGATTCTGGCACTCAAGTACACCCCGGTCTCGGTCGCCGGCGGCGTGCGTAAGGCGGTTGGCGGTTTTCTTCGCTACGTCCAGTACCGCGACCAGCACGCTGAGCCCGAGGCGGGCAGCCTCGATGCCTACATGCGCTACGTCGCCCACCGAGACCGCACCTCGCCCGGCGGCCGCGTTTTCGGTCGAGCCGCCGACCGCGCCGAGGTGGACCGGCGGCGTCTGGTGGCTTACGTTATGCGCTCGACCAACGGCCTGGCGCCGACCTGGGTCCAAGGCCGCGATGGCAAAAAGGTCGACCGGCAGCGCGCCGTCTACCAGCTGATTCTCTCGCCCGAGGAGTGGCGCGGCCTCGACCTTCGCCGCCTGGCGCGAGCTGCCATGGAGCAGCTCGAAGAGGACGCCGGTCCCGGCGGCATCGGTCCGTGGTTTGGCGCCGAGCACCGCAATACCGCCCACCACCACGTCCATATCGTGCTGGCGGCCCGGCGAGAGGTCGAACCGGGAAAGTTCCAGACCGTCGTCATCACCCGCGGCCGGCTGCAGCGGATGAAGGATGCGATCGCGAGGGAGATTGAGAGCCAGCGCGGTCTCGAAGTCGAGCGCGATGAAAAGACTCCAACGCAGCGACTCTCACCGATGGTGGCGACGCGGCGACAGCAGAGCCATGCTGCTTTGCGCTGGCGAAAGCCGCGCTCGCGCGCATCTTTTGGCGGCCCGCGCTCGCTTTCGACCCAGCAGATCCGGGGCAGCCAGATCTTCGGCACCACGCTCCTGCGGCTGCGTGCTGTAGCACTCCGCTACCAGCACCAGATGGAGCGCGAACTCGAGGGGGACCTCGCCCGTCGCGAGCATGAGGGCTGGATGCGATGACGAGTCAGGCCAATCTGGTTGGAGACCTGCTCATTCGCACCGTCACATGGCTGATCGGCGGCCTGGCCCTCGGCGGCTGGTGGTCGGCTCCGCCTAAGACTCACGGCTCCAGTCGCTGGGCCGGCTGGCGCGAGCGCCGGCGTCTGGGTCGAATTACCAGTCCTGAGAAGGCATCCGGCGATGGCATCGCACTTGGCTTCCTCGGCCGTCGGCTGCTGCAGTCGCCTGCCGAAGACAACGTGCTCATGTTCGGCGTCCAGCGCTCCGGCAAGACCTCGACCGTGGTCGTGCCCACCCTGCTCAGCTGGTCGGGCGCCGCCATCGCCACCTCGACCAAGGAAGAACTGGTACGCCTCACCGGGCGGCACCGCGCAGGCGTCGGTCCGGTATCTGTCTTCGCGCCGCTGGACCGCGATACCTCCTGGATCGACGCACTCGGTCTCCGGCCCGCGACCTGGAACCCGATCACCTCGGTCACTGACTGCGGCTCCGCCGCCGAGCTCGCTGACCACTTCACCGCCCACGGCAAGCGCGGCAGCGCGGCGCACTGGTATCTCTCGGCTTCCGGCCTGATCAGCGCGCTGGCGATCTTCGCCAAGGAGCGCGGCGGCGACATGGACACCGTCCTTATTGCCCTCAACCGCACCGCGCACGCGGACTACGCCGAACTCTCCAAGGTGGTCGATGACGCCCGAGCCGCCGACCTCTTGATGGCGCACGGCCTCACCCCGGACAGAGAGGCGGGCTCGATCGCATCTACGGCTCGGTCCTCGCTTTCGCTCTGGACTGACGAGCGGATCGCCGACTCGACCCGCAGCGGCCCCGACTCACTCGACCTCGATCGATTGCTCTCCGATGCAGGCACCCTCTATTTGGTCGCGCCAGCAGAGGAGGCGGAGCGCTGCCGCCCTCTCTTCTCCGCCCTCCTCTCCTCCCTGCTCCGGCGCGCAACGTCGCGTGCGCGTTCCCAGGGCGGCGTGCTGGCGCCGCGTCTTCTCCTGGCCCTCGACGAGGCGGCCAACTTCGCCCGCATACCCCGCCTCGCCGGCTATGTTTCCAGCGGCCCGGGCCAGGGTATCCAGCTCCTACTCGGCTACCACGATCTGGCCCAGATCGAATCCGGCTATGGGCCGGAAGCCGCCCGAACGATCTGGAACAACTGCCGGGCCCGGCTTCTGCTCCCCGGCCAAGGCGACATCAAGACACTGGAGCTCTTCAGCCGCGCCATAGGCGATGAGACCCGCATCTTTCGCGCCGAGAACAGAGATCGTTGGAATTCGAGCTCGGGTGAGCAGCGGGTCGGCCGGCCTCTGGTGGCGATCGACGAGCTACGCCAACTAAGGAAAGCGGTCCTCCTCTACGCCACCGCGCCCCCTGCCCAACTGGAGCTCCGCCGCTGGGATCAGGTCCCGGCCTGGCGCCGACTCGTGGATCCCCATCCACCGGTTAGTGCCGGCGACGCCGGCAAGGGAGACGAGTAGTGAATCGCATCCTCACCGATATCTCAGTGACGCCCGATTTCAGAGGCCTGCCCCCCAGCGTCCTGCATGGCCTGATTCAGCTGACCAACAACGCCGCCGCCCTGCTGACGCTGGTCGCCGGACTCGGCATCGTCGTCTCGCTCATTGGGCTGGTGATCGCCTCCTTCACCGCCAACCGCGAACTCGGCGAGCGCGCCAAGGGTGGCATCACCGTCTCCGTTGGCGCACTCGCCCTGCTCTATATCGGCGTCGCTGCCGCCAACTACTCCAGCCACCTCTTCGGTCACTAGCGTGGGGTCTTACCAAGCCCAAGCAGATCAGTGGGTCAACCAGATCATGATCGCGATCGCCAATTGGTCGACCGCCGCCGCCGTCGCCAGCATCCAGTGGCTGGTAGCGGGCCTCGGCACCTCAAGTGAGCCGGATCTGAGCGTGATCGTGCCGGTCTACAACCGAGTCTTGGCGATCGCACTGCTGCTCCTCGGCGCCGTCGTGGCCCTGGCCCTGATCGAGCGAATCGCCTGGGGATCGCTAGGCGCGGGCATATCGCTGATCCCACGAGTCGTCGCGGCGATATTCGCAGCCTTCGCCGGACTTAGCGTGGTCAAGTACGTCGCCGGCTATGCCGCGCTGCTCGCGACGACCTGGACGCCTGACTTCAAGAGTCTCAACAACCTTCTCATCCACAGCGTCGCTGTCACGGACGCAGTCGTTGCTCACGGCGGGACTGCTCACCACGTGAGCACCTTCGGCCTGATCGTCACGGCGGTGTCCGTGAGCTCGCTGACAGTGATGGTCCACCTGGAGCTGGTCGTCCGGTCAGCCCTGATTCTCACCGTCACCGCGTTCGTCCCCTTGGTCTGCGTGCTGTCGATCTGGCCTCGCGCAGCGGGTGCGGCTACGACCCTTTGCGAATTTCTCGTCGGACTCCTGCTCAGCAAGTTCGTGGTCGCCACGGTTGTATACATCGGGTTCCGGCTTGTAGTTGTGGCGCTGACGGCAAACGCAGACACCGACACGACCGAGAACTGGATGGCTTCCGGCTTCGCCGTGCTCCTGATCGCTGCCTTCTCCCCCGTGGTCATCTTCTCGGCACTGCGCTTCGCCCACGGTTCGGCCGGTTCAGTCGCTCGTGGGTTCGCCGGAACAGCCGCATCGCTGGCACCTGTCGGTCAGTTGCTCGGCACTACGCGCAATGCCCTGCGACCGCTGACGCGATCGGTCTATCGTCCCATCAGATCAAGAGTCACTGCGCGCATCTCGCGCGTTCGGGCTGGCCAATGAGGAAGTCGCGAATGCCAACCAGGCCACAACGGGCGTCTCGTGGTTGGCGTGGAAACGGCCAACAGCAGTCAATCCCGGATCCAATTCCCGCCGCACCAGCGGTAGACGGGCCTTGGTTGCTTGATAGCCGAGCCGTTGCCCGACTGCTTGGCATCGGTCGCACGAAGACCTTCCAACTTATGGCCACCGGCCAACTTCCCGTAGTGCGCATCGGCCGCTGCGCTCGGGTGCCTCGTTCGGCGCTGGAATCATGGATCGAAGATCAGACCACTTGCCGGTCAGCGGTGGCCGAAGGTTTCCTGCGGCGCTAGGTGGCACCGCGTCGCGGGAATGGCGAAGGAAGCATTAGCCGGCGCAAGAATGGCATCTATCAGGGCGCGATTCGGCTTCCCGATGGCAGGCGAAAGTACGTCTATGGAGAATCCCGCGACGAAGTTCGGCGAAAGCTCAATACCGCGATACAAGCCCTAGCGTCAGGAACGCTTTCGGATGCCCGCGGTATCACCGTCGGTGAGTTCCTTGACCAGTGGCTGCAAGAGGTGGTCAAGCCAAGCGTGCGGCCCTGGACTTATGCGGGTTACGAGGTCCACGTCCGCCTCCACCTAAAACCCCTCATCGGTAAGGTCCCGCTCGACCGACTCACGCCCATGCACGTGCAGCAACTTATGAATCGCCGGATCAGCGACGGGATGAAGCCAAAGAGCGTTCGATACATCCGAGGCACTCTGAGAACCGCCCTTAGTCACGGCGTCAGGTGGGGATTGGTGTCGCGAAACGTCGCGGCATTGGTGAGCAGTCCTCGAGCGGAGCCGTATGAGATCAGCCCTCTAACGCCAGCCGAGGCCCACATTCTCCTTCAGTCACTAAAGGGCGATCGCCTCGAAGCGTTGTACTCGGTGGCTCTTACGATGGGGCTCCGTCAAGGAGAGGCGCTGGGGCTCAGATGGCAACATGTGGACCTCGAACTCGGCTATGTGCGGATCGCCAAGCAACTTCAGCGCATTGACGGCCAACTGCAGCTAGTCGATCCGAAGACGCCACGCAGCCGCCGGGTGATCGCAATGCCGGCCACTATTGCCAACGGATTGCGGGAACATCGTGAACGCCAAAACGCCGAGAGGAAACGGGCTGGCGGACGGTGGACCGATTCCGGCTTAGTTTTCACGGGTCCCGAAGGTCTGCCGCTGGATGGCTCAGCGATCAGCAAACAGTTTCATCGCGTTCTGGAGCGCGCGGGGTTGCCGCAGCGTCGATTTCACGACCTCCGGCACTCATGCGCCACGCTGCTACTCGTGCAGGGCGTATCACCGCGAGTGGTCATGGATGTCCTGGGCCACTCGCAGATCGGTCTGACAATGAACACCTACTCACATGTGATTCCAGAGCTGCGCCGAGAGGCGGCAGACCGGATGGAGCAGTTACTGCAGCGTGAGGTCGAGCGCTAACAGACGAGGGATAGCACCCAATTCGCTTAGTCAGGTCGCCACTCGGCTGTCACGCGGATCGCGCCGATCGCGCCGCTAGTCGGTCACCCGCAGATAGTTGCTGCGTTAGTAACGTACAGATTAGCCTGACGAACCATGCCCTTGGCACTTGTCAATATCAGCGGCTATTAGCTTCCGTGCAGAAGCGATGGCAGCCTTTGCATGGCTAGTTGCCAAGCCCACGCTACTCTGGCTCGGAATCCGGTTGGCGGCGGCCTCATCGTCTTTCGCCCATCCCCCATCGAGCCAGCGATAACCGGACGGAGCCATGCCGCGCGGCTCACTCGTAGAGGCTTTTCGTGCATCGGTGTGGGCGCGTTTCTCGGCGGCCATGCGACGTTCCATCGCGTGTGCACCTGCGAGGGCCGTGGATGTTAGTACTCCAACGGCTGAGCGGTCGAACCGGCCATGTACGAACTCAACTTTGAGTTTTGGTCGCTCACCTTATAACTAACGCGTAGAAGTCCAACGCGTCGCGGGTGCTCCGAAACGTCCGAGACTTTTCGTTTTGAGCGCGAAATAAAGCTGCTACGTTGAGCCCGGCATGAAAGGAGCGCGCCTCTACCTAAAGGGGCTGTCGCCGCAAGCTGTGCGAACCACAAGCCTTTTTGTCGGCGGCGCGATAGTGGCTTTCGTCGTCCTGATTGCGATTAGTTGGGCGCTCGGCTGGGACTTGTGGGTTTGGGTCGACAGAGCCTCGTGGGTTATTGCGCTCGTTCTCTTTCCGGCGGCGATTTATCAGCTAATCGTTCTACAGCGTGACCAGCAGCGGCTTGCGGACGAGCTAACGAAACAGCCCGACGTACGCGTCGGCCTCCGCACGCAAGAGCCCGGAGAGTTGCCATCGATTGAGCCGGACTTCAAGATCTCGGTGATCTGGCAAACCGGTAGCCCGTTGTCTGACGTGGTCAAGATTCCGCTGGCGGCCGTTAATGTCGGAAGCGCGACTGCTTACGACGTGCTGATAAACGTTCTCTTTCCAAACAGCGTTCAACTTGTCCAACTACCGCTCGGTGGCTCGGTCATGGCGGAGCCCGACACCGACCAATGGAAACTCATGATGCAAGACAAGAACTCAATGAACATTGGAGTTACATTGGATATTGGCCTCTCGGTTCGGCTTGGGGGCGAACTCGACCGCCATAGTGGCGTCGCCCTGTTGGCATTCGTTGCAACTAAGGATCGCCCATACGTTACGTCGCAAATCATCGTGCGGTACGAGCCTAGATCAGTTGCTCCGCCGTCCCCTCAAGCAACTCCTGAGCCCGCGCCAGAAGCGCAGTCGGATCGCTGACGAGGGCTTGAGCCGCGCAACCTCCGCCTCTATGCGCTCAATGTCCTCCCGGTTCATGCGGTCAGCAGTTCCGTACTAGCCGAAATTGCTAGCACGCTTTTCCCGTGGGCTCTACCCCCCCACTAGACGCGGCTACTTGCCGATTCCCACCCACTTCTCGATGAATCCTCCAGCGACAAGAAAGATGATGGCACCGATCCCGCCGAGAACCCACACGCCAAACCTCCTGGCGAGCGGTTGTGCCGCGACTGGCAATAGGTCGATCTTGGAAGCGCGCTCAAGGTCGTCATACGGCACGTTGGTAGAGCCGAAGTGTCGGAACCGCACGAGTGCTGCTTCGGGGCCAGTCTTCAACACCTTGCCAATCGCACCGGCAGGAATCGGGGGCAGTGGGTCGGCTCGAAGTTGAAGGGTTCGGAGCCGTGCCCAGTCGCGCGTCAGGATTAGCTCGTCAGGTGTGAGGTTGTCATCGCTGGACGAATATCCACGCCGCTGACCCTTCAATTCATGAGAGAGCCTACAGGCTGTTCAGCGGCGCACAATGACCACATGCCAAAGATCGACTCGCTGGACAAAGCCGGTGAACTATTGGTGAAGGCAGCGCAAGACCTGAAGAAGGCCATGGATGCGTACGGCCCAGAGCAGGGACGGCGCGCCACCAGCGCCGAAGCGGTGTATGGGATGCTCAATGACGTTGCGGCGCAAGTGAGTCAGGCGGCAGCCGCACTCTTGAAGGTCGGAACGCAGCTGCGGAACGCTGCTGGCGAGCTTGAGAACCTGGACGAGAATTGACGGCAGCTCACTTCGCCGCTCACAAGGGTGGCTCAGGGAACTGCGCTCTGTGCGGCAAGCACTCCGACGATCTGTGGATAGCACGCAGGATGGTTCGGTCAAGCGGGTACGGATCTGCTTGGAGTGCTGGACCAAGATGACCGGCACGCCCAACAACAACGAACTGTTCAGCCGCCTGATGAGGATGCTGGACTAAGGGATTCACGTTGGGCCACTTCGAGTCTCGGGCTGCGGCAAGCTACGCCGAGAGTTCCAAGGACGTAACACAGCTTCTTGCTTTCCATGAGCAGATTGGCGGAACCGGCCCGGGTCGCCGCTGGTACGTTTCCGTACTCCACAAGTCCGCCATCGTTCTGTTGTGCGCAGTCTGGGAGGCGTACTGCGAAGACCTTGCGGATGAAGCACTCCGCCACATTTTGGCAAGTACCTCCGATCCCTCAAAACTTCCGCAGGCTCTTCGGAAACAGGTTGCGAAGGAGCTGAAACAAGATCTTCATGACTTAAGTCCTTGGCAGCTTGCTGGCGAGGGCTGGAAGTTACACCTGCGCAGTCGGCTGTCCGACTTTACCCGTCGCCGCAATTTCGATTGGAACAACCCAAGAGCAGCCAATGTCCAGAGCTTGTTTGAGAGAGTGGGCATCCCCAACGTCACAGACGCTTGGCACTGGAGGCGCACCTCAAAGCACACCGCTATCGACCGGCTGGAGAAGTTCGTCGCCTTACGCGGGGACATCGCCCATCGGGGCAACACAACAACAGGCTCGAAACCACTGCGTGGCCGAAGAGCTTTTGGTGTCGTGGAAAAAATGACGGTCATCCGGGCAGTCAGGCTTGTGAACACGCTTGTCGAGAAGACGGACGCGAAGGTAGCAAAAGAGCTTAAGCGCATGACCGGCGTTGATCCATGGGCTAGGTGATCCTGCAGAAATCTAAAGGCTGTTGATGTAGATAGATGAGCGGGTTTGAAGCCCTTCCTTCCCGCTCTCAAAGATCCCCAGAGCAGCATCGCCACCGGCGATCACTGCCTCAGCTGCTTTATCGAAGCCAGCGTTTGGGCGGTCGACCACAAGTGCGAATCCAGGCTCAGATGGATGTACAAAGGATGTACAAAGGATGTACGCGGCACAGCTTAACGAGCGTTAGGACTGGATTCCAATTCGGATTTGGCTCCGGAGCAGGGATTCGAACCCTGAACCTTGCGGTTAACAGCCGCCTGCTCTACCGTTGAGCTACTCCGGAAAAGGGCGTTCTGAATTGTAAGTG
>Ga0307374_10014679_pt1 | contig 10638 bp, 10 predicted proteins | sample OX3MG_FD_202532 | JGI IMG/M metagenome (GOLD analysis project Ga0307374, IMG submission 202532) | Soil microbial communities from Risofladan, Vaasa, Finland - OX-3 | ecosystem: Environmental > Terrestrial > Soil > Coastal area > Acid sulfate soil | place: Finland: Risofladan, Vaasa | collected... | reverse complement strand
ACATCGACCTCCGTGAGGTGTTGGAGAAGGTAAGGACCCGTTACGGGCTGCGCCTCCCCTCCAAGGTGCTGATGGCCGACTACGATGCGAAGGAAGGAGACCTATACATCAGGTTCAGGGAAGCAAAACGGACAGAGGGGGAGCCTACGGACGACGGGCTCGTGATCGCGCACTACGACCTGCAGAAGCGCTTGGCCGCCGTTGAGGTAATCAGGTTGTCAGACCTTTAACCGCGCAGCGCCCTTCCATGACACTCCCGTCCCAAGTGGTTTGGCCGGCTGGTGATCAGGACGTATCCAAGGCCTATTCTGAGCTAGGAAGAGCTTGAGGCCGACGTGCGCCCCGTGCGGTTCGCAGCGCACCGATCATGTCCTTGCCCAAGACCCGGGCCACGAGGGCTTGCAGCAGCCTGTTGAATCTGGCGACCATCACCAGACCTGAGAGGACGAGAGTAAGGAGTGCGATGTCTGGGAGCAAACCCTATCGAGACTTTAGAGCGATGCAGTCTAATAAATCTTCATCATCGCTGCCATAGGGCTGGTGGTTGGAGTCGAGGCGAAAATTTTCGCCTAACCGGCGCACATGCGCTGGACCTTCTGTCCCAAGCGACTACCGCCCGATGGACAGTCTGTATTCTCAGCGCCTGAAGCATCTTGCAGAGCTTGTCTGTGTCGTCGCCTATCGTTTTGGCCAATGCTTCAAGACCGTTTCAACCCGCGAGGCTGTGTAGTCCTTCCACTCGTTCGGGTCCTGCATGACGGAGTCTATCTTCCTCACGACTTCTTCATCCTTGGACGATTCGGACTTCATCCGCTCCAATTACAGCAGTTGCTAAAAAACGCCCTCCCCAACTTCGCAATTGCTTCTAATCGCGGATTCGTCATTGGGGTCAACTCGGCTGCTCTATGCAACCAATGGGCGAATATCAATCTCCGTAGGCTATGTCTGTCATGCCCCCCAGAAGGCTCCTTCTGGTCAATCTCGACGGCGAAGCATACTTCTTCGACCACAGGCTGTCGCAGCTCCGAAAGGTCAGCGAGCCGCACGAATTCATAGACCTCTCGCCGAGCGAGAAGCGAAATCTACTCGAAGCGGTCGCCTATCTTGAACTGGCGAGCAGGTTCGGAACCGACCCTTCCTCGAGAACCACCGAACAAGAGGACGTTTGACATGATTGGCACTGTCTCGACGTCTAAACATCAAATAAGAAGCGGCCTAGACTTCAGGCGTGAAGCTGTACACCGGCACGATCGAGCAGTTCAACCAAGACGTCCTTAGGAACCAGATGCCGGACAAGCTCCAGAAGGCCTACGAGACCTACTACTACAGGATGGCCAATCCCGGCGAGGTACGCGCCTGGACTAACTCTCTTCAATTCATGAAGAACGCCATCGAGTACGCTTCTCTGAAGGAGGACATGATTGTCGTGGAATACGAGCTCCCCTACTCCAACCAGAGGATCGACTGCATGCTCTTCGGCAGGGGCCCAGCGCACGAAGAGAACGTCGTCCTGATGGAGCTGAAGCAGTGGTCGAGGGCGGAGGAGTGCGACGTCGAGAACAACGTGGTCACCTTCGTCGCCGGAAGGAACCGGATGGAGGCCCACCCGTCCTACCAGGTGGGAGGGTATCACATGTATCTCAAGGACTTCGTCGAGGTTTTCGAGGGGAGCCCTGCGCTCAACCTCTCATCGGCCTGCTACTGCCACAACTACCCGAGGAAGGACGCCGTGCTCTTCGATGCCAGGTTCGCACAAATCCTGGCTAGATACCCGCTCTTCGCGAGGGAGGACGTCGGCAGCCTCGCGGACTACTTGAGAGCCAGGCTGGCGGGAGGAGGCGGGCAGTCCATACTCCAGAGGTTCTCGTCCAGCAAGCTTGGGCCGTCGAAGAAGCTGCTGGAGCACGCGCGGAACATGATAGACGGCCAGCACGTCTTCAACCTGCTCGAGGAGCAGATAACCGCCTACAACACGATACTGGACAGGGCCAAGAAGAGCGCGAGACTCGGAAAGAAGTCGGTGATAATCGTCAGGGGCGGCCCAGGAACGGGAAAGTCGGCCATCGCCCTGGACGTGATAGCCGCCCTGCTCTCGAAGGGGATGACGGTCTACCATGCCACCGGCTCGGCCGCCTTCACCACCACCCTTCGCAGGGTCGTCGGGCAGAGGGCCTCGCCCCTCTTCAAGTACTTCAACAGCTTCCCGACATACGAAGAGAACCAGATAGACGTCCTCATCTGCGACGAGGCCCACAGGATAAGGAGGACCAGCAACAGCAGGTACACGAGAAGGGAGGCAAGGTCAGACGTGCCGCAGGTCGAGGAGCTCCTCCGCGCCGCAAAGGTGACGATCTTCTTCATCGACGACCACCAGGTGGTCAGGCCCGAAGAGATCGGCAGCACGGAGCTGATCAGGGAGGCCGCGAGGAAGTTCACCGACGAGGTGTTCGAGTTCGAGCTGAAGGCGCAGTTCAGGTGCGGCGGCTCCGACGGCTACCTCAACTGGGTCGACGACGTGCTGGGGATACGGGAGACCGCCAACCGCATCCATACGAAAGAGGACAACATGGAGTTCAAGATATTCGGCAGCCCGCAGGAGCTGCACGAGGAGATAGAGCGGAAGAACTCCGAGAGCCCGAACTCCGCGAGGATGGTGGCCGGCTTCTGCTGGCAGTGGTCCAAGCCGAACAGCGACGGCACTCTGGTGGACGACGTCGTGATAGGGGACTATAGGCGGCCGTGGAACGCCAAGGCCGACGCGGGCAGGCTCGCTCCCGGGATCCCGACGAGCAACCTGTGGGCCTACGACGCGAAGGGCGTCGAGCAGATAGGCTGCATCTACACCATACAGGGGTTCGAGTTCGACTACGTGGGGGTGATCTTCGGCGGAGACCTAGTCTACGACTCCGAGAGCAAGACCTGGGTGGGCGACCCCGGCAAGTCCTTCGACAGCATGGTCAAGAAGGACAAGGAGCAGTTCCTCCGGAACGTGAAGAACGCGTACCGTGTCCTGCTGACGCGGGGGATGAAGGGATGCTACATGTGCTTCTTGGACAAGGCTACCGAGGAGTACTTCCGGTCGCGTCTGGGCTAATCCATCGATGTGCAGACTTCGAAACTCCCGGCTTCCCCTACCGTCGGAAGTTCAGTGTTGCCGAGAGCATCAGTTGATGCCCGTCCCTGCACCTTCCGAAATAGACCTCTCCGCTTTCATCTTCGATGATCTCTAGTCTCGTCAAGAGAGTGTCCCTTGGACACGGCACATAGAACTCCGAAGGCATCTGCTTCGGCGCCACCAGCTTGAGGAAACGGGCATCCTTCACAGTGACAGGTAGATTCTTCCCTAGCTGGCCCATCAGAGTCGCCACGTGTTCTTCTTTCTCGGCCTCGACCACCGCAAAGAGAAGGAACTTCGCAGGTTTCCGGGCCATGTCAGGGTCTCCTACCGGTCATCCAGCTCGTCCATCGTGGCGACCAAGGCCGCAAGCGCGACGTCAGCTCCTTCCTCGGTCAGACTGTCAGAACCCGCCACCCAAGGCAAGCCCTTTGCCGTCGGCTCGAGGACGCACTTCCTGACCAGCCCGTCGCGAGCGTCGCGTCTCCTGCGTTCTGGGAGGCCCCTGGGAGGGGAGAAACCCGGGACCGCCTCGACCATGAGGAAATTCGCGAGGTAGATCACCTCGTCTTGCGTCAGTTTCTGCTTCTTCATCGGACTTCACAGGAGGATACGCAGGCGATATTTAAGAGGCTACGGTCTTAGCATAGCGTAAACCAAAACCTTAGAACGAAACTTCATGCTTTCCCGAGAGTTGCCCCTGACCGAGTCCGAATCGAGGGTGCTCCTTGCGCTCTTGCGAGAGAAAGAGATTCCAATCATGTCCCTCCCGAAGGCCGCAGGTCTAGGGAACGGCGCCGTCTACAATTCAATCAGGTCGCTCACCGAGAGGGGATTGGTCTCAGACGAGCGAGAGGCCAGCCTTCCCCGGAGACGCTTCATGAGACTGACAGAGGAGGGGAGAAGGGTCGCAGTCCTCCTAGAACGAGTCGAACACGAATTGGGAGAGACGAAGTGAGAGTGCTGTCAAGTGGCCGAACGGATGTCAGTTCAGAGGGAACCCGGAGTTCATAGATGCCGAAGCTGAAGGTCATCGACCTCTTCTGCGGCGCGGGCGGCTTCTCGGAAGGCTTCAGGCAGATGGGGTTCGAGGTGACCCATGCCATAGACAACTGGAACCCAGCCCTGGTCGCGCACAAGGAGAACCAGCCCGAGGCGGAGGCCATCAAGGCGGACATCGCTTCGCTGGACCCGCGCCAGTTCCCGAAGCCGGACGTCATCATAGGAGGGCCTCCCTGCACGGAGTTCTCCGGATCGAAGCGCGGCGGCGGCGGAGACTTCGCGAAGGGCATGAAGCTCGTCCTCGCCTACTTTAGGTTCGTCCACGTCCTCAAGCCGCGGTGGTGGGTCATGGAGAACGTGCCCCGCCTGCTACAGACCCTCCCCCCGAGGGTGACGCTCGCCGAGATGGGTCTCGGAAAGGACGGTTTCTTCAGCATCCCGAGGAGGGAGGTCTTCAACTCGGCCGACTTCGGGGCGCCGCAGAAGCGCCTCAGGCTCATCTCGGGAAGGTACCCGACCCCCGTCCAGACGCACTTCGAGCGCACGACGCTCACGCTAGACAACCTGCTCTACGAGCCGTGGGTCACGATGAGGACGGTCATCAAGGCGTTCCCCGACCCCATCAAGAGAATCCCGAAGGGGAGGATCGTGCGGGACCCGAACTACCCCGTGGTGTCGCTGCCGGCCGAGAGGCTCGAGGACCACTTCATGAAGCCGGAGGAGGCCCTCATGACCAAGGCGGAGGCCGAGAGGAACAAGCGGCAGAAGACGGCCCACGCCTACTATGGGAAGATGAAGTTCCCCGACGACCTGGACCGTCCTTCGCGGACCGTGATGGCGACGCAGTTCAACGCCTCCAGGGAGACGATGGCGATAGAGACGAAATACAAGGGCGAGATCCGCTACAGGAAGCCCACCGTAAGGGAGGCCGCCTCGCTCCAGAGCTACCCGATAACATACAGGTTCCCTGCGAAGACGCTGACGACGAAGTACAAGCTGGTCGGGAACTCGGTGCCTGTGAAGCTCTCCTCAGCTCTAGCCAAGGCGATACTTGTGGAAGCCGGCATGGAAGTGCCTCTAACGAGCGGCATTCGAGTCTAACCCGGGTTCATCCGCGTGCTCATCCTGGCCTGCGTCTCAGTGGCTACCGTGTGACGCCTGATTAGATAGTAAGTGGCAGACATGTATGCGCTGGCGCGCTTGCCAGCTTCGTCCGGTTGTCCTAGGACGTGTTTTCGGAACCAGTAATCGCCCCTGTTGGCTTCCTCTGCCGCAAATCCGATGGCAAGGAGTTGCGCTATTACCTTCACAGGGATGTCTTTCAGGACTCCGTCTCCTCGGTTCCAACTGATGCTATCCGCGAAGCCATCGAAGTTTGCATCGACTATCTGACCGATTGAACGTACCCACGCTTCGTGTCCGTTCTTTCCCCTCTCACACTCAAGCTGCAATGTCGTCGAGTCTTTCATGTTCCCAACGATTGCACCCAGGACTTCCTTGATGAAATTGTCCGCCACCTCTCGCTTCTTTTCGTCTTTCGCCATCCACTTGATCAGGAGTTCTGAGACTCCCGCGTGGTCTGCCGCGGGAATCACTCTTGTTGTCCCCTCGACGTTGAGTACACCAATCCAATCGACAAGGTGGTCAAGCACCTTGAGCTCCGCTTTCTCTCCTTCGTCCATATGCCAGTGCTGAGAGCCGGCGCACAGTCCCGATTGTTTTCTTGTAGGTCTACCACACTGCTCGACGAGACAGGTATCAAAAATGAATTTGGAATTTTGCTGAATATTGATAGGGGATGGATTCTCCTTGGGTTTTTTGCCTCCGTTCGTGAACACAACTCTGTATCCGCCAGAATCCGCGAACTTGGCGGTGAAGCCTGTGTAATCCCTCGGCGCAACTAGCCCTTCCTTAATCTTGAATAGATGCGGGAACTCGTCTCTTAGTTCCAACCATTCGCTAAGATGGTCACCGTGCGCGTCTTCTGCTTTTTGACGCGGCTTTTTTGCGGTCTGATTCTCGAAGGCCTTCAATCCTTCTTCCACTAGTCTTTACCTCGAAGATGAGTGGAGAGTCTCACAATAGTTTCAAGAGCGCTAAACATTATTTCGCCCGAGCCTCCCGTTGTATGCGCTCCGCAACCAGACGAGGGCTTTGTTTGACTTCATGCTCCCAGACTTCTAGTACTTTCCATCCCATCGATTCAAGCTCCAGCCTGTTAAGCTTGTCCCGTTCCTCGTTTCTCTCGAACTTTCGCCTCCAGAACTGCGTGTTGGTCTTGGGGAAATCAAGGTCGCAGACGGGGCACCTATGCCAGAAGCACCCATGCACGAAGACCGCCAGCTTCGAACGGGCGAAAACGATATCAGGCCTGCCAGGCAATTCATTCGGTAGAAGTTTCCTCCGAAGGAGCTTCGCCAGAATCAATTCGGGCATCGTGCCCGAAGCCCGGTTAGACTTCATGACGGTTGAGATTGCCTTCGATGATGCTTTGGGGGACTTCCCGACAGGCATGGTAAGATAGGCTCTCCTCTTGTGCTCTCGAAGGCCTGATGAAGCCATTGCGGGAGCCAGGACACATTCAGAAAAGAACATTGCGCCTCCGCCGGGCATTTCATTCACATGTTGAGCTATAGTTAGTACAGAAACTTCAATCATGCATCCGCGTCAGTGATAAAAGACGATTACTTACGCATACCCAAATAACGAAAATTCTGATGCAATCTTGTGTTTTAGAGAGAGCATATATGCTGCGGCATTCCTTCTAAGTCAGATTTGGATCGACGTGAGCTCATAAATGGATTCATTCGCGAAAACATAGGTCTGGTTACACCAACTCCATTTCCGGCCGCGCTCTACAAGGCAAAAAAACATGAATATTTCCTGAAACGGCATCTGGACTCCGGCCAAGGACTTCCGCGAGATACAGAGATAGCGACTGAGGTAGTTTGGTTTCTGATTCGGCGAGGTCAAGTGAAGACGAAAGAAGATTTAGACTTGTTTCTTTCAAAAGGACTTCTTGCCGAGAAAGTGTTCGATTCGCAGGTGTTCTATGAATTCTTGCAGATTAACAAACCTTCTGAACCGATGATAGATTTCAAGAAGATTCGGGAAACCGAGTTTGTTGAATCCATCCGTGAACAAATCAGAATCGAACTCAGAAAGGAGATGACTATTGATAGAGTTGCAAACATAGAGCAAGAGATTCAGAAGAAACTAGCCGAATACGAGTCTCTACCCTCCGTTATCGACGCAAAAGAGTTCGACGAGCCAGTTCAAGTTCCTATCGAATCAGATTCTGAGACCTACGAACCCTGGTGGCAGCAACTTCATTTGAAAGCGGATCCATTCCCCATGACCGAGGGACTAAGGAGGATTGATCCTTCTTCATACGAGTCCGTGGTAGTTAAGACGCCGGTATTCCGGGAATACTTGTCGTTCTTAGAAAGATCTCCAGATGAAATTTTCAAGAACACTATATTCTTCGGTGAGTTCGGATCAGGTAAAACGACGTTATTCGAGTATTTGAAGAAGGCGCTATCGGCTTACAAAATCTACTCCATTTATGTTCAACTTTACTCGGAGAAAGACCTTCAGAGCTTAAAGATCACTTTCAAAGAGAAGATGATTGAGGAGCTTCATAGTATTCTTAGAGAGAATGAAACTGATCCTTCATACACTGAATCGCAAAACGTGGACATCACCCTGAGGTCTCTCCTCAATAAACTTCATGAGAAATTCAGCCCGAGAGGCCTGGTAATATTTGTAGATGATTTGCACAAGAATCGTGAAGATTATCCTGTGTCTCTTGAATTCTTAAGTTACCTCCAGATATTTACGAATGAGATAGTAAGAAAAATTGCATTCGACAACGTTGCATTTTTCATAGCTGGTGCCCTCGAGTGGGAGCCAATAATTAGGACTCAGCCGAGGTATTCGGGATCCCTCGCTCGGCGCGAAACCATCCTTGACATAACTGAGGAAGAGGCCTGGACAATGCTGAACAAGCGCTTAGACGCTTTCTATCCGAACCCAGAAGTGAAACGCATCGTCGATAAAGAATTCGTTTCCTCCGTCTACAGGGACTTGAAATCCAACAAACTTGAATTGACTTTTCGTAACTTCATTCAGCGACTAGTTGAAGAGTTCAAGATTGGCAACTTCAAAGTCCTTACTTCGGATCCCGTGCACATACCTCCAGATACAATACAGAAAATCAAGAGCCTCCTCGAAGAGAACCTTGTCCTCAAGGAAAGATTTAGGACACTGTTGGAGGAAAAACTACGCACGAATGAGAACAAGAATGCTTGTTTAAGACTATTATTGGACATTCACTCAAAGAAGCACGTCAAAGAGAACGATCTTGAGAGTGAACTTTTCTACTATCTTCAACAGCTAGCCCAGACTCGATTAATAGCGAAAGCTCGTGATTCGAAAGGCGACTTTTCTTGGGTCGCTTGTCCGGAGTTACTAGAAAGGAGCAAAGTTATTGGCACGCAGTTTTCTTTGTCTCTGGAGGACTACCTTCTCAAAATCTATGCAATTAGCCCGGCAAGGAGGAAAAGAGCAAATGAAGAAATCCAGCAGATCAATCTATTCATTGAGAAATGTGATGAGGATTCTCGCCCTCTCCTGAGACAGGTACTTGCACTTCACACGGAAATCATCCAAGTCCAAGAAACATACCAGCTGACTAGCACTGAATACGAACTGGTAAAGAAATGTAAGGAATCGCTGGAGATCTTAACCAGGTTCTATATCGAACGAGTTGAGAAACCCGATGAGAGCAATGCAATAGAACCAGGCTTAAGGTTCTGGAAGAATTTCTGGTTCTCGCCTGGTGAAGTCGCTCAATTCGAGAACCTTATTTCCGATGAGGAAGAATGCAAACGAAGAATCTGGTACGTATTTAGTATATACAGGCAAGCGTTCAACACTCTCTTCTCCTTCGTAGTGAAGGAGCATCAGAGCCTGAATTCAATCCACATCAGCTCTGCAGGTCTCAATAATGAAGACACAAAACAGCTCATTGCCGCAAGAGACCTTTGGACAAGCGGGAACATAGACAGGGCCGCATTGACGCTGTACAATTTCACGTTGCCCAAGATGAGAGGTTTTGTTCAGAATTCTCTCACGATAGTTTACGGTGATTTGCCCAATCGTCTGAAACACGTCAATGAAAAGGCGCGGGTGCAAATCCAGGAAGTGATCTCAAGTAGAACCATGACGCCCGGAGTGCCCTTCCACGAGACTAACTTTCTAACTCTAGACGAACTAACCAATATTATTACTGATTGTAACGGCACCGCCGACTCAGTTTGCTGGAAGCATGTATTCTCAAAGCTATTTGAACCTCTAACCATGACAGATATCAGTCAATATTCGAAGAAGCTTACTCAACTTGCTGATCGCTCAGCTAGGGAGGAAGCCACTTCGACGGATAAGTCGCTCGAGCTGAGAGACGCAATAATCTCTACAGTTGGCATGGCAAGGAAAATGAACGCAGCTTATATGGAGTTTCTGACGAAATCATTGCATTTGGAAATTGAGGATGGAGTGTCCAAACTGTATATCTCGGTGGATGGGCTGAGGGACAAGTCTCAGCTTGTCGGAATACAATTTCGACCAGATGTTCTGCAATCAATAGGCGGGAGTCTATCATCAGGTCCAATCCGCACAGACGATCAGAACTTGATACAAGAATACTATTCAGTGCCATATCGTGAATTCATCGCCTATCTAGCCCTGATATTGAGCGATGAGTCAGCACGCACGTTGAAGATATCGACCCGTTATCAACCCGAAAAAACCGTCGGATCGACAATGTATCTTAGGAAAATATTCAGATTCTCTATGGAAAAGCTGCCTCGAGTATTCTTGGCCCATTCGAGTAAGGATAAGGCGTTTTGTAGGACATTGGCAGAAGACTTGGTCAAGATTGGGGTAAAGGTTTGGTTTGACGAATACGAGATACGTGTCGGAGACTCCATAACACAGAAAATCAGTGATGCGATTGGTGAAAATGATTACCTAGGCATAGTCCTGAGTCCAGATGCCGTTGAGTCCGAGTGGGTTAAGAAAGAGTTGTCTGCCGGCCTCATTAAGGAACTAGACAAGAAATCCGTTGTTATCCTACCTCTCTTGTATAGACCATGCCAGATTCCACCACTGATAGCCGACAAGAGATATGCGAACTTCACCAAGAGTTATGAGAAAGGGCTTGAGGAATTGCTTAATCGGTTTGTCTGAGTTGCCCCAATACATGGGGTTCATTGCGCCGCCTCCGGGGCATTTCACTCGCACGTCGAGCAATGGGTAGTGGACGGGCTGAACTGGTCGCATTAGGTGGGCCGACCCGAAAAGAAAGCAATATTACTGAGATAGTCATCGCTGACAGCAGACGACGGATTGGCAGTTACCGCGGCTCACGACCCCCATTACGATGTATTGTCCGCTGCCGTCTCAGGAACTGCTGCAACGATGATTACGCTGCTCGCCATGCTTGGCGGGAGCGGCGCAGA
>Ga0307374_10014676_pt1 | contig 10640 bp, 9 predicted proteins | sample OX3MG_FD_202532 | JGI IMG/M metagenome (GOLD analysis project Ga0307374, IMG submission 202532) | Soil microbial communities from Risofladan, Vaasa, Finland - OX-3 | ecosystem: Environmental > Terrestrial > Soil > Coastal area > Acid sulfate soil | place: Finland: Risofladan, Vaasa | collected... | reverse complement strand
GGGCTCCCGGGTGCGCATGGTGACCAACGAGCTCCGTGGCGAGCGTGTGGACGTGGTCCCGTTCTCCGACGACCCGGTGGAGCTGATCCAGTCCGCGCTGGCCCCGGCCCGGGTTCGCGAGGTGCGGCTCGACGACGACACCGGGACGGCGACGGTGATCGTGAGCGACTACCAGCTGTCGTTGGCCATCGGCAAGGAGGGCCAGAACGCCCGGCTGGCTGCCCGCCTGACCGGCTGGCGGATCGACATCAAGAGCGAGACCCAGCTGGCCGAGGAGGAGTCGGGCTACGCCGGTGAGGAGTGGGCCGAGGGCGAGTGGATACAGAACGAGGCGGGAGAGATGGTCTGGCAGCCGGCCGAGGGCGGCACCGCGGTGTCAGCCACCGAGTGGTCCCAGGGAGCCGAAGGGGCCGAGGGCACCGCATCGGGCACCCCCGAGGGAACCGGAGGGCCGGAGGGCGGCGGAGCCGCTGCACCGGACAGTTCCGGGGTGCCGGAGGGGACCGAGGCAGAAGTCACGCCCCCGGCCGACGAACCGGTCGGGACGGCCGACGAACCGGTCGGGACGGCCGACGAACCGGTCGGCCATCCGGTGGAGGCCTCGGTGGCCGCCCAGGGCGAGGAGGGTTCGGCATAGCGCCGATTCGAACGTGCATCGGGTGCCGCCGGACCGGATCCGTGGACGGGTTGGTCCGGGTGGTCCGACTCGGCGGAGGGTCGCTGGCCGTCGGCCGCGGGGGAGCCGGTCGGGGGGCCTGGCTGTGCCGGGACTCGCCGGGGTGCATCGACGAGGCGGTCAGGAAGAAGGCCTTCGGCCGGGCGTTGCGGGCTCCGGTCGAACCGTGTCAGGTGGAGGCCGTCCGGGTGGAACTCGGGTCAGGCTCCCCCCGGTCGGCGGGACCGGGCTCGGAGAGCCCGGTCCTGTGATGTGCGAGGATAGAGGGTCGTATGTGCGTATCGGCATCTACGACATGAAGGAAGGGCAGTAACAGCCGTTGCCGAAGAAGATCCGGGTCTACGAGCTCGCACACGAGCTCGGACTGACCAACAAGGAGGCGCTCGACCTCTGCCTGTCCCTGGGGATGGGCGTGAAGAGCCATTCGTCGTCCATCGAGGACGCCAAGGCTGACCGCGCCCGCAGGAAGGCCGATCGAGAGGGTCTGCGGCGACCGGTCCAGCCCGAAGAGCCGGCCCCCCCGGCCAAGAAGGCCGCCGCCACCAAGAAGGCGGCGTCCGCCAAGACCGCGCCCGACATCGCTCGCCCGGCCGACCCGGCTCCCGAGACCGTCCCGTCGGCCGGACCGGCCCCCGCCCCGGTGGGCAGCGACGGACCGCCGGCTCCCTCCGTCCCGCCCGTCAAGCGGTCCGGCGCACGACTGGTCACCAGCCGTCCCGCTTCCGAGCAGGTGGCCGCGGTGCCTCCCCGGGCCCCCACGATGCCGACCGCTCCCGCCGCACCGGCGGCCCGGGTCGCTGCTGCCCCTCCGGCCCCACCCGCGCCGGCCAGCCGGGCTCCTTCGATGCCACCGGCACCGGAGGCACCGGCCGCCGCCGCAGCGCCGACGGCACCGGCGGAACCCCCGGCCGCGCCGGCCCCTCCTCGTCCGCCCTCCCCGGCCCCGGCGGTCGCTGCCGCCCCGACACCTCCTTCTGCGCCTCCCTCGGCGCCCGTGCACCCGCCGACCAGTGCCTCGGGGAGGCCGATTCCACCCCCGCCGGGTGGTCCGCCGCGCTCGGTGACCGGCAAGCCCATCCCGCCTCCTCCGGGATCGGGGGGACGCCGGCCTCCGCCCGGAGCGTCGCGTCCCGGTGGCCCGGGTGGGTTCTCCGGACGCTCCGGCGGACCGAGCTCGTCCGGCAGTAGGCCCGGTGGTGCCACCCGGAGCGGCGGGCCCGGTGCCGGCGGTGGGGGATTCGGTGGCCGCCCCGGTGGAGGTGCGAGCGGTGGTTACGGGGGTCGACCTGGCGGCGGTCCCGGCGGCGGCCCGGGCGGCGGGCCCGGTGGCCCCGGAGGTCGAGGCGGGCCGGGGGTCGGTCGCGGCCGTCCCAACCAGCGTCGGCCCCGGCGCCGTCGTCGCAACCTCGAAGAGCTCGAGCCGACCCAGCTCACGGCGTATGCCCCGTCGACCGCTCCGGTGCCCGACACCGAGGTCATCATCGAGCGCGGCTCGACCGCCCGCGACCTCGGCCCCAAGCTCAACCGGTCGGCCGGCGACGTCATCCGGTTCCTGCTGCTGCAGGGGGAGATGGTCACGGCGACCCAGTCGCTCACCGATGACATGATCGACCTGTTCGCGGCGGAGCTCGGCGCCGACGTGCGCCTGGTCGACCCGGGCGAGGAGCGCGAGGCCGAACTGCTGGCCAAGTTCTTCGATGACGACGACGAGGAGGAGGACGAGGCGGACCTGCGTCCGCGGCCCCCGGTGGTGACGGTGATGGGCCACGTGGACCACGGGAAGACGCTCCTGCTCGACCGGATCCGATCGGCCAACGTGGTGGCCGGAGAGGCCGGGGGGATCACCCAGCACATCGGGGCCTACCAGGTCGACTGGAACGGGCACCCGATCACCTTCATCGACACCCCCGGTCACGAGGCCTTCACCGCCATGCGGGCCAGAGGTGCCGAGGTCACCGACATCGTGGTGCTGGTGGTGGCGGCAGACGACGGGGTGATGCCCCAGACCATCGAGGCCATCGACCACGCCAAGGCGGCCGACGTGCCCATCGTGGTGGCCGTCAACAAGGTCGACCGTGAGGAGGCCGATCCCAACAGGGTGCTCCAGCAGCTCTCGGAGCACGGGCTGGTGCCCGAGGCCTGGGGAGGCGACACCATCACCGTCGAGATCTCCGCCCTGCAGAACCTGGGCATCGAGGACCTCCTGGAGCAGATCATCCTGGTGGCCGAGGTCGAGGAGTTGGTGGCTTCGCCCGAGGGACGGGCCCGTGGCGTGGTGCTCGAGGCCGAGCTCGAGATCGGGCGGGGCCCGGTGGCCTCGGTCATCGTGGAGCGCGGCACGCTCCGGGTCGGAGACGCCATCGTGGCCGGAGCGGCCTGGGGAAAGGTCAAGGCCCTGGTCGACGACCACGGCGAGCAGATCAAGGAGGCGCCGCCCTCCACGCCCGTGCAGGTCCTGGGCTTTTCGGAGCCGCCCGAGGCCGGGGACGAGCTCCGGGTCGCCCCCGAACTGGCCCAGGCCCGCACCATCGGCGAGGCCCGGGCCCACCGCTACCGGGTCGCCGGGCACGTGCCTGCGGCCACCTCGGCCCTGGGCGGGGCCAAGCTGGAGGACCTGTTCGAACAGATCCAGCGCGGGGAGACGGCCACCCTCAATCTCATCCTGAAGGCCGACGTGCGGGGTTCGCTGGAGGCCGTGACCGAGAGCCTCCGGAAGCTGGAGCGGGAGGACGTCAAGCTCAGCTTCGTCCATCGTGGTGTGGGAGGCATCACCGAGTCCGACGTGGAGCTGGCGCAGGCCTCGGCCGCGACGATGATCGGGTTCAACGTGCGGCCCGACCGCCGCGCTCGGGAGATGGCGGCCAAGGCCGGCGTGGAGATTCGCCTCTACGAGATCATCTACAAGCTGCTGGAGGACCTCGAGGCGGCCATGCTCGGGCTCCTGTCGCCGGTCTACGAGGAGATCGTGACCGGCGAGGCCGAGGTCCGGCAGGTCTTCCGGGTCCCCCGGGTCGGTGCCATCGCCGGTTGCTACGTGCGAGAGGGTGTCATCACCCGCGGCTCGAAGGTCCGGTTCCTGCGTGACGGAGTGGTCATCTGGAAGGGCGCCATCACCTCGCTCCGCCGGTTCAAGGACGATGCCCGCGAGGTGCAGGCCGGATTCGAGTGCGGTATCGGGCTCTCCGACTACCAGGACCTCAAAGAGGGCGACATCATCGAGACCTACGACGAGCGGGAGATTCCCCGCACCTAGTGGCGGCGGTCGCCCGGCGGTCACGGGCGGCTCCGACCCGGGTGACCGGTGGGAGCGGGGAAACGGTGTCAGCTCGCCGACAGGACAACCGGGGAGTAGCCCCCTACGCCCGCTCCCTGCGGGTCAACCAGGTGTTGAGACAGGTGCTGGCCGAGGAACTCGAGCGGTTGGCCGATGCCGATGAGCGACTGCGGCTGGTCACGGTGACCGCGGTGGACACCGCTCCCGATCTCCGCCACGCCACGGTGTACCTGAGCTCGCTCACCGACGACTCGACCGACGCCCTGGCCGAACGACGCGCCCAGTTGCAACGGGTCGTGGGCCGTCAGGTCCGGATGAAGCGGACCCCCCTCCTCGAGTTCGCCGTGGACCCCGCCGTGGTGGCCGGGGGCCGGGTGGAGGACGTGTTGCGGAGGATCCGTGACCTCCACGACCGGCCGGAGGGGACGGCGGACGACGCCGGACCGGAGAGATGAGCCCGTCGGGGGCCGAGGTGGTGACCGGGCTGGTGGTGGTGGACAAGGAGGCCGGTTGGACCTCCCACGACGTGGTGGCCCGGTGCCGGCGGATCTTCGGCCAGCGACGGGTCGGCCATGCCGGCACCCTCGACCCCGACGCCACCGGGGTCCTGCTGGTGGGTCTGGGGCGGGCCACCCGGCTCATGCGGTTCCTCACCGCCCTGCCCAAGACGTACCAGGCCGAGGTGGTGTTGGGTACGGCCACCTCGACGCTGGACGCCTCCGGGGAGGTCATCGGGACCTGGGACATGGACTCGGTGGGCCTGGCGGAGGTGCGAGCGGCGGCCGAGTCCCTGACCGGTCCCATCGAGCAGGTCCCGCCCATGGTGTCGGCGGTCAAGGTGGGTGGCCGGCGGCTCCACGCCCTGGCCCGCGAGGGCATCGAGGTCGACCGTCCGGCCCGGCCGGTCACCGTCCACCGGTTCGAGGTCGCCCCGGGCCTGGAGCCCGGCGTGTTCCGAGTGGAGGTGTCGTGCTCGTCGGGGACCTATGTCCGGGTGCTGGCGGCCGACCTCGGGGCGGCTTTGGGCGGAGGGGCCCACCTCCGGAACCTCCGGCGCACCAGCATCGGGTCGTTCGCCGTGGAGGACGCACGGTCGGTCGACGAGCTGACCCCGGCGTTGGTGCTCTCACCGGCCCAGGCCCTGCGGGACCTGGAGCAGGTGGTGGTGACCGCCGACGTGCAGCAGCACATCGCCCGGGGCCTGGCCCTCGACCGGGTGCCCGTCGGTGTGACCGGGGACGGTCCCTGGGGTCTGGTCGACCAGGGCCACCGGTTGCTGGCGGTGTACGAGGCCACCGAGACGGACCGTATCCGCCCCGCCGTGGTCCTGGAGTCGGCGGGATGACTCCCGGCCCGCCGCCGGCTCGGCCAGGGGGACGGCCCGGGACTGTTCGACGGCGGCAGTAACCTTCCCCGGTGATGGACATCGTGACCGATCTCGCCAGCTCCGCCCCGCCGGACGGAGGGTCGGCCGTGACTATCGGGGCCTACGACGGGGTCCACCTCGGCCATCGCGCGCTACTGGCCGAACTGTCGGACCGGGCCCGGGCGGGCGGCCTGACCACCGCGGTGGTGACGTTCGACCGCCATCCGGCCACGGTGGTCCGTCCCGAGTCCGCCCCCCGACTGCTCTGCGACCTCGATCAGAAGCTCGAGCTGCTGGAGGCGGCCGGCGTGGATCGCACGGTGGTGGTCCGCTTCGACGCCGAGCGGGCCAACGAGACGGCCGAGGAGTTCGTGAACGGGATACTGGTGGCGGGGCTGGACGCCCGGCTGGTGGTGGTCGGGGAGGATTTCCACTTCGGACACGGCCGCAAGGGCAACGTGGCCTTGTTGGGGGAGATGGGCCTCACCGCCGGATTCGAGGTGGATGGGCTGTCGCTCCGCTCCGAATCCGGTTCGGACGGGGGTCCGAGCGAGCCGATCTCGTCCACACGCATCCGCAGCTTGGTGGCCGACGGGAAGGTCGGGGAGGCGGCGATGCTGTTGGGCCGACCCCATCAGGTACGGGGTCAGGTGGCCCACGGCGATCGGCGGGGGGGGACCGAGCTGGGCTTCCCGACGGCCAACGTCGCCGTGCCCGCCAGCATCTGCCTGCCCGGAGCGGGCACCTACGCCGGTTGGTACGAGCGCCCGGACCGGTCGGTGCGGCCCACAGCCATCTCGGTGGGCCGGCGACCCACCTTCTACGGCAGCGACGGCGAGCTCCTTCTCGAGGCCCACCTGCTCGACTTCACCGGCGATCTCTACGGCGAGGAGGCGAGGGTGTCCTTTGTGGCCCGCCTGCACGATGACATCGCCTTCCCCTCGGCGGCGGCCCTGGTCGACCAGATCCGGCGGGACGTGGAGGACACCCGCTCCCTGCTCTCACCCCGGCAGTGAGCGCAGGGCCCCCGCCGGTCTCCGGTCATCCGGCGGGGGCGTCGCCGAGCAGCTCGGTGCGGAGTTGGCGCTTCAGGACCTTGCCGGCCGGATTGCGGGGGAGGGGCTCGGCCCGGAACCAGAAGCGGGAGGGCACGTTGAACGCCGCCAGGCGCTCACCGACGAACCGGGACAGCTCGTCGGCCCCCACGTCCTCACCGGGACGGAGCACCACGACGGCCCCGACCTCCTCGCTCAGGACCGGATGGGGGACTCCGATCACGGCACAGTCGGCCACCGCCCGGTGCTCGTAGAGGGCGGCCTCGACCTCGACGCAGTACACGTTCTCCCCGCCGCGGATGATCATGTCCTTGGCCCGGTCGACGATGTGGACGAACCCCTCCTCGTCGATGCGGGCCACGTCGCCGGTGTGGAGCCAGCCCCGGGTAAAGGTGAGGGCGGTCTCCTCGGGCCGGTTCCAGTAGCCACGCACCACGTTGGGACCCTTGATCCAGAGCTCTCCGGTCCGCCCGGGGTCCACCGGCTGGCCGGCCGGGGGCTCCTCGCCGGGGTACTCCTCGGGCATCACCGCCACGTCGCACACCGGTGCGGGAGGTCCCACGCTGTCGGGCTTGCGGACGTAGTCGTCGCCGGAGTTCATGGTGGTCATGGCCGAGGTCTCGGTCAGGCCGTAGCCGTTGCCCGGGGCACCGCCTGGGAAGTGCTCCTTGATGCGACGCACCAGGTCGGGCGGGCACGGCGCGCCACCGTAGGAGATGGAGCGGACCGAGGACGTGTCCCGGCTGGCGAAGGACGGAGAGTCGATGACCTGCATCACCATGGCCGGCACCCCGCCGAAGATGGTGATGTGCTCCCGCTCGATCAGCTCGAGGGCCCGCTCCGGGTCGAAGTGGTGCATCATGACCAGCTTTCCCCCGGCTGCGGTGTTGGACACCAGCACGGCGTGGCAGCCTGTGGCGTGGAACAGGGGTACCGACAGGAGGTTGGCATTCTGTGCGCCGCTGCTCACGTCGGCCACCACCCCGGTGCGTCGCCGCGCGCCGACCGTGGACACGAAGAACAGGTTCATGAGGTTGGACACGCTGTTGCGGTGGGTGCCGACCGCCCCCTTGGGCCGGCCGGTGGTTCCCGAGGTGTAGAAGATGGTGGCGTCGTCGTCGGGGTCGATGGCCATGTCGGGAAGCGCGCCCGTTCCGTTCGATGCCCCAGTCAGCTCGCCGAAGGGGATCACCGGCACCGAGGTGCCGTCGGGACGTTGGGCTGTCGACGCCCCGGCGCGTCTCCGGCCACCCGCGGGGTCGGGCTCCTCGCAGCACGCGATCATGGCACGCAGTCCCGGCGCCTCTGCCAGGTGGGGGACGATCCGTTCACGGCGCTCCTCGTCCACGAAGACCACCGAGGTCCCCGAGTCACTGAGGCCGTAGGCCAGCTCTGGGCCGGTCCACCAGGCGTTGAGGGGGACGACCACGGCCCCCACGGCGACCGAGGCCCAGAAGGCCATGACCCACTCGGGCAGGTTCCGCATGGCGATGGCCACCCGGTCCCCCTTGCCCACGCCGAACCGGTCGATGAGGGTGTGGGCCAGGCCGGCGACGGTCGAGAAGTGCTCGGCAAAGGTCACGCGCTCGTCCTCGTAGACCAGAAAGACCTGGTCGCCATGGAGGGCGGAGAGCTCGAGCACGGTCCGGAGCGTGGCCGGGGCGGATTTCCACGTGCGGGTGGGGACGCCACGGATGGTCAGCGTCTCCATCTCGAAGGTCTCCCCGGGTGCGGTGAGCGCGGCGGTGGCCTCCGCCAGCGTGGGCGCCGCCGGCACCTCGGCGGTGTCCTCGGGCACTACCCGGGGGCCGAATCTCTGAAGATGTGGGAGCGGTAGTAGGCCAACTCGGCGACGCTCTCACGGATGTCGTCCATGGCCCGATGCCCACCCGCCTTGATCGGGGCATCCTTCATCACCTGGGGGTACCAGCGGCGGGCCAGCTCCTTGACGGTCGAGACGTCCACGGAGCGGTAGTGGAGGTACTCCTCGATCTCGGGGAGCTGGGCGGCGAGGAAGCGCCGATCCGTCCCGATGGAGTTCCCGGCCAACGGGACGGTGCGGGCTTTGGGCACATGGGTGCGGATGAAGGCCAGCGTGGCATCCCCGGCCTGCTGCAGGGGGGTGCCCGAGGTGGCGATCTCGGCGAGGAGGCCGCTCTTGGTGTGCATGGCCCGGACGAAGTCGTCCATGGAGTCGAGTGCCTCGGCGGTTGCCGATACCACCAGGTCGGGGCCCTCGGCCACGATCCTCAGGTCATCGTCGGTGATGAGGGTGGCGACCTCGACGATGACGTGGCGCTCGATGTCGAGTCCGGTCATCTCGAGGTCCATCCACACCAGCACGTCGGTGACGCTACCGGTTGGAGGCTCGGCCCGGAACCTGACGGCCCGTCAGGCAGAGGTCCGGGTCGCCGGGCCGTCCTCGGTGGCACAGACCGGGCCCCGGGCCGTTTTCGGTGGCACAGACCCGGCCCCGGCCGGCGTCGCAGAGGCACAACGACATCTGAGGTGGCCGGGGCGAGTCGTGGAGCGATAGCGTCCGCACGGGGAGAAAGTGGAGGAGACCGGTGGCCCCGGCGAGACACAACGGCATCGACGGGGCATCGGACGAGGTGGCCCTCGCCCCTCCTCGGCCTGAAGCCACCGTCGCGGTGGCGGTGGTCCGGCTGGACAGCGGCCTCCCGCTTCCCGGGTATGCCCGCAGCGGAGACGCCGGAGCCGACCTCGTGGCCCGGACCGACGTGACCCTTCCTCCCTCGGGTGGCCGGCGGCTGGTGCCCACTGGGATGGCATTGGCCATACCGCCGGGGTACGCCGGGTTCGTCCAGCCGAGGAGCGGTCTGGCCCTCCGGCACGGCGTGACCTGCCTGAACACCCCGGGCCTGATCGACTCGGGGTACCGGGACGAGATCGCCGTCCTGCTGGTCAACACCGATCCGGAGGCGCCGTACGAGATCCGGCGGGGCGACCGGATCGCCCAGCTGGTCATCCAACGGGTGGAGGCCGCGGACTTCGTCGAGGTGGACGGTCTGTCCGACAGCGAGCGGGGCCTTGGCGGCTTCGGGTCGACCGGTCGGTAGCCGGCATGGATCGGCTCACCGGGTTGGATGGGGCATTCGTCTCCCTCGAATCGCCCACCACCCACCTCCAGATCCTCGGGGCCCTGGTGTTCGACCCCTCCGGGGTCGAAGGTGGTGTGCCGTTCGGAGCCGTCCGGGGTCACATCGCCGATCGGCTGGCGCTGGTCCCACCGTTCCGGAGGCGGTTGGTCGAGGTCCCCTTCGGCCTGCAGCACCCGGCCATGGTCGACGATGCTGACTTCGACCTGGACTACCACGTCCGGCGGGCCCGCCTGCCCGACCCGGGAGGGATCGGTGAGTTGGCCACCTTCATCGCCGACCTGGCTTCACGTCCGCTCGATCGCGGACGACCTCTCTGGGAGTTCCATGTGGTCGAAGGCCTGGAGCACGGTCGGCTGGCCATCGTCCCCAAAGTGCACCATTCCATCATCGACGGGGTGTCGGGTGCCCAGGTGATGGCGGCGTTCTTCGATCTTTCGTCGGTACCGGCCCCCATCCCGCTCTTCGGTCGGGCCACGGTCCCCCGCGGTGCGGGACCTGCCCCGGACCCGGATCCGAACGTTCCCGGTCGTGACGACGGGAGGGCCGAGGCGCCAGGCGGTCCCGGTGCCCCTCCGTGGTCCCCCGATCCGCTGCCCGGCGAGGTGGCGCAGTGGCGCGACGTCCTCGGCTCGCTTCCGGGTCAAGCCGATGCGCTGTGGCGAACCGTGTCGCGGAGCCTCCGGACGGTTCGAAGCTTGAGCAGCCGAAACCGCGAGCAGCCCGGACCGTTGCCCCCGTCTCCCTTCGATGCGCCTCGGACGTCGATCAACGGCGCGATCTCACCCCACCGCCGCGTGGCCCTGACCGAACTGCCGTTGTCTGACGTGCGGCGGGTTCGATCGATACTCGGTGGTACCACCAATGACGTGGTCCTGGCCGTGGTCTCGGGGGCCCTGCGCTCCTTCTTCGGTGCCCGCGGCGAGCAGTTGGAGCGGTCGCTGGTCGGGATGGTTCCGGTGTCGGTGCGGACCGGAGAGGAAGGTGGCGCCCTCGGCAACCGGGTCTCGGCCATGCTGGTCTCACTGGCCACCGGCATCGCAGATCCGGTGGACCGGTTGCATCGCATCTCCGACGAGACCCGGACGGCGAAGGACCAGCATCGGATCGTCGATGCCCAGGTGTTCGCCGGCTGGGCACAGGCACTGGT
>Ga0307374_10014675_pt1 | contig 10640 bp, 10 predicted proteins | sample OX3MG_FD_202532 | JGI IMG/M metagenome (GOLD analysis project Ga0307374, IMG submission 202532) | Soil microbial communities from Risofladan, Vaasa, Finland - OX-3 | ecosystem: Environmental > Terrestrial > Soil > Coastal area > Acid sulfate soil | place: Finland: Risofladan, Vaasa | collected... | reverse complement strand
GGTCGATGGCCCCGGCGGCGGCTTCACCGGCGGCGGCGAAGGCCGCGGGCGAGGCCTCCCGGCCGCGTAGTGCGTCCTCCGCCTCGGCACTGCGCACCGCGGCACCCCCGACCCCGCCGAGCACCACACGCGCCTCGCGCACGACGTCCCCCTCGAGCGAGAGCGCTGCGGCGGCGGCCACGACCGCGAAGTCGCCGTGCCGCCGGGCGAACTCCTGGAAGCCCGCGTGCGGGAAGGCGCCCGAGAGCCGGACGTCGACCAGCATCTCGTCCGGCGCGAGGTCGGTGTCGAGGAAACCCTTGAAGAAGTCGCCGGCGGTGACGACGCGCCGCCCGCGTGGGCCGAGGAGGCCGACCTCGGCGTCGAGCAGCAGCGCCACCATGCACCATTCGGCGGCAGGGTCCGCGTGAGCGAGGCTGCCCCCGAACGTGCCGGACTGCCGGATGACGTAGTGCCCGATCTGGCGCGCCGCGCGGCCGAGGACCGAGAAGCCGTCGAGCACGTGGGGGTCGGAGGGATGTTCGAGGTCCGTGTGGCGGGCCAGGGCGCCGACCACGAGCGTGCCACGCTCGTTGCGTACGAACCGCAGCTCGTCGAGCCGGCCGATGTCGACGAGTGCCGTCGGCCGTGCGAGTCGGAAGTTCATCATCGGCACGAGGCTCTGCCCGCCGGCGAGGAGCTTGGCCTCGTCGCCGAGCTCGGCGAGAAGGCCGACGGCCTCCTCCGCGCTGGCGGCGCGGCGGTAGTCGAAGACCGGAGGCTTCATCGGGGGACGCCGGCCGTCACGTCGTCGCGGGCGCCGCGCTGCCCGCCCACTCCTCCTCCACCACGCGGCCGAGGAAGACGTCCGCGAGGTCACGGCGCGCGAGCAGCTCCGGCGCGGAGGAGGACAATGCGACCCGTCCGAGGGCGAGCACGTAGCCCCAGTGCGAGATCTCGAGTGCGGACAGCGCTTTCTGCTCCACGAGGAGGATCGACGTCCCGGTCTCCGCGAGCGCCCGCACGCCGTTGTGGAGGAACTGCGAGGACCGCTCTGCCGACAGCCCCGACGTCGGCTCGTCGAGCAGGAGGACTCGGGGCTGGGCCATGAGCGCGCGGCCGATGGCGACCATCTTGCGCTCTCCACCCGACAGCTTGGCGGCGCGGCGGTCGAGCAGCCGCCCGACGATCGGGAGCACCCCGATCACCGACTCGATCCGCGTGTGCACCTCGTGGCGCGAGAGCAGGTAGCCGCCCATCTCCAGGTTCTCCCGGACCGTGAGCGGCTCGAAGACGTCGTCGTTCTGGGGGACGTACCCGATGCCCAGCCTCGCCAGCCGGTGACTGCGCACGTTCGTGATGTCCTGCTCGCCGATGCGCACCTTGCCGCCCTCGGAGGTGAGCAACCCCGCGACGGCTTTCATCAGGGTGCTCTTCCCGGCGCCGTTGGGACCGACGATGGTAACCACCTCGCCCTCGCCGACGGCCGCAGTGACGCCCCGGATGATCGGCGGTCCGCCGTAGCCCGCGACCAGGTCCGTGATCGTGAGGACCGCCGCAGGTCGGCCTCGCTCATCCCTCGAGATAGGCACGCACGACCTCCTCGTTCTCTCGCAGCTCCGCCATCGAGCCGGTCGCGATGGTGCGGCCCTGGGCCATCACCACCACGTTGTCCGAGAGGCGCTCGACCACGTCGAGCTCGTGCTCCACGAGGAGCAGCGTGACCCCCTCGGCGGCCAGGTCGAGCAGGTAGCCCTCGATCGCACGGGCGAGGGTCGGGTTGACCCCGGCCATGGGCTCGTCGAGCAAGACCATCTTCGGGTTCGCCATCAGCGCCCGCATGATCTCCACCAGGCGCTTCTGCCCACCGCTCAGGTTGCCGGCGTACTCGTCGCGCATCTCGAACATCGAGAAGCGGACGAGCAGCTCGTACGCCCTCTCGAGGAGACGGTCCTGTTCCTCGCGCCACAGCCGCTTGCCGAAGACGAGGACGCGGAACTGCTCGCCGCGCTGATGTGGAGCGGCCGCGAGGAGGTTCTCGAGGACGGTCAGCTTCGAGAACTGGCTCGACAGCTGGAAGGTGCGGATCAGCCCACGCTCGGCGCGCGCGTAGGGCGGGAGGCCGGTGAGGTCCTCGCCGGCGAATTGCACGGTTCCCTTCGTCGGCCTGATGCCTCCGCCGATGATCCCCACGGCCGTCGACTTTCCGGCGCCGTTCGGCCCGATGAGGCTCGTGATGGTACCGGGGAGCACGTCGAAGCTGGCGTCGTCGACCGCGACGACACCGCCGAACTCGCGCCGGAGGTTCCGGACGGAGAGCAGTGGGACGACCGCTCCCGTGGTGGCGGCAGGCGCGTCGTGAAGCGTGCTGACGGTCATCAGGACTCCGTCTCGCTCGCGAGCACCGCGACCGGAGGGGTGCCGGTGGCCCCGCGCTCGTCGTGCGGTGGGTAGCGCCCAGCCGCCGCCATCGCCGCGTACTCCGGGGGGACGGGGAAGCGCCGGCGGCGCTCTGGCAGGATCCCCTGGGGCCGGAACCACAAGAACGCGAGGGCGAGGCCGCCGATCACGCACCATTGCACGGAGTCGACGATCGCCGCAGGTGCGAAGGAGGTGGGGATGTAGCGCGTCGCTTCGTTGAACACGATCGGGACGAGGAGCGCGCCGAGGATCACCCCGCCGTTGTTGCCCGTGCCTCCCACGATGATCGCCGTGAGGATGATGAGGGTCTCCACGAAGAACCAGGCGCCGGGCGACCACGCACCGATGAACTGCACGAGGAGCGCCCCGCTCATGCCCGCGATCACGTTGCCGAAGATGAAGGCGAACATGCGCACCGAGGTGACGTGCTTGCCGAGGGACTCGGCCGCCGCCTCGTTGTCCCGCACGGCGCGCATCGCACGGCCCAGCGGGGAAGACGTCACCCGATGCACGAAGATGTAGACGATCCCGCACACGACGGCCGTGAAGAGGACGTACAGCCACGAGTAGGACAGTGTCGAGACGTGCAGGAATGTGTAGAGGGGCTCGGGGATGAGCGACAGGCCGGCCGTGCCGTTGAACATGCCCTGCACGTTCGACACGATCAGCGTGGCGACCACCGAGATGACGAGCATGACCGTCGCCTCGTAGTCCGCTCGGAGCCTGCGCAATGCGACGAAGCCGATGGGGATGGAGAAGACGCCGGCGACCGCACCCGCGATGAGGAGCGGAAGCGGGAACGGGATCGAGGTCCCCAAGATGAAGTGCTGGAAGCCTGTGTTGGCCGTCGACGGCCCGAGCGTGAGGACCGCGGCGGTGTAGGCGCCGATGCTCTGGAAGAGGATCCAGGCGAAGTTGTAGATCCCGGTCATGCCGTACTGGAGATTGAGGCTCCATACGGACAGGACGTCGACGCCGAGATAGACGAGCAGGGTCGTGGCGTAGAACTGGAAGGCGTGGCTCACGCCGCGACCTCCCTCACGCTGGAGGCCTGCCCGAACAGACCCTGGGGCCGGAGCAGCAGGACAAGGATCAGCACGCCGAAGGCGATGACCTCCTTGAAGGTCGGTGTGATGAAGGTGGCTGCCACCTCCATCGCGACCCCGATGACGACCGACGCGACCATGGCGCCGGCCGGCCGGCCGACCCCGCCGAGCATGGCGGCCGCGATCACCACGACGAGGAACGAGCTCCCGGTCGTGCTCTCGAAGGTCGTCGTGTTGAGCACGAGCACGATGCCCGCGAGGCCGCACATCGCGCCCGACAGGAGCCATGCGACGTCCACCACCCGGTCCGTGGAGATCCCCGAGACCCGGGCGAGCGCCGGGTTGGCGGAGGTGGCCCGCATCGCCTTTCCGAGCTTGGTCCGGCTGAGGAGCAGCTGGAGGAGCGCCATGGCGACCACGCCGATGGCGATGATGACCAGCTGGAGCGTGGAGAACGTCATCCCGGCGACGTGGTACTGCGTGCTGAGGCCGCCCTGGAAGGTGAAGAAGTCCGCACCGAACGCGCCGAGGAGGACGTTCTGCACGATGGTCCCGACCGACAGCGTCACGATCACCATGCCGAAGAGCTTGGTGCCCCGCCGCACGAACGGCGTGAAGACGCAGCGGTTGAGCGCCCACGATGCGACGGCCCCGAAGACCGCGGCGGCCAGGATCGACTCGGCGATGTCGCCTCCGGCCTGGTTGACGTAGTAGCCGACGAACGCCGACGCGGTCATCACGTCGCCGAAGGCCAGGTTCAAGATGTTCGTCACCCCGAACTGCAGGGTGAAGCCGACGGCGGCGAGCGCCAGGATCGACGCCGTGACGATCCCGAAGCCGATCGACGGGACGACGACGTTAGCGAGCAGCACCGGCCAGTTCCTTCATCTCCACTCTTCCGTCCGTTGGGTGGGTTTCTGACACTCCGTGTCCCGGTGCGGCGAGCCATTGCCCGCCGGGCGGGGCTCGCCGCACCGGTATGGGGGACTACTTCTTCTTCGTGGCCTTGACCTGCACGGCCTGGACCTTCGGACCTGTGAGCGACGACACGATCTTGTTCAGTGTGGCGCCGATCACCTCGAAGTCGCCGACGGCGTTGTGCGTCGAGCTGAACTTGACGGTCCCGTACGGCCCCTCGTACCGGATCTTCTTGCCCTTCGCGATCTCACTCTTGCCCTGTGCGAAGGAGTGGACGACGACTGCTCCCGGCACTCCGTTGGCGATCTTGCCGATGAACGGGTTGAACTTCGTCGGGCTCGTCGACTTCGCCTCCAAGATGGCGAGCGCGATGAGGTTCGCCGCGTCGTAGTCACCCATCGAGTAGGAGTCCGACAGCCACGGGTTGATCGGCTTTGTCAGCTTCGACTTGGCGGCGAGGACCGCCTTCTTGTAGGCCTTCCACGCAGGCCCCGACGTCGGTGCGTACGCCTGGACACCCACGTAGTACTTCTGGAATGTCGACCCCCCGACCGCCTTGGACACCGGAGCGACCCACACGGACGACGTGGTGCCGTCGGTGCCGACGATGTGGACGAGGCTTCCCTGCTGCTTGAGCTCGCTCCAGTAGGTCGCGCTCGTCTGGGAGCTCGCCTCGGTGAAGACGACCTGCGGCTTGGCCGCAGCGAGCGCCGCCACCTCGGACCGGTACGATGTCTGGTTCTCCGCGACACCCTGCTGCAGGACGATCTTGCCGCCGAGCGCCTCGAAGCCGGCCACGGCGGTGCTCCGCGAGCCGCCGGCGGAGATGTCGGTGCCGAAGACCGCCGCAGCACGCCGGTAGCCGTGGTCCCACGCGTACAGCGCCATGGCGTAGCCGGTGGTGGCGTCTGGCGGGAAGAGGCGCCAGAAGTACCCGTAGTGCTTCTTTGTGAACACGGACTGCCCGGCGTCGGGGAACATGGGGATGTGCGAGCGGTTGAACCGCGGCACCGTGGCGCTCGCCGCGTTGGATGTCGGCCCGATCACCCCGACGAGGTCCGGCGACGAGGCGATCAGCTGATCGGCCGCGGGAACGGCGTCGGCGGGGTCTCCTCTGTCGTCGGCGACCTTGCAGCTCATCTTGTGCCCGAGGACCCCGCCCGCCCTGTTGACGGCGTCGACTGCGGGGATGCAGCCGGCAGCGAGCTCCGGGCCGAACGGTGCTGTCGGGCCACTGAAGGACTGGAACATCCCGATCGTGAGCGTGGATCCCGACGCCCCGCTCACGCCGGGGGTGGCGCCGAGCGTCACGGCGGCCATCGATCCGACGGCGACGGCAAGCGCAGTCCGAGCCGTCAGCCGTCCGGCACGGAGCGGGCGAGCAGGCGTGCGGCCCGCCCCCCTCTTCCATGGTTGCAATGTCATGCGCCCCCCTTTGGCTTGGTGTTGCATTGTGCCGCTTCCCGCGTGCTCGCGGGAGGCGGGGTCACCTCAGACGGCCTCGCGTTGCCGGCGTAGCCGGCGACGTCTCCGTGGCGGGCCGACGGTCGGGGATCTCGGCGCCGCACCGGCGCAGGAACACGAGGTCCGCGGGGCACGGCCCACCGGCGCTCACGACGGGCGAGCCCCGGTTGGCACGCACCGCGTGCCGCACGCGAGCGGGCACGTGGATCACGTCGCCGGCCTTGAACTCCAGGGTTCGCCCTGCGCTCAGGTCGTCGACGCTGCCACGACCTTCGAGGATCACGATGGTGTCCTCGGAGTGCGCGTGCGCGTGCTCGGTGTTCTCCTCCCCGGGCTCCATCCGGACGTAGTTCATGGTGGCGTCCCATGCGCCGTTGCCGGGCCAGGCGATCATCCGGGCGTCGGAGGAGATGATCGGGAGCATGAGCGCGGGCTCGTCGATCGACAGCACGCGGACCCCGCCGCCCTGCCCGACGCCGGACGTCGCAGGTGCGGGATCCGCCGCGGTCGCGCGATACGCCGCGGCGCGCTCGGCCGTCGCCACGACCCCGGAGAACCACGCCGGGTCGGGTGGGCACGGACCGCCGATGACGTCGAAGGCCGGGGCTGCCGGCGCGGCCCTGAAGCGGTACGGGGTTCCCGCGGCGACGTGCACGACGGCACCGGCAGAGAGCTCGACCGTGCGAGCCGGCGCGTCGGTCGGGTCGTCGGCGCTCGTCCCGATCACCTCGCCGGATCCTGCGCGGACGAAGTACACCGCTTCGCCGGGATGGCGGAACTCGAGCGTGGAGGACCCGGGGTCGAGGCGGAACCCGACGATCGACCGGGCGGACGCGCCGATGCCCGGCCAGATCGCGGCGGTCGCGTGGCCCGCGGCGCCGGCGGCCAGCAGCGGCAGCGTCGGTCCCTCTCCCAGAGGCAGCACCAGCACATGCTCACGCACGGCACATCGTATACCACATCGCCAAAGTGTGCGTCTAGTCAACCATTCTTGGGCTCAACGACGCACGACAACCGTCACCGGCGTCGGCCGGAGATCCGCTCGCGCGCCGCGTCGAGCGCCGCGGCGCGTGCGGGGGACGTGAGCAGCGTGCGGCGCAACTCCTCGAACGCGCCGGGGTCCGCCCCCCGGCGGAGCTCGACGAGGAGACGCTTGGTCGCCCTCAGGGCGTCGGACGGGGGATCCGGCAGTCGGCCCGCGACGGCGAGCGCCGCGTCCAGCGCCCCTGTCGCCGGCGCCACGGGTCCGGCGGCGAGGCCGAGCGTGACCGATTCCTCCGCGCGCACCCGGTCCCCGAAGAGGAGGAGCCGGGAGAGGACCGCCGGCGGGAGCTGGGCGGCGAGCTGCGCCACCGCGCCCGGACGGTAGAGGAGCCCCAGATGGACCGCCGGAAGGGCGAAGACCGCCGTGTCGGAGACGACGCACAGGTCGCAGGACATCGCGAGCTCGACGGCCGCGCCCACGCACGGCCCCTCGATCGCCGCGACGACCGGGAGCGAGCACGCGCGCACGGCGTCCGCGGCCGAGGCGACCGCGTTGTCGACGCGCAGGTCCGCGAGGGAGCCCTCCAGCTCACCGAGGTCGGCGCCGGCGCTGAAGCAGCCGGCGGCGCCCTGCAGGACGACCGCCCGGAGCGGACGCGCCGAGAGCGAGTCGAAGATTCCCGCCAGGCCGCGCAGCAGCTCGATGGAGAGGGCGTTGCGACGTTCGGGCCGGTCGATCGTGACGACCGCGACCGTGTCACGTTCGACGACCGTGAGTCCGGGGTGTGTCACATCGTCACCGCCTCCGTCGACTGCGTGGTCGGCCACTCTACCGGTCCGGGTTCGCGACTTGCGATATCATGTCGCGCCTTGGCTCTGCTCGATCTCTCGATGCCGCTGTCCGCGTCCACGACGCCGGTGCCGGGTCATCCCTGCCCCGAGTTCCAGCCTTACCACGAACTGGAGCGGGACGGCATCAGGAACACCGTCCTGCGCATGACGTTGCACACGGGGACCCACGTCGACGCACCGTGGCACATCGTGCACGACGGCGCGACCATCGACGACGTCCCGCTGGAGACGCTCGCCGCCCCGGGCGTGCGTGTCGACCTGCGTGCCAGGATGGCGCCCGGCACCCCGATGACGGTGGAGGATCTCGCTGCGGGAGGCTTCGAGCCGACAGCAGCACGGGGGAGGATCGTCGTCTTGAACGCCGGCTGGACCGACGCACACGCGGGGACGCCCAGGCTCTACGCCGACAACCCCTTCCTGAGCGAGGACGCCACCAGGGTGATCGTCGAGGCCTCGCCCTCTGCGATCGCGGTCGACTTCGCCATCGACGACACCCGCCCCTGGCCGAACCACCAGATCGCCCTCGGCGCGGGGATCCCCCTGATCGAGAACCTCGTCGGCCTCGGGCGCCTCGAGGGTCATGGATTCCACCTCTGGGCACTCCCGCTTCGGGTGGTCGGCGGCGACGGCGCGCCCGCCAGAGCCGTCGCCGTGCTCGAGCCATGAAGGTCCTCGGGCTCCACCACGCGGGCGTCCTGGTCGCCGATCCCGGGCCGATCTCGGCCACGCTCGACCTGCTCGGGATGCCGCGCGAGCACGTCGAGAGCTACCGCGGCGGGCTCGAGATCGGCTTCCACAGCTGTGGCAACGCGCTCGTCGAGGTGATCACGCCACGTGCCGAGGGGACGTGGAACGCCGAATGGCTCACGCGCACCGGGCCGTCGATCCAGCACGTCGCCTTCGAGGTGGAGGACATCGACCGCGCGCTCGCGGAGCTCCGCGGACGCGGCATGCGCATGCTCGAGCCCTCGCCCCGTCCGGGCGCGGGAGGCACGACGATCGCGTTCTTGGACCCGGAGTTGACGGGATCGATCCTGGTGGAGCTCGTCTGGGACCCGAGCCCGGCGGCCGGAGGCCGACAGACCCCCGCCCTCTCCGAGTGACCGGCGCTCCCTGAGCTCCTCGATCCGGTGCGCCCGCCTTCCGCATCCGATCTGCACGGTCCGTCGGTGGCGTCCTGGTGGCGGCACCTCGGAGAGAACGAGCGGCTCCTCCCCCGCTCGCCGAATGCGCTTCGAGAACGGCTCCGTCGCGGCACCCTGCCGGGGCTCGCGCAAGAGACCTTCCGAGCCCGGGCGGCGGACAACCTCCTCGACGTCGACGGGTCGAGAGCCACGGGCGCCGCGCTGCTCGCCGGCTCCTCGGCGGTCGCCGGACGCCTGAGCCGAGTCGGCGCGCGTCCCGGGTCGAGGATCCTGGTCGCCCTGCCGTCGTCCGTCGAATTCGCGACCGCCTACTTCGGCGTCCACGAAGCCGGCTGCTCGGCGATGCTCGTCAACCCGTCGCTGACGTCCGCCGAGCTCGCCCGACTCGTGGCGGTCGGTGCGCCGGCGGCCGGGCTGGTGTCGCCGGACGTGGTCGACGCCCTCGGCGAGCACGTGGACCCCGCCATGACGTCGGCCCTCTCGGCGACGGTCGTCGTCGTCGTGTTCAGCGGAACCGCCCTCCGCCGAGCGACTGTCCGACCCCGCGCGCCGGTCCCCGACGACGAGGCCGTGCTCGCGTGGACCTCGGGGTCGACCGGCGAGCCCAAGGGCGTGCCCCTGTCGCACGCGAACCTGCTCTCGAGCGTGCGCGCCGTCGTGGCGGCATGGCGCTGGACCAGCGACGACGTCGTCGTGCACGCGCTCCCCCTGTACCACCAGCACGGGCTCGGCGCGCTGCACGCGCTCGCGCTGGGCGGCGGCCGGACCGTGATCCGGGGCCGTTTCGACCCTGACGACCTGGCGGCGACGATCGAGTCCGAGCGGGCTTCGCTCCTCCTCGCGGTGCCCGCGATGTACCAGCGGCTCGTCGACGCAGCGCCGCGTCCCGACAGGTTTGCATCGCTGCGCCTCGCGATCTCGGGATCGGCGCCCCTTCCGCCGTCGCTCTTCAGCGACGTCGTCGACCTTCTCGGGATCGCGCCACTCGAGCGGTACGGGATGACCGAGAGCGGGCTCGACGTGTCCAACCCCTACGCCGGGCCACGCAAGCCAGGCGCCATCGGCTACGCGCTCCCCGGTGTCGAGGCCGTCGTGGTCGATCCGAGCGGCGAGGAGGCGACACCCGGGAACGACGGGGAGATCTGGCTGCGCGGCCCCCAGGTCTTCTCCGGGTACCTCGGCGCAACCGACCACGGCGCCGTCGACGACGACGGCTGGCTGCGCACGGGCGACATCGGCAGGGTGGACCCCGCCGACGGCGCGATCTCGATCACCGGGCGCGCCAAGGACGTCATCATCTCCGGTGGGATGAACGTCCACCCGCGCGAGGTGGAGCTCGTCCTCGAGCAGCACGGCTCCGTGGCTGCAGTCGCGGTGGGAGGAGTGCGGTCGACCCGCTGGGGCGAGGCCGTCGTCGCCTTCGTCGTGCCGCGCGGGGGCACGCTTCCGTCGCAGCGCGAATTGGACGAGTTGTGCCGCCGGTCCCTCGCCCCCTACAAGCGGCCCAAGCGGTACGTGATCGTCGACGAGCTCCCGAGGAACCACATGGGCAAGATCGTTCGCAGCTCGCTCGCCGCACTTGCGCCGGACGAGCCGGACGGCTAACCACGCCGGCACGAGCGGACCCGCCACCGCACGCCTGGGGCACCGGGCACCACGACGGAACTCGACGCGATGTGTCCCGACAGGTCTCGACACCAGGTCTCGACAGCAGGTCTCGACAGCAGGACTCGACAGCAGGACTCGACAGAAGGTCTCGACACCAGAACTCGACAGCAGGTCTCGACAGGAAGAAGGGAAGACACGATGGATCTCCAACTCTCGGGCCAGC
>Ga0307374_10014672_pt1 | contig 10642 bp, 6 predicted proteins | sample OX3MG_FD_202532 | JGI IMG/M metagenome (GOLD analysis project Ga0307374, IMG submission 202532) | Soil microbial communities from Risofladan, Vaasa, Finland - OX-3 | ecosystem: Environmental > Terrestrial > Soil > Coastal area > Acid sulfate soil | place: Finland: Risofladan, Vaasa | collected... | reverse complement strand
GCCCCGGACTGCGGCGGTCGGCAGGCGCCCCCAGACGGCGACGCCGACCCGCATGTGTCCGCCGATCCGGCGCCGGGTGACCCGGACCTGGGTGACGTCCCCTTCGGGAGGCAGGGGCCGATGCCAGATCACCGGCAGCTCCTGCCATACCGGCTTTCCCGCGGCGACGGCGACTCGGATGCGGAGGGTGCCCCGCCCCATGCGCCGGCGCTCGGGCCGCCCCGCCTCGGCCCAGGCCTCAGGATCTACCCCAGGGAGCCGCACGATGTTGTGCCACGGCCCCCGGCCCGAGGCGAGCAGCGCCGCGCTCCGAGGCGGGTCATCCGCATGCCGCTGGAGTTGGACCGTGAGGGTGCCCTCGCCGGTCCAGGGCCGGAATCGAGGAGCCCCCGGGGGCCGGCCGGGCCGACGGCGGCCGGAGGCCGGGTCTCCGTCGGAGGGTACCCGTCCGTCCTCCGGCGCGGGTCGGGCCGGTGCCCGTCCCGGCTTGGTAGCCTGGACAGCGAGCGCGAACCCGTCCCGGACCGCATTGTACGTGGCCCAGTACAGCCCACGCTCCTGCACGAACTCGGCATAGCGGGCCTTCACCGCCGCTCGGCACCGCTCCAGCCCGTCGATGAACTCCGGCTTCAGCGCCGCGTAGGCGGTGGCCTTGGCGCGCCGCACGGCCTCCCGGGCCTCGCCCACGGCGCGTCGAGCCTCGGCGACCTCCGCCCGCGTGGTCGCCGCGACCACGGTAGTCCGGCCCCGCAACCGCTCCTGCGTCGCTCGAGCCGTGGCCGCCTCCAGCGCACGCCTCGCGCCCTCCAGCGCGTTCGTCAGCGCCGCCACATCCGGATGGGTCTGCCACGCGGCGGCGACGGCCTCCACATGCTGCTGGTGCACGCTGACGAGCGCGTTCCACAGGTCATGGGTGAGGCGGAGCTGGGCCAGGCTCGCCTCATGCAGGTCGGCCGTCCCGGTGCACCCGCATCGATAGACCACCACCTGCCCGGACCAGCCCGATCGCGTCGCCAGCGTCAGCCCTCCCGCGCCACCCGTCGCTGCCGGCCGTTCACGACCACGCCACTGCCCAGCCGCGTGCGGCCGCCACGGTCAGCGCCCCAACCACGACCGGCGCGTCTCCGTCGCGTCTGCGACAGCAGACGGCGAGCCGGACCCGCCTCCCCTCAGACGAGCCGGGAACGTGAACCGACTGTTGGCGGCGCAGTTCCAGAGGCTGGCTGACGCCGCGCCGCAGAGGACCGCGACCAAGTAGTGCACACCGACCGTGGTCCCCACAGTCAGAAGCACGGCCTCGTTGATCCCCAGCCCGACCAGGCTCACCGCTTCGAACGCGACGAAGCTTCGACGGCGGGATCGGCCCCCTGATGGCGCTCGCCGAAACTGACCAGTCTCGCTCGTCGAAATTGACCAGGTGAGGCGAGAGAAGGGTACCGCGGCAGAGGGATGGGCGGGGCTCGCGCCCAGGGGCCCAGAGCCGAGGCGGGCGCCTTGCGGACGTCCTGGGCCTTCACAGCGGGGTACGCCTGTTCGGGATGAGAGGTGAAGCCGCGGCCGGTCCATCCCCTGCCCTTGCGGAAGGGGGGATGGCAGCCAGGAGCGTGGGAGCGAGGAGGTCCTCGAGGGCCACCGGGTGGTCGCAGGCGGGACAGGCGCCGCCGAAGCCGATCCGGCGGCAGGGGCGTTGGCAGTCGGGGCACCACTGCTCCCCGAGGTAGCGCTCCTCACAGTCGGGGCAGACATAGACGGTGATCGGACGCCGCCGCTGGCGGGGAGGAACGGCCACCACGGGGAGCGGGGGACGGTGGATCCGTCGCCAGGCGGTCTGGCGGCACGCCGTCGAGCAGTAGCGCTGCCGCCGGACCCGCGTGAACGGCGTCGCGCAGACCGGACAGGGGGGCCGCGGGTCGGAGGCGGCAGGTGGCGATGTCGTCGCCACATCGTCGCGCCCCGGGTGGGCCGAGGCGGGCACGGCCATCAGCGGGACTCGGACGCGGGCTGCACCGCCTGGCGGAGCTGCTCGACCCGTGCGCGGTGGGCCCGCATGCGGTAGGACTCGCCCGGAATGCTGATGACGGTGCTCCGGTGCAGGAGGCGATCGAGCATCGCCGCGGCCACCATGGGGTCGTCATTGAACATCTGCCCCCAGTGGGCGATGCTCCGATTGGTCGTCAAAGCGATCGCGCCCTTTCCGTATCGTTGGGCGACCACCTGGAACAGGGCCGCCGCGGCCTCGCTGGCCAGCGGCAGATAGCCCAGTTCGTCGATGATGAGGAGCGCCGGTCCAGCGAAGAAGCGCATCGTGGTGGCCCAGCGCCCTTCCAAGGCGGCCCGATGACAGCGGGCGGCCAGGTCGGCGGCGCTGGTGTAGTAGACGCGGTAGCCGGCCTCGGCCGCGCGGCGACCGAGCGCCACCGCGAGCATCGTCTTGCCCACGCCGGGCGGGCCGATGAAGAGGACATTGGCCTTCTCCGCCACGAACCGGAGCGTCGCCAGCTCGTCGATGAGGGGGCGGTCGACGGCCGGTTGGGCGTCGAAGTCGAAGTCCTCCAGCCGCCAGGGCGCGGGGAAGGACGCGAAGCGGACCCGACTGGCCACCCGGCGGGTCTCGGTCGCGGCCACCTCGACCGCCAGCAGCTGCTCGAGAAAGGCGGTGTGGCTGCTCTTCGCGGCTGCCGCCTGCTCCAAGGCGTGGGGCAGGGCCGCCGCCGCGTCGGGCAGGCGCAGGTAGGCGAGATGGGTGCGCAGCTGTTGGTACCGACTCTCGGCGGTGGTCACGACGCCACCTGGGCCCAGGCCGCGTACCGCTCAAGATCGACCGAGTCCGCGTCCGGGGGGGCGCCCCGCAGCGCGGCCGCCGCGGCCCGGGCGGCGGCCCCGGGTGGCCGGATCGCCTTGCGGTGGCAGGGCGGAGCGGTGGGGGCCGCGGCCGCGAGCACCGCGCGTTCGAGCGCCATCTGGTGCGCCGGCAGCCGCACGATCACCCCCGCCCCGGCCGGCGCCAGCCGGTGCTCGGCGACCCCCGTGCCGCTGGGGCCGATGACGGCGAGCGTCGAGGCCCCCAGCCGCGCCTGGAGCCGCAACGCCGCGCCGATCCACGCCGGCGGGACCGAGTACTGGTTCCCCCGGTACGCCACCAGCGCCGAGGGGCCCACGGTCCGCTCCACCACCACGGTCGCGGGGTAGGGGGCCGTCGGCAGCGCCCGCAGCCCCTCCGCCGCGGCCCGGGCCGCCACCGTCTGCCCGTCCCGCACCCGAGCATCGCCGATCGTGCCCTGGAACGCGGCCAACGCCCGCGTGGCCGCCTCTGGGCTGGCCACCGCCGCCGTCCGCCACCAGCGCTGGGTCCCGAAGTGGTTGGCCTTTTCGACGCAGCCCTTGCGATTGCCCCGCCGCGGTAGACAGATCGCCAGCTCCACGCCACAGTGCTTCGCCACCGGCGCGAAGCTGGCCAGCACCCGCCCCGTGCCCACCACCACCACCATGCTCATGCGGTCGAAGCGCCACCGCCGTGCCGTGCCCCCGAACTGCCGCAGCACCACGTCGATCGCGGCGATCAGGTGCGGCTGGTCCTCCGCCTCCGCGAACACGCCGCGGGTCTGCCCCGAGTAGGCCAGCGTCCCCATCAGGACGTGGGCCTCCCCCGGCCCCCAGGGGGACGGCAACTCCAGCCAGTCCCACTGGATCTCGTCGCCGGGGAGGTGCGCGATCTCGATCGTCGGCCGGCCCCGAACTCCGGCACAGGGCTCGCAGTGGGGACGCAGCTGTCCGCGCCGCAGCGCCGCCGTGAACCGGGGGTAGCTGCGCCCATACCCCAGGCCTCGGACTTCGTCGTACAGGGCACTCGCCCAGACGTGAGGGTCCTCGGCCAGGCGGGCGCGCACGTACGGGGCAAAGGCGGCGAACGCGTCCGGGGTCGCCCGCTGGCGCACCCCCACCGTCCGCTGCCCCCGCAGGTACGCCCGAACCGTCGTCCGGCTCCGGCCCAGGTGGCGGGCGATCGCCGCGATCGACCACCCCCGTCGGTGCAACGCCGTCATCTCCACATCGTTCTCCAGTGCCAGCATGGGGGGGGGGCTCCCGGTGAAGCTGAGGTCGCAACATCCCCAGCATCCCGGGGGCCCTTCCCCCGGTGGGTCCAGATCGGTTCTCCCCAGGCCAGGGAGTTGTTCGCCCCCTCTCCCGGACCCTCACCCCTCGACGACGACGAGGTGGCTACTTTCGACGAGCAACTCTGGACAGATTCACCCGAGCGCCGTCACCCCAGCGCGGTCGCGCCAGGTGACCAGGGAGTTCGCGGTGAAGTTGACCATGATTGCCGTTTGGATGGCCAGGGCCGCCCCCAACCACAGAGGCACGCGGAGGCGCCCGTAGAGCAGGGCGGTAATGCCAAGCTGGGTGGCGAGCCCGCAGAAACCGACTCCCACGAAGGTCATGAACCGCGCCGGGTGGCCGCGGGGATGCCACCGCTCCGCAGCCCCGAGCCCCCGCACCAGCGCACGCTTCACGTGGATTCCTCAGCAACCCTGAATCTCAGACGACCCCTCCGCGGCTGCCCCCATGTTCCAACGCCCGCTGTGACCACGGCTCCGCCTCTCAACCCCGCGGCACCCTCGCTCACCTTCGTCGGACTCGAGGGTCCGCAACGTTCCCGCCGCGAGCCAAGTCGTGCCAGCCAGGTTCATCGATCATGATTGGGTGACGTGTGCTCGGACATCGCCGCACATTGCCTGGTACGTTGCATCAACTCGTCCAGTGCGGATCTGGTGACCGCGGTACTGGCGCAATCAGACAGCTGCATGTGGATGCCGCGCACTCGCGAGCGGAACCGGCTGGCACCACTAAATCACGCCCCATGTCGGCACAGCTGGGATCGTCACCGAGGCTTGCGGAAGGCCAGGATCATCTCGGCGCCGAGGATGCTGTGCCCCCCCTCGAAGACGAGGCCCTTCGCTGCCATGGTGGCGAGCAGCTCCGGGCGGGTGTAGTGCGAGATGTGCTCGCAGGCGTACCCGCCGGGGGCGACCCGCCCGTAGATGGCCTCGAGCACGCGCCAGAGGCGGCTGGCGTAGTCCGGGGTGCCGAGGACCAAGCGGCCACCGGGAGCCAGGACCCGACACAGCTCATCGAGCATGGGCGAGTCCTTGGACACGTGCTCGATGACCTCAGATGACAACACGCAGGGGAAGGACCGATCGGCGAATGGGAGGGCGAAGCCCGATGCGCAGACCGTGGGGACCCCGAAGCGACGGGCGTGCCTGAGCTTGTGCAGGAGAACGTCGAGGGCGACGCTGCCGGAGGGGAGCGCACCGATGATCCGGCTCGAGCCGCAGCCGACGTCGAGAACCGCTCCCTGGCCGCCGATGAGGGTCGTGACGTGGCGAAAGCGGGTGCGCTGCCAGTAGCGCTGGAGCGGGACGACACTGTCGTACGCGCGGTCGTCGTAGTCGGCGGCGGCGATCGAGTTGCGCAGCGTCCAGAGCCGCCGGAAGCTGCGCAGGTAGGCGATCCCGAAGCGGAGCAGGGCGACGTGGGACCGGCCGTGCTGCCGCGGTCGATAGTGGAACGGCATCTCGGCGACCCGCCAGCCGGCGCAATACGCCTTGACCAAGAGCTCTTGGACGAGATCGAAGTCTCGCGCGTGCAGCGTGAGCCCGCGGATGGCGTCTGCGCGCATGAGCCGGTAGCCGCTCGACATATCCCGGACCCGAATCGACAGGCCGCGCCGGAAGACGAGGTTCAGGGTCCGGCTCAGGATGGTGCGGGTGAGCGGCATCGTCGCGCGCCCGCCCGCGACGTAGCGTGAGGCGACGAGTAGATCGGCGGCGTGCCGCTGGTCCCACATCGCGCGGAGGAAGTCGGGCGGATGAGAGTAGTCGGAGTCCATCGTGACGACGTAGCGGCCGCGGGCCGCGCGAATCCCGGTGCGCACGGCTGAGCCGTAGCCGCGACCATCCTCGGCGAGCGTGCGCACGCGGTCGCCGAGGACCGTGGCGAGCCGCTGGGTCGCGACGTCGTCGGGGCCGACGACGAGGAGGATTTCGTAGCCGGCACCGGTCGCCTCCAGGGTGCTAGCGAGCTGGGGGAGGAGCCCCCGGAGGTTGGCCTCCTCACGGAGCGCGGGGATGATGACGCTGAGGTCCAGGCCGGGCGGGCGGCGCTGTTCGGGCGGATCGACGGCCCCGGCGGTGGGGTCCCCGCAGCGCTCCTCGCCGGGCAGTAGCACGGGGATCGTGTCGCGCACCGGGAACCGGTGGCCGCACGCGCCGGCCAGCCAATCGCCTCCGTCCGGGGTGAGTGGCACGGTGCCGACCGGGCAGGTAGGGCATCGGAGCAGGTCCAACGGGAGAGTGACAGTCCAGGGCAGGGTCGGCAAAGACTCGGGAACGGTCGAGAGCACAGAGAGACCTCCGACTTCAAGCTGCTGGTGGCACAGCCAGGATTGGCGCGGTCGGCAGACTCTCGCCGCACACGCGCGGACCAGCCCGCGCTGCGTGGACCCTCCGGGGCCCTCCATCGGTGCGGATGGGATGTCGTATCCCATGACCATGACCAGCGTGTTGGTAGGCCCCAGCCGGACGGCACGGTGGCTCCGCGTCTATTTCCCGCGGATCGCAGGCCCGCAACGGTGGCGCGACAGCTTGCCGGCTGCCCGGCAGGCTACCCACCGGCGGTAGCCACGCGACGTCCGAGCGCCCTGACGCGCCGGAGTGCCACCTCTTCCACCGCAACAGAGCCATGCCCAGGCGACCAGACTCGCACCTCCAAGCGGTTGCCTACGGGCGGGCGAACAAAGCGGGCCTGAAAGGGACCCCAGCCCTGGAAGAGGTACTCTGGATAGGCGTGGCCGGCATCGACAAGCATCGCGATGGTCTCCGGGCCATCAGTCGCCGGAACAGCCCGTCGCGCGAGCAGCACGTCACCGGTCGCATTCCACACCTCTACGTTGACGGGGACCGTAGAGGCGAGCCGGACGCTCACGTGATACCGACCGGGCGGCTCGCGCCAGTAGTCCTGTCCGAGGACGTAGCCAGCACGACCCGTCCCCTCCAGATGCCATGAGGCCCGGCGGCCACTGACGACCGGAGCCCCTGCTTGGCCGGTCAGCATCCAGGCGCCCATCGTGGTCACCACTGAGGGGATCGCGATGGAATGGGTGTCAGGCGAAGGGATCCAGTGGAAGACCCAGACGCCGTGGCCGTGCAACACAAGGGTTGCGTGCAGAGGCCCGGCGAGTTGAGCGATGAGCGCATCTTGATTGATCGCCGGAACGGTCTCGATTCCTACTGGCGGGGCCACAACCCACCACGTGTCGCGGCCCAAAATAGGTATTGGAGATAATGTTGCTAGACCGTAGATCAGTGACCGGCCGCTGAACCGGCCGACAACTCCCTGGGAAGCGATCACCTCCGCTGTGGGAGGAATCATGGCCTCCGCGCGGCCTAGCACTGTCGCAGACTTCGGCGGCACGCGAAGCCAATCAGTCGGGATCTGCGGACCCCAGATGACGCTCCACGCAATTGCATTGGCCACAGCGACGGCCCCGAGTCCAAGAGCAGGTCGTGGCCACCGACCATTGATGCGCACAAGAACGAGGACGGTGCCCAGAGGCACCATGACGTAGAGCAAGACGCTCTGGAACAAAGGTTCAGCGAACCCAGTCCCTCGAGCGAGATCATCCGCGAGCAGTACCGGCAGTGCCAAGCCAAAGGTCCAGGGGCTCGCTATCCCGATCAGGCCGCTTGGGGCGAGATTGGCCCCGATGTCGACACGGTGGCTCCAAATGGCGAAGAATGCGCCGCCTGGATGGAATGCAACCTGTGCGATCAGCGTGGCCAGCGAGGCTGGTGCGCTCGCCCTTGGGCCAACCAGGTATGCGTAGTTGCCGATGAGCGATCCCTCAAGGTCGGCGTGGATGAAGGAAAGCATTGCGACCCAACCTATCCCAACCCCGAAGAGGATGAGGCCTCGGCGGCGCGCGTTTCGCACGGCCAGAAGAACAGCGAGGCCAAGCCCCGCGACCCAAGTTGCGATGACAATGCCGCAGAGGAGCATGACCCCCACCCAGAGCCATGTCCGATGACGAGCATGCACCATGTCGTATGCGGCAAGGAGAGCGAAGAGAACAGCGACGACTTGGATATGGAAGTCGAACGAAATGGCCTCCCACGCCCAAGGGTTGGCGATGAGCAGGACCAAGCCCACTACCCGCAGGAATCGTGCATGTCTGAGCGGCCGTGCTGTGGTGACTGTGGTCATCCAGCGCCAGGCAACAACCTCGGCCCCTACCAGGCAGCAATCTTGAAGCCAGAGCAGCACGGGGCCGTGTAGAACGATGAGGGCGAGTGGTGCAAGCAGCCATGGAAGGAGGTCGAGCTGGTTACGCCAGAACGGAACTCCGAGGAGAGTAGAGTAGGGATTCAGGTGGCCATGCGCGATCAGCCACATCGGCTGGAATAGGATGCTGTAGTCCCAAGTTAGGGCGAACCGACTCCAGAGCACCGTGCTCCAGACGAGCATTGCGGCCCCTTGGATCCCGAGTATCGAGACTCCCACCCACCAGAGGCGGTCGAGCCGGAGCGAGCGCGTCTGGACGTGGGCCGTCGGCTCTGCACGGCGAGCCGCGATACGGCGCAACGGCCGCCACCCCCGCCAGCTGGCTCTCACTGCGCCCCCCTGACGAAGTAAGCCATGAGGATCGGCGAGTAGCCGTACGGATAGTAGTTGGTGCTGCTGACGAGGTTGGCCTCGAAGTACACCGGGTTTGCCATGGCGGTGGTAGCTCGCACGACAAAGGTGGCCACGCCCTGGCGATCGGTGAGCGCCATCACCGGGGTCTCCCCGGGCGGCGCGCCGTCGATGGTCGTGCTCGGGGCCCGCGGACCCGTCTGCGTATAGATGATCTGGCCCAGGTAGACGGGAACGCCAGCGAGGTGCACCGGCTGGTCAAGGGCATCGAGCAGCTCCGCCCGGATCGTGACCAGCTGGCCCACCACGAGCGGCTGGTTGAGCGCCTGGGGCAGGAGGACGAGGTGGGCGCGGGTCGGGAGGTAGGCAGTGGTGCGACTCACGGCATCGGGGGGCTCGGTGAAGGCGATCACCTGGAAGCCCCCCGTGATGGGCGGCATCGCCGGCGCATTGGGGGCACGCAGGGTGTAGGTCGCCCGCCGCCCCGCGCCGAGAACGGTCGGGCCGCCCTGGGCGCGCCAGAAGGTCGTGAGGGCGTCGCCCCGCTCGATCGTGAAGTGCGGCCGCTGCGGACTCCCCGAGTCATTGGTGACGCGCACCGTTACCCGATCGATGGTGGCGAGCTGGCCGGTCGTGCGCACGGCGACGATCCGCATCGCCAGCGGCGACGGACTCCCCAGCGCTACGGCGACGGCTCCCAGCGCCAGGATCCCCGACGCGACCGCGGCGAGCCGCCACCCCACGGGGCCACGCGCCGCCGCCGCCCGGACGAGGTGGCCAAGCGGCCCCGCCCCGACCGGCAACGCCGACACCCCGATGTCCGCAGCCGGCGCGGACAGCCCCCGGCCATCGGTGGTCGCCACTGCGGTCGTCCCCCGAGTCGCTCGGGCGGGCGCCGGCCGCAGCGTCACGGCCGCGGCGAGCGCCACGGGGAGGAGCTCCACGAGGTAGCTGCCGAGGGAGCGGGTGGCGAAGAAGAGGACCAGCGATGGGAGGAGCACGACGACCGGCCGCAGCTTGGGCCAGGAGGCCACCTCCAGCGCCCACAGGCAGACGAGCACGCACGCCGCCGCGGCGGTGTAGGCGAGGAGCGACCCCCCGCCGATCCCCAGCGCCAGGCTGAGGCTGACCAGGCCCTGCCCGGCGGGCACCACGTGCCCGCTGAAGGGGGCCAGGACGCCGTGCAGCCAGGCGCCGGGGTCCGTGATGACGAACCAGAGGTTGGGGACGAGGAACACCCCGAGGGCGATCGCGAGGTAGCGCCCGCTGCATGCCCACGCCGCCCGCCCCGACCCGGTGATGTGCCGTCGTTCGAGCCAGAGGGCCGTCACGAGGAATCCGGCGACGAACCACGGGGTCTGCTTCACCGCCAGGGCGAGGCCCATGAGGATGGGGCTGCGCCAGCTCCGCCAGCCTCGCTCGGTGGCCGAGCGGTCCCACCCCGCCACCGCCCCGACCAGGAGCGGGACGAACAGGGCGTCCGTGACGCCGCCCACGGCGTACCCCACGTAGACGCTGAGGCTACCGAGGACGATGGCCAGGGGGCGCAGGCTCCGCGGGACCACGGCGAACAGCACCGCCACGGTGGCGCCCCAGGCCACAATGTTGACCAGCGCCGCGGCCTGGGTCGACCACCCCAGCGCAAGCAGCGGCGTGTACAGGAGGAAGGCCAGCGCCGGGTAGGAGAGCGTCGTCACCGGGTGGCCGCTCAGCTGGTAGGTCCACCCGTCCGGCGAGCCGTGGTAGCGGGCGATCGCCGGCGCCATCGAGAAGCGGTAGGGGTCAAGCCCGTGGACCACCAGGTGGGCCGCGTACTGGTCGAACGCGATCTCGTCCGTGCCGTAGCCCGGCGCGGCGGCGATCTGGAGATAGGCCCAGACGCCGAAGGCGAGCAGCGCCAGAAGGAGGGTGGTCCAGGCGATCCCGCGCCACCGAGCCGGCCCCGGGTTCC
>Ga0307374_10014671_pt1 | contig 10642 bp, 10 predicted proteins | sample OX3MG_FD_202532 | JGI IMG/M metagenome (GOLD analysis project Ga0307374, IMG submission 202532) | Soil microbial communities from Risofladan, Vaasa, Finland - OX-3 | ecosystem: Environmental > Terrestrial > Soil > Coastal area > Acid sulfate soil | place: Finland: Risofladan, Vaasa | collected... | reverse complement strand
ACGTGCGTGTCCTCAGGCCGCTGGACCCGGCGATGCTCGCCGACGCGGGACGCCACCGGCTCGTCGTGACCGTCGAGGACGGCGTCAGGACCGGGGGCGCCGGCTCGTACATCACCGACGCCATGGGCGACCTCTTCGAGACGAGAGCGACACCGCCGGTGCTCGTGCTGGGCATACCGGTCGCGTACATCCCGCACGGCGAGCCGGACCGGATCCTCGCCCAGCTCGGCCTGGATGGCGCGGGCATCGCGGCGGACATCGCCAAGGCCCTCCCCCGCCACGACTCCTAGGGCGACGACCGGTGGATCACGAGGCGCTCCTAAGGGCAGTCGAGTCCGAGGGTTCGCGGTTCTTCGACGTGGCGGACACGGTGGATACGGACCGCAAGGTGCCCGCCTGTCCCGAGTGGACGGTAGAGGACCTCGTACGCCACCTCGGCGGTATCCAACGTTGGGTCGCGGCGGTGGTTGAGGCCGGCGAGCCGGACAGCGGGATGTCGCCGCCGCAGGCTCCAGCCGGCACTGACGTGAGGGTGTGGGGGCGGGAGGGTTTCGAGGCGATGCTGAAGGCGTTCAGGGACAAGGGCCCTGACGCGCCCTGCTGGAACTTCCGGCCCGGTTCACCTCAGACCGCCGGCTGGTGGTACCGCCGCCAGGCGCTGGAAGCCGCGGTCCACCGCCACGACATCGAAGCAGCCGCCGGTATCCCGGCCCGGCCCGTCGATCCCGCTCTGGCCGTGGAAGGCGTCGACGAGATGCTGTGCGACATGCTCCCGGCGCTCCGTCAACGCGGCGCAGCCGACGCGCTGCATGGGACCCTGCACCTGCACGCCACAGACGAAGACGGCGAATGGTGGGTCGACTTCGACGCGGAGCCGGTGGCGGCAATCCGCGAGCACAAGAAGGCCGAGACTGCGCTGCGCGGACCTGCGTCCGGTCTCTTCCTCTGGCTATGGAACCGCCAGAAGATCTCCGAGGACTCGTTCGAGGTGTTCGGATCCGAGGAAATCCTGGCGGCCTGGGGGAAAGTCAGGATCTGACACCGGGGGGCGGATCGAGCGGTTCTAGGAGGTCCGGGCCGTCGTTGCGCACGTTGTTGACCCTGCTGCTCACGGGGAACAGCTCAAACCAATCGGACGGCGCCGGGACCAGCAACGCCTTGGCCTCATCCGCTTCTGTCGACGGGTCGAGCCAGCGCTGCCAGGACTCGCGCCCGAGCACCACCGGCATGCGATCGTGGACCGGCGACATGAGGTCGTTGGCCTCGGTAGTGATGATGACGCAGGTCTTCAGCGGTGGCGAGTCCGGATCCGAACGGTCGCGCCACACCTCCCAGAGACCTGCGAGCGCCATCGGCTCACCGTCCAGGCGGTGGACCGCATAAGGGAGCTTCCCTGCAGGCTTGCCGTCCGCGTTCGCCCGCCGCTGCCATTCGTAGAAATAGTCGGCGGGGATGATGCAGCGTCGCCTCGCCAGTGCGGCCCTGTAAGCCGGCTTGGTGTCGATCCCCTCGGCTCGCGCATTGATCATCCGGTTTCCGATGGCGGGGTCCTTTGCCCAAGACGGCACGAGGCCCCAACGGAACGTACCCAGCGCCCGGTGGCCCTCGCGTACGGCAACCGCGTACACATCGAGCGTGGGCGCGACGTTGTAGCGGGCTGGTAGCGGTTCGGCTCTCACCTCTTCAGCATCGAAGATCGCGGCGAGATCCTTCATCGTCGAGGTCGACGTGTAGCGGCCGCACATGCCCGGTGATGCTGCCAGGCTCAGCGACCGAACAGGGCGATGCAGTCGCGGCTGCTCGCGGTGAGGTAGTGATAGGGCGACGGCTCCATGTTGACGAGGAGCTTCGTCACGGTGAGATCCGCCGCAGGCATCCCCGGCGGGGCGGACGAGTACGTGAAAAAGTCGACCCACGCAGTGTTGATGTCCAGCTCCATGGCGCGCACCGCGCCCGCTCGTGACAAGAGATCCGCAAGGGTGGCGACGCTGAGACCGGGACCGGCCGCGTACACCAGCGCTCCGCCGGGGGTAACGCCTATCCCTGATCTCCAGACCATCACCTTGTTCGAGACCGTGAAGCCCCACTGGACGGGGTTGTTGTCCTGTACGCCTGGCACCGGCTGCCCTCCGTCGACGATCAGGTCGAGGTTCTGGCGGGCGAACACGATGTCCGGGCTCATGGTGACGTCGCGGCCCCACTCGCCGACATCGAGATTCCCGTTGCTGTCGATCCACATCGTCGCGGCGCCGGCGCGCAGCGGGCGCACGTACCGACCGTGGTCGTAGTAGCCGCCTCGAGAGTCCTGCATCTTGAAGCCTGAGTTGAATGCTGCGAGCAGGTCCGGCCGTACCGCGTCGGGGATCGGAAGCTGGTTCGTCCAGCCGGATCCGCCTGGCTCAGCAGCTCCGGCGTAGCCGACCGCGTTGACCAGCTTCGGGTCGATCCACGCCAGCGCGGCCACGAGACTGGTGTGCACGCCGTCCGGCCTGAGGTAGGTGGCGTACATCGCCGGGATCCCCTTGACCGGAGTGCCGAGCGGCCGCCATAGGCCCTCGCCAGGCAAGGCGTCCGCCACGTAGGGCCTCACCGGCGAAGGCGGTGGTAGGAACACCACCCTGGGTGGGGCGGCGAAATCGCCACGAGATTGGCGACCTGCGCTCACCTGGGCTCGCAGCACCCGGCTCGGGGTTCCCCCCTTCTTGGGTTGGTGGTGGCTGTACCAGTAGTTCTCGACGTCGTTGACGAGCCAGCGGAAATGGTGGCCTCGCAGCCACTCGACCGACCTGATGCTGAGGGCGTCCGTACCCGGCCCGGTCAGGGCCCGGGTGTAGGAATAGGCCACCGGGCTGAGCAGCGCGACGACCACGGTGAGCGCGATCCACCTCTTTCGCCGGTACCAAGGGCGCCGCGACGGCGATCCGGCCCCGGGCGCGTCGGAAGCTGGATGAGCGGGAGCGCGAGGGTCAGTGAGCATGCGTGGCGCAACGGGGGGCAAGCGACGGTATCAACGGACGTACGCGCCCGGGCCGCGGCCCGCCCCGGCGGGTAGAATTCCCGGCACCCCGATCAATCATGGCCCTCACCTACCCAACTCACGCGCCGGCGAGTCCCGGACCGAGAAGCCGGATCTGGTGGCAGGAGCAAGCCCTGGCGCTCGCGCCGGCGGTGCTGACACTCCTGCTGGCCACCTCCGTATGGCTGCTCGGCTGGCGTGGCGTCGACCAGGCCGCACAGCTTTACCGGGTGACCATGTTCCGTACGCACGGGCTGATGATCTGGGACGCGGGGTGGTACGGGGGCAACTTCCCGCTCGGCTACAGCGTGCTGTTCCCGCCGCTGGCGTCGTTGCTCGGAATCCAGGTCGTGGCCGTGGCGTCGGCCGCCATCGCCACCCTCGCATTCGACCGGGTCATCCGGGCGCATTTCGGTTCGAGACCCCTCGGTACCTGGTACTTCGCGGTGTCGACGGTCCTGCCGGTGATGATCGGCCAGCTCCCGTTCCTCGCCGGCGAGGCCGCCGGCCTGGTCGCTCTGATCGCTCTCCAAAAAGGGCAACGGCGGACCGCTGTCGCTCTCGGCGTGGTCGCTGCGCTCTTCTCCCCGCTGGCCGCCGCGTTCCTCGCGATGGCCTGCCTGGCATGGGCGGCGCGCGGCAGCTCGCGGCGCGGATGGATCATCGCGACCGCCGCTGTGAGCCTCGGCGTGATCTTCGCGTTGGGTGCTCTGTTCCCCGGAGACGGGCCGTTCCCGTTCCCGTGGCAGGGACTTGTCGTGACCGAGCTGCTCTGCTTCACCGCGCTGACCCCCTTCGTCCGCACCACACCCGCCGTGCGTCTCGGCGCGCTCATCTACGCGGCGGCCTCCTTTTTCTCCTTCGTCGTCCCGAACCCTCTGGGCGGCAACGCCCCCCGGCTAGCCGGAGCCATCGGCGTCCCCCTGCTCGCCTGCTTCTTGACGGCCAACGGGCCCGCTGTAGCGCGCTTCAGCCCGTCCAAGCTCACGGAGAGGATCCTCCGCGGCCGGCGAGTGGAGTTCGGCCCCCGCCTACGCCTCCTCGCGGTCGCGATCGTCCTGCCTTTCGCCGTGTGGCAGTGGGCACCCGGCCAGAAGATCGTCACTTCCCCAGCAGCGTCGCCCTCCGTGAGCGAATCCTTCTACCAACCGCTCATCAGCGAGATCCACACGCTCACCCCGGGACCCGTGCGCGTCGAGATCCCGCCGACGCTGGAGCACTGGGAATCCGCATACGTTGCGCCGTACATCTCCCTCGCGCGCGGCTGGGAACGCCAGCTGGACATCGCTGACAACCCGCTCTTCTACACGCAGGGCGCCCTTACCCCAGCGTCCTACGAAGCGTGGCTCGACAACGAGGGTGTCAGCTACGTCGCCCTCCCGAACGCACAGCTCGACTACGCAGCGCAAGCCGAGGGGAGGTTGCTGGAGTCGGGACAGATCGGATCGTTGGTGCCGGTCTGGGGGACCGCACACTGGCAGCTCTGGCGCGTCAACGGCAGCCCGGGTCTCGTCACAGGATCAGCGGTTCTCACGACTCTCGAACCCGACCACCTCGTGCTCGAGGTCCAGAAGCCCGGACCGTTGACGGTCCGCGTGCGTTACACCGCGTTCTGGTCGATCACCACCGGAGCCGGGTGCGTGGGGCCCGCGCCCGGCGGTTGGACGAGTGTTCAAGCCTCCCTGGCCGGCCCGCTGGCGCTGTCCGCTTCGCTGCGCGGCAACCCGGCGACCACGTGCGCCACGCCTTAGCGCACGGTTGTTTGGAGGTCGCCTCCGGGGTCACAGCGCGCTGACGAAACCCAGCTGCGCTTCCGGGGCGGGAACGCGAGACACCGGGATCCGCACGGTGAAGACAGCGCCCGAGCGACCGGGGCCGGCGTCGCCCACGTTCACGCTTCCCTCGAACGCCTTGCACAAGTCGGCGACGATGGCCAGCCCCAAGCCGAAACCGCCTTGCACGCGGTCGCGGGCCTCGTCGAGGCGGACAAAGCGTTCGAAGATCCGTCCCCGCTCGTTCGCGGGCACCCCGGGGCCGTCGTCGCGCACTTCGAGAACCGCGAAAGAGCCGTCGACGGCCACCTTCACGTCGACGCTGGTTTGCGCGTAACGGCAGGCGTTATAGACGAGATTCCCGACCAGGCGCTCGAGGTAGACGGCGGGCATTCGTACGTTCACCGGCACGGAATGCAAAGTGATGCGCGGCCCACCGGCGCGCGCTGATTCGGCCGACGCGGCCGACACGACGGCCTCTGCCACCGCCGAAAGATCGGTTGCGGTGGAGGCTGCCTCTGCGGCGATTCCTCCCTCGTCGGAACGGGCGAGGATGAGCAGTGATTCGACCAGGTGGGCCATCCTCTCGTCCTGGGCCAGGACTTCCGAGGCGACCTTGCTCCATTCGGCGCGGTCGGGATGGTGCAGAGCGACCTCGATCTCGGTGCGGATGTTCGCTATCGGCGAACGCAACTCGTGGGAAGCGTCGGAGACGAAGCGGCGCTCTCGTTTCGCGGAGGATTCGAGGCGTTCGAGCATCGAGTTGAGGGTCCGCGCCAGCCGACCGACCTCGTCGTCGGTGGCGGGCTCGGGAACGCGGTGGGCACCCGACACAGCGGCCACCTCCGCCACCTCCGCACGAAGCGCCTCGATCGGGCGCAGCGCGCGGCCGACGATGAGCCAGCAGATGAGGCCGACCACGACTAGCAGCGCCGGCATGCCGATCTCCATGAGCCGCTGGATGTAGACCAGGCTCTTGTCGTACTGGTCGAGCGACGTGACGACGACCACGTAACCCCGGACTTTTCCGGAGCTCACCGGAATCGACACGACGTGCACGTCGCGGGCCTGGCCGGCGAGAATGTAGTCGTTGGTCTGGACCTGGGGGTCGCCGGGGAGCCACAGCGGCGGCTTGCTCCGCAGGGGGCGGCTGGCGGCAACCACCCTCCCGAAATGGAGCACCTGCACCAAGCCTGACTCGAGGGTCTGCGACGCTGGAAGTTGGAAGGGCGGAGCCAGCTCGGGGTTCATGGCGACGACGACCCGCGCCTGCTCCTCTGCGGTCGCGAGAAGGACGTGCTGGCGTTCCCGCGTGAGGCTGACCTCGATGATGCCGGCGGACACCGCAAGGGCACAGCCCACCGCGAGCACCGCGGTGAACGTCACGCGCACACGTACGGTCCCGAACAGGCCGCGCGCCCTAGAGACCAAACGCTTGACCAATCTGGCATTCATCGCGCGGTCCTGTTGGGGGCAGCAACTTCGGCTGCAGGACCCGGGGACCCGCCCGAGGTGCCCGAAGTTGCAGACAGGCGGTAGCCGTAGCTGCGCACCGTATCGATGTGCGATCCACGGCCCGGACGATCGAGCTTGCGCCGGAGATATCCGACATACACCTCCACGACGTTCGCGTCCCGCTCGGTGGCGTTGTCCCAGACATGTTCAAGCAGATCCGTCTTGGAAACCGTCTCCTCGGGGCGGTGCATCAGGTAGCTGAGCACGGCGAACTCGCGCGGGGTCAGGGTTATCTCTTCGGCGTCGCGCCAGCACCGGTGGTCCCGGGTGTCGAGTCGAAGGTCTCCGTGCACGAGGACTGCGCCCTGCGGCGCCCCGCCGCGGCGGATGAGAGCCCTCAGACGCGCGAGCAGAACCGGGTACGAGAACGGTTTTGAGAGGAAGTCGTCGGCACCCGTGTCGAGTGCCTCCGTCTGGTCGAACTCGCCCTGCTTCGCCGTGAGCATGAGCACCGGGACCCGGTCGCCGGCGGCGCGCAGGGCGGTCGTCACGGCGAAGCCGTTGAGTTTCGGCAGCATCAAGTCCAAGACGATCGCGTCGTAGTGTCGCTGACGGGCTCGTGCGAGGCCCTCCTCCCCGTCGAGGGCCACGTCGACCGAATAGCCCTCCGCCTCCAGGCCGCGCGCGAGGGAGTTGGCCATCGAAAGCTCGTCCTCGACGATGAGGATCCTCACACCCATAGTCTGCCCTCGCCGGCCGTCCTGGGGTGCCCGCCCGCAGCTCGGCGGGGATCCTGTGCTCAAATGGGGCGTGGCCAAGAACGTCCTCGGCGGGGAGCTGGCGCCGTGCAGCTTCGATCCCCTGACCGGCTTCTACCGCGACGGGTGCTGCAACACGGGAGCGGACGACCTGGGGGTACACGTGGTGTGCGCGCGAGTGACCGCCGAGTTCCTGGAGTTCAGCAAGAACGCCGGCAACGACCTGTCCACCCCACAACCCGGTTTCTCGGGCCTCCAACCCGGCGACCACTGGTGCCTCTGCGCTCCCCGCTGGAAGGATGCGCTGGACGCCGATGCTGCGCCCGAGGTGGTGCTCGAAGCGACGCACATCAGGGCCCTGGAATGGGTCGACCTGGACGATCTGCGTCGTCACGCCTGCACGTAGCCACTAGCCTTTGACGGTGCCTCCGAACTGCGCCGGCGGGACGGCAGCGTGACGGCCCCTGAGGTCACGGCCGGCGGGGTGACGGCCGGCGGGGTGACGGCCACCGAGCCAGGGGCCCCGAGGGGCCTGGACTTCGAAGGAACCCACGCCGACGGCACAACCCGGCCCGACGCCGCGCGCCAGCCACTCAGGTGGCGGATCGTCTCGCCGGACAGGGTCCTCGTCGCGGGGTTGGTCGCGCTCGCGTTCGCCCTGCGCGCGCCGAACATCGGCCGTGCGTACTGGATCGACGAGGGAATCAGCGTCGGCATCGCGTCACATCACGTCGGGCAGATCCCGTCGCTTCTGACCAGGGACGGGTCCCCGCCGCTCTTCTACTTCCTCCTCCATTACTGGATGGCGCTCTTCGGCAGCTCCGAGATCGCAACACACTTCCTGCCACTTCTCGTATCGCTCGCCACGATCCCGCTCGCGTACTGGTCCGGGTCCACGCTCTTCTCACGGCGCGCCGGGCGGTGGGCCGCGGCGCTGATGGCCACCAATCCCTTCCTCGGCTGGTACTCGACAGAGACGCGGATGTACACGCTCCTGATCGTCCTCGTGACTCTGGGCCTGACGTTCGCCGTCCGGGCTGCGCGCGATCGCAGCAAGCGCGACGCGATAGCTGCAGTGCTCACCTACGCGGCGCTCCTCTACACGCACAACTGGGGTATCTATGCCACGGTGGCGACAGCCGCTGTGATCGCTGGCAGGGCGGTGAAGCAAGGCGACAGGAAGCTCGCCGGCCAGGTCGTGCTCTGCGGGTGCGCGGTGGGAGCGTTGTGGCTCCCCTGGTTCCCCTACTTCGTCGACCAGGCTCGGCTCACGGCGGCGCCGTGGGCTGTCAGACCGAACATCGGGAATTTCTTCGCCGACCAGGCGGCGGCTCTCGGCGGAACCTTGAACTTCGCCATCGCCCCGTTGCTGGCGTTCGGGGCCTGGTACACGCGGTCGGCGAGGTCGAAGGCAGAAGGCCGCATGGCGGGGACGTTGTCCGCGGTCGGGCTGCTCACCGGCGTGATCGGTTTCCTCGGTGCCGAACTCGAACCGTCCTGGACGGTGCGCTACCTCGCCGTGATCGTCGCGCCGCTGCTGGTCGCTTCCGCGGGAGCGATGGCACCGTCGGTGTCGGGTCGCAGGGTTCTGACCGCAGCGTGCGCTCTACTGGCCGGCTGGAGCTTCATCGGTTCTCTCCTGCCCAACCCCAGCGCGCCGTACGCGAAGAGCAATGTGGCAGCCGTGGCGCGCGCCGCATACCCGCAGCTCGCCGCTGGTGACGTCGTGGTCGTCACCCAGACGGAGCAGCTCGCCGTGCTCTACCACTACCTGCCCAAAGGCATGGTCTACGTCACTCCGACCGGGCCGGTCCGGGACCCGTCGTTGGTCGACTGGCGCAACATCGTGCATCGGTTGCAGCACGCCAACCCGTGCACGGCCGTCGACCCTGTGATCAGGAACCTGCCCGTCGGTGCACACGTGCTCGAGGTCAACCCTGTCCACAAGCTTGGGGCGAGGGGGTCGGCTTGGTCCAAGGCGGTCACCGGCCAAGTGCAAGCCGTCGACCACCTTCTTGCCACCGACCCCGCGTTGGTGGCCATCGGTTCGTACGCGGAGGCGACGTCACCGAGGCCGTACAGTCCCGTCGTCGGCGAGTTGTTTCGAAAGGTCGCCGGCACCAGCCCTTGCGCTTCGGCGTAGCCCTAGCGCCCCTGGGGTAGCGGCCTAAAGAGGTTCACGCCTTTGGCGGAGCAGAGCGCCGGCGGCGGTGACGAGAAGAACAGCACCGGCAGTGATCTCGACCGCGAGGCTCAAGTGCGCGAAGGGGGCGTTCCACGAGTCGGTGAATCCGAACAGGCCGACGTTGATGCTGAGTACAAGCCCGAGCGCCGTCCCCACCGCCAAACACGCGCCGGCGAGCGCGGCTGCCGCGACGAGCCGGCGCGTCGGGACTGCAAGCAGCACGAGGGTTGCGGTGATGGCGGCGACGAAGTTGGCCATGAAGAGAGGTCCCACCGTCGCGATGTGCTTGTAACCCTCGCTCCAGAGGTGGAGGTGGATCCAGCCCATCCACACCAAGAGGCCGGCACCCACAACCCGTCCTGCCCACAGCGCGGGCGACGTGGACACGCTCCGCGACCTGGCGTCGCTCGTGGGACTGCCATCCGGCTCTATGACTGTCATGCCACCACTTATACGTTCCCAGGGCTACCGGGGACGTTCAATTCGCCGGAAAAGAGGCCTGCATGAAGATCCAGCAACAAGGCCCATTCGTATCATTGGTCGTGGCCCGCGTCGGACTTCCCGCTGATCGGATGGCCGACGAGGCCCTCCTGGCCGGTTTGTCCGCTGGTGGACCGGATGTCGGGTTGGCTTTCGTCCGGCGGTTCCAGAGACAGGTGTACGGAGTGGCTCTTGCAGTCGTGGGCGACCCGACGCTCGCCGAGGACGTGGCGCAGCAGGCATTCATCCGGGCTTGGAAGGCAGCTCCCGCGTTCGATCCCCGGCGGGGCTCGGTGCGCACCTGGTTGACCACCATCGCGCACAACCTCGCGATCGACGCGACGAGAGGCCGCAAGGCGACCCCGCTCGATCCGTCCGATCTCGTGCGCCTGATAGGAGCCGGGGCGGACGAGCCGGAGGCGTGGGCTCTCAGAGAGGAATCCGCGGGCGGACTGCGAAGAGCCATCCGCGACCTGCCCGCTGAACAGGGACGGGCGATCGTGATGGCCGGCGTCTATGGGCTCACCGCTCACGAGGTGGCCGAGTCGGAGGGGATCCCGTTGGGGACGGCCAAGACGAGGATCCGCTCGGCGATGACCAAGCTTCGCGCTGCGCTCGACCCGTCGGAGGTGGACCATGGCTGACACCGACTGCGACGTTGCGCGTGAGTCCCTGGCCGAGCTTGCCCTTGGAACATTGAGGGGCGAAGAACTCCGCCGGGTCAGCGCTCACGTCGAGCACTGCAAGGAGTGCAGGCACGAGGTGACCGCCATGGTTCCCGTGGCCTCCCAGCTACTCGAGTTGATCCCCGGCACGGAACCGCCTCTCGGGTTCGACCGGCGGGTCCTATCCAGGGTGGAGCATGTCGAGCGCGGCACCGGGCCGTTGACACGCCGGCGCGGGGTGATCATGGCAGTCGCCGCGGCTGCTGCAATCGTCTTCGGCATCTCCGGTTGGCTGGTGGGTGCAGGCTCTT
>Ga0307374_10014670_pt1 | contig 10642 bp, 10 predicted proteins | sample OX3MG_FD_202532 | JGI IMG/M metagenome (GOLD analysis project Ga0307374, IMG submission 202532) | Soil microbial communities from Risofladan, Vaasa, Finland - OX-3 | ecosystem: Environmental > Terrestrial > Soil > Coastal area > Acid sulfate soil | place: Finland: Risofladan, Vaasa | collected... | reverse complement strand
AGGCGATCGTCGAGCGCCTGCGGCGCGACGGCTTCGCCGGCTGCGTGGTATTCAAGGGGATCGACGGCTTCGGGCCGCGCAGCGGCAGGCTCACCGCCCGCATCTTCGAGCTCTCGCAGAACCTGCCCATCCTCATCGAGATCGTGGAGGCGGAGGAGCGCGTGGCCGCGCTCTTCGAGGTCCTCGACGAGCTGCTCACCGAGGGGTTGGTCACCAGCGAGCGAATAGAGATGTTCGCGCGCCGCGCGTGAGCGGCGCGGCCGCTCCCCGCGAGGACACGGCATGAGGACGGAAGGCAGCGGGAGACTGCTGCGCATCTTCGTGGACGAAGGCGACCGCTGGCACGGTCAGCCTCTCCACACGGCGATCGTCGAGATGCTGCGCAAGCACGGCGTCTCCGGCGCCACCGTCTTTCGCGGAGTCGAGGGGTTCGGCGCCCACGGCGAGCTCCACGTCTCCAGCGTCTTCGCCCTCATGCCGAACCTGCCGATCCTGATCGAGGTCGTGGACAGCGACGAGCGCATCGAGAGCGTCCTCCCGCACGTGGAGGAGATGGTCACCGAAGGCCTCGTCACGCTCGAGCGCGTCGACTTTCGGCACTACTCGCGCGCACGCAACTGACGCTCAGCCGGTCGCGGAGGGCGCGCGGATCTCACCCATGCGCTCGGTGCGGTAGCCGCCGAGCCCGTTGATGGTGCGCCGCAACTCTGCGGAGCGCAGCTCGTCCAGGAGCGCCTGCATCGCCGGCTCCTCCAAGCGCGAATCGAACGTCGCCAGCTCGTACCGCTCGTCGGCGAGCGGCACGAAGCCGCACTCCAGCGCCCGCGCCGCGGCCAAGATGCCCAGGCCGCAGTCGGCCGCGCCGTTGGCCACCAGCGCGGCAACGGCCGTGTGCGTGAACTCGACCCGCTCGTAGCCGTCGATCGCCGAGGGCTCGAGCCCCGCCTGCGCCAGGAGCCAGTCGAGCAGGATGCGCGTTCCGGAGTCGCGCTGGCGGTTGACGAAGCGCGCCCGCACGCGGGCCACGTCGGCGATCGACGCCAGGCGCAGCGGGTTGCCCGCGGGGACGATGAGACCTTGGACGCGATCGACGAAGCCCACGAGCGCCACGCGCTCGCCCGCGCAGTAGCGCGCGACGGCGGCGTCGTTGTACGTTCCGCGCGCCGGGTCGAGCACGTGGGTTCCGGCGAGGTGGCATGCCCGGCGCTTGAGTGCCACGAGGCCGGCGATCGACCCCACGTTCGACGACACGAGGTCGAAGCCGCGCAGGCGCAGCGAGGCGGCGAGCGCGTCGAGCGCGACGTCGTGCGAGCCAGCCGCGAGCAGCGTGCGCTCAATGCGCTCGCGTGAGCGCAGGAGGATCGCCGAAGCGCGGTCGCCCTCGTGGTAGCCCTCGCTTGCGCGCGGAGAGACGATCAGGCAGTTGGCGCGCGAGAGCGAGGTGATCACGGCGGCGCCGCGCTTGAGCGGGAGAGCCGTCAGCACGCCGTCGATCGGAGCGGCGACCGCGCGCACGTACTCCTCCTCGCCCAGCGGAGAGAACAGCTTGCGCGCCAGGCGCACCTCCGCGCGCGCCTGCGCCGCCTCGCGCCGTCCGCCCAGGCGCTCGACCAGCGGGCGCAAGAAGAGCTCCGCGCAGAGCGCCGCGCTTACGGGGTACCCCGGGATCCCGAGCACGGGCTTGCCGCGCGCCGTGCCGAGGATCAGCGGATGCCCGGGGCGGATGGCGACGCCGTGGGCCACCACCTCTCCGCGGCTCGCGAGCACCCTCGCGGTGAAATCCTCGCGGCCGGCGCTCGATCCGGCATTGAGCACCACGACGTCGGCGCGCTCCAGCGCGGCGTCGAAGGCCGCCGTGAGCAACTCGAGGTCGTCGGGGATGCGCGGCACCACGGCGGCCACGCCGCCCCACGCCTCGACGCCGGCGGCGAGCAGCACGCCGTTGGAGTCGATGACCGCCCCAGGCGCGGGGCGGTCCGTCGCGGGGGAGACCAGCTCGCTCCCGGTGGTGATGATCTCCACGCGCGGACGCCGCACGACGGCGATCCGAGTGACGCCGGCGCCGGCCAACGCGGCGAGATCGACGGGGCGCAGGCGATCGCCGGCGGCCACCACAAGTTCGCTGGCCACCAGATCCTCGCCGATGGGACGGATGTGCTCCCAGGGTGCCACCGGACTGCGCAACGCGACGTCGCCGCCGGGAAGCTCCTCCACGACTTCGGCCATGACCACGGCATCGCAGCCCTCGGGGAGCGGATCGCCCGTGTCCACCGGGAAGGCGTCGGTGCCGAGCCGCAGGCGCACGGGAGCCCGCTCGCTGGCCCCCGCCGTGCTCGCGGCGGCGAGCGCGATGCCGTCCATCGCGCAGGCGTGATAGTGCGGCGACGAGAGGCGCGCGGGCACGTGCGCCGCCGCGACGCGATCGAGCGCCGCGGCGAGGTCGACGCTCTCTCCCGGCAGCGGGCGGTCGTAGCCCAAGCGCGCGAGCAGATCGTCGAAGCGCGCGCGCACCTCCTCGAGCGGGGCGTCGTCCAGGTAGAGGCGGCGCTCGCCTCCGCTCACCACGTGAAGACCTCAGCACGCTCGCCGGCGCGCAGCCCGCCGGAGTCCCTGGGCACACGCACCAGGCCGTCCGTGCGCGAGAGCGAGAAGACGAGGTTGGATTTCGCGAACGCGGGCTCCGCGAGCACCTCTCCGTCGTCCGCTTGAACCAGCCTCACGGCGACGAAGTCCTCGCGTCCGCTGCGCGAGGGCACATTCTGCGTCAAGCGCGCGGTCCGCGGCGCGGGAGCCAAGCCACCGTGGGGTACCGTCTCGCCGAGGAGCAGGCGAACCGTCGGAAGCAGCAGCCGCCAAGCCACGACGGCGGCGGAGACGGGGTTCCCCGGCAACCCGAAGACCGGCTTGCCGTCGCAACAGGCCACGATCGTCGGTTTGCCGGGCTTCACGGCGATGCCGTGCAGTAAGATGCCAGGGCTCCCCAGGCACGCCAGGGCACGGGCCGTGACGTCACGCGCGCTCACCGAGGAGCCGGCGGTGACCACGAGCGCGTCCGAGGCGTCCAGCGCGGCACGCGCGGCCTCGACCAACCGCTCCTCGTCGTCGGGGACGATCCCGTGGTGGCGCGCCGCGGCACCGGCGCGCTCGAGCATGGCGCAGAGCATCGGTCCGTTGACGTCCCGGATCTCGCCGGGGCGCGTGCGCTCCCCAGGCGCCACCAGCTCGTCCCCCGTGGAGAGGACGGCCACGCGCGGCATCTGCGCCACGGGCACGTCCACCACGCCCAGGGCCGCCAGCGCGCCGATGTCCACGGGACGCAGTCGCCGCCCCGCCTCCAGCGCGCGCTCCCCCGCCACGACGTCCTCACCCAGCTGGATCACGTCCTCGCCGGGGGCAACCGAGGCGCTCACCTCCACCTCCGCGGCGCCGACGAGATTGGTCTCCTCCACCATCACCACGGCGTCGGCGCCTGCGGGGAGCGCCGCCCCCGTATGGATGCGCGCGCACGTCCCCGGCGCCACCGAGAACGCCGGGATGCTCCCCATCTCCGCCTCCCCGGCCAGCCGCAGGTAGACGGGCGAGCTCTCGGAGGCCCCCAGCGTGTCGCGCGCACGAACGGCGTAGCCGTCCATGGCGCTGCGCGCGAACGGCGGCAGCGGCTCGCCGGCGATCACGTCGCGCGCCAACGTGCGCCCCAGCGCCAGCCCCAGCGGCACCTCGGCCGGCCGCACTGTCCACGCGAGGTGGGCGCGGAGACGCTCGAAGGCTTCGTCCGTCGAGACCACCGTGAAGAGCTCGGGCATGGCTCACGGCTTCGAGACGACAGGCGCGGGCTCCGGCCTGGTCGTAGAAGGGGCGCGATATGAGCTCGACGTTACCGACGGATCGCCCGCTGGTGGGCATCATCATGGGCAGCCGCTCCGACTTTCCCACGATGGAGGCCGCCGCCGCCGTACTCGAGGAGTTCGGCGTCTCCTACGAGATGCGCATCGTCTCCGCCCACCGGACGCCCGACTTGATGTTCGACTACGCGTCGACGGCGCGCGAGCGCGGCTTGGCCGTCATCATCGCGGGCGCCGGCGGCGCCGCCCATCTTCCCGGCATGACGGCCGCGAAGACGACGCTGCCCGTCATCGGCGTCCCGGTCAAGTCGAGCGCGTTGAACGGCTTGGACTCGCTGCTCTCAATCGTGCAGATGCCCGGCGGCGTCCCCGTGGCGACCGTCGCCATCGGCAACGCCAAGAACGCCGCCCTGCTGGCCCTGCGCATCCTCTCCACGGCGTACCCCGAGCTGGCGGATCTCCTGGAGGCCCACGGCCAGCGCATGGCGGAGGATGCCGTGGCGCTCCCCGACGTCGAGGGCGGCGCGTGAACCCTATCGTCCCTCCGGCGACCGTCGGGATCCTCGGCGGCGGCCAGCTGGGGCGGATGCTCGCTCTCGAAGCCAAGCGCATGGGCTACCGCGTCGCGGTGCTCGACCCCACGCCCGGCTCTCCCGCGGGCCAAGTGGCCGACGACGAGGTCATCGCCGCCTACGGCGACCTCGAGGCCGTGCGGCGGCTGGGTGAGATCAGCGACGTGGTCACGTACGAGTTTGAGAACGTCGACGTGCGCTCCGTGGAGCTGCTCGAGCGCGCGGGCGTGCGCATTCGCCCGGGCAGCCACGCGTTGCGCATCACCCAGCACCGCCTGCGCGAGAAGCGGTTCCTGGTCGAACACGGGCTCCCCGTAGCCGACTTCGTCGCCATCGAGCGCGCCGCCGACGTCGACGACGCCGCGCGGCGCTTCGGCTTTCCGGGCGTGATAAAAACGGCGGTGGGCGGCTACGACGGCAAGGGGCAGGCCGTGGTGCACGACGCGGCGCAGGCCGCGGCCGCCTTCGAGCGGCTGGCGGGGCACCAGCTGGTCTGGGAGCGCTTCGTGCCCTTCGTCGCGGAGCTGGGCATCATCTGCGCGCGAAGCGAGAGCGGCGCGATGGTGACGTACCCCGTCACGCGCAACATCCACGAGGAGAACATCCTCGCCTTCTCCGTCGCCCCCGCGGGCCTGCCCGAGGCCGTGCGCGCTCGCGCAAGAGAGATCGCCGTGCGGATCGCGGTGGGCCTCGATTTCGTGGGCACCTTCTGCGTGGAGTTCTTCCTGCTGGCCGATGGCGAGCTGCTGGTCAACGAGATCGCGCCGCGGCCGCACAACAGCGGGCACTATACCTTCGACGCCTGTCACCTCTCGCAGTTCGACGCCCAGCTGCGCGCCGTCTGCGACCTGCCTCTGCCGCAGCCACGCCTCACCAGCACGGCGGTGATGGTCAACATCCTGGGCACGGGCGTCGGCGACGACCTCTTCGGCATCCCCGAGCTCCTGGCCGATCCCGGCGTGGTGCTCCACCTCTACGGCAAGAAGCACGCCGCCGCGCGCCGCAAGATGGGGCACTTCACGATCTTGCGCGAGCCGGGATTCGACGCCGAGCGCCTCTTGGAAGCGGCACGAGAGGCGCGCGCGCGCCTCTCGTGGGGAACTCGCGTCCCGGCCTAGGAGCCCTGTCGGACTATGCTCCTAGCCTCTCCGCTACTCGCCCTGCGCCGCCGAGAAGCCGTTCTTGCCGTCGAAGGTGCAGAGGTTCTCCGTCTTGATGAACTCGACGCCGGCCGCGGCGATGCGCCCGAGCAACGCCACGATCTCCTGGTGATCCACCGGCTTGCCCTCCCCCTTGGCGAGGTAGCGGCAGGTCCAGTGATCGCTGCAGAACGTGTCGGGGAAACCGTTTGGCCACACCTTCGTGCCGCGATTGGTGATCATGTAGAGATGAAAGTCCTCGCCTCCGAGCCCCTTCATCTTCTCACCTAGGTCGTTCGGTCCGCCGGCGTTCCAGTCCAGGAACACGTCGACGCCGACGGTCTCCTTCTTCTCCGCGGGCTTGGCCGGCCGGGGCTTGCGCGCCGCGGCTTGCGGCTCCGTGTTGTACGTGACGCGCTTCAGCGTCTGCGGCATCTGCCCCAGGCGCGCGATCACCGCCTGCGCGAACTCCTTGGTCCCGACCTTCTGCTTGCTGACGCCGTCCTTGTAGATGTCGTAGGTGTGGACGCCGTCCTCGATCGTCTTCAGCCAGGCGTTGTGAACCTTCTGCGCGACGTCCGCCTGACCGATGTGCACGAGCATCAAGAGCGCGCCGAACAACAGGCCGGAGGGGTTGGCGAGGTTCTGCCCGGCGCGGCGCGGGGCCGAGCCGTGGATCGCCTCGAACATGGCGACGTTCTCGCCGATGTTCGCGGAGCCCGCGAGTCCGACGGAGCCGGCGATCTGCGCCGCGACGTCGGAGAGGACGTCTCCGTAGAGATTCGGCATCACGATGACGTCGAACGCCTCGGGCGTGTCGGCCAGCTTGGCCGCGCCGATGTCGACGATCCAGTGCTCCTTCTCGATCTCCGGATACTCTTCGCCGATCTCCTCGAAGATCCGATGGAAGAGTCCATCGGTGATCTTCATGATGTTGTCTTTGGTGAAGCAGGTGACTTTCTTGCGGTTATGGCGCACGGCGTATTCGAACGCGTAACGCACGATGCGCTCGGTGCCCGGACGCGAGATGAGCTTGAGGCACTGCGTGACCTGCTGCGTCTGACGGTGCTCGATGCCGCCGTAGACGTCCTCCTCGTTCTCGCGCACGATCACCACGTCCATGTTGGGATGCTTGGTGGCGATGAACGGGCTGTAGGAGACGCACGGCCGCACGTTGGCGTAGAGGCCGAGCACCTTGCGCGTCGTGACGTTGAGGCTCTTGAATCCGCCGCCTTGCGGCGTCGTGATCGGTGCCTTCAGGAACACCTTGGTCGAACGCAGGGAGTCCCACGCCGAGGGCTCGATGCCGGCCGAAATGCCCCGCTGGAAGACTTTCTCGCCGATCTCGATGATCTGCGGCGCGATTGCGGCGCCCGCAGCCATGATGATGTCGAGCGTCGCCTGCATGATCTCGGGGCCGATGCCGTCGCCGTATGCGACGGTGATCGGAGTTGCCTGTGCCATACTCACCTTTCCACACGGAGGCGCCGCGACGAGGGCGCGGCGAGGGGCGCTTCGTCCCTCCAGGAAGGGAGTCCTATCGCCCTAACGCGGAGCAGGCACGGAGCGGGGAAACGGGTAAGTGTTCCTTGCGCGAACGGGTCTTTCACGACCCGAGAGGCGTTCGTCCATCACCGTCCGGGAGTGCCTGCATGCTGACCGTCCACGGAGACTCGAAAACCGCCGTCCGCGCCGACCTGGAGTCGCTGGGCCTGCGCGGCCTGGGCGCCGTGGCCGTCAACTTGCCGGTGGCGGCGCTCTACGAAGAGGCCATCCGCCGCGGCGAGGGCAAGTCGGCGCAAGGCGGGGCGCTGGTGGTCCTTACGGGCAAGCACACCGGCCGCGCACCAAAGGACAAGTTCTTCGTCCAGGAGCCCGGGTCCGAGCGCCACATCGACTGGGGCGACGTCAACCAGCCCATCTCGGCCGAGATCTTCGACGGCCTCCTCGAGCGCGTCTGCGAGTACCTGCGCGGGCGCGACGTCTTCGCGCTGCAGTGCTTCGTCGGCGCGGCTCCGGAGTACCGCATGCCCGTCCGCATCGTGATGGAGTACGCGTGGCACTCGCTCTTCGCGCGCAACCTCTTCATCGACGACGACGCCGCGCTCGCCGAGAGCGCCCAGTTCACCGTGATCGCCGTCCCCGGCTTCAAGGCCGACCCCGCCCGTGACGGCACGCGCTCTGAGACGTTCATCCTCGTCAATTTCGCCAAGCGCATCGTGCTCATCGGCGGCACCGAGTACGCGGGGGAGATCAAGAAGTCGGTCTTCACGCTGATGAACTACCTGTTGCCGCTCAAGGGCGTGCTCTCCATGCACTGCTCGGCGAACGTGGGAAAGGCGGGCGACAGCGCCATCTTCTTCGGCCTCTCGGGCACGGGTAAGACCACGCTCTCGGCAGACGCGGGGCGCCCGTTGATCGGCGACGACGAGACCGGCTGGAGCGACCATGGGCTCTTCAACTTCGAGGGCGGCTGCTACGCCAAGGCGATCCACCTCTCCGCCGAGGCCGAGCCGGAGATCTACGCTGCGACCAACCACTTCGCGACAGTGCTCGAGAACGTCGTGCTCGACGACGAGAGCCGCCGCCTCGACTTCGACGATGATCGCTTCACCGAGAACACGCGCTCGGCGTACCCGCTGGCCTACCATCCGAACCTGGCCGACGGCTCCGTCGGCGGCCACCCCAAGAACGTCGTCCTCCTCACGGCCGACGCGTTCGGCGTTCTGCCGCCCATCGCGCGCCTCTCGCGCGGCCAGGCGATGTATCACTTCCTCTCCGGGTTCACCTCGAAGCTGGCCGGCACGGAGAAGGGGCTCGGCAAGGAGCCGGAGGCCACGTTCAGCACGTGCTTCGGCGCCCCGTTCATGGTGCACCATCCGACGGTCTACGCGCAGCTCTTGGGCAAGAAGATCTCAGAGCACGGCTCCGAGTGCTGGCTCATCAACACGGGCTGGAGCGGCGGTCCCTATGGCGTGGGCAAGCGCATGAAGCTCGCGCATACGCGCGAGATGGTCAAGGCCGCCCTCGACGGACGCCTCTCGCGGGCGGAGTACCAGACGGAGCCGTTCTTCGGACTGGCGATTCCCAAGGCCGTGCCCGGCGTGCCCGCCGAGCTCCTCAATCCGCGGAACACGTGGGCCGACGCAGCCGCCTACGACGCGCAGGCGAAGCGTTTGGCGACGCTCTTCGCGCAGAACTTCAAGCGCTTCGAGGACCACGCCGACGCCGAGACCCTCGAGGCCGCGATCACCCCAGCGCCTTGAGGACGACGCGCTTGAGACCGGCGCGCGCGCCGCGGCGTCTTCATGCCGACTCGGCGATCTCCACGATAAGACGCACCGGCATGCCCCCCGTCGAGAGCTCGTTGGCGTGGTTGCGCGAGCGCTGGCCGGCCTCCGATGCAAGGGCCGCCGCCATCGTTGCCTCGTCGTCAAAGTGGAGCTCGGCATACCGGTAGTAGTCCGCGCTCCCCGTGGCGACCCGCTTCACCCGCCCCGCTACCAGCTTGCGCAAATTGGGGATCTGGGCGGCGATCTCCAGGTGCTCGCCGTCGTAGCGGCGGTCGAACTCCGCCGGGTCCTTGGGCATGGGATACAGGATGACGACCTTGAACATCGGGATCTCCTCCTTCGCGCGACGCGCCGCGGCTTGACCAGGAGCGTTCCCGTTGCGCTCGAAGAGCCCTCGTCGTGGAACAGGTTCCTGACCAGCAGTTGCCTCCGAGCGTTCAATCCGTCGAGCGCGCCTTGCGCGCGCTGGGATCCGAGGCCGGGGTCGTGATGCTCGAGTTTCGCGGGCGCACGGCGCAAGAGGCGGCCGATGCCATCGGCTGCGAACTCGCCCGCATCGCCAAGTCGCTGATCTTCGTCGGAACGCAGAGCGCGCGTCCGGTGCTCGCGCTCGTCTCCGGCTCCCGGCGCGCGGACGTAGAGGCGTTGGCCGCCGCCGTCGGAGAGCCGTTGCGCCAGGCGAGCGCCGATGAGGTCCGGGCGGTCACGGGCTACGCGATCGGCGGCGTCGCTCCGATCGGCTATCCGCAGAGCGCCGAGAGCTTCATCGATGAGAGCCTGCTCGAGTTCGAGACCGTCTGGGCCGCCGCGGGGCACCCGCACGCGGTGTTCGAGATCGAGCCGCGGGAGCTCGTGCGCATCACGGGAGCGATGCCCGGGCCGTATGGCCGCTAGGGTCCGCCTACTTCGGCCTCGGCAAGCGTGACTTCGGTTCGATAGACGAGCCTCACGAAGCCGCCCGCGTCGGCCCACCGCGCGTGCAGCCGCGCGAGCTCCGCGCGAAGGCGATCGCGCGCCTCGCCGGCGTGCGGAACGTACGAGGCGCTCTCGACGCGCCCGCGCAACCCCGGCAGGTCGAGCCGCTGGCCGTGCGGGGCGGTCGCCGTGCGGACGTGTGCGAACAGCGGCGAGGCCCGCAAGGGCTCGACGGCGCCGTGGCGGCTCTCGACATCCTTGTCGGCCGCGGCCGCGCGGATCAGCTCGCCGTAGGCGTGCGTGAAGGAGTCGCTCTCGTCGCGGAGGTTCCAGACGATCGCCACGCGGCCTCGCGGCGCCAGGATGCGCGCGAACTCGCGATGCGCCGACTCCGGATCGAACCAGTGATAGGCCTGGAACGCGGTGACGAGGTCCACGGAGCGGCCATCCAGACCCGTGCGCTCCGCCGTTCCCTCGCGGTAGACGACCCGCGGATGCTCCGCCGCGGCACGGCGCATCGCCTCGTTCGGCTCGACGGCGTCGACCCGCATGCCGCGGTCGCCCAAGAGGCGCGCCGCGATACCGGTTCCGGCGCCGATGTCCGCCACGCGCAGCGCGCGCGGATCGCCTAGGCCCGCGAGCACGGCGTCGATCGCCGCCGCGGGATAGGTGGGGCGGTGGAGGGCGTAGTTGGCCGCCCGCTCCGAGAAGCGCGTGAGCGGCGCACGCCGGTGGAGTGGAATCCGCTCGCTCGTCATTGCGGCCCCTCTCTTGCGCCCAAACGCCGCCGGCTCCTTGCACGCGCGTCGTTGGCGCGGACATGAAGAAAGCCCGCCGTGAAGTCCGGCGGGCTTTGGGTGAAGCATCTGGCGCTGTCCTAC
>Ga0307374_10014668_pt1 | contig 10643 bp, 9 predicted proteins | sample OX3MG_FD_202532 | JGI IMG/M metagenome (GOLD analysis project Ga0307374, IMG submission 202532) | Soil microbial communities from Risofladan, Vaasa, Finland - OX-3 | ecosystem: Environmental > Terrestrial > Soil > Coastal area > Acid sulfate soil | place: Finland: Risofladan, Vaasa | collected... | reverse complement strand
CCAGCGCCCGCCATCGCGGGTGAAGATGCGGCGGCTGTTGAGATAGGAGACGATGTTCTTCACGCCCATCTGGCCCTTGGCGCCGTCGCCGTGGAGCGCGAGCCGGTAAATCAGGCGCACCGTTTCGGCGTGGAGCGGGTCGATCTCCAGCTTCTTCTTGACCTTCGCGCCGCGTTGCTCGGCCGCGACGACACGGTAGCCGATGGGCGGCAGCGAACCATTCCAAAAGCCCTGCCGGGCGTTCTCCTTCAAGGCGCGGATGACGTGCTTGGCGTTCTCCTTCGATTGATATTCGTCGAACAGCGCCATGATCTGTCGCATCATGACGTGCATCGGATCGTCGCCCATCTCCTGCGTGATGGAGACGAGCTTCACACCGTTCTTCGCCAGCTTTCTGACATAGAACTCCAGCTCGAAGTGATCGCGGAAGAACCGGCTGAACGAATGGACAATCACCACGTCGAAAGGCGCAGGCTTCGACGTGCCCGCCTCAATCATGCGCTGGAACTCGGGGCGGCGGTCATTGGTTGCCGACGCGCCCGGCTCCACATAGGTCTCGATGAGCTGGTAGCCGCGTGAGGCGCAATAGGCCTCTCCCTGGCGCTTCTGGTCTGGGATGGAGACATCATGCTCGGCCTGCCGCGCCGTCGAGACGCGCAAGTAAAGGGCGGCGCGCTGCGGTACGGTCATGGCGTATGTCTCCTTCTCACCTCATCGGTGCGGACCAAAAAGCTCATCGAAGAGATCGCCGAACCATTGCTCGAACACGTCCACCTCGGCTTCCGTGACCGGGATTTGTTCGGGCCAGTCGTCGGTGACGGTCCAGGTCGAGAGGTCATGTTTCGGTGGCCGGCCGGCAAACGGCCAAGGCTTACCGAGCAACGCTTCAAGTTGCTCGGATGCGGTCGGGGAGCGTTCTTTGCGAAGTCTGGCCATTGCGCCAGAATCGCCGAACATGAAGACCGAAAGAATAGCCTTTTTCCACGCTGGAAGCCTCCGCGCGCCGGGTCGCAAAAAGACTTGCGCGCGGCGGCGCGGGGCTGGAATGGCGTAGGGGCGAAGGCGGTCGTCATGGCGATAACAATCTCAGCGCCGTCGCCACCGGCAGATAGAGGGTGCGCGGCTGCCGCACCAAAGGCGTGAAGCCGAAGGCCACGTAGAAGGCCGCCGCTTGGTCGTCGATCGCGTCGGCGAAGATGGCGTGGGCGCCGATCGGTGCTGTAGCCACGGTCTTGATGGCGTCAAACAGCAAGGCTTCTCCGAGCCCTTGTCCGGCATAATCGCTATGACGGCCAAGCCAGCCGATCAGCACCGCCGGAACGGTCGGGTAGCGCGGCAGTTTCTTCGCTAGCGGCTCGGGAACATCGGTCAACGGCACGTTGCTGGATGAGAGCGTGTAGAAGCCCGCTACCCGATCCGTCGCGATCTCCCTGGCGACGAAACAGGTGGCGTATTTACGCTTCACGTCCTGGGAGACGGTCTCGCGGAAATAGCTGTCGATCCGGTCGTTGCCGCAGGTGAAGTCATCCCGCTTGTGCGCTTTCGCCAGAGGCTCAATGACGAAGCGGACGCTCACCGGCGCTCGATCAGCTCAGCATGGCGCTTCGCCGCGCGGGCCAGCCGCGCGTTCGGCTGGGGTGGATTGATCAGCGCCTCGGCGAAGCGGATTTGGTCCTCGCGCGCGAGGCGCATGATGTCGGCGTCCTCGACGACCCGGCGGGCGTCCTCGCCGGCCGTGGCGATGAGATAACCGGTCAGGGTCATGCCGCGCAGGCGGGCGGCGCGCTGCATCTGGTCGTAGACCTGGACGGGGACGCGCGCTTCCAATCGGGCGGTCTCGGCTTCGATTTGGGGCTTGGGCATGGGGGCCTCCTTCGGCTCCATCATATACGGCATAATGCCGTATTGATCAAGGCGATTCACAGCCCGAGTCCGATCTGCCGCTTGCGGCTAAAACTCCATTCGATGCCGCCGTCGTCGCGACGGACGCCGCTGATATGTTGGTCAAGGCGCTTCTCCAGTACGGGTTGCCAGGGCACGAGCTGGAAGCCGAGTCCGTCCTCGATCATGGCGAAGCGCCCGCTGGCGAGATTGGCGACGCCCGCCAGCCGGCCGGAGACATACTCGCCGGGCCCAGACGGGCTGTAGGTCAGGCCACGCTCGGCGGCCATCTCTTTGCCGACGCGATCAATCTCCTGGCGCTCCAGCGCGGCGATAGTGCGCCGAGGGATGGAAATGAAGCCGTCCTTCACGCTGGCATGGCCCATTTCGACGAGACGCGCGGCGCGCCGGTCGAGCGCCGCGTTCACCTCCTGGCCGAAGCCGGTCCCGGCAAGGGGCAGATGGTCTTTCGCAACCAACTCCCTGTCGAGCCAGGTCGCGCCGTCGCTGCCCACCTGCCGGTCGAGGTCGAGCGTGGACAATGTGCGGATGCCGAAATCCTTGGGCCGGCCGGGGGCGTCATAGGCGATGCCCCGCTCGGCGATGTCGCCGGGGATTTTCCAATGGTCGGCATCGATGCGCTCGACGTGCCCGGCGCGGCGCAACGCTTCCAGGCGGCGCACATGCGAGCGAATGAAGGCATCCGGGTCGCCGTGGCGCTGTTCGATGATTTCCCGCGTCGCTTCCAGATGAAGGCTCGGCTGGTAGATGCCGCCATTGGCCTCCGCCATGATCTGGATGTTGACATCGGCCGGCCGCAGCTCGGCCTTGGTCGGCGCCGGATCGAGCGCGACGATGTGGCCGCGTCTGATGTCGTCGATGCGGCCGGCGTCCGCCATCTCGACGTAGTGGGTGCGCCCGTTCACGCCATCGATGACGAGGTGCAACCGGTCGCCCATCTCGTCGCCGGCCAAGCCCTTGGCGAGCACGCGGCCCACGATCGGTTCGGTGATCTGCTTGCCGTGCGCCACATATTGCGCGGGGGCGCGTTCGTCGGCGAGGCCGTGGTCGGCCAGCGCCCGGTGCATGGTCTTGATGATATCGCCGCGCTCGCCCAGTTCGCGCAACGTAGGCTCGGCCTGTGCGGAGATGGACCAGCGGCCAACCTCCACCTCGGTCGCCAGCCCCATGCTCTCCAGCCTGCGGGCGCGGGCGATCAGCAGCGCCCGGTTCCGCCGCGCCGTCTCCAGCATGTCCTGGTCGGGGCGCAGATCGGCGAACGCGTGGGTCCCCTCCTGTTCGGCGATCAGCATACGGTCGAGGCGGGTGAAGCGCTCGGCGTCCACCTCGCGCTCAAGCTGGCGGCTGACCTCCTGCTCGGTCTGCCGGCCCAGCTCCAGCGTGACGATCTCGCTAGCCCGTTCGCGGATGCCGTGAGCGATGTAGTCGCCGGCGATGTTGAGAATCTTCCCGTCGTCGGTAACGCCACGCAGCAGGATGTGGGTGTGCGGGTGGCCGGTGTTATGGTGATCGACGGCGATCCAGTCGAGCCTGGTGCCGAGGTCGGTCTCCATCGTCTTCATCAGGTCGCGGGTGGTCTCCCGCAAGTCGGCCAGTTCTACGCCTTCCTCGGCGGAGACGATGAAGCGGAACTGGTGGCGGTCGTCGCGGCCCCGGTCGAGGAAGGCGCGGCCATCCACGGCGTCGCGCTCGGCCGAATAGACCTGTCCCTTCTCGCCGTCGCGGTTGACCCCATCGCGCTCCAGATAGCGCAGGTGGGCGTCCACCGCCTTGCCGCTGGCAAATCGGCGGCCCCGAACAGCGCCGCGCTGCGGGTTGAGCTTCACGATCCGCGCCTTCACCGTCACGCGGCGGGCGCGGGTCCGCACGCCGCTGGCGTCCCGGCTCCAGGCGCTGCGGCCCTTCAGCCCGGCGGCGGCCGTAGCGCCCCGGCCTCGCGCGTTGAACCGGCCGCTTCCTTTCCCGGCCGAACCCAGCCGATTGGGGTCGCCGCCAGCGCGGCGGATAGCCTGATGCACCTCGGCCATGAACGTCTTCGGGCGCGGCCGGACGGCGCGCGTGGTGCGCCCACCAGCACGGTCGCGGACCCGGCCGGGACGGATGCGGAAATGGTCTTCATCGGTCGCCATGACGCGACGATTGGAAGATCAAACGGTCGACACAAGGCCGAAAATGGCGGCGTAGGGCTGTGTCGTAGAAATACTTGCCATAGCGTAGGAGCGGCGGAACCGCGCACGCCGCACATTGCGGGCGCCACCCAAAATACCATTGAAAACATTGAAAAAATCGACTTCGCCGGCACCGGCGCACCTCGCGCCCTCGGCGTAGAGCCGCCAAAAAACAATGTGCAGACAACCACTTAGGAACAAGGTTCCGGCGGCGAGGCAACTCGCTTTATCTTGCCCTCCTATTCGCCGTCTTCTTCGGGGCTCATATCAAACTCAGACTACACCCATGCCGCCGGATCAAAGCCGCAAATGCGCCGTTGCTCAAAAGAGCTATTTCGTCCTAAATGGCCGCATGGATCGCCACAGGAATCGGCCATGAAAACCATGTCGGCGCGCGAGGCGAAGAACGCCTTTGGGCTGATGATCGACACCGCGCGCGCACAGCCAGTGCTGATCGAAAAGCATGGGCGCGGCGTCGTGGTGGTGGTCGCGGTGGAAGAATACGAGCGTCTGACGGTTGGTCAGGCCACCAAAGCAAAGACCGCTGAACGGGATGTGGAGGCTGCCAGAAAGTGACGAACGAAGCCTTCGCCCGGATCAAGATCGACCAGCTTCTGAAAGACACCGACTGGCGTCTGACCGATGGAATCAGCGTGCGCTACGAGTATCCGCTCGATGACGGTGGGCGGGCCGACTACGCGCTGTTCGACCGCCAGGGCCGCGCGCTTGCCGTGCTCGAAGCCAAGAGTACGAGCGTCAGTCTCAGCGCGGGTGAGGCGCAAGGCCGACGCTATGCCGACCTGCTCGATGTGCCGTTTATCTTTCTCTCGAACGGCGAAGAAATCTGGTTCTGCGACAAGGGCCAGGACGCGCATTTCCGCAGGATCGAGACCGTTTTCAGCCAGGATGATCTCGCCCGCCGGAAAGCCGCTCGCGATATCCGCCGCAACCCGCTCGACATCCCGATCGACAGCCGAATTGCCGGCGGCGGTGGCCGTCTGCATCAGAGCGCATGCATCGAAGCGGTGTGCCGGGAGATCGTCAACGGGCGGCGCAAGATGCTCGTCGAGATGGCGACCGGCACGGGCAAGACCCGCACGGCGGCGGCATTGCTGAAGCGTCTTTTCGAAGCGAATTGGGCGACGCGTGCGCTGTTCGTGGTCGATCGGAACACGCTCGCAATACAGGCGGAAGACGCGTTTGCGGAGCATTTGCCGCATCTGCCCTGTTACCGCGTCCCGCGCACCGGGCGCCGCTTTCAGGACGAAAAGCGGGTCACCATCGTCACGCTGCAAACGCTGGTGAACGAATACGAAAAATACTCGTCGGGCTATTTCGACCTGATCGTTATCGACGAATGCCACCGCAGCATTTACGGCCAATGGCGGCGCGCGCTCGACCATTTTGACGGCATCAAGGTGGGGCTGACCGCAACACCCTGCGTCATGCAGGATGCGCCGGATGTGGACGACGAAGACCGCGCCGCGATACGCGATACGCTGCGTTTCTTCGAGGTCAGCCGCCCGACCTACAGCTACAGCATGTCAGAAGCCATCGCGGACGGGCATCTCGTGCCTTACGAGATTTACCGCGCCATGACCGCGCGCACGGCGGCGACGGATGGCTTCTCGGTCGCGCGAAGCGACATCGACTGGGCCGCGCTCGATGCGCCGACCCGCGCGGAGTTGGAACGCCTCTTCGCCGACCGAGACCCGATCATCGTCGATCCATCGGCCTTGGAGCGAAAGTTCACCATCCCCGAGCGGAACCGCGCAATGGTGCGTGAATTCCGCGAGGTTCTGGAGAACGGCTACACCGGCCCGAATGGCATTCGCCGCGCGCCCGATTGGGGCAAGACCATCGTCTTCGCCGTCACCAAGCGCCACGCCGAAACACTGGCGCGCATGTTCGACGACGTGTTCGCCGACAAGAAACCCAGCCCCACCACGCGCTACGCTGACTTTGTCGTGTCAGGCATGGGGCCGGAGGACAGCGTGGACGGCCCGGCCAAGATCAAACGCTTCAAAAAGGAGGAATTTCCGCAAATCCTGGTCAGCGTGAACATGCTGGACACCGGCTTCGACTGCCCGGACGTGCGCAACCTGGTGATGGCGCGCTTCACCCACAGTTCGATCCTCTACCAGCAGATGCGCGGGCGGGGCACACGCCTGGCGCCGGGCAAGGACCGCTTCACCATGTGGGACTTTACCGGCGTTACCCTGCGCCATGGCGACGACGAAACGCCGGGCGAAGGCGGCGTTGTCGTCGTGCGCGAAGGTAACCCCCCGACCTATCAGGCCCGGCGTCTTCTGATGCTCGACGTGCACGACGAAATCGATCCGACCACGCGCGAATGGGTTACGGTTGATGAAACCGGCCACGCCTTCATGGACGTCGATGAGGCCCGCGCGGAAGCGTTGGGCGGCGCGTTCGAGACGTGGCTGAACGGTCAGATATTTAACTCCGACCAGTTGCGCGTGCTGCATCTCGTCAAGGAACAGATCAAGGCGAACGCGGCCGAACTGACTGTGTTCGATAGCTGGCGCTTCGACGCGCCGCCGCTGTCCATGAACGGCGGCTTCGAGCGCGCCCGCGCCGTCTTCGGCGGCGAGGTCGAACTCGAACGCATACTGAGCAGCATGAACGAAGCCGTGTTCGGCATCGCATCCCAGGCCGCGCCCGGCGGCGATGCGATCCGGCCCGATAAACCCGTCAACTAAGGCGACCTATGCCCTTTACCCCCGACATGCGCCGCAAGGTCGATCAGATCCGCGACTATCTCTATGGCGGCGGCTATCCCGATCCACTGTCCAATGCCGAGCAGCTCAGCTTCCTGTTCTTCTTCTACATGATCGAGGGGATCGACAGCGCCAACCTGCGCCAGGCCAAGGCCACGGGCCGCGCCTACACCTCCCTCTTCGCGGGCGACTGGACGCTGCGCAATCCGCTGAACGCGCCGACGAAAGGCGTGGAGACGGTGCCGCGCGATCGGATGCGCTGGTCATCCTGGGCCAACGCCATGTCGGGCGAACAGCTCGTCACCTTCGTGCGCGACGAAGTGTTTCCGTTTTTCGCCACCATCGGCGACGCCTTCGGCATGAGCTTCATGGCGCAGGCGCGGCTGTCCATCGACGAGCCGACCGTGCTGACCCAGATCGTGACCCTGGTGAACGAGCTGCGCCTCGAACAGGCGGACCCCGACACCAAGGGCGATTTGTTCGAACATGTGCTGCGCCAGATCAAGCAGGCCGGTGAACTCGGCCAGTTTCGCACCCCGCGGCACATCATCCGCGCCATCGTTGATCTGGTGGACCCGAAAATCGGCGAGACGGTCTATGACCCGGCCGCCGGCACCGCCGGGTTCCTGGTGGCGGCCTATGAGCATATCCGCCTCGCCAACTCCTCGGCCAATGGCCGCGACGTGGCCGAACTGGAGGGCAAGACCTTCGAGCGCGGTTATGGCGACCGGCTGAACGCCGCCCAATGGCGCAAGCTGCAGGCCGCGACCTTCTACGGCAACGATGTCGATCCGAAGATGGTCAGCCTCGCCTCGATGAATCTCGCCCTGCGCGGCCTGCCCGATGTGCGCATCCTCAAGCGCAACGTGCTGACCACCAGCTTCGACCGTCAGGCCAAGGCGGAAAAAGGCTTGCCGCTGGACGGCTATGACGTGGTGCTGGCCAACCCGCCGTTTTCCGGGCGGCTGGACCGTGACCGGATCGTCGATGACGTGCGCATCGGCACGTCCACGGCGACCGAACTGCTGTTCGTCAAATACATGATCGACAACCTCAAGCCGGGCGGCCGCTGCGGCGTGGTGGTGCCGGAGGGCGTGCTGTTCGGTTCCACCGGCGCGCACAAGGAGTTGCGCCGCATCCTGATGCAGAACAACCGGGTGGAGGCCGTGCTGTCGCTGCCCGGCGGCGTGTTCCAGCCCTATTCGGGGGTGAAGACCTCGGTGCTGGTGTTCGCCAAGGGCGCCCGCCGGACGGAACGCGTGATGTTCCTTCACGCCAGCAATGACGGCTTCAAGCTGGACGCCAACCACGAGCAGCCGATTGAGGCCGACGATCTGCCGGGCCTGATCGCCGCCTTCAACAGCCGGGACGACATGCTGGCCGACTGGCAAAACCGCGACGCGGAAAAGTCCTGGACGGAAAACTGGTGGTTCGCGGATGCGGCCACAATCGAGCGGGAGGATTTCAACCTTTCCGCCTCGCGCTACCGGCCCGAAAGTCGGGAAGCCGCCGAACACCGCGATCCGCGTGAACTGCTGGCAGAACTGCGCGACGAAACAGCCGCGATCCTTGGCGACATCGAGGCGCTGGCGGCCGAACTCGGGGAGCCAGTGGCGTGAAGGTCTGGCACTCGTTTCAAGATGCTGTGGAGGATGTTACCGGCGGAAACACTAAAGTGCCATTGAGGGAATATAACTCTACCGGCGCTATCCCGATAGTCGATCAAGGGAAGACGTTTATCGGCGGCTATACCGATGACGAAAAAGCTTTTTATTCTGGGAAATTACCTTGCGTAATATTCGGAGATCATACAAAAATACTAAAATTTATTGACTTCCCGTTTGCTTTGGGCGCCGACGGCGTCAAGGTTCTCGCTCCGCGGATCGAATCTCTAAGTCCACGGTTCTTGTACCACTACCTGCGATCTCAGCACTTGCCTGACGCTGGCTACAGCAGGCATTTCAAATTTCTAAAAGATATCAATATCCCGGTGCCGCCGCTCGAAGAACAGCGGCGAATTGTGGGTCTGTTGGACCGGGCGGCGGAGATCAGGCGTCGCGCCGACGCCGCCCGCGCCAAGGCCCGCGCCATCATCCCCGCCCTCTTCCTCGACACCTTCGGCGACCCCGCTACGAACCCGAAGGGGTGGCCGGTTGTGACGCTGGGCGATTTGGACGGGATGGAACTCCGAAACGGAATCTCGCCGTCGAAAGCCGGGAAAGTCAGCGGCAATGTCCTAACGTTGTCCGCAATAACTCGTGGGGCGTTTGAGCCGAGCGCTCGAAAAGACGCCATGTTTGCCGGACGGCTCGCAGCAGAGCAGACGGTATCGAAGTCGCTGTTTCTGATCTGTCGCGGCAATGGCAACCGTGCGCTCGTAGGGCAAGGGGCATTCCCGCTAATGGACATGCCGGGCGTTGCGTTTCCGGACACCATGATCGCTTTGCGCCTGCCGGAGCATGAAGTCGCGCCGCCTTACCTTGCGGCTGTATGGTCCTCGGACCATGTGCGTGCACAGATCGACGCTGCCGCGAAAACTACAAACGGGACCTTCAAGATAAGCCAAAGCGGCATTTTGCGATTTTCATTTCCACTCCCGCCGCGCCCTTTGCAGATCAGCTTTGGTGAGCGGGTTAGTCGCCTCGAAACACTTGCCCGCCATCTCGACGCCGCCGCCGCCAAGGCGGAAGCCATGGCCGCCGGGTTATCGGCGGAGGTGTTCGATGCAGGCCAACGCAAGGACGCGGCGGATGGATCATTGACGCCATGTTGAGCCGACTCGCCAGACTGATGTTGACGGCCACCGCGATCGCGCCGGTGCTGCTGACCTATGCCTGGGTGGCCCTGCAATCCGGCAATACTCAGATGGCGGCTGGACTCGCCGTTGGTTGCGTCGTTTTGATCTTAATCTGCTGGCTACTGCTTCGATATGCGAGACGCAACCTTGAGCGGATGTCGTTCAAGCCCGTCAAGATCGAGGCAGCCGATCGCGAGAATATCGCCTTCCTGATTTTGTATCTGCTTCCGTTATTCACCGCACAATTCAAAGACCTGCAATGGAATATCTGGATTCCTGTGATTCTTGTTTTCGCGGCGGTCGTGGCAACCGGCTATAGCTACCACTTCAACCCGTTGCTCGGGCTGATGGGGTGGCACTTTTACAAAGCCGAAACGGAAGAGGGCGTGACCTATGTGCTCATTACCAAAAGACAGCTTCGGAAGGCGAAGGAAGCCGTCGAAATCGGGCAACTGACCGAATATATCGTGTTGGACTTGGGGGGAAAGTAATATGCCGCAAAATCTGTTCGCCGCTTGCCGGACCAACGGCGCGCTTGTCGCCAAGCGCATTCGGCTCGATCAGGCAGTGCAGCAGCAGATCGAGACCATTTTCAATCAGCAGGAAGCGGACTTCCGAGACGGTATCACATCAGAGGTTGACTTCGATGGAAGCTGGACCCCCGACGACGACGAGTTTCTGACGATCGACGTGCCGCAGGAAGCGGCCATCTTCGCGGATACGCTCAACGCCAATCCGGTCGCTATTCCAGACATCGACACCGCCAATTTCGAAGCCGAGGGCATCAAGGGGATATTCACAGGGGGCGCCGTCAACGGCGCCGTCAAAGTGCTGGTGCAGCGATTCTCACCCCAGCAAATTTTGAGCCGCCGATTCTCGCTTTTGCAAACTGGCAATGCCTTCCGTCGTCTTTCCGATCCAGCCTTTTCGCTCGATACCGGACTCACCTGCATCATCGAGGGCGGAAAGATCAAGTTTCGGAGTTTCCACAAGCTCCGCGCCGTCATCAGCCTGCTTGATGTCTATCGCGCCGCTACC
>Ga0307374_10014667_pt1 | contig 10643 bp, 11 predicted proteins | sample OX3MG_FD_202532 | JGI IMG/M metagenome (GOLD analysis project Ga0307374, IMG submission 202532) | Soil microbial communities from Risofladan, Vaasa, Finland - OX-3 | ecosystem: Environmental > Terrestrial > Soil > Coastal area > Acid sulfate soil | place: Finland: Risofladan, Vaasa | collected... | reverse complement strand
CGATCCCGTCCGCCTCGAATGTGGCCCCAGCCTGCTTGGAGCGGGTGTCAGTGGTCATGATCGCCTCAGCCGCGGCCGTTCCGCCCCGCTCCGTGGCCGCCCCGGCGGCGGCGGCGATGGCGGGCAGGACCCGGGCCATCGGCATGCTCCGCCCGATCACCCCGGTGGACGCGACCAGCACCTCACCAGGCGCGCACTCGACGGCGTCCGAGGCGGCCTGGGCCATGCGCAGGGCGTCTCCCAAGCCCCTGGCCCCAGTGCAGGCGTTGGCGTTGCCACTGTTCACCACCACCGCCCGGGCCACCCCTCGCTTGAGGTGCAGCTGGCTGATCACGACCGGAGCGGCCCTGACCAGGTTGCGGGTGAAGACACCGGCCGCCGCCGCTGGCCCGTCGCTGATCAAGAGAGCCACGTCCGGCCGCTGCGACCCGTCGCCCCGGACATCGGCGCTGGAGGTGCCAGCGCGGAATCCCCTGGGTTCAGTGACCCCACCCACGGCTCCCTCCACCCGCGACGTCAGGGCCATTGCGGGGCCGCCTCCAAGCCGGCGGTGAGCGCCAGCCCGAAACGCTGGTTGAGCACCTGGACCGCCTGCGAGGAGGCGCCCCGGCCCAGGTTGTCTAGGACCGCGCATACAACTAGATGGGGGCCCTGGACCTCCACGCTGATGAAGCAGAGGTTGGTGTGGCTGGCCAGCTTGCTGGGCGCGGCCGGCTCGACCAGCGCTACGAAGGGCGCGGCCTGGTAGCGGCGGCGGTAGGCCGCGCGCACTTCCTCCCGGCCCACTCCCGCCCGCAAGCTCAGATAGCAGGTGGCGACGATCCCCCGGGTCATCGGGGTGAGGTGCGGCACGAAGGTCACCCCGAACTCCTCTCCCCCCAGCTGCGAGAGAGTTTGCTCCATCTCCGGCCGATGGCGATGGCCGGAGACCGCATAGGCTCGAACCGACTCGTTCAGCTCCGAGAAGAGGTGCCCGGAGTCGGCCTGACGGCCGGCCCCACTGGTGCCGGTCTTGGCATCCACGACCACCTGCGGGTCGACCAGATGAGCCATCGCGGCCGGTCCGCAGGCCAGGATCGCAGCTGTGGAGAAGCATCCGGGGAGGGCCAGCAGGGAGGCTCCGTCGATAGCTTCAGGGTCCAGCTCGGGCAGGGCCATGACCGCCCGGTCCAGCAGCTCTGGGGCGGGATGCTCGTGGCCGTACCAGGCGCGATAGGCGGCCGGGTCGCGCAGCCGGAAGTCAGCCGCCACGTCGATCACCACCGCACCCTGCGCCAGCCACGTCCCGGCCAAGATGGCCGCCTCTCCGGGCGGCAGGGCGCTCACCACCGCGTCACAGGCGGAGGCGTCGATCTCGGGCGTCAGCTCCAGGGAACAGGCGGACCCGGGATACAGGTCGTGGTGTCGCCGGCCGGATTGCGAGCGGGACCCGACCTGGACCACCTCTACATCAGGGTGCGCCATCAGCAGTTGCACGCACCCGGCCCCGGCGTAGCCGGTGGCTCCGGCCACCGCCACTCGCAGCTTGGACCCGGCGGCAGCGCTCATATGCCTATGTTTGCATATTTATGCGCCGTCGCGCGCTCCTGGCCCGCCTCGGGGCGCGATAATGCCTGACGTGCTGAGGCGGGCGTCGTTGCGCCAACCGCGGGCTCGCCAGCTTTGGGCGGCCGACTCGGTGGCCGTCGATGCCTGCTTGGAGCCCAGCCCTCTGGAGACGGTCTACCTGCGCAGCGAGATCCGTCATGGCGCCCTGCGACAGGGGGCCTTGGTCGGCATCGAGCATCCCGATGACCACCGCCTCCACGCGGTTGCCCTCAAAGGTCCGCTGTTGGTCCCCTGGGCCCCCGCCGAGCGCGACCTGGTGGCGCTGGCGGGCGCTCTTCGGCGCCAGGTCCGCTTCGTGCAACTGATGGTTGGTCCCCGGGACCAGGTGGCGGGCTTGCAGCGCCTCCTGGCACCCCAGTTGGGCCCGGCCCGGCTGCTACGAGCCGAGCAGCCACATTACGCGGTGGACCTCGAGGGGTTGGTCGCGTGGCCCGAAGATCCCCCACCGCTTCGGCAGGCGAGCATGGGCGACTTGGAGCAGGCGGTTCGGGCCGGGGCAGCCATGCATCTGGAGGAGGTCGGCTTCGACCCCTTGGCGTCGGACCCGATCGGCTTCCGGCAGCGGGTGCTCACCTTGATCCGGCGCGGCTGGGTGTATGTCTGGATGGAGGATGGCGAGATCGTATTCAAGGCTGAGTGTTCGGCTGTGACCGCCGAGGCGATCCAGCTCCAGGGGGTGTGGACCAATCCCAAGTTCCGGGGCCAGGGGCGCGGGACCCTGGCGATGGCGGGCGTCTGCCGGCAGCTGCTGGCCGAGACCGCGACCGTCACCCTGTTCGTCAACGACTTCAACGCGGTCGCCATCCACGTCTACGAGCGGATCGGCTTCCGACGGATCGGGACCATGCGCTCAGTGCTGTTCTGAGCCCAACCTCGACCGGCCGAAGGCGACCATGGTCCCGCGGGCCATCTGGCAGCCGGCCCGGATCACCCGGTATCGGACCGGGGAACCTCGGTCCGCAGGCGGCGCTGGCGCCGCCGGGTCAAGTGAGGCCCGCTGACCATCAGTACCACCCCCACGGTGATCAGAGCGGCGGCCAGCGCACTGCCCCGGGTGAGGCCCTGGCCGAGGATGAAAAAGCCCAGCACCAGGGCCACCACGGGGTTGACATAGGCATAGGTGGCCACGGTGCTGGTGGGCAAAACCTTGAGCGCGTAGGCGTAGCAGGTGTAGCCCAGCAGCGAGCCTCCCAGCACCAGCCAGGCAAAGGCCACCAGGGGTCCCCCCATGATGTGCGCCCAATGGACCTGGGTGGTCTCGCCGGAGGCCAGCCCCGCGATTACCAGCCCCAGGCCGCCGAAGACCATCTCCACGGCGGAGGCGATGAAGATGTCATCGGGCAGCGGGGCCCGGAGCGCGTAGAGGGACCCGCTGGCCCAGAACAGCGCGGCCGCTAGCAGGACCGCCGTGTATAAAGGGGCCATATGACCGGCGGTGGTGGGGCTGGCCAGGACGCCAACCCCGACCAAGCCCACCATCACCCCCACCCAGCCCAAACGTCCCGGGCCAATCGAGCGCCTCCCGGCCAGGCCCAGGACCGCCATCCAAAGTGGAACCGTGCCGATGATCAGGGCGGCCAGCCCGGACGGCACCTTCTGCTCGGACCAGCTGAGCAGGCCATTGGCGCCCAGCAGCAGGAGCAGCCCCACAGCCGCTGAGCTGTATAGCTCCGGCCAGCTGAGACGCCGCCACCGCCAGCGACCACTGCGACCCGCGACGGCGTACAGGACGACCCCGGCGAGGAGATACCTGGTCCCCGCCATCAGGAGCGGTGGCATCGCCCTGACGGCGACCTGGATGCCGGTGAAGGTGGAGCCCCAGACCACGTAAACGACCAGCAGGGCCAGCCAGCCCCTGAGCGCCTGGCTGGTGCCCAAAGCAGCCCGCATCCTTCCGAAGATCAATTGCGCTTCCCGTAGCCCGGCTGACGATTAGAAGTCAGTTTAGCTGGACAAGCTTTGAAAATTAAGTCAAACTGTATTCTCATGGACGAGATCGACCGGCAGCTTCTGGGTGGGGTCGTTGGCAGTGGACGAATGACCATCGCCGCCTTGGGAGACCGGGTTGGGCTGTCTGCTCCGGCGGTCCATGACCGCATTCACAAGCTGGAGGCGGCCGGGGTGATCAGGGGCTACACCGCGATCCTCGACCCGGACCAGGTGGAGCGTTCGACCGCGGCCCTGGTCTTCTTGCGCCTGGACGGGAGCGGCGACGAGCGGCGGCGACTGGAGGCTCGGCTGACCGCCAGCCCGGACGTTCTTGAGCTCCACGAGGTGGCCGGCGAGGACTGCTACATGGCCAAGGTCAGAGTCTCATCCCCGGCCGGGCTGGCGAGCTTCCTGAGCCAGCTGCGAGAGGAGCATGCCGGGCTCACCAGCCGCTCCTCGGTAGTGCTGCGTTCCTGCTTTGAAAGGCCGCTGCTATGGCCGGTCGACCAACCAGCCCCGGTGGGCCACCCCTGACCTGACCGACGCTTCTCCCGATCCGGAAGGCCCGGCCCGGAGTCGCACCCGCGGCTGGCCACCCCGGCTTAGTAGTCGTCCTCGGCTTCCTCGCCGTCATCGTCCAGGCTCGGGCCGTCCGCGGGGTCGTCCATCTCCTCAAACTCCCCGAAGCCCTCCTCCATGTCATCGGTGGCCCTGGAGGACCGGGGCGCTACGGGCTCGGCATCGTCGTCATCGATGACGACCGGCTCCTCGTTCCTCGCCAGCAGCGTCTCCTTGGCGTAGGGGCGGTAGTCCTGCTCGCGTCCCTTGCGGACCGGGAAGGAAACCATCCCCGCCATCGCCGGCGCCTGGTAGATCTCGCGCAGAATCACCTGGACCGAACCCTGGTCCACGTGGGCGACCGCCCCGGCATAGCGATTGCCGCCATCGACCATGCGCCGCAGGCGCTGCGCTATGCGCGGCTCCAGGGTGCCGACATCGACGCCATGGACGCTGCGCACCACCACCTGACCCGACCCGATGACCAGTTCGATGGGCTCCCCGGGAGCCACGCTCGCGGATGCCGCGTCGGCCTCCACAACCACCCGGGTGAGCACCGTCTTGCCGGGCTCCTCAGTGAAGAATTTGATGTCGAGGGCAGCGGCCACGGGGGCCTTGCCACCCGCGCCACCCTCCCGATCCCGAAGCTTGGCCAGCTGGCGCTGAGCGATCTGATTGAGCGGGTTTAGCTCCAGGGCGGCTCGATACGACGCCTCCGCCTCGGCCAAACGGCCCAGTTCGAGCAGGGCCTTGCCCAGCCGGTTTTGGGTGTCAGCGTCGGCTCCGAACCTGTCCAGCAGGTCTTGGTTCACTGCCACCGCCTCGTCCCATTTGGAGGCCAGCGCCAACTGGATCGCGTAGTCGACGGACTGCACCTTGGACTTGGGCGGGTCGGTGCGTTCGGCCACGAGAGCAGATCTCCTTGTGTCGGGTGGGTCGTTTTCGGGCGGGTCCGGCGCGGCCCGGGCAGAGCGAGGGGATCTGCACTGTAGCGGTCGGCCTGGCCGGGATGCAACGACGAACTGGGGCCAATTACGTTCCGGTATCGCCCTCAGCACCGGCGAGCGGCCATATGATAGCGGCGGGCTCACCAGACCGGTCACAGGCGACCGGGTGTCCCTCGAGGTTCGGCCCGAGATGTCCTCCAACAACCATCCCGCCCCTAAGGTTCAGGTGTTCGCCGTGGCCAACCAGAAGGGCGGCGTCGGCAAGACCACCACCGCTGTCAACCTGGGCAGCGCGCTGGCAGAGCGAGGTGCCGGGGTGCTCTGCGTGGACCTGGATCCCCAGGGCCACCTCACCGTGAACATGGGGGTGGCCAAGCCCGACGAGCTTCGCCTGACCGTCTACGACATGCTCTGTGAGCACAATGTCACGGCCGAGGACATCCGCCTCCACTCCCCGGGTGTGGGTGTGGACTTCCTGCCCGCCAACGTGGAGCTGGCCGGCGCCGAGCTCCAACTGGTGACCGAGATCGGGCGCGAGTCGGTGCTGCGGGAGAAGCTGCATCCCCTCATGGCCGACTACGACTTCATCATCATCGACTGCCCGCCCTCGTTGGGCTTGCTGGCGATCAACGCGCTGGTGGTCGCCACCGATGTGATCATCCCGCTTCAATGTGAGTACTTCGGGATGAAGGGAATGGAGCAGTTGCAGCGGACCATCGAACGGGTTCGAACCAAGCTCAATCCCCAGCTCCACATCCACGGGATCCTGCCCACCATCCACAAGGGCCGCACCGTCCACGCCAACGAGGTCCTGCGCGAGGTGCAGGCCAACTTCGGGAACCTGGTCTACCCCTTCCAGGTGGGCGACAGCATCCGCTTTGCGGAGTGTCCCCTGGCCGGCCAGTCGATACTGCAGTACGCCAAGGATTCCGATGGCGCCACCGCCTACCGCCAGCTGGCCGACGTCGTCCTCAGCAGCCGGGAGGGGAACTGAGATGGCCTTCAAACGGGCCAGCCTGGGGGGCTCGGCACAGCTGTTCCAGCCGACCAAGGTGGCCCCGCGCGAGCCTGGCCGAGAAGCCGGCGAACCCGCCGAGCTCCTCCCCGAGCCCCGGGAGCGCGAGCCGCAGCTGGTGACCGAGGCGATCCCCACCACCGCCCCGCAGGGACACCTGTACCGTCTCACCGAGGAGGATGTCGATCTCCTGCTGGGGGCACTCCAGCACGCCAAGTTCCCCCACTCCTACCAGCGGCTGCCCAAGCCTCCGCTGGAGGAGTTCGAGGAACTGGAGGCGCTCCGCCAGAAGCTCACCCAGCAGCGGGAGGAACGTCTCTGAGCACGGCCCCGCCCCGCCCCCGGCTGCAGATCGCACGGGTCAAGGTGGACGGTACCCAGCCCAGCAACTGCTATGTGGTGGCCTGCGCCCGCACCCAGGAGGCGGTGGTCATCGACCCCGGGGCCGACGCTGCCAAGATCGTCAGCCAGTGCCAGGGGCTTACCGTGAGCCACATCCTATGCACCCACGGCCACCGCAACCATGCTGGCGCCAAGGATGAGGTCAAAGCCGCCGTCGGGGGGGAGACCGCCCTCAGCCTGCTGGACGCCAAGGCCTACCTGCGCTCGGCCGAGCGGTACCTGGTCGACGGCGATCGGGTTGCCTTCGGCGACTTCGAGCTGGAGGTCGTCTTCACTCCCGGTCACAGCCCGGGCAGCCTTTGCTTCAAGGTCGGCAACCACCTCTTCACCGGCGACACCCTGCGCGCCGGCGACCTGGGCCCAACCGACCTCCCGGACGTGGACATCTCCCGCCAGCTGATGGCGGTGCTGTCAAAGTTGCTGGTGCTGCCCGAGAACACCGTGATCTACCCCGGCCACGGGGCCACCACCACCGTCGGTCAGGAGCGGCGCCAGAACGTGGCGGTGCAGATGCTCCGGCAGATGGGCTGAGCCGGAACTGTCCGAGACGCCCGCCCGCTTACCTGAGCCCGGCTCCGGGGACTGGCGGGCGAGAGTTCCTAAACTACCTGGGTGGTGATCGGCAGCCTGGTGCTCACGCTCCATCTCCCTGAGAGCCACTCGCTCAAGTCCAAGCGTCAGGTGGTGAGCTCGCTGACCGCCAGGATGCGGCGGACCTTCAACATCGCGGTCGCGGAGGTGGACAGCTTGGACAGTTGGCAGTTGGCGGTGATCGGGGTCACCTGTGTCAGCAACGATGGTCGGCATGCCGATCAGATGCTGCGCAAGGTGGCCGACTGGGTGGCCGAGGACGGGGGCGGCGGCGAGGCGCTGCTGACCCGGCAGGACATTGAGTTGATCCGCCTGTGAGCCCGCTGGTCGCGGTAATCAAGATTGGGATCGACCCAGTCTTCCACCTGGGCCCCCTCACCATTCACTGGTACGGGGTCGGCTACGCGGTGGCCATATTGGTCGGCCTCCAGGTCGCCCTGCCTTATGCCGAGCGCCACGGCATACCCCGCGGCAAGACCAGTTGGATCGCCTTCTGGGCGGTGATCGCCGGCTTGATCGGAGGGCGTCTGTTCTACGACCTGCAGTCCGGCGCCCTCTACTACGTCACCCACCCGGCCCAGATCCTGGCCTTTTGGAATGGCGGCATGGCGTTCTTCGGAGCCATCTTCCTGGCGGCCGCCACCATGCTCTTCTTGGCCTGGCGGGAGAAGGTGAACTTCTGGATCCTGCTCGACGCGGCCGCGTTCTTCGCCGCCGTGGGCCAGCCCATCGGCCGGATCGGGAACGTCATCAACGGGGACATCCTGGGCTACCCATCCAACCTGCCGTGGGCGACCGCTTACACCAACCCACACACGTTCGCTCCCCGGCTGGACGTCGCCTACCAGCCGGCGGCCGCCTACGAGGCGATCCTGATCCTTATGGTCCTGGGGCTGCTGATCTACCTGCGCAAGCGCCAGGTGCCCGACGGCTGGATCGGCATCGCCTACATCATCATCTACCCGATCACCCAGTTCGGACTCTTCTTCCTGCGCAATCCGGTCAACGTCCCCATCATCGCCTTCGGCCTGAAGCAGACTCAGCTGACCTCGATCGGAGTTTTGGTGTTGGGGGTGCCGCTGCTGATCTACGCCTGGTACAAGACCAACCCGAGACCATCGCTCCCCTCCGAGCCGCTGACCGCTCCCACCCCGGAGTGACCGCGGTCGAGCCCCCCTCGGGGAGCGTCGACCTAGCCGATTTTGAGAGCACGCTCCCATTCGTGCTCGACCCCTTCCAGCGCCAGGCGATCGAAGCCCTCAGCCACCATCAGGGAGTGCTGGTCAGCGCCCCCACCAGCAGCGGTAAGACCGTGGTCGCAGAGTGGGCGATCTGGCGCTGCCTGGCGGCGGACGACCGTTCCCGCGGCGAGCGGGTGCTCTACACCACCCCGCTCAAGGCCCTCTCCAACCAGAAGTACGGCGACCTCTGCCGCCGCTACGGGGCCCAGCAGGTGGGCTTGGTCACCGGCGAGACCTCGATCCACCCCGAGGCGCCGGTGGTGGTCATGACGACCGAGATCCTGCGCAACCTGATCTACGACGACCCCGCCTCGCTGGCCCAGGTGCGCTGGGTGATCCTGGACGAGATCCACTACATCGACGAGTATCCGCGGGGCACGGTCTGGGAGGAGGTCATCATCCAGGCCCCGGCTCACATCCGGTTCATCGGGCTTTCCGCCACCATCACCAATGTCGATGACGTGGCGGCCTGGATGACGCAGCGGCGGGGGCCGATGGCGGTCGTGCTCCGGACCGACCGACCGGTCGAGCTGCGCACCTGGCTGGGCGTGCGGAACCAGCTCCTGCCACTCTTGGATTCTCGTGGTCAGCTGGACCGCAGAACCCTGGAGGCCGCCGGTAGGGAAGCCGCCGGGGACCGGCGCTTCTATGGCAACCGAGCGGTGCTCGCCGCGGAGAACGACCTGCTGCGCATCATCGAGGAGCTGCGAGTGCAGGACATGCTCCCTGCCATCTACTTCATCTTCTCCCGCAAGGGCTGCCGGGAGGCGCTCTCCCGGTGCGCCACCCACCGTCTCGACCTGACCAGCCTGGAGGAGAAGTTCGCCATCGACGACATCCTGACGGAGCGGCTGGCGGCCGTGGACGATCCCCAAGAGGCCGCCGTCTACAGCGCCGGGCTGAACATGGATATGCTCCGCGCCGGGGTCGCGGTCCACCACGCCGGGCTCCTGCCCTACGTCAAGGAGACGGTCGAGGAGCTCTTCCAAAAGGGCCTGCTCAAGGTCGTCTTCGCCACCGAGACGCTGGCTCTGGGGCTGAACATGCCCGCCCGCGCCTGCGTCATCTCCACCTTCACCAAGTTCGACGGGCAGGGCTTCGCGGCGCTTCGCTCAGGCCAGCTCAGCCAGCTGCTGGGCCGGGCCGGGCGGCGCGGCATCGACTCCATCGGCCACGGCGTGATCCTACGTGACCCGGAGGTGGATCTGGGCGTAATCTGCGAGACCCTTTTGGGCAACGACATGGCAGTCGAGTCCAAGTTCGCGCCCACCTACAACATGACCCTCAACCTGCTCCGGAGGCACACTCCGGAACAGTCCGAGGAGCTGCTCGAGCAATCCTTCGGTCAGTACCAGCGGCTGCAGGCTCTGGATGACTTCAGGGCCCGCCGCCCCAACCTGGAGGACCGCCTCGAGGATCTCCGCAGGCGCCAGTTCCGGCATCCCAAGGTGCGCTGCAGTGAACGCACCCTCTCGCAGTTCCTGGGGGCCAAGCAGGCTCTCGACAAGGCCCGGGCAGACGCCCGCCAGCTCCGCCGCCAGCACTTCCGCGACCGCCGGGGAGGTCGCTACGGGGCCGACGCCCGTGATCCCGGGGGCAGGCTGGAGCACGCCCGCCGGGCCATCCACGAGCAGGAGAAGCGGTGGGCGGCGTCCCCCTGCCGACACTGTCCCCTCCTGGGCGAGCACCAGGCATGTCATCAGGAGGTGCGAGAGCTGGAGCAGTCGCTGCTCAGCGCGGAAGCGACTGCCCGAGAGCGCCAGCACGAGTTTCGCGACCAGCTGCGCGCCTACCGTCAGGTCCTGACCGAGCTGGGACATCTGGAGCACGACCAGCCAAGTAGGCTGGGGCTGCTGGCGGCCAGTGTCTACGGCGAAAACACCCTGCTGGTGTCACAGGCGGTGCTGCAGGGCTGGCTCACGAGCCTCGAGCCGGAGGAGATCTGCGCGGTGCTGGTCATGCTGGCCGCTGACGACCGCAACCAGGGCCGGGCCGCGCCCCGGCGGCGAATGCCCACCCGCCGGCTGGAGCAGCTGTCGCAGCGCCTGCGCCAGGCGCAGCGGGAGCTGGCCGAGCTGGAGCAGGAGGCGGGGATCGCGGAGAGCCGGCCGCCTTCGCTGGACTACGTTGAGTTCGTCTACAACTGGAGTCGAGGGGTTCCCCTCACCGAGCTGCAGCCCCCGCCAGGAGTCGACGTCGGGGACGCGGTCCGAGCCACCAAGTCCTGCTACGCGCTCTGCCGGCAGCTGGAGCAGGGACTGGCTGGCTGGCCCCTGCTCCCGGCGGTCCAGCGCGCCCGCGAGACCCTGGAGCGCGATCTGGTGCGCCGGCTCTGAGCGAGGGCATTCCCAG
>Ga0307374_10014666_pt1 | contig 10643 bp, 10 predicted proteins | sample OX3MG_FD_202532 | JGI IMG/M metagenome (GOLD analysis project Ga0307374, IMG submission 202532) | Soil microbial communities from Risofladan, Vaasa, Finland - OX-3 | ecosystem: Environmental > Terrestrial > Soil > Coastal area > Acid sulfate soil | place: Finland: Risofladan, Vaasa | collected... | reverse complement strand
CGCTGATTGACTATTACCGGCGCAAGAACGCTTTGCACGACATCGATGGAAACGGGGAGCCGGAAGCCATCACGGAAAGGCTTCTGAACTTTTTGAAGCGGACATGATTATTTGTAAGTCGGCGGCTGAAATTGAAAAACTTCGCCGGTGCGGAAAATTGGTCAGGGATGTTCTGGAAGAGGCGCGGGAACAGGTTCGGCCGGGGGTAACGACGCTGGATCTGGAAGCGTTTGTCGAACGGCGGCTGAAGCAGTTGGGTGCGCGGCCGGCTTTTAAAGGCTATCGTGGGTATCCCTGCTGTTTATGTGCATCGGTGAATGAGCAGATTGTGCACGGCATCCCCTCGGACCGGCGCCTAAACGAAGGGGACATTGTCAGCCTGGATTTGGGCGTGATCATCGACGGATACTACGGTGACGCCGCTCTGACGGTTCCGGTCGGAGCGATACCCGAGCCGCTCAAGAGGCTCCTTCGAGTTACGGAGGAGTCGCTTTCTCTGGCGATTGACCAGGTAAGGCTGGGCAAACGGCTGGGAGATGTTTCCTCGGTTATTGAGGCCTATGTAGTCCGGAGCGGATTTTCAGTTGTGCGGGAGTTCGTGGGCCACGGAATCGGACGCCAACTCCATGAGGAGCCTCAAATTCCAAATTTCGGGTCGCCCGGTCACGGGCCGGTTCTAAAGGAAGGCATGGTTTTTGCGATCGAGCCCATGGTCAACGTAGGCAGTCCGGCTATGCGAGTTCTGGATGACCGCTGGACAGCGGTTACGGTCGATGGCGCCTTCTCTGCTCACTTCGAGCACATGGTGGCGGTGACGCGCAACGGGCCGGATGTCCTGACTCGTTTGTGACCTTTGGATTGGACGGGTGTCCGAACCGCTGATGGTTAGGGTTGGAAAGTTGGAAACAAGGTCTATGGGTAAAGAAGAAGCCATTGAGGTGATGGCGACGGTGGTTGAATCGCTCCCCAATGCCATGTTTCGCGTGGAGCTTGAAAACAAGCACCGGGTGCTAGCGCACATTTCGGGAAAAATGCGGAAGAACTTTATCCGAATTCTTCCCGGGGACAAGGTCGCTGTGGAGTTGTCCCCCTATGATTTGACGCGGGGTCGAATCGTCTATCGCTATAAGTGATCCGAGTGGCCCCATTCGGGTAAGTCTAGGGTTGCAATAGCCGGTGCGAGTTCGCGTGTGACGCTTTGCGTGGGGACTCGCAGGAACGGAACAAGAGGTCGAGAATGAAAGTACGGTCGTCAGTGCGAAAGATTTGCAGCAAGTGTAAGCTTATTCGCCGTGCTGGTGTTTTGCGGGTCATTTGCGTGAACCCGAAGCACAAACAGCGGCAGGGCTAGGCTGTTTCAGGAAGGCATTTGAGCCGGGAGAATCCCCTCTGATTCTGAGGGAGGTTCCGGGCGGTTCGGGCAGGCTGGAGGCTTTTTATGGCACGTATCTCGGGAGTTGATTTGCCGATCCACAAAAGGGCGGGAATCGGACTCACTTACATTTATGGAATCGGGCGTTCGCGGTCACTATCGATTCTGGTCCGCGCTCAGATTGATCCGAACAAGTTTGTTAAGGACTTAACTGAGCATGAGGTGACGCAGATTCGCCGGATCCTTGAGGAAGAAGGCAGGGTCGAAGGGGATCTCCGAAAAGAAGTCGGGTTGAACATCCGGCGGCTGATTGAAATCGGGTCCTATCGAGGGATGCGGCACCGCCGCAACCTTCCGGTGCGCGGGCAGCGGACTCATACCAACGCTCGTACGCGCAAAGGGCCGCGCAAGGGGGCGATTGCCAATAAGAAGAAAGCGGCGGCAAAAACCTAAGCTCGCGCCGGGGCCGTGGCTGAGGCCAAGGCCGGAAAGTTTGATGGAGGAGTATGGCGAAGGAAACAGCAAAGGCGGGAAAGAAGAAAGTTTTCAAAAAGAAAGACCGGCGCGTCGTACCTTATGGAGTGGCGCATATCCGGGCGACCTTTAACAACACAATGGTTTGCATTACCGATCCAGACGGCAAAACTTTATGCTGGTCCAGCGCGGGTTCGCTGGGGTTTAAAGGTTCACGCAAGGGGACGCCGTTTGCCGCACAGCAGGCAGCCTCAAGGGTGGCGAGTGCCGCTCGTGACCACGGCATGCGGACCGTGGAAGTCCGCGTGAAGGGCCCCGGGGCGGGACGTGAATCGGCGATCCGCGCGCTCGCGGCCGCAGGGCTGGAAGTCCGGCACCTGAAGGACGTTACCCCGATTCCGCATAACGGTTGCCGTCCGCCGAAGCGCCGTAGAGTTTAACCGCAAGGGTTGGAGAACGAGCAAGCAGCGACGAGAACTAAATTCTTGAAGGGTTGCTGCGGCCTCCGATCCGGTTGAGAAGTCAGAGGAGGGTTGTTTGGCAAGATACTGTGAAGCAGTATGTCGGCTATGTCGCCGGGAAGGACAAAAGCTCTTTTTAAAGGGCCAGCGCTGTCTGACGGATAAGTGTGCCATCGAGAAGAGGAATTTCCCTCCGGGCGAGCACGGGAAGGCTCGGCGCCCGAAGCCACGTGGGTATGGCATTCAGCTCCGGGAAAAACAGAAGGTGCGGCGGCTTTATCAGGTCCTCGAAAATCAGTTCCGCAACTATTTTGAGAAGGCGGCCAGCCGAAAGGGTGTTACGGGCGAGATGCTGCTGCTGATGCTTGAACAAAGGCTGGATAACGTTGTCTACCGGCTGGGACTGGCGACCTCGCGGGCAGAGGCGCGCCAGTTGGTTCGGCACGGCCACATTGAAGTGTCAGGGCGAAAGGTGAGCATCCCCTCGTTCCAGGTGGTACCTGGGCAGGCGATTACCATCCGCGAAAGAAGCCGCAACTTGCAGACGATTCAACGAGCGTTGGATCTTGCGGGAAGCCGCGGCGTTCCTCCCTGGCTTGCTTTTGACCGGGAGAACCTGAAGGCCCAAGTGGTTTCAGTTCCCAAACGTGAGGATGTGGGTTTCCCCATCCAGGAACAGATGATTGTCGAACTTTATTCGAAATAGTTTTTGATTTGAGATTCAGAATGCTGGAGATCGCCGTAGCGGCTTCAGGGAGGTGAAGGATATATGCTCTGGAAAGGTTTTCAAAAGCCCAAGCGGCTGGTGTGTAATACGGATACGCTGACCGATAAGTACGGCCAGTTTACAGCGCAGCCCTTCGAGCGCGGTTTCGGGACAACTATCGGCAACGCGCTGCGCCGGGTCTTGCTTTCCTCGATTGAAGGGGCGGCAATTACGGCGGTGAAAATCGAGGGAGTTATGCACGAGTTTTCTTCCATTCCGGGCGTGGTGGAAGATGCTACGGACATCATCTTGAACCTCAAGCAAATTCCCTTAAAGATGGATGCCGAGGGGGCCAAAACGCTGATCCTTGAGGTGGATAAGCCGGGCGAAGTGACTTCCCGCATGATTCAGGAAAGTGCCGACATTGAAATCCTGGACAAGGACGGCTACATCGCCACGGTGAGTGAAGGTGGGAGCTTGCGGATCGAGATGCGGGTCAAAAACGGACGGGGCTATGTCTCCGCTGAAAAGAACTTTGATGAAGATCTGCCCATCGGTTACATCCCGGTTGACTCTGTGCACTCCCCGATTCGCAAAGTGAATTACGGCGTCGAAGCTGCGCGGTTGGGGCAGATGACGGATTACGACAAGCTGACGCTGGACGTTTGGAGCAACAGCGCGGTCACTCCGCAGGACGCCATTGGCCTGGCTGCAAAACTTCTCAAAGACCACATGAATATCTTTATTAACTTCGAAGAGGGTTCGACTTCCGAGGAGATCAGCGAGGAGAAGTCTCCGGTGGTTTACAATGAGAACCTCGACCGCTCCGTCGAAGAGCTGGAACTTTCCGTGCGTTCTTACAATTGTCTCAAGAACGCCAACATTTCGACCATTCGGGAGTTGGTTCAGAAGTCCGAGCAGGAAATGCTGAAGACTAAGAATTTCGGCCGCAAATCCTTGAATGAAATCAAAGAAATTCTGCAGTCCATGGGATTGGGTTTGGGCATGAAGTTCGATGAGCGGGGTAATCCGCTTCCTCTGGCTCCTCAATCTTCTGAACAGCAAGCTTGGGGGCAGGAAAGCTAAACATGCGCCATCGTAACCATGGAAGAAAACTCGGCAGAAATGCGGAACACCGACGCGCACTATTGCGGAATCTGGTGACATCTCTCATCCTCGATGAGCGGATAGAGACAACGGCTCCAAAAGCCAAGGAAGCCCGCGCCATTGCAGAGCGAATTATTACCTTGGGCAAACGCGGCGACCTGCACGCTCGGCGTCTTGCGGCAAGCTACTGCCTGTCTGCCCAGGCGGTCAAGAAGCTCTTTGAAGATGTCGCCAAGCGTTTTGCCTCCCGCAACGGGGGTTATACCCGTATCGTCCGAACGGGGTGGAGGCGTGGTGACGGCGCTGACACGGCTGTTTTGGAATTGATCGGAACCGAGGTTCTGCAGCAGCGTGCGGAACTGCGCGCGAAACGGGCCGAGCGGCGAAAGAAAGCTGCTGACGAATCTGCCGCCCAGTCTCCAGGACTTCCTCCTGAGCCGGAAGACAAAGATTAAGTTAGCGTCCTTTCCGGATATGCCTCATAGCTTTTCCGGAAAGGACGCTCATTTGCGAGTAGCACTCGCTGGTTGAGGTGTTGTTCGCAATCCCGTGTTTTTCCCGCAAACATCCTGCCGCGTACTCATCTCCCGGTGACAAGGGTAGTGCCTTTCCTGCGTTCAGATTGCGTTACAAATTGATTCATCGGCGTTTTGTTGTGAGATAATACGCACGCTTCCAATCTTCTGAGGAGTGTGGCGAATGAAACTGCGAAACGTCCTAGTTTTCCTGGCCATTCTTGTCGTTGTTATTATCGCTATTCAGCTGGTCCGAAGGCCGAACAAGGCGAAGGAGCGGTCGATTGACCTCCCTTCCAGCAAGATGTTGATGTTTCCTGTGCCGGGACACCCTCAATCGACCAACAGCTTTCCCACGGCTGCAGCGTTAAGTCCAGATGACCGATATCTGGCCGTTTTGAATAATGGCTACGGCACGGAACAATCAGGTTACCAGCAGTCAATTGCCGTTTTGGACTTAGGCTCGAATAAGGTCACTGACTTTCCCGATGCCCGCCTGGGACATCATGCGCACCAAACGTACTTTTTGGGGCTGGCTTTTAGTCGAGATGGGAAAGAACTTTATGCTTCCATGGCCTCGCGCACAGACCCCACCGGGGAAAAAGAACATGATACCGGCAACGGGATCGCAGTGTACCGGTTCGACAACGGGCGTCTCACTCCGCAATCCTTCATCAAAATCCCGCTTGCACCGCTGGCTTTGGGCAAGAAGGCCAACGCAGATGATAAGGATTTGCCGCGAGGTATGACGGTTCCCTATCCCGCCGGACTGACCGTTCTTCCTGGCGATCATGGGGATAAGTTGTTGGTGGCCGAAAATCTTGCTGATGATGCTGTGGTGCTCGACCGTGAAAGCGGCAAGATTCTGGAACGTTTCCCTCTGAGCACCGCCCCGCTTGTCCCTGCTGTTTTTCCGTATGGCGTGGCTGAGATGCGTGACGGGAAGACGGGGTTCTGTTCGCTTTGGAACGCGTCCGGGATTGCCCAATTGAATCTGGAGACCGGAAAAGTCGTTCGGATCATTCCACTTCTGGTTCCTAAATCACCCACTGCGGCGGGATCCCATCCGACCGCCATGTTATTGAGTCCTGACCAGAAATACCTTTATGTGACGCTCACCAATCGTGATCGGGTGGCCGTGGTGGACGTCCATGCGGGCCAAGTGGCAGGCTTTTTGTCTACGGAATTGCCCGAGGAAAAGTATGGCGGAACGTATCCCGACGCTCTGGCCCAAACCGCAGACGGCAAAAAGCTGTTTGTGGCGGACGCTTCCGCGGATGCGGTGGCGGTCTTCGACATGGCGCATTTTGCGTCACAGCGATCCGCTGCTTCCGCCCCTGAAAAGGCCGTGGGATTCATTCCGACCGAATGGTATCCCACCGCACTGGCGGTGAAAGGCGACAACCTGTTGATTGTTACAGGGAAGGGAGAAGGAACGGGACCGAATTCGAGAATCCTCCAACAGCCTCACAGGAACAGTGTGCATCCTTACATCTGTACCCTTCTTCATGGTTCGGTCGCCCGGGTCAGCATTCGGAACTCAGAAAGGCACCTTGCTGAACTTACACGAGTTGTCGAGCGAAGCAACCTAATGGAGGCTCGAGCGGGTCAGAAGACTCTGTTCGAAGGGCGAACTAACCCGATCCGTCATGTCATCTATGTCATCAAGGAAAACAGGACTTACGACCAAATCTTTGGAGATATGAAGCCCGGGAACGGTGATCCATCACTGTGTATGTTCGGAAAAGATATTACGCCGAACGAACACGCGCTGGCGAAACGGTTTGGGGTTATCGACAACTTTTATTGCAGTGGAGAAGTCTCAGGGGATGGACATGAGTGGTCCACCGCGGCGATCAGTACTGACTATAACGAAAGGACGTGGGAGATTGCGTACCGCAGCTCGGAAGGTACGCTTTCTTATGGACGCGGGGAATATGGTATCGAATCCCTCCGTCATGCCATTCCGGATATCGATGACCCGGGTACGGGTTATATCTGGTCCGACGTAGCACGGCACGGCCTTACCCATCGCAATTATGGTGAATTTATATCCACGCACTGGTGCGACAAGGGACTAACCAAGGTGTCGCTCCGTGCCGGAGTTCCGCTCGCGTCGCAAGGGGCGTGCCGGGAGAAGGTGGTTCGCAAAGGCCAGCCGCTTCCGCCGAATGTCGGCGAGCCTCACGGTTCCCCAAGCCCTTGGCCCTGGCCTGTTCCGATGATTGCTTTTGCTGAGGCTAGCAGACCTGCAATCGAAGGGCATTTCGATCCGCATTACGCTGACTTCAGGCTTGACTACCCCGATCAACTGCGGATGGATGAATTTATGAACGAATTCAAGGGCTACGTCGCCGCGCGCGAGAGCGGGCACGGAACCGAACTTCCGCAATTTACCCTCATGTGGCTTCCCGACGACCATACCGCCGGAACAAAACCCGGGATGCCGACGCCCTCGGCTTCCGTCGCTGATAATGACCTTGCGGTGGGCCGTCTGGTGGATGCTGTTTCGCACAGTCCCTATTGGAATGACACTGCGATTTTTATCCTGGAGGATGATGCCCAGAACGGCGCCGATCACGTTGACGCCCATCGCAGCACGGCCATGGTGATCAGCAAGTACTCTCCTGGTTCCGGCAGCCGGCCTTTCGTCGACCACCATTTCTATACCACGGTTAGCGTGATCCACACGATTGAGGAGTTGTTGGGGCTGCCTCCCATGAACAATAATGACGCTCAGTCGCCGGTGATGGCGCCGCTGTTCTCTGGACCCGGCAACCAACCGCCCTTTACGGCTGATGTCCAAAATCGCGAAAACGGCTTGATCTACACGATGAACTCGCCTGACGCTCCAGGCGCCAAGCAATCGGCTGAGATGGACTTCTCACACGCTGACCAGGCCCCTGCGGCCGAACTCAATGCCGTTCTCTGGCGGGATCGTATGGGAAATACCCCCATGCCCAAGCCGCGTCACGTCGTTTTCCCATAACTGGGGCCCGTGGGGATGCGGCCGAATGGAAGTTGGCAAGTTCTGCTTAACCGGATGTAACCGCAGGAGCCTACTCATTTAAAGTGGTGATTATCAAGCTGGGCAATGTATCCGGTTCCCACGCTTGATGGTAGGCGTAGGTCTTTCTATCCTTAGTGGCTGACCGGGTGGCGTAGCATGAACAGGCCGGGCTTCCTATTGGAGACACGAAGAGCCTCCGGCCTCAAGGTTTCCCGCTACTGTCCGTTGGCCCCGGAGTTCTTGCCTTCCAGTTCGTCAGCCAGCGCCCCGGCGTTATAGGCCTTGCGGAGCGCCTGGATAATTGCCGGCGCGGCCACAGCCACTGAGCGATTGTCTTGTGCGTCGTACACAAAGTATCCGACAAGGCTTTCGATGTTGCCGTCGAATATGACCCCGACGAGCCTGCCATTGCGGTTAATGACCGGCGAGCCGGAGTTTCCTCCTACCACGTCGCAGGTGGTCACAAAATCCAGAGGCGTTGAGAGATCGAGCTTATCTTTCAATTGGAGCCAGCGCTCAGGCAGATTGAAGGGCGATGTGAGGCCAAACCCGTATGCGCGGTCGTACAATCCATAGAAGGTCGTATGCGGCGGCGCCTTGGTTCCGTTCATGGGATAGCCTTTGACGGCGCCGTAAGCGAGACGGAGGGTGAATGTCGCGTCGGGGTATGTGCTTTTGCCGTAAGCAACAAAGCGTGCCCTGCCGATTTTCTCTCCGGCCCGCGTTTCAACACTTTCCACATCGTCTTCGTGCCACTTGATCATGGCAAGGATCTGCGGATTGACTCGCCTGGCAAAAGCGATAAGGGGATCTTTGGACGCGGCGACGGCCGCCTCGCCGCCCTCGATCAGCGACTTGCGGAAAGCTGCATCCCCCATTTGGGTTCCGGCAAAAGCTTCCCGGGCTGCCAGCTGTGGCGTCTGTCCTTTGAGAGCTCGACGCACATAAGGATCATCAGGGCCTAATGCTTCGCGCGACTCCTCAAGGGCATTGGCGAGCAGAGCCTGCTCCATCGGGAGATACACCGGCGCGGGGGAGAAGAGTTGGAAGCGCAGGGACGGGAGTTGCGCCTCGTGGAAGCCCCGCAGCCGTTCGCCGTCGGGCTTTTTAACCTGCGCGACGTACTGAACGATGGTCAACGCTTCTCTAGCCAGTGAACCTCTGGGTAGAGAGCGAAAGATGTAAGGTTTCAAGTTGGCGGCAAGAGTTTTTACTGCAGTGGCGATTTCATTCCAGGCGCCGCCGTATTCCTTCTGCCAGGCAGGATTTGCGGCGACGCGCTCGCGAAATTCCTGTTCCTCTTTCTCCTTTTTGGCCATCAGATCAGGATTGCGCAGCCCCGTTTCCATTCCCGCATAGGCTTTCAGGGAATTATTGAGGAAAAAGATCTGGCTGGAGGCTTGGCGCGCCTGCTCTGCGCCCTGGGCTGAATAATGCTCGAGCGTTGCCAGCCGCCTTTTCAGGATCTGGATGGTGAGCGGGAACATTCGATCGCGCAGCGTTTGTAGCTGGGAGACCGTGTCTTGACGGCCGGTTAATCCCGGGTTGCCAGAAACAAAAACTAGGCTGCCGTCCACAGGGCCCTGGACAGCCCATTGGAGGTAATTTTTGCTTTCCAGCGGCTTGCCATTTTCATAAACGCGAAAAATTGCAAAATCAAGATCGTATCGAGGATAGGTGAAGTTGTCAGGGTCTCCCCCGAAAAAAGCGATCTGCTGCGAGGGCGCAAAGACCAAGCGGACATCGGTATACTTTTTGTAGCGATAGAGCCAATATTCGCTTCCCTGGTAGAGCCGTACAACGTCAGACCGCAGCCCCGTTGCCGCGAGGCTTGCCTTTTCAATTTTGGCGATTCCCGTGCGCTGGGCCTTAAGAGCTTGCGCGTCGTTCATGCCTGGCTTGACGGCTGCCATCACGCGCTCCGTTACGTTTTCCATAGACATCAAAACGTTCAGTTCAAGGTCGGGGCATTTCAACTCCTGCGATTCCGTGTGCGCGTAGAACACGCCCGCGGCATAGTTATGCTCTGGCGTGGAAAGCTTTTGCAGCTGCATGAGCGCCACATGATGATTGGTCAGCACCAAGCCGTGCGGGCTCACGAACGCCCCTGAGCCGCCGTCATTAAAGCGCACGCTTGAAAGACGTACGTGATTGAGCCAGGTTTGCGTGGGGGTAAAACCGTAACGTTCGCGCAGTTGCTTGAGGGGAGGATTATCGAATGTCCACATGCCCTCGTCGCCGAGCATCAACGCGCGCAGTGCCGCAAGCCCTGTTGCCAATAGCAAACAGCAAATGAATAACTGCAACCCATGTCGTTGGAATCTATGCAAGAATCCCCCGCTCTCCTCGAAAATAGACTATTTTCGAAATCGATTCGGTTAAGAAAGGCTATCCGCACCGCCCGGCAATGTCAATCGGATGAGTGCGGGGGCCGAGAGGAGCCGAGTTATCGCCCTAATAGCTCAAAATACCGGGTTGCTGCCTCGATGCCGCGATAGAAATTGGGCAAGTGGAACTTTTCATTTGGAGCGTGGAGGTTGTCATCGGGCAGGCCGAATCCCATCATAATGCTTGGAATCTTCAGGTGTTGCAGGAAGAGGTCGACAATCGGGATGGAGCCGCCGGAGCGCATGTAGACTGTCTTCTTTTTGAAGACGTCTTCCATTGCCTCTGCCGCCGCTCGAATATACGGACTGTCAGTTGAGACCACGGAAGCCGGCGCGGAGCTTAGCACTCGGACCGTAGTCTTAATCCCCTTCGGAGTGAGCTTCTTTACCGCGGACGTATACTGCCGAATCACTTCCTTCGGCTCCATCTTCGGAACAAGGCGCATGCTGACTTTGGCGGTAGCGGCGGCCGGAATCACGGTTTTGGCTCCTTCGCCCACAAAGCCGCCGCGGATGCCATGAACCTCAAGGGTAGGTCGCGACCAAAGCCGTTCAAGTACCGAAAATCCTTTCTCGCCGGTGAGCGCAGTGGAACCAACCTCTTTCATTAA
>Ga0307374_10014665_pt1 | contig 10643 bp, 8 predicted proteins | sample OX3MG_FD_202532 | JGI IMG/M metagenome (GOLD analysis project Ga0307374, IMG submission 202532) | Soil microbial communities from Risofladan, Vaasa, Finland - OX-3 | ecosystem: Environmental > Terrestrial > Soil > Coastal area > Acid sulfate soil | place: Finland: Risofladan, Vaasa | collected... | reverse complement strand
CGACGAGTGGCACACCGGCGGCGCCGAGATTACCGATTGGGCCTTCGGACTGGTCACGCGCGAGCGCGTCCCCAAGCAGTCATTCGCCGCGATGGGCAAGGTTTTTAAGAGTGATCTGCCGCCCGCATTGGCGGGGACGCCGAGGGTCTCGGTGGTGGTGGCGGCATACAATGCCGCGGCGACGCTTGGCGAATGCCTCGCGTCGCTCGAAGTGCAGAGCTATCCCGACTACGAAACGATCGTGGTCGATGACGGATCGACTGATGCGACCGCACAGGTCGCCGGGCTGGCCGGTACGCGCGTCGTTCGCGTGGACCATCGCGGACTCGGCGGCGCGCGCAACGCGGGAATCGACGCGGCGACCGGCGAGATTGTCGCGTTCCTCGACGCCGACGCCCGCGCCGATCGCGACTGGCTATATCATCTGGTTGAATGCATCATGCGCCGCGGCGTCGCCGCCGCCGGTGGACCGAACTTCGCGCCGGTTGCGAAGAACGCGAAGACGGCCGCGATGGCCGCCGCGCCCGGATTGCCGTGCGAGGTCCGCGCCGGAGACGATCGGCTCTCACAGCTATGCGGCTGCAACATGGCGATTACCCGGGCCGCGCTGCGCGCGGCGGGCGGATTCGATCCGGACTTCACGGCAGCCGGCGACGACGTCGATCTTTCGTGGCGGCTCGCCGAGCGCGGCGAGACCCTGGCGTCCGCTCCTGGAGCGATCGTGATTCACGAGCGCCGCGCGACACTCGGCGCCTACCTGGTGCAGCAGCGCGGCTACGGGAGCGGCGAGGGAACGCTTTACCGCCGCTACCCGCTGCGCGCAGATGCGGACACCGCGATCTATGCGCGCGGCACCGGGCTGAGCTCGATTTTCGGCGGCGCTCGAATTTATTATGGCGCGTTCGGCCGCGGGCTGTTTCAAACGGTTTATCCCAACGCGAGTCTGCAACCGGCGGCGGATCTGGCGCTGTCGATCCAGTGGGTCGCCGCCGCGATTGTTTTGATCATCCTCGGTGCATTCAGCCGTCCGCTCGGCGTGCTCGGCGCTGCCGGTATCGTGATCTCGATGATCGTCGCCGCAATCGGCGCTGCGCGCGCGCCGTTGCCGGCGCGCTTTCGCGGACCGATCGTCCGCATCCGGCTGTGGCTTCTCAATCTGCTCGGACCGCTCCAAAGAAGCATCGCGCGAGAGCGAGTAAAATGGAGCATGGAAGAAATTTCCGACGACGATCTGGCCGCGCCGGGAATGAAGGGCAGTATCGTTTTTGCTTCGGCAAACGACGACGCGGGGACGCCGGTCGAGGCGGCGGCGCTGCTGGTTGCGATGCGCCGCGCGCTGATTCGGCGCGGATTCGCGGTCGCGGTGACCGACGGATTCCAGTCCTATGATCTGGAAGCGATTGTTCCGCCGATGATTCGCGCGCCGCTGAACGCGATCACGCGGGACCATGGGCGCGTAGCGCTCAGGTGGCGGATGCGCGCCGAGCCGCGCCGGGCGCTGGTCGCGGCCGGATGCGTGTTCATTGTGCTGATGGCGGCGGGACTCTCGCTCGACGAATCGCTCGTCGCCGTGATCCTTTCCGCGTTGGCGATCGGCGGATTCGCGCTTTCGCGGGCGCGCCGTCTGGCCGCCGCGATCGTCGCGTCCGGAACTGAGGCCGCGAAGGCGCTCGGCGTGTCACTCGGCGAACGGCCGGAGCATGCACAGGGAGACAGCGCCTGATGGGGTCGCTTGCGCTCTATGGGCAAGTGCTGCGACGGATGCGTCCGTACCTCGGGCGGCTGCTCGTCGCGGTCGTCGGCGTGATGCTCGCGTCGTCGTCCGAGGTGCTGAAGCCGTGGCCGCTCAAGATCGTGATCGACAACGTGCTCGGCGGCGCGCCGGTGGCGAACCGGTGGGTTCCGGTGATGACGCGCGGCGAGTTGCTGCTCGCGGCGTGCGCGGGCCTGGTTGCGATCTACGCGATTCTCGGAGTGATCAACGTGATCAACAACTACCTGACGATCTCGATCGGGCAGATGATGGTCAACGATCTGCGCGCGCGCCTGTTCGATCACCTGCAGCGCCTCTCGCTGGCGTTTCATCGCCGGCGCGAAATCGGCGACCTGATGGTGCGCATCACGTACGACACGTTTTCGGTCCAGACGATCGCGATGAACGGGTTTTTTCCAGTGCTCGCGGCGATCGTGCTGCTCGGCGGGATGTTCACGGTAATGATCAGGATCGACGCGACGCTGACGATGGTCGCGCTCGCGATCGTGCCGTTTTTGTTCATGCTGATTATGTCGATCAGCGGACGGATCGATAGGCTCGCGAGCGCGTCGCGGGTGAAAGAGAGCACGATGTACACGGTTGCGCACCGGGCGCTGTCGGCGATTCACGTGGTGCAGGCGTTCACGCGCGAAGAGAGCTCGTACCGGGAATTTGTCGGCGCCAGCAACGCGAGCCTGGGCGAAAATCTTCGCCTCTACACTTTTCAGACGCTCTACTCCGGCGGGGTCAACGTGATGATCGCGATCGGCACCGCGTGCGTGATTTATCTGGGCGCGCGCCACGTGCTCGAGGCGCGCCTGTCGGTCGGCGACCTGATAGTGTTCACGACCTACCTCGCGTCGCTCTACGCGCCGGTCAACCAGATCTTTCAAACCTACGGACAGGTCGAAGGCGCGAAGGCGGGGCTGCGCCGATGCCTGGAACTGCTGGCGATCGATCCTGAAATCAAGGACGGGCAGGGCGCGCGGCCGCTCGGTCGCGTGCGCGGCGAGATCGAGTTCGACCAGGTGGTGTTCGGATATCAACCGGGCCGTCCGGTTCTGTCGGGAATCAGCTTCAGCGCGCGGCCGGGACAGAAGATCGCGATCGTCGGTCCGAGCGGCGCGGGAAAAACCACGATGGCGTCGCTGCTGGCGCGCTTCTACGACCCGCAATCCGGCGCGATCCGAATCGACGGCGTGGACGTGCGCGAGGCGACGCTTGCATCGCTTAGGCGCAATATCGCGATGGTGATGCAGCCGCCGCTGGTGCTTGGCGGAACTTTGAGGCTCAATATCGCGTTCGGAAATTCTGACGTTGCCGAGGCCGCAATTGTCCGCGCCGCCGCGATGGCGCGACTCGAGCCGGTAATCGCAAAGCTGCCCAACGGACTTGACGAAGCCGTCGGCGGGGGCGGACACACTCTGTCCGAGGGCGAAGCGCAGCGGGTCACGATCGCGCGCGCGCTGGTCAAAGACGCGCCGATTCTGATCATGGACGAGCCGACCAGCGCGCTCGATACCGAAACCGAAGCGCTGGTGCTGGCTGCGGTGGAAGAAGCGATGCGCGGGCGGACCACGCTGGTAATCGCGCATCGGCTATCGACGATCCAGAACGCGGACCGGATACTGGTGCTGCGCGAGGGCGTAATCGAGGAGTCGGGCACGTTTGCCGAGTTGCGCGCGCGCGGCGGATTTTTCAATCATCTATATGATATGCAAGCGTGGAGCGGAGCCGCGGCGGGTGGATCGCGCGCCTGAAGTTTTGCGGACCAGAGGAATCAGATGCTGACAATCGGACTGACGGGCGGAATCGGATCGGGCAAGAGCACGGCCGCGAAGATATTGTCGGAGCTCGGCGCGCCGAGCCTCGACGCGGACAAGGTCGCGCATTTGACCTACGTACCCGGAGGGCCGGCGTATGGAAAAGTCGTCGAGGCGTTCGGCCGCGAAATTTTGGATGCCGGCGGCGAGATCGATCGCAAAAAGCTCGGCCCGATCGTTTTTGCGCAGCCTGAAAAGCTGAAGGCATTGACCGATATCGTTTGGCCAGCGACCCTCGAGGCGTTGCGCAAGTCGGTCGGGGAAATCCGCGCGCGCGGCGAGACCAGGCCGATCGTGGTCGAGGCGGCGATACTGATCGAGGCCAACTGGATGCCGATGTGCGACGAGATTTGGCTCGTGACCGCCGCGCGTGAGCGCGTTATCGAGCGGGTCGAGCGCGACCGGGGAATGACGCGCGAGCAGACCGAGGCGCGTATCCGCGCGCAGCTCTCGGACGCGGAACGTATGCGCCACGCGAGCCTGGTGATCAAAAACGACGGCACGCTTGACGAGTTGCGCGCCGAGATCGAGCGGGTCTGGCGCGGCGCACTGGTGCGCAACGGCTAGCGCACCAGCGCGGCGACGGTCGCGAGGACGGCCAGCTCCGCAATCGCGCTGGCACCGCCGAGGGTGTAGCCGGCCACGCCGCCAAGCCTGCGGCTGAACACCAGGCGCATCAGCAAGACCGCAATCGCGAACGCAACCACAACGATCAGCCCGATATTCTGGTAGAGGACCGTGGTCAGGCCGAGCGCGATCACGCTGGCGACCCCGAACTCGCGAAAGGTCACGGCGACTTCGTAGGGCAGGCCGAGGCCCCATCGCTCGAGCGGGCGCAGGCCGTAGGCGACCGGCACGATCGCGAATCGCCCGAGCATCTGCGACATCACGATTGCGCTCGCGCGTGCCGCGGGATCAGTGGTTCGCGCGAGGACGATGGCTTCCAGAGCGAACGCGGCGATGGCAACCGCCGCGCCGAGCGGGCCGATTCGCGAAAGTCCCGTGGGCCCGACGCGCGCGCCATTGCGAAGCGCCTCGGCGGTGTCGGCGATTCCGCGCGACGGCAATCCCAGCATCGCGGCGAACGCGATCGCGAGCACGGCGACCGAGCGCGCGCCGGGAGACAGGAGCGGGGCAAGCACGCGGTCGAGCGCGGCGAGCACCACGCCGGCCGCGAACCCGATGACCGGCGCGAGCTCGAGCGCGCGCATCCGATCGTCGGGAGTGCCGCGCGCGTCGTCCTTCAGGATCGGCCACAGCGTCAGCGTCGCCGCGCACAACACCATTTCCCGAACGATCGCGCGCGGCGACAGTTCGGAAGCTTGATGCTCGCCGTCCATCAAGGTTCGCGCGCGATCCGCAAGTGATCGCGCGCAGGTCCACTTAGCGCTTTTCGAACTGCTTGTTGCCGAACAGGTTATTCCAGGATTCCTGGTCGTGCGGTTGCTGCCGCTCCTGCGCCTGCGCGCGCATTTTCTCAACCACGTCAGCCATCATCGCGAAGCCGCGCTGGGTGGCGGGGCGGCTGCGAATCGACTCATACCATCGCTTGAGATTGGGATAGGTATCGAGTTCCTGGCCCTGCATCTTGTGCGGCACCAGCCACGGATAGGTCGCCATGTCCGCGATCGAGTAATCGCCGGCCAGGTACTCGCCTTCCGCGAGCCGCCGATCGATCACGTTGTAGATGCGCGAGGCCTCGTTGGTGTAGCGATCGATCGCGTACTGGAGCTTCTCGGGCGCGTAGCGGCGGAAGTGATGCGCCTGGCCGAGCATCGGGCCGACGGTGCCCATCTGGAACATCAGCCACTGGAGCACGTTGTACTTGCCGCGCGGCTCGGTGGGCATGAACCTGCCGTGTTTTTCGGCCAGGTAGATCAGAATCGCGCCGGATTCGAAGATCGAGATTGGCTTGCCGCCGGGGCCGTCGGTATCAACAATTGCGGGCATCTTATTATTGGGACTGATCTTCAAAAATTCCGGTGTGAACTGATCTCCCTTGCCGATATTGACCGGCACGACGACGTATTGGAGCCCGAGCTCTTCGAGCAGCATCGTGATTTTGTAGCCGTTGGGGGTAGGCCAGAAGTAAAGGTCGAGCATGGAAAATTTTCCTCCGGAAATTCGCGGAAATTGGGCGCGTCACCAGTTGCGTAACGCAACTTTGCGCGCGCCGCGCAACGAACGCAACCGCCGATCTAGCTCGGCTCGGCGGCGGCGTCGCCTTTGCGCACGCCCATCAGATAGGCCTCGATAAACGGATCTATCGCGCCGTCGAGCACCGCGTCGGTGTTGCCGATCTCGACCCCGGTGCGATGGTCCTTGACGATACGATAGGGCTGCAGCACGTAGGAGCGGATCTGACTGCCCCACGCGATCTCTTTTTTGTCTTTGCTGAACTTCTCGAGCTCCTCGCGCTTCTTGCGCTCCTCGAGCTCGAACAGCCGCGCGCGCAGAATCTTCATCGCCATCGCGCGGTTCTTGTGCTGCGAGCGCTCGTTCTGGCAAGTCACGACGATTCCGCTCGGGAGATGCGTCATCCGCACTGCGGAGTCGGTTTTGTTGACGTGCTGGCCGCCAGCGCCCGAGGCGCGATAGGTGTCGATACGCAGATCGACCGGGTTGATTATCACCTCGATCTTGTCGTCGATCGCGGGGAACACGAACACCGAGGCGAACGAGGTATGCCGCCGCGCGTTGGCGTCGTAAGGGGAGATGCGGACCAGGCGATGGATTCCGGCCTCGGCGCGCAGGTAGCCGTAGGCGAAGTCGCCCTCGACCTCGAAGGTGGCGTTCTTGATTCCGGCGCCGTCGCCGGGCTGGAGGTCGGCGAGCTCGGTCTTGAAGCCGCGCCGCTCGGCCCATCGCAGATAAAGTCGCAAGAGCATTTCGGCCCAATCCTGCGCTTCCATTCCGCCGGCGCCCGGATGAATCGAGACGATCGCGCCCAGGCGATCGAACTCGCCGCCGAGCATCACCTCGAACTCGCGCTGCTTAAGTTCCTCGCGCGCGGAGTTGAGCGCGGTCGCCGCTTCGCGCGCCGCCTCGCTGTCTTCCTTGCCGTCCTTGCCGCTTTCGGCGGGAGCTTCCTCTGCGGCCATTTCGAGGAACAGGCGGGCTTCTTCGAGCCGTTTTTTCAGGCGCTCGAAACCTGACAGGCGTTCGCGAATCTGGTCCTGCTCGCGCAGCGCGGCCTGCGCGGTGTCGGGACGATCCCAAAACTCGGGCTTGCTGGATTGTTCGAGGAGCTGATTTTTACGGGCGTTCAGTCCGGGGACGTCAAAGACGCCTCCCGAGCTTATCGGCGCGATCCTCGAAGTCGGCGAGCTCTTGTCGCATGTCGCTGATCATGAATCACCTCGCGCAGAAGCATCCGCTCCCGCCAATCCCACATTGTGCCACAGATCCTCGCGCGACTTAATGAGCGGCGCGGGAGTGGCCGTTTTGGGTGGCTAGGTTTTCGGCTAGTGCGGCGAGCGGTTTTAGCTTGCGCGGAAAGCGCCAGGCGGCGAGGAGGGCGAGCGCGGTCAGCAGGAAGCAAAGCTCGGCGAAGAGGTCGCCCGCGATCGTGTAGAACGTGCGGACCGGGCGCCACTCGACCACGCCGATTTCGGTGCCGCGCTGGAAGATGGGGGTGCGCTCGGTGATCTCGCCGCTCGGCTTGATTACTGCGGTGATTCCGGTGTTGGCCGCGCGAATCATCGGGACTTTGGTCTCGGCCGAGCGCATCGCGGCCATCGCGAGCGTCTGGTAAGGCGCTGAGCTTTTTCCGTACCACGCGTCGTTGGTGATATTGACCAGTACCTCGGCGCCGGCGTTGACCTCGCGCCGGGTCAGGTCGGGAAAGATACTCTCGTAACAAATCAGCACGCCGAGCTTCGCGTTGCCGAGCGGAAACAGAGTCTGCTCGGTGCCGGCGAACATCGAATCGAGCCCCGGAACCACGCGGCTGACGATAAATCCCAATAGCGGGCGAAACGGCACGTACTCGCCGAACGGCACGAGCTGCATCTTGTCGTAATGCGCGACGACCTCGCCCTTGGCGGAAACCAGGTAGGCGCGATTGTAGAATCCCATCCGGCCGTCGCGCTGTGCCAGCGCGGGCGCGCCGAACAGAATTGGAACGCCGGTCGAGCGCGCCAGTGCGAGCAGCGCGGCGCGGTACGCGTCGTCAGAGGCGAACTCGGCTGGATAGCGATCATCGGGTTGAAAATAAAACGCGGCGGCCGCTTCGGGCCACACGATCAGGTCTGCGCCCCGTTTGGCGATCGCGGTGGTTTCATCCTGATAGATCTTGAAACTCTGCGGCAGGAAACTCGGGTCCCACTTGAGCGACTGCGGAATATCCGCCTGGACCATCGCCGCCCGGATGGTTCCCGCGGGCCGCTCACTGCGCAGATCGGCGAGCCGCCACGCGCCGAAGCCGAGAATCGCGATCATCAGTCCGGTCAGCACCGACAGGCTCATCGCCTGCGCGCGCGCTCCTCCGCGCCGCAGCAGCACTAGATAGACCACGGTGTTGAAGAACACGATCAGCGCCGAAACGCCGTACACGCCGGTGAATTCGGCGAACTGGATCAGCTCGAGATGCTGATAGGCGGTGTAGCCGAGCAGATTCCATGGAAAGCCGATCGGAAAATAGGTGCGCAGCAATTCGACCGCCGCCCACGCTATCGGCATCGTGACCGCGATCGAGACTCGCAATCGACGCGCGGTGGCCGCGCCAATCCAGATCGCAAAGCCGCTGAACAGCGCCATCACCGCCGCCAGCAGCAGCATCGGCATCAGCGCGAATTCGATTCGCACATCGGCGAAGTCGTGCAGCGGCACCACGATCCAGTACATCGAGGTTGCGAAGCTGGCGAAGCCGGCCAGAAATGCCCATCCGAAAACGCGGCCGAGAGTTTCGCCCTCGATCGCATAGAACAGCGGCACCATCGCCACCCACGCGAGCAGCGCGAAATCGAATTTCGGGAACGCCATGCCCAGCGCGAGGCCGCTTGCGACGCATAGCGCGAATCGGTTGAGGAAGTTCGATGACATCATGAGCCAAACAGTTCGCTTAGCGGTATCACGCCGGCGCACGGCGGACGGCCGCCGAAGTGATCGTAGATGGTATCCACGTCGCGCCAATTTTCAACCAGCGCGGCCGTCGTTTTTGAGTCGAGCGGCAAGTCTCCCGGCACGCGCCATTCGCGTTCGTGGGTCCAATCGACCGCTGGCTTGCGCTCGAGCTCGATACTCACGACGCGCCAATATTCTCGCGGCGCGACGATCTCTTTCGCTTCGCGCCAGGGCAAATAAATTACCGGCCGCGCGCCGCGCGCGAAGGCATAGCCGCGATCGAGCGCAATTCCGTAAGGCTCGTAGCGCCTTCTATTCCTGCGCACCAGGATCGCGCGCAGATCGGACAGCGCGGCGTCGAACAGGCATACCGCGGATCCGCCGCCGCGCACCATCCGGTGTCCGCCGCGAATCGTCTGACGCTCGAGGATCGAGATCAGATTATCAATCGCGGCGCCGGCCTTCGACGCGCGAGTGAAATGCGTCAGCATCGCCGCCGTTTTCAGATCGCGCGCGCCGCGCTTCATAGACGGAGGCTCCGTCTGCGCGTCGACGCGAGCGCCGACGCGATCTCACGCTCGCGCGCGAACATCCGCCGCGCGTCGCTGGGCGAGCGCTCGTGGTCGTAGCCGATAAGGTGCAGAACGCCGTGGATTAGCAGGGTGCGCAGACGCGCGCGTGCGGTGACGCCCTGATCCCGCGCTTGCGCGAGCGCGGTGTCGATCGAGATTACGACATCGCCGAGGAGCGTCGCCGGGTCGTCGATAAGCGCGGCCGGATCGGTCGGCGCCGCGCCCGGCTCTTCCACCTGCGAGAACGACAGCACGTCGGTGGGGCGGTCTTTGCCGCGGTACTCGCGGTTGAGCGCGCGAATCGCATCATTATCGACGATCGCGACCGACAGTTCGCAGCGCGCAAGCCCGATCGCGCGCAGCGTCCGCGCCGCATCGGAACGTATCGCACTGGCGTAACGGACGCCTCGCGCCGTATCGGCTCGGAACCCAACCGCCACTTGAAGCTAGCCCCGCGAGCGGTCGTCGTCCGGGCGTGAGGTCGAGCCGTCGGCGTTGAAGGACTCGTAGGCGAGGATCACGGCGGAGACCAGGCGATGGCGCACCACGTCGCGGTCGGTGAAGTGAACAAACTTGATTCCCGCGGTATCGGCCAGCACGGTGCGCGCTTCCTTTAGGCCCGAGAGCTTGCCGCTGGGCAGATCGATCTGGGTCACGTCGCCGGTGATGACCGCCTTGGAGTTATAGCCGAGCCGGGTCAGGAACATCTTCATTTGCTCGGAGGTGGTGTTCTGCGCCTCGTCGAGGATGATGAACGAATCGTTGAGCGTGCGTCCGCGCATGAAAGCCAGCGGCGCAACTTCGATCGTGCCGCGCTCGAGCATCCGGCGCGCGCGGTCAAAATCGACCATGTCGTGCAGCGCGTCGTAGAGCGGGCGCAGGTAGGGATTAACTTTCTCGGCAAGGTCGCCGGGCAGGAAGCCGAGCTTCTCTCCGGCTTCGACCGCGGGCCGGCACAGGACCATCCGTGTGACCTGGTTCTTCATCAGCGCCGCCAGCGCCATCGCCATCGCGAGGTAAGTCTTTCCGGTTCCCGCGGGACCGATCCCGAACACGATATCGTGCGCGCGAATTGCGTCGATATACGCCTTCTGGTTGAGCGACTTGGGCGAGATGACGCGCTTGTGCGCCGAGACATAGATCGTGTCGAGAAAAATATCCTTGAGCTCGGCGTTGCGGTCGCCGCGCAGGATGCGCAGGGCGTATTCGACGTCGCTCGGATAAATCGGGTAGCCGCGTTTGAGCAGATCGTACAGTTCGCCCAGGACTTTGCCTGCGAGCGCCTGCTCGGAATGCGGACCGGAAATTTTGAGCGCGGTTCCCGCGCCGCTGATTCTTACGCCGAGAGCCGACTCGAGCGTGCGCAGATGCGCGTCGTGCTGGCCCAGCAGATCGGTGAACAGGCGCGGGTCGTCGAAGTGGAGTTCGAGC
>Ga0307374_10014662_pt1 | contig 10645 bp, 8 predicted proteins | sample OX3MG_FD_202532 | JGI IMG/M metagenome (GOLD analysis project Ga0307374, IMG submission 202532) | Soil microbial communities from Risofladan, Vaasa, Finland - OX-3 | ecosystem: Environmental > Terrestrial > Soil > Coastal area > Acid sulfate soil | place: Finland: Risofladan, Vaasa | collected... | reverse complement strand
ATGTGCCGGTCAATCCACACAGCCGGGCACGGCCAACCAAACCCTGATCGTCGAGCAGAATTTCGCCTTCCGATCACTCGACCCCGCGGGCGCGGATATGCAGACAGATATCGTCTCGCTCAAGAGCGTTTACGACACTCTCATGGCATTGAATCCGAAGGATTTGACCAAACCATATCCAGCGCTTGCCACATCGGTGACCGTGTCGACTGATGCCAAAACCTTCACGTTCCAGCTCCGTAAGGACGTCAAATTCGCAAGCGGCAATCCGATGACCTCGGCCGATGTCGTCTTTTCGCTTAATCGCCTGGCGAAGTCTTCCCATGTGAACTCGGCACAGGTGATGTCAGGTCTCTCGGTCAGTGCACCCGACCCCTATACCGTCGTGGTCACGTCTGCCACTCCCAACCCGGCGGTGCCGGTAATTCTCACGCAGGCCCAGGCAGGGATACTGGATTCTCAGCTCGTGAACCAGATGGAGGGGCCTGAATATCCCGGCGACCAAGCAACTAACAACTATCTAAACTCACACTCGGCCGGCTCCGGTCCATACGAGCTGGATACAGTGGACCAAACCACCCAGATTGTCTTCAAGGCGAACCCGAGATACTGGGGGTCGAAACCCAAGTACAGCACCATCATTCTTCGCAACGTGCCAGCCGCCACTCAGAGGCTCGACATTCAGGACGGTCAGGCCCAGCTCGCTCTGGACGTAACGGCGCAGGACTCTGCGTCACTGAGCTCATCCGTCAACGTGATCGCGGCGCCTTCTCTCGACAACTTTTTCCTCATGTTGAACCTAAATCCCTCCGTCTCGAAGCTCTCTTCCAATGCGGACTTTCGCGAGGCCGTTAAATATGGATGGCATCGACTACAACGGACTGCTGGCCTTGGCTGGACGTGGGTCGGTCCAGGTGTCGGGCTTCATCCCGAAGGGTGTCTTGGGAGCGCTTCCCAGCTCAGACGACACGCAGCGCGATGTGGCCCGTGCGCAGGCGGCCATCGCTAGGTTGGGTGTGTCGAATCCAACCATCAACCTCAGCTATGCCACGGATCAAGCCCAGGACGGAGTCACGCTGGCGCCGATTGCAGCCAAGATTCAAAGTGACTTGAAGGAAGTTGGCATCACGGTCAACCTCGTCGCGGCCCCTTTTGCCACGATGGCGCCATCGGTGGAGGGCGGCAAGCTGGCATTCTGGTTAGCCGCAAACCCTGCGGACTATCCGGATCCAGCTGACTTCCTACCCCTCTCTCCGGGATCACCCAATGGATACTTCGCGGGCTTCGCAAACTGGAAACGAGGTATGAACCCAGACATCGACGCCCTGTCAGATCAAGCCAGCTCGGCGACCGATCCCACGATCCGTGGGTCGGCCTATCAGGCGCTACAACAGGCCGTGAATGCTCAATCGGTGTTCATCTGGTTGTTTCAACCTGGCCGGGTGCTCGTCACTGCAAAGGGGGTAAATGCGACTCTCAACCCCTTCAACAGCGTGGACTTCGGCTCGATAACGTAGCGCCGTCACGCAATGAGGCTCGGGTCGGCTGCCTCGGGGTAGGTTCAGCGTTCCGGGTGAACGAGACGGCGGGCTATGACAGTGCGCAGTATGTCGTTGGTGCCTTCGCCGATGGCCATCAGTGGTGCATCTCGGTACAGCCGCTCGATCTCATACTCGGTTGAATACCCGTAGCCGCCGTGGATGCGCATAGCCTCGAGCGTCGCTTTGATACATATCTCGGACGCGTAGAGCTTGGCCATTCCAGTCTCGAGGTCGGCGCGCCGACCCGAATCAAGGGCTGAGGCGGCCCACCAGGTCAGCAGCCGTGCCGCCTGCACTTCGGTCGCCATATCGGCGAGCTTCAACTGAATCGCCTGAAAGTCGGCGATCGGACGCCCAAAGGCATGACGCTCCTTGGCGTACGCCAATGCCGCGTCGAGGCTGGCCTGAGCGACTCCGACGGCACGGCCCGCGATGTTCACACGGCCAAACTCGAGCGCGGCCAACACTTGCTGCAGGCCGCGGCCCTCTACGGCGCCGAGCACGTTGGCCACCGGCACATGACAGTCTGAAAAGAAGACCTCAGAGGACTCCGGGCCCTTGTAGCCGAGTTTGTCCAGGTCGTTGCCAACGGTGAAGCCGGGCGTGCCCTGCTCGACCAAAAGCACCGTCATTCCCTTGTGGCGCGGTTCCGCATCAGGATTGGTCTTCACAAGTACTGGCAGGGGGTCGGAATGGCGCGCGTTGGTGATCCAGGTCTTACTTCCGTTGATGATGTAGTGGTCGCCTGAGCGCCTCGCTGTGGTGGAGATGCCCTGGAGGTCGCTCCCGGCGCCCGGTTCCGTGAGTGCAATCCCGGATCGACGCTTCCCCGTTGCAAGATCGGGCAGCCACTTGCGCCGCTGCTCTTCCGTACCGTCTTTAGCCAACATCAAAGTCGCGAGGGAGTGAGATCCAAGAATGCCTGCGACTCCCATCCACGCCTTGGAGATCTCTTCGAAGACGACGGCGTAGGACACGGCGTCGATGCCGATCCCGCCATATTCCTCGGGGACGAGCATCCCAAAGAGACCCATGGCCTTCATCTCGTCGACAATCTCCGTCGGGTAGCGACCGGCGAGCTCCCAATCACGGGCGACAGGTCGAATGCTCCGCTGAGCGAATTCGCGCATGAGGTCACGGAAAGCGGCTTGCTGGCCGGAGAGTTCGAAGTCCATCCCTATGCCACCTTTACGATTGGACGCACATCTTCAAAGGGCTCAATCCTTCCATCCGATCTCGGAGTTCGTCAAGCGATTGGGCAGGTCGGCGGCCACGGGCTAGTTGTACAAGGTCGGGTTGACAAGGAACGGCATCTCGGATTCCTCGCGAGTGATGAATTCGATCAGTGCGGGACCCCCAGAGGCAGCAACGTCCTTGGCCTTCAAGATGGCAGGGCCGATCTCCTCCGGCCTTGCGACTCTAACTGCATGGGCACCGAGGGCAGCGGCTACTCCGCAGTAGTCGCCGGTTAGGTACTTAGAACGATATTTGACCGACGCAATTGGCATATGCCTCTCATATCCGCCCATTGCGCTGTTGTTCAGAAGCAGAATCATGATTCCGATCTTCTCTCGCGACGCTGTCTCGACATCCATGCCGCACATGCCAAATGCGGCGTCGCCGCAAACGTAGACCGATGTTCGGAGCCTGTCCGCCAGTGCTGCGCCCATGGCTAGGCCGAGGCCAGCGCCAAGCTGTGTGGATCGTCCCCACCCGAGGTAGCCGCGCGGCAAGTTGGCTTGGTAGAAGGGCACGATTTGATCTCGAGGATTCCCCGCGTCGTGCGTAACCATGAGGTCCTCGTCGTCGAGGGTTGCCTGCAGGTCGTTGATAACGCGATAGGGGTTGATGGGCACTTCATTCGACGTGAGGCGCGGCAACCACTCGTCCATCCACGATCGGCGAACTGAGGGCAGTTGCTCCGCCAAAGTCGATGAGAAGTCGCCGGTATGTCCGCTCAGCTCGCCGAGTAGCTGCTCGAGCACGATCGCGGTGTCGCCCGTGACGACGACCTGGCTCGAGTACTCCTTGTTGGCGTCCTCGCGGTCGATGCCCATTTGAATCACGCGCTTGCCTGCCGGCAGCGCGGCATGACCAAGACTGCGGCTCAGGCTCGAGCCGATGCCCACGATCAGGTCCGCTTTGTCGAGCAGAAAATGAGCGGGACCTGACATCGAGTACGCTGCCGTTCCACCCGCTAGCGCATGGCCCTCTGGGAAGCCACTCTTGCCTGGCAGGTGTGTAACTACGGGAGTGTTTGTTGCTTCGGCAAGCGCCACGAGGCGGTCGCTCGCCGCGGTGTAGAGGACGCCCTGGCCGGCCAGGATGACGGGTTGCTTCGCTTCTCGGAACGCCTTGGCCGCGACTCGCACAGCGTCAGGGTCGCCTCCGGAGCGCAGCCTTCCTGGCGACGAGAAATCGATGGATTGCTCATCGATATCCGATCGCAATACATCGTCAGGTAGCTCGAGCACGACGGGCCCGGTCTTTGGTGACCGCAAGACGGTCAGGGCTCTCCTGAACATGGGCCCGACGACGCTTGCGTCGCTCACGCGCGAGGACATTCGAGAGATATGGGCGTACATCGCCATAAGATCAAGCTGCCCAGGTATGCCAAGCCTCGATTGGTTGAAACCCCCGGGTAGTACGAGCATGGGTGTCCCGTCAGCAAAAGCTTGGGCGACCCCAGATAGCGCGTTCTCGGCGCCCGGCCCATATTGCACGCAAACGACCGCCAGCCTGTTTCCATTGTGGACACGACTGTATCCGTCGGCCATGTTCACCAAGGTTCTCTCCGTTCGTGCAATAACGGGACGGATCCCCACTTCTGCGCATGCATCAATTAGCGCGTTGGCCGGGTAGCAGAAGAGGCACTCGACCCCCTCCTTCAGCAGGATGCGTGCTATGGCCTCCGAGACCTTGATCACCGGTCGTCCAAACTCAACTCAAGATGCACGTGACGGTCCGGGTCGGGCGCCATGCGGCCTCGTCTTTGAGGGATTCACTACGGACGGCCGATACCCGCAACGTCAACCCTGACGGTCATTATTGAACCCACCGACTCGTGGAGATTGCCTTTCATGCCCCCCCTTGGGATCGGCGGCACCTTCGCCGCAGTCATAAAGAGCGTCCGTCGATCCTCACCACCAAGCACGCATGCGCTTGTCCACTTTCCCTCGTCCACTGTGACTGACTCAGTGATCTGTCCTCCCGGCAAAACGCGAACGTACCGATTCGTTCGAGCCGATGCGACCCAGACTGCGCCTTCTGCGTCGAGGCAGATGCCATCGGGTAGCTCGTTCGGGACTGGCGCAAACGGTCGGCGATTGCTGAGCGTGCCGTCATCCTCAATCTCGAACGCCGTCAGGCGGTGCATGGTGAGCTCCGCGGCAATGAGAGTGCCGCCGTCCGGCGTCAGAGCCAAGCCATTTGGCCTGTGTAGGCCACCCTGCGCCGCTACTCGATACTGGCCATCGGGATCCACCATCACTATGCAATCCCCGACATCGACCGTCGGGTCGGCCGGTCGGCCCTTGATGCAATCCACGTAGGCTCGGCCCACATCATCGACGATCATGTCGTTCAGGTTCTCAGCAGGAATCGCGCTCAGATCTGCGTGAAGGCTGGTTCGTCCGTCTTTCTCAAGCCTCATGATCCGCCGGTGCTCCATCAGCACGACTATCGGCGTGTCGTCAGGTAGAAAGCCCAGGCCACCGGTCCGATCGTCGAACTCGGCTACGACCTCTGTCGTTCCATCGAGGTCTGCGGTCATGACGCGATGGCCGAACATATCAACAAACCAAAGTCGGTTATCGTGCCATCGAGGACATTCTGGGAAGACCAGGTCGTCAATCAGGACACGTGGAGTTGGGCGGCTCATTCGATCTGTCACCTCCGCGCGGTTGAATAGGCATCGGCGCCCCGGACACGCATCAAACCGAGCCCCGGGCCAAGGTTGGGATCGTCGGATGAACGCCCCCGAAAGTTAGGGCGCCGAGATCTTGATGTCAATGGCTTGCATGCGCAGTTACAGTTGGTGCGATTCCGCGTTCACCTAGTCAACCTGCGAGGTGATGAGACATGCCTAGCGCCCAAACCGCGATCGTGACTGGCGGCGGATCTGGCATCGGCAGATCTGCGGCCTTGGCACTCGCCAGAAGTGGCTTTGCCGTGGTCGTAGCGGGTCGCCGCACCGAGCTCCTCGAAGCAACTGTCCGCGAGGGCACGGCTGCCGGGGCCCAAATGCTGGCGATTACGACAGACGTCACAGTCCCCGAAGCGGTTGGCGAACTGTTTGCGAAAACTCACCAGAGGTTCGGCCGACTGGACTTGCTGTTCAACAATGCTGGGACCGTGGCTCGGTCCGTGCCGATTGAGGACCTGGCCTATGAGGAATGGAAAGCCGTCGTTGACGTCAATCTCACCGGCGCGTTTCTCTGCACGCAGGCGGCTATTCGAATCATGAAAAGTCAGGATCCGCGGGGTGGCCGGATCATCAACAACGGTTCGATATCTGCGCATTCACCCAGACCTGATTCGGCGCCTTATACGGCCACCAAGCACGCCATCATGGGTTTGACGAAGGCAACTTCTCTCGATGGCCGCAAGTACGACATCGCGTGCGGACAGATCGACATTGGAAACGCCGCCACTGAGCGGACAGAGCGCATGACCGTTGGGGTGCCTCAAGCAAGCGGCTCTGTTGCCGTTGAGCCCCGCCTGGATCTGGACCATGTCGCTCGGGCCATCGTCTACATGGCCACGCTGCCCCTCGAGGCCAACGTTCAGTTCATGACTGTTATGGCGACCAAGATGCCGTTCGTTGGAAGGGGTTAAGAGAGCGGATCGCGACGGCAATCCCGGCAGGTGCTCTCATCTAATTGCCGTATCTGCCGAAACCTGCTCCAGCCACCGTCGGCAATGCGTAACGAACCGGGCGGCCTGAATTCCGTCCATGACGCGATGGTCTAGGCTGAAGCACAGAAACATCATTGGCCTGATCCCAATCGATCCCTGCAACGCGACTGGGCGATCGACGACTGCTCCCAGGGTCACGAGGCCCGACTCGCCGGGGTTGATGATCGAATAGCTGAACAGCGTCCCAAGGCTGTCCGAATCGCTGACACTGAACGTGCCACTGCGACGCTCATCCGCGTCGAGCAGATTCCCCTTCGCCCGCGATTTGAGGTCATGAAGATTGCGTGCCAGGGCGCTAATTGAAAGCTTATCGGCATCACGAACCACGCCAGCCAAGAGCGCCTGGTTCACTTCTAGCGAAACGGCGAGGTGAACGTCGTGATGGATGGTCATGGAAGTTTCGCCGAAGGTGGCATTGACCTCCGGGTGCTCATGCAATGCATTGGCGATGGCGGCCAGCACATAGGGCAGGTGCGTTAAGTCAAAGCCCTCGCGATTCTGAAATGATCTGTTGTTGGCGCCGAGGTTTGCGATGACTCCCGACATGTCGACTTCCTGCGCTTGCCATGCGTGGGGAATGGTTGATTTGGACTCTGTAACGGTCGCTGCCATTTGACGGCGTGCCTCCGCCAACCGGACTGCCTGCGAGTCGGTCGATGGCCGAACGACGGCCTGCTGAGGTTCTGGGGCATCCGCGGTCGATCGCTTCGCGGCGAACGCAGCGACATCCCTAGCGGTCACCCGCCCGCCATCTCCGGTGCCGGGGACAAGCGAAGGATCAACGTTCAGTTCGGTGGTCAGTCTTCGGACTGCCGGGGAGATATTAGGCCGGCCAGCAGGCGTCGTCTCGTTGCCAGACGGATCACCTGTAGGTGTTGGTGTCAGCGCGGTATATGTCCCCGGTTTGGTTGGTGAGGTTGGTTGCGCTTGGACGACTGGCAGACTGGTTGGGGTAGCCGCAGAACTTTCGATGAGTGCGATTTGGACACCCGCCTTTACCGTCTCACCTTCTTTGGCCATGAGCTGCTTGACAATGCCGCTCGTTGGTGCGGGAATCTCGGTGCTGACCTTGTCGGTGTCGACCTCGAGCATCGGCGCGAGCTCTTCGATTCTGTCCCCGGGGCTAACGAGCCATTTGGAGATCGTGCCCTCGTCAACCGATTCCCCCAGCTTGGGCATGGTCATGGCAACCAAGGTCATGACGCGGGTTCACCGGCAAATGACCGGCCAATTTGGAACCAGAACATGGCTTCTGCGAGTTTAAACGAGTGCGTCCTGGCAAGCTGGCTGGCGCCGAAAAACAGTAATATGACCGGCCATGGCCGATTTCAGCCTGCCTACTGTCTCCATCGGTCATGGACGTGCGGCCGCCTATCAGCAGCTGGCTGAGGAGCTACGCGACCTGATCCGCAATGGGGCTACCGAGCATCAGCAGCTGCCGACCGAGAAAGAGCTGACCGGTCGCTATCAAGTGAGCCGTCAGACCGTGAGGCGGGCGTATCTCGAGTTGGTCGCGGACGGGGTGGTCGAGCGGATACCGGGAAAGGGCACCTTCCCGGCTCCGAAAGGGCACTACCGCAGGTCGTTCAGCTCGATTGTCGAGTTGCTGGCCCTGTCAATTGACACCGAGCTTCGGATCATCGAGCCTCTCACCGCCACGGCGAACGCCGATGCCGCATCGAACCTCGGCCTTCAGTACGACAGGGTGCTTCATGTTGGGTATCAACGCCTCCACCAAAGTGAGCCCTTCTGCTACACCGACGTTTACCTACCGCCCCGGATGGAAGGGTTTCTCTCGTCCGCTGCCTTGCTCAAGCGCAAGTCGGCCCGCAGCGGAATCACGGTACTGGGACTGCTCGACCGGGTATTGCCGCATCCGATCGCTGGGGCGAAGCAGACCGTGACCGCGGTGGCCGCACCCCCTGACATTGCCGACCAGATAGATTGTCGCGCGGGAGAGCCGATTCTTCGAATCTCGCGAATCCATTTCGACACCGAGGGGCGTCCTGTCGAACAGTGCATAAACCACTACAACCCTGAGCGTTATTCATACACGTTGCAGCTTCAGCGGCATGGCCACGGACCGGCCGGGGACAGCTGATGATGGACTCCGTCGCCGTCGCGCCCGCAACCGACACCGTCAACCTCTCGATTCTCGAGGCGATTCGGTCAGCGCTGCTCGAGGAGATGGAGAGAGATGAGCGCGTCATGGTTCTGGGCATGGATGTCGGACAGCTGGGCGGCGTCTTTCGGGTCACTCGCGGACTGAAGGAACGTTTCGGCGCTGAGCGAGTGGTCGACACTCCCCTAGCCGAGGGAGCCATCGTTGGGGCGTCCCTCGGTCTGGCGATAGGAGGGATGATCCCGGTCCCTGAAATTCAGTTTCTTGGGTTCACCCATCAAGCCTTTCATCAGATCGGCCCGCAGCTCGCTCGGTACCGCTTTCGGTCGCGCGGGCGCTACCACGCCCAGGTGACGATCCGGGCCCCGTTCGGAGGCGGAGTCAGGACGCCCGAGTTTCACCCCGACTCAATCGAATCGCAATTCAGCCAGGCGCCAGGGATCAAGATTGTTTGTCCCGCCTTTCCCGATGACGCGAAGGGCCTCCTTTTGCAGGCCATCCGGGATCCAGACCCCGTCCTGTTTCTCGAGCCCCAACGTCTATATCGCGCCACCAAAGGCCCAGTCCCGGTTGGCGATCACACCGTGCCTTTCGGGAATGCGCGATTGGTGCGAAAGGGCTCCGACCTGCTGTTCGTGGCGTGGAGCGCTGCCGTCCATCTCTGTATTCGGGCGGCCGTGGAGCTGAGTGAGCACGGAGTATCGGCCGCGGTGCTGGACCTGAGGACCCTGAACCCACTGGACGTTGATGGACTGGTTGCACAGTACCGACGGATCGGGCGCGCCGTTGTGGTGCATGAGGCTGCGCTCACCGGGGGTTTTGGGGCTGAGGTGGTGGCAACCCTTCAGGAGGAGGCCTTCCAGCACATGGATGCTCCTATTCGCCGAGTCGCCGCCTATGACTCACCTTACCCACCGGGTTCACTCGAGGACCATTTCCTGCCATCGGTCCGCCGCATTCTAGAAGCGGCCCAGGCCACCCTGGCTTACTAGGCGCGGATGTCTGCTCGCCAGTTAGCAGCTTCGCGACGGTCGACGCCTTCGAAAAAGGCGCTCCAAATCCTGGATCCAAGCGGCTCATTGCACGGTACGTCCCCCATGAATGAGCAGCAGTTGATTGAAGCGCTGCGTCTAATGCTGCTTTCACGCCTGGTCGATGAGCGTTTGACCAAATTGCAACGGTTAGGAAGAGTCGGCGTTTATGGCCCAGTTCATGGCCAAGAAGCATCCGTCATCGGTCCGGCGATGGCCCTCGATCCCAAGCTCGATTGGATTGTCCCGGCTTCACGGGAGCAGCCCGCCATGTTGCGGCATGGCCTGCCGTTGGCGAACATGCTTGCCGTTTATATGGGAAGGATCGATGGGGGAGCAGTGCCGCCTGGAGTCAACCTGCTTCCGCGCCAGCAAGCGATTGGGGCCCAACTGCCGCATGCCGTGGGACTCGCTTGGGCACTCAAGCTGCGTCGTACGGGCGGCGTGGTGACCGTATATTTCGGTGAAGGCGCCTCGTCGGAGGGCGACTTTCACGAATCCTGCAATCTCGCCGGGGTAATCGGGGTTCCGCTCGTGTTCGTGCTCATCAACAATCAATACGCGATCTCGACACCTACCCACATGCAGACCGCGGCTCAGAATCTGTCGAGTCGAGCGGCGGGCTATGGGTTCCCCGGCGTCGCCGTCGACGGTAACGACCTCCTGGCGGTCTACGCAGCCTCCAGGGAAGCCGTGGAAAGGGCACGTGCGGGCGACGGTCCGACGCTGATCGAGTGTCGGACCTATAGGGTTGGCTTCCACAACACGTCGGACAACCCCAAGGAATACCGGAGCGAGGCGGAGGTTAAAGGCGCGATCGAGCAGGATCCGATCGAGCGTGTGCGACGACTAGGGATTCATGCCGGCTGGTGGTCGGCGGAGGAGGAAGCTAAGGCTGTCGCTCAGCTCAGTGCCGAGGTAGCCGACGCCCAACACAAGGTGGAGCAAATGGAACGGCCCGGCGCATCAGCGGTCTTTGATCACGTTTATGAATTCCCGCCCGCCCGGTTTCTCAAGCAGCAAGCAGACGCCTT
>Ga0307374_10014661_pt1 | contig 10645 bp, 5 predicted proteins | sample OX3MG_FD_202532 | JGI IMG/M metagenome (GOLD analysis project Ga0307374, IMG submission 202532) | Soil microbial communities from Risofladan, Vaasa, Finland - OX-3 | ecosystem: Environmental > Terrestrial > Soil > Coastal area > Acid sulfate soil | place: Finland: Risofladan, Vaasa | collected... | reverse complement strand
TGTCGGCGGCCATGAGATCCTGCCCGTAGGCGGTCACGAAGCTGCCCGCTGGTGGCCAACAAAATTGCCCAGTGGCGGACAGGTCATCTGCCCTCGTTGACGTCCATTGCCCAGCGCCATCCGCGCGTTGGGTGTCCCTTCCCAATCGACTGGCCGGTGCTAGCCGAAGCCAATCGACCGGAAGGAACAGATGAAGTCTCGCGAGGAGATCATGGAGATACTCGAAGCTTTTGATTTGACCTGCAGCTTCCGCGACGCGGCGGAGCTGGCGGGGTGCTCGCATCACACGGTGGAGGCCTGGGTGGCCAAGCGTGATGCCGGCCAGTTGCCGGTCGACGGCGAGGTCCAGCGCCGGGAGCGCAAGATCGACCCCTTCTTGCCCAAGGTCGAAGAATGGGTCGAGCGCTCGCTGGGCAAAATCCGTGCTGACGTGGTCTTTCGCCGGCTGCGCCGGTTGGGGTTCACCGGCTCGGACCGCACGGTGCGTCGAGCGGTCGGCGAAGTGAAACAGCACTACCGCCGTGGCAACCACCGGGTCTATCGGCCCTGGATCCCCGAACCAGGCATGTGGGCCCAGTGGGACTGGGGCGAAGGACCCCGCATCGACGGACGCCGCACCAACCTGTTCTGCGCCTGGCTGGCCTGGAGCCGCCACCGGGTGGTGATCTCGACCTGGGACCGGACCCTGCCGACGGTGATCGGCTGCCTGGACCGGGCCATGCGGGTTTGGGGCGGGGTGCAGACCTGTTGGCTGACCGACAACGAGAAGACGGTCAGCATCGACCACGTGGCCGGGATCGCCGTGCGCAACCCCGCCATCGTGGCCGCAGCCAGTCACTACGGGGTGACCGTCGCCACCTGCGTGCCCTATGACCCTGAGTCCAAGGGCGGCTCCGAAGCCACCGTGCGCATCGCCAAGGCCGACCTGGTGCCGACCAACGCCAACCTGCGTCCGGCGTACTCGAGCTGGAACGAACTGGTCATCGCCTGCGAGGACTTCATGAGCGAAGTCAACGGGCGCGTGCACCGGGCGACGCGCCGGACACCGAACGAGATGCTCGCTGAAGAGGTCGTGCACTTGCACCGTTTGCCTGATGTCGCCTACACCGCAGTCTTTGGTGAGACCCGCCACGTCTCGTGGTCGTCCACCATCAGCTTCGGCGGCGTCATGTATTCGGTGCCGCACACCTTGGCCGACTCCGTGGTCTGGGCGCGCATCGAAGGCGACGAGCTGGTGATCACGCATCTGGCTGGACGAGGCGCCACCGAAGTGGCCCGCCACACGCTGTCCACGCCCGGTCATCCACGCATCGACGATGCGCACTACCCACCTCGTCCACCTGGAGCGCTCGATCGCCAACCCAAGGCCACCAACGAAGCAGAGCAGGCCTTCTTGGCACTGGGAGAGGGGGCGCATCTGTGGCTGGTCGAGGCGGGGGCGACCGGTGCGTCGCGCATCAAGGTCAAGATGGCCGACGCCGTCGCCTTGGCCCGCCTGCACGGGAACGTTGCCGTCGACGTCGCCCTCGGACAAACCGCCCTCTATGGGCGCTTCGCCGAAGGCGACCTGGCTTCCTTCATCGCCGTCGGGGCTCGCCCTGATCACCACAGCGCGTCCGAGGAACACTCACTCCAGGGCGGGACGAGTGCGTGGAAGGGGTTCGGCACATGACGACGACCGATCCGACGCCTGACGTCGTCGATCTCTTGCGCAGCCTGCGCCTCCCACACATGCGCAAGTGCGCACCTGATCTGTTGGCCACCGCCAAGGCGCAACGCTGGGAGCCGGCCGAGGCCGTGCGGGCGCTCTTGGTCGAAGAGCTCTCGGGCCGGCAGCGCTCCTCGATCGCCAGCCGTCGCAAGGCGGCCGGGTTCCCGACCGGCAAAACCTTCGAGGCCTGGAACGACGCCGTCTCGTCGATCCCTGAGCCGACGCAGCGCTCCTTGCGCACCCTCGAATGGATCAACCGCCACGAGAACCTGGTGGTCTGCGGACCGAGCGGGACCGGCAAGACACACTTCCTCGAGGCCCTTGGCCAGTCCGCCATCGACGCCGGTCACCACGTCAGCTGGTTCAGCCTCGAGGCACTCGGCGCCCTCATGCGTCGGCACCGAGCCGACGACACCACAGCACGGGCTATCCGGCGCATCATGCGGGCCGAGCTCATCGTCATTGACGACATCGGGTTGCTCCCCGTCGCCGCCGAGACGGCAGAGGCCCTCTATCGGGTGGTCGACGCCGCCTACGAACGACGCTCACTCGCCATCAGCTCAAACCTGCACCCGAGTGGCTTCGACGAGCTGATGCCAAAGACCATCGCCAACTCGACGGTCGACCGGCTCATGCACCACGCCCACCTGGTGCTCACCTCGGGAGACTCCATCCGGCTCACCGACGCCACCACCGGCAAGGGGGTCAAGCCTCTGAACTAACAGCCGGGCAGATCTACTGGCCGCCGCTGGGCAGTTCTAGTGGCCACGGCTGGGCAGTTCTGTTGGCCATCACCGGGCAGAAACCACTGGCCATTGACAAACGTGCTTGTCGCGGCCACCGCCTGAACTCGCCATCGGAATCGGTGTACGGAATCGATCGGAATCCGCACCCTCCACGGAGATCCTCGCCGCCGCCCACCGGCCAAACCTCTGAACCTGTTGCCCCCGGGCCACAGATCGCCAGTCGTCGAAGAGGCTTCGACTCCAGCCCTGCCGCTAACAGAACCAAGGCCCACCGCGACCGTGGCCGCGACCGAGCTGCCATGTCTCCTGCATCGGCACCTGGCGCGCCGCTTCCCACTGCTGCTCTAACGGCTCGTCTGGACGCCGTGGCTGGGTTGCTCGCTCGCCTCGACCCTGGGGTCGATTGCGGCGCCATCGGGGCCGCGGCAGTGGCCCTCGATCTTGTTCCTGCCGCCCACGAACGGGCGCTGTCCCGGGTGGCGGCCGCTGCCAAGGCAACCGGAGCACTGCCCGTCGGCGAGCTACTGGCTGACCTCCTGGCGGAGCTCGGTGAGGCAACCGTGCTGGAGCTTGCCGGCGCCGCAGCCGACACGGTGAGTCGTTTGGGTGGCGCTCAGGGGCGTTGAAGTCAACGGCCACAGCCGGGCGATCCACAACCACAACGTCATGCAGGCGCCGCAGCCGAAGCAGCAAGGCCCCAGAAAAGCCGGAGGCCCGGCCCCCCGAAGGGGACCGGGCCTCCTGGCGCCAAAACTAGGTGGCAGCTATCCCTACGACCGGCTGGTTGAGGGTCTTTCCGCCCATCGATCCCTCGAAGGGGGCGTTGAAGGAGAAGATCCCTCCGTCTGAGGCGACCAGCCAATATCCACCGGTCGCCGAGTCAGCGGCTATCCCCACGACCGGCTTGTTGAGGGTCTTTCCGCCCATCGACCCGGCAAAGGGGGCGTTGAAGGAGAAGATCCCTCCGTCTGAGGCGACCAGCCAATATCCACCGGTCGCCGCGTCAGCGGCTATCCCCACGACCGGCTTGTTGAGGGTTTTTCCGCCCATCGACCCGGCAAAGGGGGCGTTGAAGGAGAAGATTCCTCCGTCTGAGGCGACCAGCCAATATCCACCGGTCGCCGAGTCAGCGGCTATCCCCACGACCGGCTTGTTGAGGGTCTTTCCGCCCATCGAGCCGGCAAAGGGGGCGTTGAAGGAGAAGATTCCTCCGTCTGAGGCGACCAGCCAATATCCACCGGTCGCCGCGTCAGCGGCCATGCCCACGATGGGTTGGTTCAAGTGCTTGCCGCCCATGGACCCGTAGAAGGGGGCGTTGAAGGAGAAGACCCCGCCGTCAGAAGCCACCTCCCAGTATCCACCAGTGGCTGCGTCATAGGCCATGCCCACGATTGGGGCGTTCAGGTGCTTGGCTCCCATCGAGCCGGAGAAGCCGGCGTTACCGAAGGTGAAGATGCCGCCGTCTTGGGCCACCTCCCAGTAGCCAGCTGCCGCCGAGGGGCTCGGGGACGGATTTGGACTCGGTGATGGACTGGGGCTAGGTGATGGGCTTGGGCTCGGCGACGGACTCGGGGTGCTCGAGGTCGAGGCCCCGAAGACCGTGCCCGTCAGCTGGGCCAGGGTGGGGCTGGTGGTCGAGTTGAGCGTCACCGAGATGCACGCCGGGGGCCCGGCCGAGTAGGTCGGGCCGGGGTTCCCCGACACCGCCTGCCAGGCGGTGCCGTTCCACCAGCTGAGGGTGTTGCCCCCGTTGAGCGTGCAGTCGTCTATGACCACACTGGTGAAGGTGTTTCCCGAGGACAGCGACACATCGAAGTACTCGCCGGTGGCGCTCGAGAGCGACCCCACCGGGTCAGAGGAGTACTGGCCCACGTTGATGGTCCCCTGGCCGCCCGAGGCGGTGGCGGTGGTGCCGTCGTTGGTGGCGGTGGCCGATCCCCCGGGGTTCGCCGAGGTGCCGCTCTGGCAGCTCGCCGTCGTGGTCGGACAGCTCAACCCGTTATTGCCCGAGGACGGGGACGGCGGGCTGGTCACGTCGGTCAAGGTCACGGCGTTGGAGCTGTAGTTGATGGTGAGCTTGCGGCCCCCGGCGGTGGTGAACGTAGCCCCGTTCGAAAGCGGCGTGTTCGCCGGTTGGTCGAAGGCGCCGGTCACCGGCGTGTTCGATGCCGAGGAGGTGACGATGGTGAACGCGGTGCCGTAGGGGACGGCAACGGCGTCGGTCACGTTCAAGGTGGCGCCTCCGAGGCTCACCGTGGAGGTCGACGACAGCTGCGAGTAGCCCGTTCCTACCGTCGTTCCGGTAACAGTGACGGCGAAGCTCGGCGTGCCGCCGGCGCCGAGGGCCACGGGACCCGTGGAATCGAGGATGCCCGGCGACGTCGTGCCAGGGTGGACGATGCCGTTGTTGTTGACCGCTCCCACCGTCCCCGTCCCTTCGAGGGTCGCTGGGACTCCCAAAGGGGCCTCAACGTTGATGAGACTCGCCGAAACGGTCCCGGTGACATCCAGTGTTCCATAATTCAGCGCCGCCCCGCCGGCGAAGTTGTCAGCGCCCGACAGCACAACGGTGCCCGCGGACCCGCCTCCGCCCGGCGTGTTGCCGACCGATATCCCGCCAGTACCGCCGATATTCCCCTGCACATTGAGTGTGGCGCCCGCTTGGGCCAGTAGGTTGGCTCCGCTTCCGGTTAGGGTTACCGTCCCCGAATAGATCGGCGAGGCCGCGGACAGGTTGCCGGTGGCGTACAGGATGCCACCGGTGCCGAGAGAGAGCGGATTGGCGATGTTGGCTCCGTTGTCGAGCCACAGCGGCTCTCCTGCAACATTGGAAGTCGTGGTCACCGGCCCGATGCCGAGCGGGCCGCTCGTGACAACGCCACCTGCGACGGTGGAGGTCCCTTGCACTTCGACCGCCCCGGTGCCGGTGATGGTCGTACCGCCACCATAGGTATTGCCGGGGTTGAGGAGCTGCAGGGTGCCGGTGCCGGTGGTGGTAATGGACCCCGACGCGCCCGATACAACCCCAGCCAGGGCCAGCTGGAGCCCGGTGACGTCCACCGTGGCAGCCCCACCCAGGACGACCGGCGCCGTGTTCGGTACGAGAAGGGCGGATCCTTGGGTCTCGAGCTTGCCGGTCAGGCTGATCTGCGTTACGCCCGCATTGAGGGACGCCGCCGAACCAGTGTTGTTGATCCAGAGTGTGGCGCCGCTGGCGACCGTCACGGTGCCAGACGTAAGCCCGTTGAGGTTCGTGTTCAGCGTCCCCGCCGCCACGGTCGTCCCTCCCGTATAGCTATTGGCGACGCTGGCCGACATGTAGACCGTTCCGGTCTGGACACCGCTGTTGATCGTCAACACACCCGTTCCCGAAATCGCGTCACTGATGGTCAGTTGGGTACTCGTGACGCTGAAGGTCTGCGCAGCAACGAGGGAGATCGGTCCCCCCGAGATTGAGGGCGTGCCGCTGGCGCCGGGCACCGTGATGCCGGTGGACAGCGGCAGGTCCGCAACCGCGCCAACGCAAGGGGCCGTGCTGTTGGTACAGACGTTCACCGACCACTCACCGCTGCTAGGTGCGTCGAACTCGATGGAGTAGAAACCACCCGAAGGCGCGGCGATGTCATCGGAGGTGGGGAAGGCCGAGCCGGTGGTAGTCACGGCCGACCCGTACGTGTTCGCGAGCGTAAGCGATTGGCCCGCTGCCGGGAATACCACGGCCGTTCCCGCGCCGGGGACGGTCACGCCGCCGGTGCAGTCCCAGTTGGCTGCTGTGGCCCAATCGCCTGCTGCGGTACCTATCCAGTCACAGGTGTTGGAGGGCGCTGCTGCCGCCGGGGTGGCCTCGATGGCGGCGAGGATCCCGCCACCCATGCCGCCGATGAGACTCGCTCCGGCCAGGGCGGTGAGCACCCTGGAGAACCGTCCGCGCCCCCGTGTGGTCGCCCTGCGTGCACCTTCGCCCATGACTTCCCCTATCTCCGCTTTCGATTCCGAATTCTCGTCCTGGTACCGGTAGAACAGGAGGCCCCGGCCCCCATGGGGCCGGGGCCTCCTATCACAACCTCGTTACGAGGCGTTACCAACTATTGGATCAGTAGGTGTACGTGTCCTGCGCGGTGTATGTGGAAGTTCCCGCTGTGCTTGCCGCGTTGCCCGCGTTCAGCGTCGTAGTGCCCGCACCAGTGCTGGCAAGCGGGTTGAACGAGATGGCCACCACCCCGTTCGACGGGACCACGCAGCTAACCGACGAGCCCAGGGCAATAGCCGTGACCGGAACTGGAACCGACCCGGAGGCACATTGCGCAGTTGCTGTACTCGGCGTGTTGGTGAAGAACAGCTGGAGGTTGGCGCCCGGGATGTCGTTCAGCGTCAGGCTGATCGCCGCCGGTGCGGCGCCGGTGGCTCCGGTGCCGATCGGGTTCGGCGAGATCCCGACGACTTCGGTCGCCTGACCCTCGTAGGCCCCCGCAGCGGTAGCTGTCTGGGTCACCAGGTACGTCGTAGCCGGGCTCACCGCCACTGGGATGGTGAACGTAGCACCGCCGGCGCAGGCGACGGAGCCCAGCAGGGCGCCGTTGAGCGTGTACAGCTTGACGATGTCGGTGGCGGTACAGGTTCCCGCGATCGACGTCGCGTTCGCCCCCACCGTGGTTACTCCGGGTGCAGCCGTGAGGGCCGTGTTTGCACCGTGGACGACCCTGGTCACGCTCGAGTCGTCATAGGCGCCGCTGCCGGGGAGGTTCCAAGCCCCGACGGTGTTCGAGACGCCGGACTGGCTCAGTGCCTCCAAGTTCGTGAGCGACGGGTTCGTACCGTTGATCACGGTCGGCTGGGAATTCTCGGTGTAGGTCACGGCGTTGTTGGTGCCGCCCGACACGCTCGAAACCGTGGGAGTCGTGTTCGTCGCCCCCAGCTGCACCTCGTTGGTCCCGTCGGTCACCACCAGGTTCCAGCCGGTCGTGTTGAACGTCACGGGGCCGTTGAAGGTGAAGGTCAGGGAGTCACCGGGTACGAAGGTCGTCGTCCCGCAGGTACCACAGGTGGCGTACCCGGTGGCGATCGACACGGGAGCCTGGGGAGCAGCGGCAGCGCTTGTCGGCGTGAACTGCACCGCCGAGCTCGCCGGACCCTCGACTTTCGTGTTGCCGGCAGCACTTCCCTCCGAGGCGCTCACCACGTAGGAGTACGTGGTACCCGGAACGGCTGAGCTGTCGGTGTAGGTCGTCTTGGCGCTGGCTCCGCCGGCGACCACCGTGGCGAATGGTGTCCCGTAGGTGCCGTAGCTGCCCACGGTGCCACTGGTGACCGTCGCCCGGTAGATGTTGTAGGTGGCGCTGGAGTCGGTGGTCACGTCCGGGTTGGGCACGGCCGTCCACGACAGCGTGACTCCCCCGCTCGTGCCGGCGGTGACGCCGAGCCCGGTCGGAGCGGACGGGACGTCGCCGTTTAAGCCGTCGCCGTTGGCCGCGTTTCCGAAGGTGAAGCTCGACGGACCGGCCGGGTTGTAGGTGACACCCACCTCGTCACCGGCGATGGTGGCGGCCGGGCCGGCGGTGGCGGCCTGGGTCGACACCCCGCTCAGGTACTGCTGGAACTGCGCAGTGGTGAGCGAGATGGCCGGGTTGTTGTAGGTGTAGGTGTCACCGGAGGCGTTGTCGAGGAACGTGTAGCACGTCGTCGACGGCGTGGCCGGCGGACCGGTTGCAGCCACGGTGCACGCCTGGAAGGTGTTCGCCGACGAGTTGATCCCCGTAACCACGAGCGGTCCGTAGGTGCCAGCGACGGCGGCGGCGGCCGACCACGTGGTCGACCCGCCGGTGCCTACGGCATAGCCGGACTGCGGCGTGCCGGTGGCAGTCACCTCGAGGGCCGGGGTCGTCCCGGCGGTGGACGGTGCGGTGTACACCACCGGAATGGCGCAGTCGGGAACGAGGCTGTTCACCACGAAGCTCAGCGATCCGTTGGTGGCGGTGACGCCGTAGACGATGGTCACCGGAGCCGTGCCCGTGGTGGGCACGCCGTTGACCGATGCGATCACCGCACCGACGCTGCCGGTGCCGTTGCCGGTGTCGACGGTCGTCGTTCCCTCACCAGCGGCGGGTCCAGCGGTGTTGGCCGTGGTCGGCGTGAAGGTGTCGCCGCTCGGCGCGTTCGGCGCCGTGCAGGGGAACAGGGCGATGTTGACGGTGGTGCCGGCCGCGGTGGGCAGGCCCGATGCGCTGTAGGTGACGACCCCGGCATTGTTCGACGGGCTGCCGCTCGACACCGGGACGGTGCTGGCGGAGCTCGGCGTCACCGTGTAGGCCGGCGCCGCCGCCTGCGGTGCGAAGTAGCCGAACTCGTCGACCACGACCGCGGCGGGTCCGGCTGAGGCCGGGCCGTTCAGGATGCTCACGCTCGAGCTCGGGCCCGTCAGCGCGTAGGAGGCGTTGGCCACGATGTTGTAGGTGTCACCGGTCGAGAAGTTGACGTCGGCGGCCAGGGGGGCGTTGGTCCCGGTCGGGTAGACGGTCAGGTAGTTTCCGCCCGAGGTGGCCTCGTAGATGTCGGTGACGTTCAGCACGCCTGCCGTGGCCCCTACGCCGGACACGGTGGCGGCCGTGGAGCTGCCGCCGGCCAGTGTCGAGGGTCGGGTGTCGGTCAGGCGCATCGGAGTGGCGAGGGCGTTGAACAGCGAGCCGGAGGCACCCGCCGGGGTGAAGTAACCGTCGACGTCGGCGACGATGTCGACGTTGCCGGCGTGGTTGGCCACGGTGATGGCACCGCCCGTGCCCACGCCGACGATGACCTTGGAGGACAGCGTCTCACCGGCGAGGAAGTTCTGGTTGGCCACCGGGGTGGTGGGGGCCGAGCCGGTCGGATAGGCGTAGACGAAGCTCGACGAGGTGGCGTTGGTGACGGCCAGGTTCAGCACGACGGCGCTGGCGTTGGCGGGAACGCCGCCCACACCGGTGACGGGGACGTTGTCACTTCCACCGTTCGTGAGCGTGGGGCCCGAGCTGGCGCGCGAGTCGAAGATGCGCGCCGGGGTGAGGCCCACGAAGGCGGCACCAGACGAGCTCGTCTGGGGCGCGTAGTAGCCCTCGAGGTCGGCGGCGAAGTCGACGTTGCCGCCGTTGGAGGACGGGCCGTCGTAGACGGTGAAGCTCTGGGCCGCACCGGTGGCGGCGTCAGGGCCGAGGCCGACGGTCACCAGGTTGTCGACGTTCTGCCCGGCGCTGAAGACGACGTTGGCCGTGCCCGGGTTGGACGATCCGCCGGGGTACACCGCCAGGAAGCCGGCAGCAGCCGGGGCGATGGCGGCGACGTTCACGACGACGGCACCGGCGTTCGACGGCACACCGGCCGTGGCGGGGATGTCGACGGTCAAGGACGTGCCTTGGGCGAGCGTCTTACCCGCATAGGTGGCGGGGCTAGTCGCGCCCGACCGCGTGTCCGCGATGCGGACCGGGGAAGTGAGCGGCGTGTAGCCCAGGTTGGTGGTGGCGAGCGCGTGGGCGGTAGCCGCGGAAGCAGGGGCAACCGCGAAGCCTGCGGCGAACCCGGCTGTCGTTAGGAGGCTGACGAGGAAGGTGGTGGCTTTCACCGAGAAACGGTGGCGCCTTTCCTTCCCTACACGGCGATGTGTGTCGTGGCTCACGGTTGGTCGGTCTCCTTCGTGGTTTCTGTTCGGGACTGGTAGGCGTCCCCTCAGCTCCGGGCGGATGCTGAGGGCTAGTTCGCCCACTACTTGGGTATAACTCCCAATGACATGCGGCTGTGACAGTAACGCACCCGAAACCACGATGCACGCACTCCGGGGGCAGGTTCCGTTGCGAGCCTATGGTCGCGGAAAGTTGGTCACAGAGAGTGATTAGACCAATTATTGAGCCCGGCCCGAAACTGACCCATCCCAATCTCTGCATCGCGTGGGAGCGGCTGTTAACGTGGCAACTGACCCTCGAAGGGCGGTTCGGACCCGCTGATAAATCGGCTGCGGGTCGATTCGAGTGCGAGAGGGAGCAGCTCCGGTAGAGATGGCCATTCAGCCCGAGGCACTTGACGCCTATGACGACGACCGTACTCTTGTCGCCGCCTTTCAGGCCGGCGATGAAGCAGCCTTCGGGCGCATCGTTCGGGTCCATTACCCTGCCCTCCTTGCCAAAGCCCGTCGACGCCTTGGCACCGGTGGTGATGCCGAGGACGC
>Ga0307374_10014660_pt1 | contig 10645 bp, 8 predicted proteins | sample OX3MG_FD_202532 | JGI IMG/M metagenome (GOLD analysis project Ga0307374, IMG submission 202532) | Soil microbial communities from Risofladan, Vaasa, Finland - OX-3 | ecosystem: Environmental > Terrestrial > Soil > Coastal area > Acid sulfate soil | place: Finland: Risofladan, Vaasa | collected... | reverse complement strand
GCTCCGCGCCGCCCGGAGTCGTGACGCCACCCCAAATGTCCACCACCTTGCGGCCATGCAGGTGAACACAGCACGCCGCCCCCACCTCACCGTGCTGCTGGAAGTTGGCCTCGAAGGCCTCCCTGACCGGCTCGAACCCTGATTCGACCCGGCCCTGCGCCGCGGTCTCGATCACGACCTAAACGTACTACGGAATGCGCGCTGAGTCGGCCGGGAGTCGCGCCGGCAGGCGATCCTCAGCGAGGCGCCATCTGTAGGATCGACCTCGCGAAGATGCCGCCCTACCACCCTTGAGCGAAAAGCGCGAGTTTGAGGCGTTCGATCGAGACGTCGACGCGCACGGCGGCTACGTCTACGTCACCAACGACCGCCTGAGCAGCCGGCTTGCGACCGACCGGCAGGTCGAGCTCATCCTGCACCTGGCTCATCTCCAGGACCGTAAGGCGATCGATGTCGGCTGCGGCGACGGGTCCTTCTCCGTGCAGTACTGGGATTCGGGCCATCCCTCCCGATTGGTTGGGATCGACCCGGTTGAGAAGGCTATCGCGGTGGCCAACGCTCGAAAGGGCGCTCGGCCGATAGAGTTTGCCACCGTCAACGCGGTGCGGCTTCCATACCCCGACCGATCCTTTGACGTGGCGATCCTCCAGGGAGTCCTGCATCACACCAACCGACCGGCGGACACCATCAAGGAGGTCCTACGGGTGGCGCCGGAGATTGTGGTGGTCGAACCGAACGGCTACAGCCCCATCCTCAAGGTTCTCGAGAAGGCATCGAGCTACCACCGGGCGCACCACGAGCAGTCCTACACGAGCCGAACCCTTGATCGGTGGGTGCGGGATGCCGGCGGCGAGGTGCTCGACAGACGCTTTGCGATCCTGGTTCCTTATTTCTGTCCCGATTGGCTGGCGCGGGTCCTCAAACGCGTGGAGCCACTCGTCGAGGCGCTGCCGCTGGCCAACCGGCTGGCGTGCGCGGTCTATGTGTTCCGCGCGAGATTGGTGAAGCCGGAGGCATCGCCTTTCAACCCGCGGTGAATCACTGCCGCATGCAGTCGAACGAAGCCGGTGGGCGTTAGCGGCGCACACACGACGACTGGCGGTCTTACCGAGCGCCCGACGATTGCACCGGGCTGAACCTGGAAAGCCGAACCGACCAGTGACAGGAGCTACCGGCCGACGCCGTAAATCGATACAGGCCTGCCGGTAGCTGACCTGTCTGTCCGTACCAGCCAGTTGGCCCCACAATCGGACCCCCACCGAAGCCCAGTGCGTAAGGCACCAGGTACACGGCTCGGACACCGGATTGACCAGCAAATGTCACAGGTACTGAGCAACCGCCAGTATCCTGTCGAGCCTCGATGTTGTACCAGCCGGCGGTGAGCGTAATCCACGGAGTGTTGTCGTTTCCACTCAACGCCTGCTGGTACGGAAGGTGATCGATGGGCCGGGATAACCAGTAGAGCGCACCGACCAACAGACCAAGGGCCAGGACGAGCCCAATGCCGCCGAGGAACAGCTGTCGCCTTCTAGGCACACAGGACATCTCAGTGCCTCCATGTTCCGTCAGACGACCAGGCCGTGCGGGCCTCGATCGCATTGCGACGTACAGGTGGGAGAAATCGCAGGACAAGTGGCCCCCTGTGTTTCACTCTTCGTTAGAGCGCGCGGCGACAAGCGCCTCAGCGCGCCCCGACGTCTCAGCAGTCGAACACCGACCAGCAGATGTCGTTCCGCAACCGCTGGTCGTCGAGTACGAGCTCGCGAATCGCCTCCGGGAGCTGGTCGCGCTGCCACCGGCACTCGAGTCGCCCTGCGCTCTCACCGTCTCCTTCCGGCGCGGCAGCACGTGCGGCCTTGATCGCATAGGAGGCCGCACCGAGCTCGTGCGCGGCGACGTGTGCGACGACCGCCGCCTGGCCGGCAGCGTACGCGGCCTGGCGTGCTGCCCCACTCAGGTCTCTGGCCGCGGCCATTGCATGGCCGCCCGCTGTGCGGGCCTGGGACATCGTGATCTCGCCACGGACCCAGGCGCGGACCTGCTCAATCGCCCGACGCGGCCGCGAGTCCTCAGGCCGAGCCGTCTCGAACCGGTCGAGGACGTGCTCCGCGCACGATGCCGCCCACAGGGCGAGGAGGTGGTGATCCGAATCGGTGAGAATCCCACCACGGCGGATCGTCACGAAACGAGGGTCGCGGTCTTTCGGGAGGATCACACCCAGCAGCCCTTCTGCACGCGTCTGTCCAACGCCTTACACGATAGGCAATGCCAGACGGTCGAAACGAGATCGAAATCGGCCGTTTTCAGGGTCTCAAAATGCGTTGGTCGGGCGGGCGAGATTCGAACTCGCGGTCTCCTGGTCCCAAACCGGAGGCTAAGGCCTACCGTATTCGGCTCGATCTTAGCGCGACATCGAAATTTTCACGCAAGTCTCCTAACTCGTTTGACGACGCGCACGGCCAGCCGGGAAGGGAGGTTATCTCGGGCCGGTCGTCATGCGCCGAGACCGACAACCACTGCCAGCGCGCGATCGACCTCACGAAGCTCACCAAACGCGAGCAGCCCGTGGGATTCGCCAAGCCTGCTTGGATCGACTGCCCCGAGCTGCTCGACCAAGACCCGAGTCAGCAGACCGTCGATTTCTACCTCGGGTCTGAATGAGGCTGGATGGGCGCGCGTAGAGGTAGGCGCGATGATCACCGTGGACAAGCTGAGCAGTTCATCGGCCTGAAGGACCACACCGTAACGGTGCCCGGCCTGCTCGTGTCCTCTGGTTCCTCGGGGCGCTCGCAGTCGAAAGACCTCACCTCGCTGCACGAAGAGTTTCCATCAAACGGGCCACGCGAGCTTTCTCCGTACGATCCTCGCGGTCAACGCTTAGGCGCTTCGCCTCAGCGACAAGGTCACCGCGCTGCCCGCGCCGCGCAAGCTCGACGATAGCTTCTCGGACGGCCTCGGATTGGCTTCGACCCGACCCGGTGAGTGTCCGGAGAGCTTCCTGAGCCTGCTCATCTAGCCTGATCGAAATCGCCTTCTCCATTGAGTGGACTGTATCACAATTGTATGACACTGCCTCTCTTGTTTGAGGAGGTTGTGGAAACTATTACCGGCTTCGAATCGGCTGCTTTTCCTTACCAAGTGGTCTTCAGTCCCTGGCGAATTCGACCTGATCTTAGCTCGGCAGGCCGATTTACTCCAACGCTTACACGGACGTTTCGGATACGTATGGTTCGTTTTGCTGTAGCGCCACCTGGAATGCCTGGCAGGAGATGAGTTGGGACAGCAGGGGTTGGTTCAACTTCAACGGCTGGATCTCTTCATAATCGGATGAGGTTTGACGCATGGATCTGATGACCATCGGGCTGTTCGTAAACACCGCGATCGCTGTGGCGGTGATCGTCGCCATAGTTCTCGGCTTTCGCTGGGTTGCTCGGCACCGCTGATCACTTGTCCTTAAAGCCCTGGCCGGGCAACCGGTCAGGGCTCTCTAGGCAAGGTCATCCCAGTCGGTTCGTCGGGCCGTCGCCATCCACCGAACACTTCCCAGAACAGCTCGACCTCCTCCCACCACCATCTTGAGACGGGACCCAGAAACGGAACGAAGTCAGCGGGGTTGCTGTCCGCGGGATGAAGGGTTCGTGTTCTGAAGATCCTCCAGAAAGCCAATTGTTGCCAATTCGCAGACGTATTGGTCGCCCCTCAGATGAAGGTCGTCAATCACACCGAAGACCGCCGGAAACTCGTCGCGGTCGCCCGCTGCGTTCCGCCAAATGCCTGACGAACCCGCTCGCCAACAAGTAGAGGGGCGGTTCAGGCTCGGAGTCGTAATCCTCGTGAAACTCCCGGCGCTCGGAGGAGGCTTCAAACGAGGGACAAGCACGAACAAGTAGCCTCTCGACGTCCTGCCGAGAGATAGTTCCTTCCTCCCGCGTCGGTCCCATGCCACCGAGCTTAGCGAAGAGCACCTGCGGCCCCGGCAAATGCGATCACGCCCTCGAACGGGAGATCAAGCGCGTTGCAGACGGCCCGGAGCGTGCCGAACGTAGGGCGGCGCCGGTCCGCGAACAGGTCACAGAGCGTTCCCTCATCGACGCGAGCATGGCGCGCGAGGTCGCGACGTGTCCAACCTCGAAGGATCCGGGCTCGGTCGATCGTGGCCACATCGACGGACCAGTCCAACGCACGGTGGTGAGTCACCGATGACTCACCCGCTTGGCGCGGACCAGCTCACGGAAATCTCGCCCGGTGGCGTCCATGTACTCTGCGACGCGGCGCCGAGAAAGGAGCATCGTCACGTCGAGGTCATTGACGCCAGTCACGGCCGCTAGGGAGCTCGCGTAGCCCGCCAGGCCGCGGACCAGGACAGACTCGTCGTGCCTTCTGATTCGCTGGCGCACTAACGAGTTCTGCGGCGCTCCGAGTGTGGCACGCGAGAGATGCACCCATGCAACAGCCACCGGCCACCTCGTGCGTCTCTTACCCGGCCTCGGCGATCGCAGCGACAGCCAGTGCGTCGCGTACGTCCACAGGTCCTGGCGCTTCTCCACAGCGTCATCTGGATCCCGTAGGGAGCATTGCGCCAGCACCTCGCGGCGCAGTTGAAACTCCAAGCGCCAAACCGGCCTCAGCGGGTCGAGGCGGTCACCCCAAAACGTGCGCATCCAGTCCTTGCCTGAGTGCGCGATCTCCGCTCCTTTGTCGTAGAGCCTGGCCGCCATTGCGTCGCGACCGAATGTGAAGCCCGTGAAGTGCCGGCCGTCGTGGTGAATGGCTACATGGGATGTGTTGCGGCGACTCCTGGTGACGAACCTCTCGTAGTCGCGCGGCCGCGGCACCCAACCCTGAAAGTCGGCATAGATGTCCACCCGCGAGCAGAGCGCTTCGGGAACCTCTGACTGCAACGCCAACCGCACGAAGGACTTGAGTTCAGCGAGTGCGTGATTCGGACCAACCTCGTGAATGAAAGAGCTCGCGACCCGCGCATAAACCGCGGGCAGACTTCTGCCTTGCCCGACGAAGACGTCGAAATCGCCACATCTTAACCAGTAGCGATAGCTGCCCCAGCCGTTGGCTTGTACCAATGCCACACGTTCGATCGCGAGACTCACCATTTGTGGGTGGCCTGCCTCTTGCGCCCTGGCCTTCAAGACCTCGAGCTCATCGAGGCGGGACACCTCGACCTCACCTCTGAACGAGACGTAAAGGGAGTCGACGCCCGAGGAGAGCACCGTGAGGGCTGTCGCTACAGCTTCACCGTTGGCTTTTGGCGGTCCTCTGTTAGGGGACCCGGACCGCTAGCATCCGACGAGGGGCGCACGGATCCGCGCCTGCCTCGGTGCGGGATCCGTCGCGCCGAACAACCCGCCGGCACCCTTCTGCAATCCAGCAAGCCATTCGCGCTTCGCGTTACGCGCATGAATGCGCGCACGCGCTGCAGGCAGCCGGCAGCGTAGCGCACCGCCTGCGTCCGGGTCGCGGCGTTCCCGCCCGCCGGCGCCGCTGCCCGCGTGCCGCCTCCGATCCCAGTGTCAGTCTCCGTGGTTGATGCCATACCGGTCGATGGAACCAGCGACTGCAGGGACGTCTCAACTACGTCTTGGGACGACTTGGGACGTCTTGAGGCGTCCCACTCGTCCCTTCGGTTCAGTTGTGGCAGCTCCGCTCTCTGTTCCATCCAGGCCAAGCAAACCAGCAGGGCCGGGACGTTTCAACGGCGTTTTGGGACGTTTTCAAACGTCCCAAACGTCCTGGAGGCGCCTTTAGACACTGATATTCGGTCGCGCCAACTCTTGAGCAGCGCGTCCAACAGATCGCTGAACGCCCCTACGCTATCGATGTCCGGAGCGCTCACTTCAGGCTCGTGTGGTGGCGTCCCCGGCCACCATTCCACATCCGCCCAGCCGCCGTCGAACAGCACGACGGTGCCTACAGCGATCCCTTTAGTCACACGGAACCCAACCGAGTCGGGTTCCGACGCTTCCTCGCGCGCAACGAGCTTCCACGGCCAACCCTGTGCGCGATCTCTCCAGGTCAGCTGGCTGACGTCAAATTCTGCTTGCATCCACGCGTCGCGCCGAGCCTCAATCTCAGCGGCTGCGGCGTCGAGGTTTACATGCGGCACTGTGTCAGGCTAATTGCGGACGCTGCCGTCGTGCCCAGGTCGGCCGGCGATATGGCCGCCCTCATGACCAATCGGTTGCCGGGTTGTTTGCGATCAGATCTAGCCAGTCCGCTCGCGGGCCCAGGTCGCGCTCCGTAGCCAGCCGCACGTAGCGCTGCAGCATCCCGTAATCCGAATGACCCATGGCGGCCCTCAGGTGCTCGAAGTTCCAGCCCAGCTTTGCCGCAACCGTCGCGAACGTGTGCCTGAACGCGTGGGCGTGAACTCGGAATCCTGCGCGCACCGTGAGCCGGTCCATCATCGACTTGATCCCTGGCCCCTGGTACGCCGAGCCGTGCCCGTTGATGAGCAGCTGTGACAGGTCCGTCTCGGGTCGGTGGTGCGCCTCGTATCGCTTGATCGCCGCCGCCAGCTTGGGCGTGATCGGCACCCGGCGCGACTTCCGGCCCTTGGCGCCGGCGTCCCAGCGCACCCGCAGCTCGACCCGCCCCCTCCCCAGAGAGTCCGTCATCACATCGGAAAGACCGTCAGGACCTAAGACCGCCAGTCCGCAGATCTCGGCGCGCCTCAGCCCGGAGCCGACCAGGATCCGGACCACCAGGTCCTCGGTCGGCACCGCAGGGTTGCAGGCGGCGAGCACTTTACGGACCTGGGCGATGTGATAGACCGTCGGCTCCTTGTCGGGCACCCGTGGCGCCTTGAGCTCCAGGATGCGACCGTCGACGTGGTAGCCCTCGCGCCTGGCCCAGCGCAGGAAGCAAAGAATCGCCCGGTGCGACTCCAGGATCGTCTTCGGCTGCAGGCGCTGGCCATGCCGCCCTGGCCTCGTTGCCAGCTGGGCGCGGTAGACGCGCAGTCGAGACACATCCAAGGCCTCGAATCTCTCCAGCCCGTCGGCCTCCGCCCACCGCAGGAAGGGCCGGACCATGCCGTCGTAGTACTCCAGCGTCCTCGGCGACACCAGCATCCCCTGCCGGTCCAGGCGGAAGTGCTCGTAGGCGGCGAGGATCGGCGGCTGCCGCCGCGTTGGGCTCGGAACGCCGCCGGGAAGGACGCCGACTGTCTGGTTCACCCTGTGCATATTTCCCCACCATGAGACTGGTAGGCAATGCCCCAAGTCTCTTAACTCGGCAGGTTCCAGGGGTTTTCCACAGGCGTTCCAACCCCGCGCCCAACACCTTCCCAAACGGTCGAAACAAGATCGAAATCGGCCGTTTTCTGGGTCTCAAAACGTGTTGGTCGGGCGGGCGAGATTCGAACTCGCGGTCTCCTGGTCCCAAACCAGGCGCTTTACCGAGCTAAGCTACCGCCCGCCTTCTGGAACTCCGCCGCACGCGTCAATCGCCCGATGGCGATGATCTGAGGCGCGCTAATTGTATTCGGCGACCGGCCGGCTTCCGGCGCTGTCCCAAGGGCGAAGGCGTGGCTAGCCGCCGGTCTGATGCTGGTCGTGCTCCGATGGCGAATGAGAGGGCGGCGGACCGCCGCCAACGTACTGGTCGTTGACCTGCACGGTCTCCTCGCCGGGAGCCTGGTCGCTGGTCGCCGGTCGCGTGGTGGTAGCCAGCGCTCCTGGTTGATGGCGCCGGCGGCTGGCCTTGATGCGCCGGGTCACTGCCTTCTGCTTTGCTCCTGCATCTCTCATCTCCTCAATAACGCGCGGGCGGTTGCGAATCGCATTTGTGGCGGACGGCGCCTCGGCACCCGATCAAGCCGGGCGATCGGCCACGACCATCAGAGCTTCAGCAGGCGGCGCCGACCCGGGGGAATGTCCGTTCACGGCTGCCTGCAGGTCACCCTTGGGGCGGTTGGGCCCGACCCAGGAGGCGATGACTTCTCCGAGCTTTGCCATCTTCACCGGCTTGCTGAGGTACGCGTCCATTCCGGCTGCGATGCACCTCTCGAGGTCCCCTTTCATCGCGCTTGCGGTCATGGCGATGATCGGAGTGTGCCGGACGATGCCCTCCCGGAGCCTGATCGCGGCAGTCGCTTCGAACCCGTCCATCACGGGCAGCACGCAGTCCATCAGGATCGCGGCGTAATCGCGCTCCGCGGACGCTTTCACCGCCTCGATGCCGTTGGTCGCGAGGTCAGTGCGATACCCGAGTTTTCGGAGCATGGTGCTCGAGACTTTCCGGTTCACCGAATCGTCGTCGACGACCAGCAGGAGCGGCTCTTTACCAGGGATCGTGTCCAGGGCCGGGGCAGGTTGCACCACGGGCTGCGGAAGAGGATTGGTGGGAGCGCGCCCGGTGACAATCGTCAGGCATTCGCGCAGCGCTGAGATCTTCACCGGTTTGGTCAGGAACGCGTCGACGACTTCGTCCCGCCTCGCGGTGCGTCGCGCCGCCGGGGTCAGCAGCACTGTAACGAGGCCGGCCAGGGCCGGCTTGCGGCGGATCATGCGTGCGAGCGCAAAGCCATCGAGTTCCAGCATCTGGGAGTCGAGGAGGACGACGTCGTAGGGCTTGCCTTTGGCCGCAGCATCGGTCAGAAGCTCAAGGGCGTCCATTCCGAGAGCGCCCCCATTAACCTCCACCTGCCATCTGCGCATCGCCTCCTCGAGGACATGGACGTTTGTCGGGCTGTCGTCGACGACGAGGACACGCAAACCTTTCAGGTCGCCCACCGGCGCCGCCGGCTCGGCGTGACCAACCCCGTATTCCTCGAATACGCAGGTGAAGTAGAACTCACTGCCTTTGCCGGGCTCGCTGCGCACTCCGATCTCGCCACCCATGAGCCCGATCAGCTGACGTGAGATGGCCAGGCCGAGCCCGGTGCCCCCAAACTTTCGCGCGGTGGAAGAGTCCGCCTGGGCGAATTTCTCGAACAGCCGCTCCTGCGTCGCCTCAGAGATCCCGACGCCGGTGTCGGAAACCTCGAACTCGATGCGCCTTCGCATCCCGACACCGGCCACGGGTTGGACGCTGATGATGATCTCACCGCGGTCGGTGAACTTGACCGCGTTGCTGATCAGATTGAGCAACACCTGGCGGAGTCGGGCGGGGTCGCCGCGAAGCCATTCCGGGATATTGGGGCTGATCGCCACGATGAGCTCGACACCCTTGTTCTGGGCGCGCGGAGCCATGAGCTCGGCGACCTCCTCGACGACCGACCGGATCTTGAAGTCGATCGCCTCGAGCTCGAGCCTCCCGGCCTCGACCTTGGAGATGTCGAGGATGTCGTTGATGATGGTCATGAGCGCGTCGCCCGACCGGCTGACCGCCTCGGCGTAGCTCGCCTGCTCCTGGTCCAGCGCGGTGGCCCTGAGCAGCTCGACCATCCCGAGCAAACCGGTCAGCGGAGTCCTGATCTCGTGGCTCATGGCGGCGAGGAACTCGGATTTGACGCGTGTCGCGTCGAGTGCCTGGCTCCGAGCCGCCTTCAGCTCCTCCTCAGCTGCACGGCGGGCGGTCAAGTCGCTGACCATCGCAAGCGAACCGGCCGGCTTGCCGGCGGCGTCAAGCATTGGCGTCGCGCCGACCAGCGCCCACAGGATCGACCCGTCCTTGCGAATGAACGCGGTCTCATAAGTGTCCGTCCGGCCCCACAGGCGGTCCTGCATGCGCGCGCTCTGAAGCTCGCGAAGCTCAGGAGGGGCCAGCTCCAGGGCGCGCCTACCGATGAGCTCGGAGGCCTGGTAGCCGAGCATCTCCAGCATCCGGTCGTTCATGAACAGGTTGCGTCCGAGGTCGTCGGTGGTCCACACGCCATCGTTGGCGGTCTCGACGATCATCTTGAAAACCTCTGCCTCGTGCCTTCCGACGCCGGCACGCTCGGCGCGCCGGACGAACATCGAGGCGACCAGCACGCCGGTCATCCCTACTCCCATGGCTCCGAAGGTGCCGAGGCTCAGGGCGAAATTGGGACCGAACGCTCCCGCCTGTCGGGCCTCGAAGACGGTGACGCCAAGCAGGAACGGGATTGCGACGGCGATAAGCCCGAACCGGCGCACGAACGTGGCCCCGGCGTCGGGCCCGGCAACTGCCTTGAAGATCACGTGCTCCGGTCGCGACGCGATCAAGGCGACGCTCAGCAGGATGAGGACGAAGCCAGTGCTGACCGCCATCTGGCTGGCGCCCGCGACCCCGGACAGCTGGCCGACCCCAAACATGTCGCCGATGAGAGCCAGCAGCGCGAAGGTGGCCACCGTCCACGCGATCCATTCGGAAGGTCGTGGACCCGGCCAGGGCCAGTCGAGGGCGACGAGAGCCAGGCACAGCGCGGTGATAAACATGACAGTGCCGATAGCCATCCGACCAGGCTCGAGCGGTCCGCGGGATAGGTCACGAGCCACCAGCTGGTCGATCCCCAGCGAATGGCCCGCGATGTATTCGAAAGCGCTCCCGACTGCGATCGCAAAGGTCAGCGCCACGAAACCGACCGAGATCAACTTCGGCCAGTTCCAGCCGGGGTGAGATCGGCGCGCCGCATAAGCGGCTGCGGACAGCGCGAGCAGGGCGATGGCCGTGTTGACCTTCATCACCGGGCCGATCGGAAACATCCGGGCCAGGAGCGGGCCGG
>Ga0307374_10014659_pt1 | contig 10647 bp, 9 predicted proteins | sample OX3MG_FD_202532 | JGI IMG/M metagenome (GOLD analysis project Ga0307374, IMG submission 202532) | Soil microbial communities from Risofladan, Vaasa, Finland - OX-3 | ecosystem: Environmental > Terrestrial > Soil > Coastal area > Acid sulfate soil | place: Finland: Risofladan, Vaasa | collected... | reverse complement strand
AGCCGCCAGAGCAACCGGATCGCGCCGGGCTAGATCGACAGGCCAATCGAAGCACGAAAGGCCAGGGTGTTTGGCCTGCAGTGCTTTGAACAACGCATAGTCGTCAAGCCAGTGGGCCTGGTCGTGGCAAAACTGTTCAAAGGCCACTCGCAGATCCGGGCGAATCCCGGTTCGCAGGCTGTTCCAGGCGTGTGAGATCAGCTCCTCCTTGAACTCGATGACCGCCTCATAAGCGACGTGGTCCGCCGGAAACGAGTGGCCGGCACAATCACCGGGCCTCAGCAGATGGTCCTCGATCAGTAGGTCCGGGCTGATCAAGAGCGGGTTACATGCGAAAGACGATTGCGACAAATAAGGCGAGTGGTCCAACCCCGTTGGACCCAGCGGCAGTACTTGCCACCAGCTCTGGCCCGCGCCAACGAGACGATCGACCCAATCCAGCGCAGCCGGTCCAAAGTCGCCGACGCCGTAAGCCGAGGGCAGCGAGGTCAGGTGAAGTAAGACGCCTGACGCACGGTAATCCGGTGCAAAGGGCGCCGCGATCGTCGGGTCAGGCGGCGCATTTGCGGATGAGGAATCTGTCATGTGAACGACAAATATACTCCGGCTTCTCTTGATGATCGACCGTTCTCCATGTGCTCTTGCGCATGTCGCCCCACGGCTAATGCAACTTGTGAGCCAATCAATAGATAGTTTCCCACCGTCGATTATCGATGCCACATGTCGGTTCCGTGTCGAGGCCACCTGCCGTTGGCGTGCGAATCCGCATGATCTGGTGCTTCAGGCGGGAAGGGCAACCAAGAGACCCAAGCGCCACGACAGCCTTCGGTGAGAAGTAGCGAACCGCGGCACGAGAATTGCTGCCAGTAGAAATGTGAAAATATGAAGCCGAAAGGCTCCCTGGATTTTATTTCTCCAACCATTCGAGGAGGTGAACCATGTCGGTCGATCTGCGCGAGGAAGCGGGGGGGAAGATCCTGGTGATCGAGCTCAGCGGCAAACTCACGAAGGGGGACTACGAGCATTTCGTCCCGCATGTCGATCGCCTGAAAAAGGAGCACGGCAAGCTCCGGATGCTGGTTCAATTGCGCGATTTCCACGGCTGGACCGCGGGCGCCCTCTGGCAGGACTTCAAGTTCGATCTGCACCACTTCCGCGACATCGAACGCCTCGCTCTGGTTGGCGAAAAAGCGTGGGAGCACGGCATGGCCGTGTTCTGCAAGCCCTTTACCGCCGCCACCATCCGGTATTTCGATCGTAGTGATGCCGGCCAGGCCGAATCGTGGATCCACGCCGACATGCCGGTCGCCTTGGACACCGCATCGCACACAGGGTAAACGATTGTTCGCCCGAACCCGTACCTGACACGGTTGGCGCCAAGGGTTGGAACAAGGGAGACCAAACACGGCCAGCCCGGATTATTCGTGGTCCCACTAACCCGCAGCGCAAGCAAGGCAGGCGAGTTTTCGGCGAATTCGATTCCAACTTGGATTGAAAACGGGCGCGCCCCGGCGTGAACAGAATTAGAATCGCGTGGGATTGCCCGTCGTTTTACATTTCGGTACGCCACTTGCTCATTCCGTCGGCGAGCCAAAGAACATTCGGCAATGGAGATTGATCCGGATCACCTGTGCTGAGGAAGCCTGAGATGACGGAAGACTTACTGAAACGCGTTCGTCTACGATTGGGTGGCGCTGGCTTTCCAGGGTTACGGCGCGTCCAGGTGAGCATGGAAGGTGGGTTAATCGTGCTGAATGGGCGACTGGCGACATTCTACGAAAAGCAGATGGCGACGGAGCTAACACGTCATGTCGCTGGGGTTCACGGCGTTGAAGATCGGATCGAGGTTGAGTCAAACCCGTCAAGAATTGGTTTTGAGCGTCCGTCGGCCTCGGGGTTGAATCTTAGTGCCAACGCGACTGGTCGCGTGGCGTTGCCAAGCAGCGCGGCAAAGACCCAAGAGATTGAATTGGAGGTGCCTTCATGATTTGTTCGGTCATGGCTTACCGCCCTTCGAACCGGGCTCCGCGGCATCGGCATTCTGAAGAAGGATGAACTCTTACTCGGGTGCGTTGTCCGGTGAGGAACTTTTCTGTTTCTGGCTTAACTTAGTTAGGGAGAATCGATTATGGTGCGCGCGTTTTTCTGTTCGTTGATGGTGTTGCCGCTCTTCGTGGTCGGCCTGGCAGGGGCCGCCGACTCGAAGAGCAAGAGCGACAAAGACAAGACCCACGACAAGGCGACGATCGCCAAGGTGGACTCGAAGAAGGGCACGGTGACGGTCACGATGAAAGACGAGAAGGGGAAGAAAGTCGACAAGACCCTCCAACTCGCCGAAGGGGTCGAGTACCTCGACGGCCATGGGAAGGCCGCAAAGCTCGATGCCTTCCAAGCGGGAGACCATGTCCGGATCACCGAGAAAGACGGCAAAATCACGGAGCTGAAGAAGTGCATGGAACACGCGACGATCACCAAGGTGGATGCCAAGAAAGGCACGGTCGCCGTGAAGATGAAAGGCCACGATGGAAAGGAAGTCGACAAGACCTTCCAACTCGCCGAAGGCGTCAAGTACTTCGACGGTCATGGAAAGGCCGCCAAGCTCGATGCCTTCCAACCCGGAAATCATGTCAGGTTCACCGAAAAGGACGGCAAGATCGCGGAGTTGAAGGAATGCGCGGAACAGGCTCAGGCGACGATCACCGAAGTCGACGCCGAGAACGGCACGGTCACCATGATGATGAAAGACGGGACCGGGAAGAAAACCGAAAAGGTCTTCTATCTCACGGAAGACGCCGAGTACGTCGACAGCTCGGGAGAGGTCGCCGTGATCGACGTCTTTCAGTCAGGCGATGACGTCCTCATCATCGAAAGCGATGGTCAACTCGTGGAGTTGAAGGCGGATGCCGAACCAACGAAGACCGGCGACAAGGTCAAGAAGACGTCAAGCGTCCGGAAGTCCGGCGCGAAGTGATTGGGAGGAACATCACGTCCGACGAAGCGGAAGTGACCGTTCGAAGCGACCAGGTTTCGAAAAAACAGTCGAGCCGGCCATGGCGGTTGGCCGTGGCCGGCCGACTGTACCTTCGGCGAGCTTGAAATGGAGACGCCACGATGAAAAAAGTGTTGTTTGCGACCGACTATTCGGAATCCAGTGAGAATGCCCTGACCTACGCGACGTCGCTGGCGCGTGATTCGGGGGCCACGCTGCTGGTGGCGCACGTATCTGAACTGGAACAATACCCCGTCGGAGAATTGTTCGATGAAGACCCACGGCCATCCGAGTCGGAGTTAGCCAAGTTGAGGGCCATCGCGACGCATGACCCGCGTGTTCCCTGCGAGCACCGTCTGCTGCACGGAAACCCCGCCCAGGAGATTCTCAAACTCGCGGACCAGGAAGCTGTCGAAGTGATCGTGATCGGGACGCACGGCCACTCACGGCTACTGCACCTGTTGGCCGGCAGCGTCGCCGATGCCGTGATGCGCGAAGCTCATTGTCCGGTCATCGCTTACCGGTCGCCCCTGCTGGTCGAAACGACTTCGCGATGAGTAAGGCCCAATGAAATGAGCAGTGCGATCAGGATCACGACTCTGTTTCTGGATATCGGCGGCGTCCTGCTCACTGACGGTTGGGATCATCATGCCCGCAAACGGGCGGCGACGAACTTCAAGCTGGAATGGGCCGAGATGGAAGATCGGCACCAACTTAACTTCGCCACTTACGAGGAGGGAAAGCTCACTCTGGAGGAATACCTGGGCCGAACGGTTTTCTACGAGGAGCGGCCATTCACACGGGACCAGTTCCGGGAATTCATGTTCGCGCAATCGAAACCTTACCCCGAGATGCTTGAACTGGCAAATCGACTCAAGGTCCGGCATGGGCTGAAGATCGCCGTGGTCAGCAACGAGGCCCGCGAATTGAATGCTCATCGGATTCGCAAGTTCAAGCTGGACGGGTTCGTCGATTTCTTCATTTCCTCCTGTTTCGTTCATCTCCGAAAACCCGACGTGGACATCTTTCGGCTGGCGCTCGACATTGCCCAGACGCCCGTCGAGCAGGTCGTCTATATCGAAAACACCGCCATGTTCGTCCAGATCGCCGAAGGTTTTGGCATTCGAAGCATTCATCACACGGATTACACGTCCACGCGCGCGAAACTGGCTTCTTTCGGATTGCCGATCGACGATGGAGCGATTGATGAATCCCGCTGACCCGCGCATCCTGACGATCAATGGCGGCTCGTCGAGCATCAAATTCGCGGTGTTCGAGGCCGGCGACTCGCTCCAACGGAAACTGGGGGGCGGGATTGATCGGATTGGGCTGGCGGGGTCCATCTTGCGGGTGAAAGGCTTGAGCCCGGCGGACAACTTCTCGCGGCCGTTGGTGGCGCCCGACCACACCGCGGCGGTCGGAATTCTGATGGATTGGATCGAGCAGCGCGGCGGGCGTGATGTACTGACCGCGGTGGGGCACCGCGTGGTGCATGGCGGGCCGAAGTACAGCGAGCCGCGGCGAATCACCGCGGAGCTGGTTGAGGAGCTGCGCCGGCTCAGTCCATTCGATCCGGAACATCTGCCGGAAGAGATCCTGTTGATCGAGGCCTTTCAGCGCCGATTTCCCGACTTGCCCCAAGTGGCCTGCTTCGACACGGCTTTTCACCATGATCTGCCGCGCGTGGCCCGGATGTTGCCGATCCCACGCCGCTACGAAGCGCAAGGGGTGCGGCGGTACGGCTTTCACGGCTTGTCGTACGAATTCCTCATGGGGGAACTGGCCCGCCTCACCGGAGCGGATGCGGCACAAGGCCGGGTCATCCTCGCCCATCTCGGCAATGGCGCGAGCCTCGCGGCGGTACGTGGCGGCAAATCCGTCGACACGAGTATGAGTTTCACCCCGACCGCCGGGGTGCCCATGAGCACCCGATCCGGCGATCTCGATCCCGGATTGGTTTGGTACCTGGCGCGCACGGAACAAATGACTGCGAAGCAATTCAACGAGATGGTCAATTCCCAGTCCGGGCTGCTTGGCATCTCCGAAACCAGTTCCGACATGTGCGAGTTGCTGGAGTGCGAAACGCGGGACGTGCGCGCGGCCGAGGCCGTCGCGCTGTTTTGCTACCAGGTCAAGAAATGGATCGGAGCGTTCGCGGCGGCGCTGGGCGGATTGGACATGCTGGTGTTCGCGGGTGGTATCGGCGAAAACGCGCCCGAAGTTCGCGCCCGAATCTGCGTTGGCCTGGGATTCCTTGGAATCGAACTCGACGAAACGCAAAACGTGGCGAGTCATGGCTTGATTTCCGCGGCGGCTGGTCGAGTCGAGGTCCGTGTCATTCGCACGGACGAAGAACAGACGATCGCCAAGGCGGTTTGCCGTTTCCTCGGCCTCGGCCGCGGAGAGGAGCGTTGAGCCGTGTTCGCCTCGGCGCGAGAAAAAGCCCCAACAAGGTTGGGCAGGAACCATGCTGGCAGAACCCACTAGGAGAGAAACGATGAAAGCGACCAAGAAACTCCACGAAATGGGCCAGAGCCTCTGGCTCGACAACATCACGCGCGGTCTACTGACGGGCGGCACGCTCGGCCGCTACATCCAGGAATTCTCGGTCACGGGGCTGACCTCGAACCCCACAATTTTCGAACACGCCATCAAGAACAGTCACGATTACGACGAGGCCATCCACCAGAAACTGAAGGAGGGCAAAACGGGCGAGGCTTTGTTCTTCGAACTGGCGCTGGAAGACCTCAGGCAGGCCGCCGATCTGTTCCGGCCGATCCACGACCAGACCAACGGCGTGGACGGCTGGGTGTCGTTGGAGGTCTCGCCGCTCTTGGCCCACGACACGGCCTCGACGCTCGCGGCGGCCAAGGAGCTTTACGCCCGGGCGGCGCGGCCCAACCTCTTCATCAAGATACCGGGCACCAAGGAGGGCCTCCCCGCCATCGAAGAGGCGATCTTCGCGGGAGTGCCGATCAACGTGACGCTCCTGTTCTCACGCGCGCAGTACGTCGCGGCCGCCGAGGCGTACCTGCGCGGCATCGAGCGGCGCATCGCCGCCGGGTTGAATCCCGACGTCGGCTCCGTCGCGTCGATGTTCATCAGCCGCTGGGACGTCGCGGTGAGGGGCAAGGCGCCGGAGGCGCTGCGCGACCAGCTCGGCATCGCCGTCGCCGGGCAGACTTACGAGGCGTACCGTTCTTTGCTCGACTCGCCGCGCTGGCAGCGCATCCTGAACGACGGCGCCCGTTGGCAGCGACTCCTCTGGGCCAGCACCGGGACCAAGGACCCCAAAGCCTCCGACACGCTGTACATCCAGGCGCTCGCCGCGCCTTTCACCGTGAACACGATGCCTGAGGCGACGTTGAAAGCTCTCGCCGATCATGGAGACATCAGCCAGACTTTGCCCACGCATGCCCGCTACTGCGACGAGGTGCTGGCCAGGTTCGCCAAGGCCGGAATTGACACCGACGCCCTGTCTGCCCAACTCCAGGACGAAGGGGCCGAATCGTTCGTCAAGTCCTGGAACGAGCTGCTGACGTCCATCGCGTCCAAAGGCAAGACGCTCAAGAAGGCCGGTTGAGGTCGCGGCGGTCGAGGCCGCCTGGGCGGTGGTCGATCCGGTGCTTAAGACCCACCACGGGACCCGCACCTACAAGCACGGCAGTTGGGGACCCAAAGAGGCCGACGTTTTGATTGCGGCTCACGGCCGCTGGCACAATCCCAAGCCCGAGAAGGAAACACGAGTATGACGAAAGGAACCGCAGCCCTCACGGCGCGCCCGGCATGGAAGGCGCTCGAACGCCATCATCAAGCGGTGCGCGACGCGCATCTCCGCACGCTTTTCGCCGGTGACCCCAATCGGGGCGAGCGCTTAAGCGCCGAGGCCCTGGGCATCTACTTCGATTACTCGAAGAACCGCATCACCGACGAAACGCTCAAACTCCTCCTGCAACTGGCCGAGGAATCCGGCCTGCGGGCTCGTATCGATGCCATGTTCCGAGGGGAGAAGATCAACGTCACCGAGAAGCGGGCCGTGCTGCACGTGGCCCTGCGCGCGCCTAAAGGGCAAGCCTTCATCGTCGACGGCGAGGACGTGGCGCCCAAGGTGCATGCCGTGCTCGACAAGATGGCCGAATTCTCGCGGCGGGTGCGCGGCGGCCAGTGGAAGGGCCACACCGGCAAGCCGATCCGAAACGTCGTCAACGTCGGCATCGGCGGATCGGATCTGGGGCCGGTGATGGCGTACGAGGCCCTGCGGCACTACAGCCAACGCGAGTTGTCCTTCCGCTTCGTTTCCAACGTCGATGGCACCGACTTCGCCGAGGCCACACGCGACCTCGACGCCGCGGAGACGCTGTTCATCGTCTCGTCGAAGACCTTCACGACCCTGGAGACGATGACCAACGCGCACACGGCGCGCGACTGGGCGCTCAAGGCCCTCAAACAAGACGTCGCCGTCGCCAAACATTTCGTCGCCGTCTCGACCAACGCCGCCGAGGTGGCGAAATTCGGCATCGACATCGCCAACATGTTCGAGTTCTGGGATTGGGTCGGCGGCCGCTACTCGATGGACTCGGCGATCGGCCTCTCGACGATGCTCGCAGTCGGCCCCGAACACTTCCGCGACATGCTCGACGGCTTCCACCAGATGGACGAGCATTTCCGCACGTCTCCGTTCGAGCGAAACCTGCCGGTGCTCATGGGCCTGCTGGCCCTTTGGTACAACAACTTCTTCGGCGCGCAGACCGTCGCGGTCTTACCGTACGAGCAGTACCTGAAGCGCTTCCCGGCTTACCTTCAGCAATTGACGATGGAGAGCAACGGCAAGCACGTCACGCTTGATGGGACTGAGGTCACTTATCAGACCGGGCCGATCTACTGGGGGGAGCCGGGCACCAATGGCCAACACTCATTCTACCAACTGATTCATCAGGGGACCAAGCTCATCCCCTGCGACTTCATCGCGTTTGGCCAGCCGCTCAACCCGCTCGGCCGCCACCACGACGTGCTCTTGGCCAATGTTCTTGCCCAGGCGGAGGCGCTGGCATTTGGCAAGACTTCCCAGGAGGTTCAGGCTGAAGGCACGCCGCCCTGGTTGGCGCCACACCGCGTCTTCGAGGGCAACCGTCCGTCGAACACGATTCTGCTGGAGCGGCTCACTCCGGCGGCGCTGGGCAAACTCGTCGCGCTGTACGAACACATCGTCTTTACCCAGGGCGCCATCTGGCAGATCGACTCGTTCGACCAGTGGGGAGTCGAGTTGGGAAAGGTGCTCGCACAGCGGATTATCCCCGAACTTGAGAGCCGGACGGAGCCCCAACTCAAGCACGATTCCTCAACGAATTCCCTGATCCGGCGCTGCCGAAAACTCAAGGAAACGTCATTGTGACCACCGCGCGATCGATGCCGATTTCTACGATTCTGGTTCGGACTCGTACTACGAGACCGGCGAAGGGCACTTCGTCGATTGACATCGCCCACTCAGGGAACAAACCATGATCGACGAAGGTAACGCTGGAGCCGCCCTGGCGGCGAAAGATCGCGTCGCTCACGAAATGGAACCAGATATGCGCCAGAAATTCATCGTCGGTAACTGGAAGATGTACACTACCGCCGCCGAGGCCAAACGGTTGGCCAAGGCGATTGTGGATGGCGCGGGCCTTGAGAGCCGCGTATCCGTCGCCATCTGTCCGCCTTTCCCCTATCTGCCCCTGGTCGGGGAGGTTCTCCAGGGCAGCCGCGTCGCGCTCGGGGCACAGAACCTCTATCCCGAGAAGGAAGGCGCGTTCACAGGCGAAGTCAGCCCGACGATGCTCCTCGATCTCGGTTGCAAGTACGTTATCCTCGGGCACAGCGAGCGCCGGCACAAGCTGGGTGAATCCGATTCGTTCATCAACCAAAAGGTGCGGTTTGCCCTGGCCGCCGGCCTCGATGTGATTCTCTGTGTCGGCGAGACTCTGGAGCAACGTGAGGCTCACCGGACCGAAGCGGTGCTCGACCGGCAACTCATCCGCGGATTGGCCGGCCTGTCGGCGGATACATTGCCCCGCCTCACCATCGCGTATGAACCGGTCTGGGCAATCGGCAGTCTTGGACACCACGCCACCGTCCAGCAGGCTCAGGAGGCGCACTCCGTCATTCGGCGCCGCTTCGGTCAGCTGTTCGATGAGAAGTCGGCTCAGACGCTTGCCATTCAGTACGGTGGCAGCGTCAAGCCGGACAACGCCGCCGCGCTTCTTAACCGCCCCGGTGTGGACGGCGCCCTCATCGGCGGCGACAGCCTGCATGCCGACCAGTTTTTGGCTATCGTCCGGAGTGGGGTCGGGGTGCCGCAAACCGAAGGGAAACCGGCATGACAGCAGTCACACAAGCCGGAACGAACCAGACAAGGACCACCAAGATGAAATACGTGAATCGATTTCGAGTTGTGCCTGGCAGCAAAGTAAAGCTTAAGGACATCGATCCGGACTTCAAGGACCGCCACCACGAGAGCCACAAGGAAGCGGTTGAGGAGATTGAGCAAGACCGGAAAAAGCTGCGCGAGCTTCAGGAGTTACTGTACGCGGAGGGACGGTACTCCCTCTTGATCTGCCTGCAAGGAATGGACACGGGGGGCAAGGATGGTACGATCAACCACATCCTGGGTGCGATGAATCCCCAGGGATGTCGCGTGACGGGCTTCAAGCAGCCGTCTGCCGAGGAAGCGGCCCACGACTTCTTGTGGCGGATTCATCCTGCCGCGCCTGCCAGAGGGAAAGTGGCGATTTTCAACCGCTCCCACTACGAGGACGTACTCGTCGTCCGCGTCCACAACCTGGTCCCGCAAGCCGTCTGGTCCCAGCGATACGACCGCATCAACGAGTTTGAGAAAGACCTTGTCGAGCACGAGACGCACATTCTCAAATTCTACCTGCACATTTCCAGCGAGGAACAACTTAAACGCTTCAAGGACCGCCTCGACGACCCAGCCAAGCAATCGAAAATCAGCGAGGCCGACTGCAAGGAGCGGGCCTACTGGGACGACTACACCGCGGCGTACGAGGATGCGCTCTCCCGTTGCAGCACGGAGCGTGCCCCTTGGTTTATCATTCCCTCCGACCACAAATGGTTCCGGAACCTGGCGGTGGCCCGGATCGTCGTCGAACACCTGGAAGAGCTGAAGTTGACGTTTCCTCCGCCCGCGGTGGATCTTGAGCATATTCGTCGAGAGTACCATGCCGCCAAGGAAGTTCGTGCCTGACACCTGCCTGACACGATTGGTGCCAAAGATTGAAGCGACAACGACCAATCGCGGCCAACACGCGCGGCCCGTTCTGGTCCATTTGCCCCGCGCGGATTTTATGGGTGGCCGTGCTCGGCACGCAAATCGTGGTGACGTTGATCGCACCCGCGGCCTACTGACCGGCGGCACGCTCGGCCGGTACATTCGGCCCCGAGCCAAACGCCGTATGTTGAAGCCCACGTCGGCTCTTTGTTGGAGTTTTCCAGCTTTCTGCAAGCAAATTGGTGGTTCATGAAACTCCGGCTGTTGGTGGCCCGCGGTTTGCAATACCCTGCCCTAGTGCCCCGTCAAGGCTAGGAATTGGGGTTGCTGCTTTTGAGGCACGGCGGGAAACTTCTGGTCACAAGGAGGTTTCCCATGAACAAGAAGTTCA
>Ga0307374_10014657_pt1 | contig 10648 bp, 9 predicted proteins | sample OX3MG_FD_202532 | JGI IMG/M metagenome (GOLD analysis project Ga0307374, IMG submission 202532) | Soil microbial communities from Risofladan, Vaasa, Finland - OX-3 | ecosystem: Environmental > Terrestrial > Soil > Coastal area > Acid sulfate soil | place: Finland: Risofladan, Vaasa | collected... | reverse complement strand
GGATCGGGATAGCGCCGACTGCCGCCGGAGGAGTCGCATCCAGGCAATGGGTGTCCGCTGATAATCGCTCCAGAGGCTGGAGTATCCTACTCCCGGTCTCAACAAAGTACCGTTAGTGCATAATCAGGCCGCTGCGTGCGCAACCCCCGACTGCGGTCGGGTGGTAGCGCCGGGCCGACTGTGGTCGGGGGATCGCCCCAATCGAGTGCAAACATCGCATGTTGACAGACGCTATTTATAGATAGCTAATCGAGCGCCGGCCATACCCGAGTATCGGGGTCGGGCTGGTGCTCGCCGGTCGTGGGACACTGACGGTAGCGCCAACGTGGGCCGCGCTCGGTGATCCCGCCCAGGGCGTCCGCCACGTAATCAATGTCCTGGCGAGTGGCGCCCAGACCCATGCTGAGACGGACAGCGCCAGTGACCGGGACGCGAGCGCCACAGCGAACCGGATCGGGGTTTTGGTTTCCCCCTCGGATCAGATGCTGGACCAGTGGGTGAGCACAGAAACTCCCCGAGCGGACGCTGATCCCATATTCCGCGCTGAGGATAGTGGCCAGCTTGCCATGCGGGTAACCGTCCAGATTGAACGACAACACCCCGATATGGGGGTAAGTGTGATCCCATACGGTATACAGCTCCAGGCAAGCGATGGAGGACAGTCGCTTCCAGGCATAGGCATAGAGATCAGCCTCCTCGGCGGCAAGCCTGTCCATGCCGAAGGCCCGCAGCGCCCGGCAGGCCGCGGCCAGAGCCACGGCGCCGATCAGATTGGGGGTGCCCGCCTCGTGCCGCTCCGGCAGGCCCCGCCAGGTCACCTCATCAAGGCTCACCGATTCCACGGCCCCCCCGCCCTGGATCACGGGCTCGGCCTGGGCCAGCCAGTCCCCCCGGCCAATCAGGACCCCGATCCCGAATGGCGCATAGAGCTTATGTCCCGACATGGCCAGATAATCAATCTCCAGGAAGGTAATGTCGATGGGAGCATGCGGCGCCAGTTGGGCGGCATCGACCACCAGGCGGGCGCCGTAGCGATGGGTGATCCGCGCGATCTCGGCCAAGGGCCAGATCTCGCCGGTCACGTTCGAGGCGCCGGTCACCGCGACCAGGGTAATGGCTCCCCCTGCCTGGGCGAGCCACTCCTCAAGCGACCGGAGCAGGTCGGCGGGACTGGCAGGGACCGGGAGGTAGTCCACCGCGGCCCGGCGCCAGGGAAGCAAATTGGCGTGATGTTCCACCGCCGTGGTCAGGACGCGGGCGCCCGGAGGAAGGCAAGCGGCCAGAAGATTGAGTGCATCGGTGGTGTGACGGGTAAAGATCAGGGTGTCGTCGGGTCGGGCGCCGAAGAAGGCCCCGATGGTGGTCCGCGCCTGTTCGTAGGCCACCGTGGAGACCTGGGATTTATAGCCCGCCCCGCGATGCACGCTACTATAGTAAGGCAGCAGCCGTTGCACGGTCTCCCATACTTCCACCAGGGGTGGGGTGCTGGCCGCGTAATCCAGGTTGACGTGCCGGCGCGATTCCCCGGTGACCAGCGGCGCCTCCAGGTCATCGCCGACCAGGCGGAGCCGGCGCGGTTCGGCGTCGGGTTCAACCAGGCGTGGATACGCTGGATCACCGCCGAATCCATCAGGCGCGAACGGTTGGTACTGAATCATCGGTAGCCACCTCCCTTAAAACAAAAAGCCCCACATGGTTCTGGTCCATGAGGAGCGTATGAGGGAGCGGAGTATAAAAAATCCTCCATCTCGAAAGAAGGAGGAAAAACGGCATAATCCACACTACGGGTATACGCGTCTCTCATCTTCCAGAATAGCTCTGCCGGATTTGGCACCCTTTCGTCGCTCTACGCGACGCCGGTTGCCGAGGCTTCACAGGGCCGGTCCCTCCACCTCTCTGGATAAGAGCGTCGTATTCACTTGTAAAGTTGCTGAAGTCTCGCCTGCAGGTTGTGAGCAAAGTATATACCGAAGCACGAGGGTACGTCTAGGGGCCCGAATGATTCGCGAATATTCCCGCGTGGACAGCTAAACATTCGCCTCGTATAGTGATTTTAAGGGGGCCCTGTAGAGGCTCGGTGACCGCAAGAGGATTGTCGCCATGAAGAATAAGGGAGAACGGCCGCGGCCCGCGGCATGGTGGAGGCTGGGGAACAATCCCCAACCATTTAGCCCGCTATCGGTTGAAAAGCACTCCCGACTTCGTGGCGCCGTCGCCGTCAACGGAGTCTGCCCCTACTGCGCCGTAGGGTGCGCCCAGCAAGTCCACGTGAAGGACGGGCGGATCCTCAACATCGAGGGTGACTCGCGCAGCCCGATCAACGAGGGTCGGCTGTGTCCCAAGGGCGCCAACACCTTTCAACTCACGATCAATCCGCATCGCCAAACCGAGGCGCTCTACCGGGCGCCCTACAGTGATCATTGGGAGCGCCGGCCGCTTGAGTGGGCCATGGAGCGCATCGCCGCGCGAGTCAAGGAGACGCGCGACGCCACCTTCGTGGAGCGACGCGGCGACGACATCATCAACAACACCACCGCCATGGCGCACCTTGGCGGGGCCACCATGGACAACGAGGAGAACTACCTGATCAAGAAGCTCTTCAATACCCTGGGGATGGTGGCGATCGAGAACCAGGCCCGCATATGACACAGCGCCTCGGTGCCCAGTTTGAGCACCACGTACGGGCGCGGCGCCGCCACGAATTTTCAGGAAGACCTCCAATACAGCGACTGCATCTTGATCATGGGCTCCAACATGGCCGAAGCGCATCCGGTCGGCTTCCGCTTCCCCATGAAGGCGCGCGAGCGTGGGGCCAAGCTGATCCATGTGGACCCGCACTTTAGCCGCACCTCGGCCAGCGCCACCACCTACGTACCGATCCGGGCCGGCAGTGACATTGCCTTTCTGGGCGGCCTGATTCACCAGGTGCTGTCCCAGGAGCGCTGGTTCCGGGAGTACGTGCTTGCCTTCACCAATGCCAGCACCATTATCAACGAGGAGTACCGAGACGCCGAGGACAACGGCGGCCTGTTCTCCGGCTTTGATCCCGATCAACACCTGTACAAACTGCATGAGGCAAACTGGCATTACGCGGGTGAGACCGATCCGCATATCAAAGCGGAGTCCTGGAGCGAGACGCTCGGCGCCGTCGATCCTGGGAAGGCGCGGCGCGATCCCTCGCTGCAAGATCCGAACTGCGTGCTCAACATCGTGCGCCGGCACTTCGCCCGCTATACCCCGGAGATGGTGGCCGATCTGTGCGGCTGCACCGTGGAGCAGTTCCTCGACGTGGCGGAGCAGTTGATGAGCAATTCGGGCCGCGAGCGGACCAGCGCCATTGTCTACGCGGTGGGCTGGACCCAGCACTCCACCGGGGTGCAGATGATCCGCGCCGCCGCGATGCTCCAACTGCTCCTGGGCAACGCGGGCCGCCCAGGCGGCGGAGTCATGGCTATGCGCGGCCACGCCAGCATCCAGGGATCCACCGATATTCCCACCCTCTATAACCTACTGCCCGGGTATATCCCGCAGCCGGCGGAGTCCCGCAACCACAACAGCCTCAAGGAGTTTCTGGCGCAAGAGGAGGTGGCGTACGGCTATTGGTCGAATCTCCCCAAGTTTATGATCAGCCTGCTCAAGGCATGGTTCGGCGAGGCCGCCACGGCCAAGAACGACTGGGGCTTCTCCTGGGTGCCGCGGATCGTGGCCGATCATTCCCAGTTCCCTACCTTTCTCAAGATGGCCGAGGGGAAGGTGCGCGGCCTCTTCCTGATGGGCCAGAATCCAGCGGTGGGGGCGCCCAACGCGCGCCTGAACCGGGCGGCGCTGTCCCAGCTTGACTGGCTGGTGGTGCGTGACTTCTTCCTGATCGAAAGCGCTACCTTCTGGAAAGAAGGCCCAGACCAACCCGATCCATGCGCCATTGGGACCGAGATCTTCTTCCTGCCCTGCGCCGCCGGGGCCGAGAAGGCTGGCTCGCTCACCAATACCCAGCGGCTCCTGCAATGGCACGAGAAAGCGGTGGATCCGCCGGGCGATTGCCGCTCCGACCTTCACTTTGTCTGGAGCCTCGGGCGCCGGCTTAAAGACCTGTATGCCGGCAGCACGGCCTCGCGGGACCAGGGGATCGCCAATTTGACCTGGGATTACGGGCAAGCAGAGCGGGAAACCCTACCCGATGGGACGATTAGCCGGCTCACCGACGAGCCGGACGCGGTGAAGGTGCTGAAAGAAATCAACGGGTACACCGTCAAGGACGGTAAGCCGGTCGCCGGCTTCGAGAAGCTGGAGGCTGATGGCAGTACCGCCTGCGGCTGTTGGATCTATTCCGGCGTCTATCCCGAGGAAGGGCGGAACCGGGCGAACGAGCGGAAGGCGGACCCCAACGCCCACGTCAATCTGGAGTGGGGCTTCGCCTGGCCGGCCAACCGCCGTCTGATGTATAACAGGGCCAGCGCCGATCCGGAGGGCAAGCCCTGGAGCGAGCGGAAAAAGTACGTCTGGTGGGACCAGGAGCAGGGCAAGTGGACGGGACTGGACGTGCCGGACTTCGAGCCGACCAAGCCGCCCAGCTATCGGGCCGAGCCCGGGGCTACCGGGATGGCGGCCATCGACGGCGACTCGCCGTTTATCTTCAAGCCGGACGGCAAGGGCTGGCTGTTCGCTCCGGCAGGGACGAAGGACGGCCCGCTGCCTACCCACTACGAGCCGCTGGAGTCGCCAGTCGCCAATCCGCTGTATGAGCAGCAGAGCAATCCCGCCGTGCAAGTGGAGCAGTCGGCGCTTAACGCCATCGCGCCGCCCCGGGATCCCCATTATCCGATCGTGGCCACCAATTACCGTCTGACGGAGCACTACCTGAGCGGGCCGATGAGCCGGTTCGATAGCTGGCTGAACGAACTGCAGCCGGCCATGTTCGTGGAGTTGAGCCCCGAGTTGGCGGCGGAACGCGGGATTGAGCACGGCGATTGGATGGTGGTCAGCAGCGCCCGCGGCGCCATCGAGGGGCGGGCGATGGTCACCCCTCGTCTGCAGCCCCTGCGCATACAGGGCCGAATGATCCATCAGATCGGCATTCCTATTCACTTTGGCTACAGCGGCGAAGTGACGGGGAGCGCGGTGAACGAGCTGACCGCCATGGTGAGCGATCCAAATGTCAGCATGCACGAGGCGAAGGCATTCACCTGCCAGGTGCGAAAGGGTCGGCTCTCCCGACCCTCGGATGTGCCTTCCACCGATGTGGGACCACGGGCCCAATCGGCGCTGATGGTAGATACTGGACCGGAAGCCCAGCCGGAAGGGAGGACCGCGTGAACGACGGAACGTTTCCCGCCAACCTGCTGGCGGGGATGCGCCGGGTTGATCCGCCGCCCGCCGAAGAACCCACCGGCTTTTTCACCGACTCGACCTTGTGCATTGGCTGCAAGGCGTGCGAGGTAGCCTGCAAGCAATGGAATGCCCTGCCGGCGGACGGGATGAAATGGACCGGGCAGAGTTACGACAATACCAGCCACCTCTCCGCCACCACCTGGCGCCATGTCAGCTTCACCGAGCAGGCGCTGCCCGAGGGCGGCGTCCGCTGGCTGTTCAACAGCGATGTCTGCAAGCACTGCACCGCCGCTCCCTGCCAGGAGGCGTGCCCGACCGGCGCCCTGATCCGCAACGAGTTCGACAGCGTCTACGTGCAGCAGGATGTCTGTAACGGCTGCGGCTACTGCGTCTCCGCCTGCCCGTTTGGGGTGCTGGGGCGGAGCGCGGCGGATGGCGCGGCGCATAAATGCACGCTCTGCTATGACCGCCAGAAGGATGGGATCGAGCCCGCCTGCGCCAAGGCGTGCCCTACGGCGTCGATCCAGTTTGGCCCGGTCTCCCAGTTGCGGGAGCGCGCGCGGCAACGGCTTGACGAACTGCATAGGCGGGGCGAGCGGGACGCCTACCTCTATGGAGCCGACGACTCGGACCAGTACAAGCGGCTCAATGCCTTTTTTCTCTTGACCGAGGAGCCCGCCGCCTACAACCTGCCGCCGGCGCCCCTCCGGCCAAGCTCGGCCATGGGCAGACGCTATCTCTGGAGCGCGGCGGTGGCGGTGGGCCTCGGCGCCCTGGGAATGGTGGCCATGCGGGGCAGCAGGGAGGAGCAGGAATGAGCCGCCGTGAGTTGCCCTTGCATGAGCCGGGGCGGTCGCTTGTGATCGGCGCCGCGGTGGCGCGGCCACGCGATGCCTACCGGAACGTCCCCATCCTTGCCCGCCCCACCTGGGGCCATCTGATTTCCGCCTATTTCTTCTTCGGCGGCGTTTCGTCAGGCGCCTTCACGCTCGGCTCACTGGCCATGGTGGGTGGCGGCGCGCGCCGCCGCCCACTCAGCCGCGCCGCCCACGTCGTGTCCTTGATCGCCCTCCTGCCGTGTCCACCCTTGCTGATCGCGGACCTGGGGAAGCCCGCCCGCTTCCATCATATGTTGCGGATCTTCAAGCCCTCCTCGCCCATGAACCTAGGCGCCTGGACCCTGACCGCGCATGGCGGCTTCTCCGCCATGACCGTGCTGGTGGATCTGGCGCACGCGGACAAGCTGCCGATCCTGGGCCCACTGGGTCGCCGCGTACCGGAAAGCCTCCTCGCGGTCGGCGGCATTCCCACCGCACTGGCGCTGGGTGGGTATACGGGCGTACTCCTGGGCGCCACCAGCGTGCCGGTGTGGTCCACCAGCCCCTTGTTGGGCGCCCTCTTCATGGCCAGTTCGCTTTCCACTGGCCTAGCGGCGGCGAACCTGGCCGTGACCCTGAGTGGACCGGGAAAAGAAGGCGCCAAGCGCCCCTTGAGCGCGCTGGGTTTCACCTTTGCCGCGGTGGAACTGGCGCTCCTCCTCGGCTATCTGCTCACCTCCGGTGAGGCGGCGAAACCGCTGCTCCAGGGGCGTCATGGCCGGCTGTTGGGAGAGGCCGCCGCTGCCCTGGGGATCAGTGCCGCGCTTGACGCCATCCACTCACGCCGCCCGGTCGCCCCTCGATCAACGAGCGTTCAGACAGCAGTGGCCACCCTGGTGGGCGGCGCCCTCCTGAGGGTCGCCGTGGTGGGCGCGGGCGATGCCTCGGCGGGCGACCGGGAAGGGACGCTCAAGGCCATGGGGTCGTCGCGCGGAAATCGCGGCTGGGGAGCGGGGAACCAGATCGGCTAGTGCTGACCTCCGCCCGGTTCGTCTGATCCCCCCGACTGTGGTCGGGTGGTAGCGCCAGGCCGACGGCGGCGGGTACCCGCTTGTGGGTGTTGCGGCGTTGCTACAAACGGAGGTGACTGAAAAAAGGCCAGGGCCTCAATGGAGGAGCCGCCGCCGCCGCTGAAACAACGCTGGGTTGATGTAATGCGCGATACACGAAAGGGGAGTTGGCCCCGAAGGACCAACTCCCCTTTCGTTTCCTGAGTCACGTTCCTCGTCGCTTGTGCCGCGAGCTTCCCTATGGTCTGCCCTGGAACACTCCTCCTTGCAGACGAGTCCTCCACCCGATCCAACGCTTGCGCGCCTTGCCGGTGGCGAGCTATAAGTCACTCCGAAACTCTGTACCGTCTTCCTCGCGTTGGGAATGAGAAGGCGGTGGGTTGCCTCGTGCGGCGCCGTGCTTGGTCGGATTCGATGTGACACGCAGTATTCCGTTGCGTCCTCGTGTCACGCTCTGTCGGCGGTGTCCAGTCGTCACGCCTGCCAGCCTTTGGCTTGCGCCAACCCTGCCTGCGCGCCGCCTGGTCACTGGTGCGGATCTCGTGCCTCCTACGCGAACTCGGTCGTCTTACCTCAGGTAAGTATGACTATAGCAGGGAAAGTTTCGGAGAATAAGTGAGTTATCCCCCATTTTCGCGCACGAGAAAACCCCAATAGGAAGACTTGCGTTAGTGAGCCTACTTTTCATAGATCAACTCCTGGCCGGGAAAAACTCTTATCTCTCGCGGACCAGATTTTGGGGGCAGATCATCAGCATCAAGAAGATGGCATGCTATAATGGCTACAGCATGAATGAACAAGGGAGGAAAGAAGGAAGACAAGTGCAGGAGGCGAACAGTGAATCGTTGGGGATGCGAACTATCCCAACGCTGACCACTGAGCGTGTGGTTCTTCGGCCTTTCACTATGGGCGACGTCCCCGCAGTTTGTGTGCTGGCGGGCGATGCCACGGTGGCGGCGACAACACTCAACCTTCCTCACCCCTATCCGGAAGGGGCGGCATCCGCATGGATCGATACCCATGCGGATGCCGCGGCGAATGGAGATGGATTCACCTGGGCCATCGTCCATGGCACGCACGGTACGCTCTTGGGTGCAATTTCGTTAGGCATCGCCCCACGGCATGCGCGAGCGGAGCTGGGTTACTGGCTAGGTGCTCCCTATTGGAACATGGGATACATGACAGAAGCTGCACGCTGCGTACTAAATTTCGGTTTCGCGCAGCTAGGGTTGCATCGGGTTGAGTCATCGTGTTTCCCACGCAATCACGCATCCGCTCGGGTCATGGAAAAGGTAGGATTGCGCCACGAGGGTCTGTTGCGTGGCTATATCCGCAAGGATAAGTCATTCGAGGATGTCCTTATCTATGCGCGTTTACACTCAGATGCTGATTGACATATCTGCATCTCGAAGGCGCGATATTTGGTTGCTCTTACTAACTGAGACCTGGTGATAAATCAGGCGGGCAAGAGGAACGGCTTGAGACTTTGGCGGAGGTCGCGGTCATCGATGGCGTGGTGCCAGTGGGTGAGTTGCTAGAGCAGGACAGCGTCCAAGGCGAAGAACTGGGTGGGGATGAGGCCCCGTGTCAGGATACCGCCCAAGCAGCCGAGCTTGGTAATTCATCGCTCCGCAAGGGTTAGAAGGTCGATCGTCTCGTCGCCAATCCTCGCCTGTAGAATAAGCTCGCCGCCGAGCGCCTCTACGAATCGCCGCACGGTCGATACTTGGGGATCATCCTGGTGCTCGATCCGTGAAATATTTGATTGGGCCACGCCAAGCGCCTCGGCGAGCTCGTGCTGCGTCACCTTCCGGTGCTCGCGTAACCCCTGAAGCACCAGTATCTGCTCACGCATCTCACGCTCGTACGCATCGACCCGCGCCCGTCGCTCAGGACTTGCCTCTATTTCGGCGGCGACTTCGTTGAACTTTCTCGGCATCCTTCGTCTCCCTGTCTAATTCCGGCCACGTCTTGGCAAGGTGCCTATCGAAGGCATCATCGGCTCTTGGCACCTGCTCGTCATACCAGCTATCCCATTTTCCCTCCTTGTTACCGCCAAGCAAGAGGATTGCCTGTCGCCGGGGATCAAACGCGAATAGGATGCGGATATGCCTGACACGCAACTCTTTCATATTGGCGTGACGGGACATCTCGATCCGATCAACGAAGGGCCGTCCAAGGGCGGGACCGTCCTGCCGCAGGAGACGAACGACTGCTACGATACGTTCCTGCTCCTCGTCCGTTATGCCGGCGAACCAGCTATCGTAGTCATCGGTCGAGTCCACGTCCCACGTCATGAGTTCAATATAACGCAAGAGTGATTATTTCGCAAAACTACCACTCCGCCCGTTCACCTTCCCAATCATGGGTAACAAGCTACGCGCGAACGATCGGGCGGGACTGCTCGGGCCGGTACGCATGCTAGCGTCCGCCCAGTTCCTGAAGCTGCTATGATCCAAAAAGCATCGTGCGACAAGAAGCCGTTTCGCTGGAGAAACCAATGACCGTCTTGATCCTTCCCACCGACGCGCCCTCCATATCCGGGCCGCCGCAAGGTCACTGGAATCACGAGCTCTGGGAGACCTTGCCGAATGACGGCAACCGCTATGAAGTAATCGATGGAGTGCTGTACATGAGCACGGCGCCCAGTTATTTTCACCAATGGATAGCCCTGCGTTTGGTGCAGTTGATAGGAACACCGGCCATGCAACAGGGGCTAGCTACTCCGTTCTTCTCGCCGATCGGAGTGCTGATGCCGGGCTGCGATCCGGTGCAGCCGGATTTCGGCCTGATTCGCACAGGGAACAGCGGTATTATTCGAGACCGTCGGATCCGTGGCATACCAGATTTGCTGGCCGAGATCCTGTCACCCAGCAACCGTACGTACGATGAACAGGTGAAGTTGGAGGCGTACGCCCGCGCGGGTCTGCCGGAATACGCGATCATCGATCCGGGAGCGCGGGTGCTCCAGCACTATCGGCTCACGTCGGCGGGCGGGTATGGGGATCCGCGCACCTATGAAGGCGCCGACCTAGTTCGCTTTGACTGCCTGCCCACCATCGAATTCAGGGTTGGTGATCTTTTCGCGGGTGCCCTGGACACAACCCTTTAGCGGAGTGGCTGGCCGGGCCGGGGCGGGCACACTGCGGAGCATGTACCGCCTGAGGATCACCCCAGCGATTCGATGCAGGCGCGAATGGCCCGCGTCAGATAGCGCGAGTAGTTCGTGGGACCATGGCGGAGACTTCGGACCAGGGCTTCAATCCCAATCATCAGGCTCATGAAGCTAATCCGCCGCTCGTGCTCCGCCGGCAGGCGCGCTGCTTCGCGGTAGCCATCCAGAAGTGAGGGAAGTAACCGCTCAGGTACGGTCTCCCCGTCATGAAGATTGAAGTGCCCAAGATCGTACAGCGAAGTCGTGCCGCGGACCTC
>Ga0307374_10014655_pt1 | contig 10648 bp, 6 predicted proteins | sample OX3MG_FD_202532 | JGI IMG/M metagenome (GOLD analysis project Ga0307374, IMG submission 202532) | Soil microbial communities from Risofladan, Vaasa, Finland - OX-3 | ecosystem: Environmental > Terrestrial > Soil > Coastal area > Acid sulfate soil | place: Finland: Risofladan, Vaasa | collected... | reverse complement strand
CGCGAATGCTTCATTCCTGCTTTACCCTGTGGATCTGGTATTCCTCAAGGCCTCAGTAATCCGTCGGCTGGCCGTCGCCTTTCAAAAACGTGCACCGCGTCATCAGATCGTGATGCCGGTTTGTCGTAGGCGAGACGGCCACCCGGTGATTTTCGCCGCCGAGTTACGCCAGGAATTGCGCCGCGCCAAAACCGCCCGCGACGTCGTGTATCGGGACGATGCCCGCATCAAACGCGTTCCTGTTTCTACTTCGGCGATCTGGAAGGATTTCGGAAATTCCTCTACGGCGAAACACTTCCCTCGCGGACCTAAGTCGCGGCGGTCATGACAGAGTTGCAGAAAATCAGCCTTCCCGGGAGTTTTCCGTTTCACCGCAAATAAAACCCACCGCGACGCCCAGAAGCGCCAAAATAATTAGCGCCGAGCCAGCGATGACGATAATTTTCGGATCCCCGCCGCCGCTTGCCGTCTCGAACAAGACCCCTAGCGGAAATGTAATCGCTCCAACAAGCAGGCTCAGCGCGAGATACCATCGTTGTTTTTCTCCGAATCCTAACCGGTTGAAGCACGCGGCGAGGACAATCAGCAGCATGCTCAAACCGATCCAGTGGCCATGCGCGTCGACTTGGCGCACGTAAACGTACGTGGCGCGCGCGGAAGCTTCAAGCGCCGCGTGAGCCTCTGGCAGATTCCGTTGCGCGGCGAATGTAAATCCGCTCGCAAGCGAGGACCCAATTCGATCGAGCGTCTGATGCTCGACGAACGCGGCATAGTAAAATCCGTACGCCATTCCCCACAACGCAAGTGCAAGCCCGCCACCGACCAACAGTTTTCGTGCAGAACTCATCGCATCGTCCCGTTTGCGGCGTCAAATCCGTCGGCCGCATCGATGCGCCCCGTGTAGCGCACAATGCCCGCGAGCATTCCACCAAGGGCGATGACCACAAGGCCGCCGCCAGCGTCGGCGATCCCTCCTGCCACCAATCCCCAACGCATTTCCAACAGCACGCACACGGGCAAAATCGCCGATCCGGCCAGGAACATTTCCGCCCAAATCCTGCGCCACCGCTCGCTCAAATCCACGTAAGGCTGGAACAGAGCCATGAGCATAGCGAGAATGCCGAACTCAATGATGTGCGCATGCGCCGCAATGTTCACCGCTTTGTCGCCCTGGAGTTGCGCGTAATCATTGAGCGCCTTCGCAACCTCCACAGGCCGGCCGGACGCCGCAGTGGTTACGATGGCGGAAAGCAGCGATTGATCCTTCGCTTCATTTGCGTAGAGATGAATGCCGGCGTAGTACGCTCCATGAACAAATCCCGCCAGGACAAGCAAGGTACCACCCACGAGAAGCGCGCGGCTCGCCCAGCTTCGATCAGATAACATCCCGTCACGGGACGAGGGATCGGCAATTCGCCCAACTTCACCGCGTCTCCAATATCGGCAGAGTCCCCACAGTTCACCCGCCGTGGCGAGCAGCACGAGCACGCCGCCGAAATCCGCAAAAATGCTGGCCCAACCAAGGACAGTAAATGGACTACCCGCCAGACCAACATAATGAATGAGGAAAACACCTACAGGAAGCAACACTGCCCCCAGCAGAAATGCCCAAGCCAGCCTCTTTTGGGCACGTTCACTCCAGAACACGAACGGTTGCACCAGCGCGAGCAACAATGCAAGGTACCCAAAGCCAATCATGTGGACATGCGCGTCCACTTTTGTTCCTCGGTTTTCGAGGAAGTTACCAATGCCCTGGAACGCTGTAGCGACTGCGGCGGCGTTGTGGGCCTCTACTGCTTGCGTGGCCGCGAGCAGCCGCTCGTTAATTCGCGCGGCATTCTGATGCAGCACGAAGACGGCAAATATGTCGCCGAAGATCATCCCCGCGAGGATCAGGCCAATTCCGCCAATGACAAACAGTCGGCGCGCGCTCAGCCGCGCGAACGATGCGCTTGCGTCGGGCTTGGACGCGCTGAAGCTTCCCGGAGAGATATCGTGTTGCCCGGTCATTTCACTCCGCGGCCGCACGCCGCGACCGGAATGCTGGCATCACCCGCGTGGCAAACAGATGCTGGGTCTTGATCGATTTCCAATGCTCCAACCCTCCGAAATTTGCCACAATGGCGAGCTCGCCGATGCCGCCCTTCGCTTCCAGATTCTGAATTTGGCCTGCACGCGACATATGCGCGGGAACAAATCCCATAACAGGCTCAGGCAGCACAAGAATGGTTGTAGCGCGCGGTTTCGTTGCCCCTAAAACGTCAGCCGCACGGCGAGCTGCACCTGGCGTGGGTTATTCACCGAGCTTGGCGTGCCGTATAGCGGATTCGGCGAACCTTCCAGGCTGCCTGCATGCGTTGAGCCCCCGCACCCTGGCGCCGCGGGATCCGCAGGACAAAAATCGGCCGCGCCGTAAGTCGTATTGAAGTAGCGGATATTCACTGTGTTCATCAAGTTGAAGATTTCGCCCAGCACGTCAAGTTTCATCGTTTCGTGAATGGGGAAGCTGCGGTCGAGCCGGATATCGACGGTCTGCAACGTGTCGCCCTTAAAAGTATTACGTGGCTCCAGCCCCACTCGGTCGTTATTGCCGAATACGTCGCCGTTGACGTCCGATCCAGCGTACTTGGTGAAGAACTGAGGAGACTGCATCGTAACAATCGTGCTGAACGTGAAGTCCCGCGCCAGCACATTCCATCCCTTCGGGCTTACGAAGCTTGCGTTCCCCACAAAGCGATGCCGCACGTCGTCGGCTGAATTCGCCCGCTCGTTCCGCAGATTCCCGCTGTCCTGGGGAATCAGGACGAAGCTGGGATTCGGACCGTCGTCAATCGAATGCGAGTACGTGTAGCTGATCCCGTAAGAGAAGTTTCGAGCAAGTTGCTTCTGCAAATTGACCAGTAGCCCGTCGTAAACGGAATCCCATCGCGACGCGGCTTCGAAGAAAACGCTCCATGTCGGATTTCGGAACCCGGGAAACAGGGTTTGTCCGGGGATGCCTGGATACGGGATGCAAGGGTTTCCCGCCGGAAAATTCGAAAAGAACACGTTTTTGCAACCAACAGCCCCGCCCGAGCTATGCACTTGGACTTGCCCCGTCGGATTGGGCTGATTGACATCAAAGAAACTGCCCAAATGCACGCCGCGCAAGTGAATTCCAGAAATACTCAACAACGTCCCCTTGACAGGCTGAAATTCAAGCGAAGCGCTCGCCTGAATGCCATACGGCGTCTGGCTATTTTGCTGGAAGCGCACGATTGTTGCGTCTTGCTGAAATCCGCAATTATTGAGCGTGGCGCCGCCACATAGCGGCGATGGCGTAGCATCCGGGTAAGTGGCCTTTTGCAGCAATCCGTTCAGCGCCGCCGCCGTGAACGCAGGTCCGAACCCGGCGTAGGAGAACAGCCGCGTTTTGGCATTCACGCCATTTTCAAACGCGCGTCCTGGGAACGTTCCCAGCACTCCTCCGCAGGAGGGTTCCTGGCACATCAAGAGTGGCGAAGGAAGCATCCCATGGAACAACCCGAAGCCCGCACGAAAAACCAGACTGTGCGATGTCCCGATGTCATAGGCCAATCCGAGCCGCGGATCGAAATCTTTCCACTGCGTATTGAGCGTATTCGACGGCCAAGTCTCAAATTCCCAGCGAAGACCCCCGTTCAAAGCCAGCTTATCGGTCACGCGCCACTTATCCTGCACGTACAATCCATCGTAGGTGTGGTCGAGCGTGGCCCGCGCTTCATTTCGCACCGATTGCGAGATCGCCCCCCCTTGGTATATGGCTGTTCCGCCAGCCAAGCTGGACTCGGTAAAATTGCTCGCTTGATTGAAACGCTCGAAGAAAATCACGAAAGGATCTGGACACTGCGATGCGCAGCCCGCTACAGCCCCGTTCGTTCCTAGGAAGTCCCCAAGAGTTGCGAAATCCGCTTCGAACGGATAAAAGAGCGGAAACGATTCGTCTGTGCTTACACGGTCGAAGTTTCCGCCGAAACTGATCGCGTGGTTGCCAATCGTATGCGTGACGTCATCCACCACCTCGAAGCGCTGTTCGCGGTAAAAATCGGGATTGCCCCGGTTGACGCCGACCGCAAAAGTGTTCGCAACCTCCAGGTGAGGCTGGGTGGATACAACCGGAAAATCAAACGAACGCCGTGCGAATTGCACGTGCAAGTCGTTCACCCATGAAGAGGAAAACGTCGTGGTCAATCCTCCAGCGAGCGATTGATCGCGAATGTAATTGTTCTTGAATGCGGAAGGCAGATCGAAGCCGTTATTGAGTGGCGACTGATTCGTCAGCCGGTCGTCATTGATAAAATAGCGCACGTACAAGTAATTCCGGCTGCTGAGGTTCTCGTCCAGGCGGGCGAAGCCGTTGTCGGTGTTCCCGGTCCGCAAAACGGTCAAGTTCTCGGCGGGCAAACCGAATACTGTCGTTTTTACGTTGTTGATCGCGGCGATATTGCTTAATACTGCTGAGTTATAGATCGGCGATTCTGCTCGCCTCTGCCCTTCATAATTGGCGAAGAAAAAAGTTTTATCTCTCTTGATCGGCCCGCCGAGCGAGACGCCGAATTGGTTTTGCCTCAGGACATTAAAACCAGGAGCCGACAGAATGCTCTTGGCGTCCATCGCGCCATTCCTAAAATATTCGTAGACCGAGCCGTGCATCTGATTTGTTCCCCCACGGGTAATGATGTTGACGATACCCGCGGTCGCACGGCCGAATTCCGTCGTGTAATCCGTGTTGATCACCCGAAATTCACGCACGGAATCTTGCGGAGGAGTCCCCCGCTGGATTCCCGAAGCGGTCGAAATATCATCGGCTCCATCGACGGCGATGAAATTGAAATGGATGTTCTGTCCCGCGAACGAGAGTTTCGTCACCGGTTCGACGATGACATCCGTGCTCCCCGAAGTCGTATCTCCGATCTGTACCCCGGGAGACAGTAGCGCGAAATCGATGAATTCCCGTCCGTTCACGGGCAAGTTCTGAATCTGCTGCTGCGTGATAACGGTGCTCACCTGTGTCCGCGTTGGCTCCGTAACTTCCGAAGTCGCCTGCACAACCACCTTTTCGGTAGCCTCGCCTACGGCAAGATTGAAATTGAGGGTGGCCGTTTCGCCTACCTGCAGCGTGACGTCTTTCTGTTGCGTCTGGAATCCTGCGATCTCCGCTGTCACCGTATAATCGCCGACGGGAATCGCGGCCAGATCATATTCGCCAGAGGTCGTAGTCTCGAAGGTCCGAGTGACGCCCGTGGCCTTATTGACGGCGGTCACCGTGGCGTTGGGAATCGATCCGCCGCTTGGGTCCAAAACCTGTCCCTGTAGTGTCGCGGTAATCGTCTGCGCATGAATAGTGGACGCCGCACCCGCAAGAATCGCTACAAACAAGACGAACGACGACGCGAGCCTCTGAAACCCCATGATTATTCCCCCTTACTCGGCGACTCAGAAAACCGAGGACACCCCAGATATCGCAGCGTTTACCTTAGAGCACCAACGTTGTCAAGGGATTTTGGGTCAGAGACCTTCGGCGGCCAATAACAGTATGGATGGCGGACAGCCCTGCGGCGTTAGTTAGTTGGTGCGCCGGGCAGGCGAGCGACAGACCCCTTCGGGCAGCCTGTATCATGCGAGGAAGTGAATGGCAGATCGCGGAACAGCTACGAATCGGCTTAGCGAGTGTGCGTCACGTTGTACGAGCCGCTAAAAAGGTAAGCCGCTGTTGCAACCGACTGCGGCATCCACCACACGTGGCGCGCCCACCCGGTGCTGCGCTCCATTCGACGCGCAACGTAATCGAGGCCGATCGGTACAACTTGGATAGCTCCGTAGATTGCACTGGAATGCGCGAACGGGCGCATGATAGGGTCAGCCTCCGCTCGGCCTTGCGAAATCGCCCTGCGCGTGGACCACGCGTCAAACCCAGCAGATCCGTGCTCGGTCGCGCTCAGCACAAGCCACAGACGGCTATTGTTGCGCTCCACAGGCTCGACCTTTGGGCGGAAGGCTGCGGGCGGAGCCAGGTAGACGTCAGACATCGAACCCTCGGCTACGTTTACGTCCAGGACCGCCGGGCCAGGATCTACGACGCCCGTTGCGGCTTTAGGCGCATCGGTTCGGCCAGTCGTCGATGGGAGGGTCTTTGTACCATCCGGAGCCTTCTTGGCTGCCTCGACGGTGGTGCTAGCCTTTGAGGAGGGAGAAGGCTGTGGCGGGTTCGACACGCCTGGAAATGCCGAAAGCTGCACCAACAAAGCTGCCATTGCGAGCACCATCGCCTAGTCTCCTCTGAGCGCCTATTTCAGCGGATACCGGCCCTATGAGCAATGGTATGACCAGCCCAGAGGCATAGTACTAGCGGTGTTTTGTGTAGCTTACAGGTTCAAGAGAGGGATCCCGCATCGAAAGAGTGGAAATACTTAGCGACTTTAGGGAACACAACTTCCATGCCTTGCGGCTAGGGCGCCCCCCCCCCCAATTAAAAAAGGTGCCCCGTAGCCTACCGAGGCACCCTGAAGTCCAGCGTTAAGCGGTGGGTTAGAATATGAACTTCGCAGCCAGCTGAATCAGGCGGCCGTTCGCCGCGCTGAACTCCCTGCCGAAGTTCGGATCGTTGATATCTCCAGTGATGCCCGATGATGTGTTCTGATTAAACTGCGTATGGTTAAATATATTGAAGAAGTCCATGCGCAGTTCGAGCGACGTGCTCTCGGTAACCCTTGTGTCCTTCATGAGCGCTAGGTCCGTATTGTTGATCCCTGGGCCGTGGAAGAAACTTCGGCCTGCCGTGCCGATTGTGCCAATCGGAGCCTGAGTGAAGGCATTGGGATTAAAGTAGTAGTGATTTGCCGCTCCGTTCGTGCCGACCTCGTTTGGATTCGAGGTGTAGGCGAACGAACTCGCCCGGATGTTGCTGATTTGCAGCGGACCTGTAAAGTTCGGGGCATCCCAGCAAGCGAACGCAGTGAAGAAGTCGCAAGTGAGTGATGTGAGACCAGAGTCCGTTGTGAAGATCGGGAATCCGGTCTGAAGCGTTGTGATTCCAGCTATATGCCAGCCATCGGCCACCCGGTTAGGCACCCAGTGCATCGCGCTCAGATGTTCAACCCCCGGGATCATGTAGTCATAACTAATTACCAATCTATGGCGAGCGTCAAATGCGGAGTCGCCGTACCCAGCCTTCATATTGAAAGGATTCACCCCACGAGGACCGAAGGAAGCGTTCTCAAAGCTCGATCCGAAGTCCAGTGAGTGTGAATAGGTGTAGGACACAAGAAAATCCAGCCCATGGGACAACGCCTTATTAGCGCTGGCCTGGAACGAATTGTAGTTCGAGTTCAAGAACGTACCCATCTGTCCGATACCGCCGAAAAACGGGGTGTTACCGTTCAACGGGTCCACTTGGCTGTACCGGAAGTTGTTGGGGAAGTTGATCCGTTGGAAACCCGGGTTATTGACGCACGCCGGAGTCGCTGCGCATCCAGCCGGGTTAATGCCCGGATTGAGATCCACTACTCCGTAATTCCGCCGTGACATCGACCCGACATAACCGAGCGAAAGAATGATCTGCCCCGGCATTTGCCGTTGGACGGTCAAGTTGTAGTTATACGCCATCGGGACCTGCGTGCGCGGATCGTTCACGGTCAGGACCATCGGCTCAAACTGCGCCCAATTGACCGTCGCACCCTTCGCTGGGGCGGTGTACGGGTACTTGTTCGCAATCGCTCCACTCGGCGACGAACAAAAAGAAGAAGCGAGGGGAGCGTTGGCTTGGTTGATGCACTGAACGGAGGTGAACGGCGCGATGAAACTGGGAGTACCACCAATGTCTCCGATGCCAGCATCACTGAGCTGGAACGGTGGCGATGTCAGGTTTTGAAGCGTCACTTCCTCTTCCGAGCGGTTGTAATATACGCCCACTCCTCCTCGTATCGAGAAGTTACCTTGGTCGCCAGATATGCGGCCCAGATTGGTGGGAGCCCACGCGAACCCCAATCGCGGGCCAAATTCGTTGTAGTGAGTGCTGTAACCGGCTGCTGGGCAATTCGCATCACCTGGAACCAGCAACCCGCGCGGGGCATTCGGAAATACCGTCGACTGGAAGTTCGGATTGAAACAGTTGATAGCCTGACTGTTATTGAAGATATCTTTCAGTGGCGTATCAATCTGGTAGCCCAGTCCATAGGTCAATGTAAACGTAGGTTTCAGCTTGTATTCATCTTGTGCGTAAAAATAGGCTTCACGAGCCCTTGCATCGATAAACCCGCCGCTCGCTTGACCGTAGCTGGCCGGAATGCCCAAAAGAAAATCCGCGCCGCCAACCCCGGTTGAAAACGCGCCATTGTTATTGAAACCGAAGCTGCCGTTGTTCTCAAAGCTAAATGGGTTCGTCACCCAAAAGATTCGGCCTTCGAAGCCCAACTTCAAAGTGTGCCGACCCGCAATATGCGAAAAATTATCGGTGAGTTGCTTCGTCTGATCGATACGCGGCTGGGGCCCGTCATTGCTGAATCCGAGACTAAACAAACCTTGAACGCTGAGCACCGGCAGACCAGCATCTTTCGTATTCTGCGAGTTAATCTGCCACCCGAGCGACGAAGGTAGCGTCGGGGTCTGCGGGATGACCGCCTGGAAGTTGAACCGGGTGTACGCTACTCGTAACTCGTTCAGCGTGTTCGCGCTGAAGATGTGGTTCTCGGCAAACGTGAACTGCTTTGTCGTACGTTGATCCACGCTCCCAAAGCCCGGCAAGTTAGAGCCAATGAATGGCAGGGTGTTGGAATCCGGATTGTACTGAAGGAGACCATAGAACCACAGCGTATCGTGCTGCCCGATATTCTGGTTAACCTGGAACAGGTACTGATTCGTGCTCGTCACCGTCGAAGGGTTGAAGCAAAAGGCTGTCAAGTTGTTGCAATTCGCCGCCGGAACGAATTTGGTTATCAAGGCGCTCGACAGAGCATTGAAGTCTTGGGTGGGAATCACGCCCGTGCTGAATAGTGATGAGTACGCAGTTCCCGCAGGGCACATAACTCCACCGGAAACTTGACAAGTTGAGGCAGCGTCTCCGAATTCTGGAATCGGAGACGAGTTCTTGGAACTAGTAAACTTACTGACTCCAACCGTCCCGAAGTTTCCCCCGAGTTGCGCGTTTGTGAACACCGGAACGTTTCCGCCGCCTTGGGGAGTTGCAGCTCTAGTTCCCTGATACGAGAAGAAGAAGAACGTGTGGTCTTTCCAGACCGGCCCGCCAATCGTGCCGCCAAATTGATTTTGGTGAAAGACAGGTGCGCCCCTTTGGAAGAAATTGCGGTTGTTGAGGAATGTGTCGCGATAGAACTCAAACGCATCACCGTGGAACTGGTTTGTGCCCGACTTGATTACCGCGTCAAGAATCGCGCCTGAGTTGCGGCCATATTCCGGGTTGATCGTGTTGGTGATCATCCGGAATTCCTGAATCGCGTCCGGGCTGGGAAGGATCAACGGGCTGTTCAGCGGAAGGTCATTTGAGTCCGTGCCGTTAATCAGGTAGCTGTTTTGCTGGCTCTGGGCGCCGTTCGTCGCGTAATTCGAGCCGAACCGATCGGAGGATGCGACCACACCGGGCTGTAGCTGCTGCAATTGCACCCAGTTCCGGCCGTTCAGAGGCATGTCAACGATGGTCTTCGCCTCGACCGTCGTGCCCAGCTGCATGCTGGTCGTCTCAACCTGAGTCTTGGCCGCCTCGACCGAGATCGTCTGCGAGGCCGAACCAACCTGCAAAGTTGGGTTCAAGAGGTAGATTTGGTTCACCGTCAGAACGATTCCGGTGGCCAGATAGGTTTGGAAACCGTCTTTCGTAACTGACACATTGTACGTGCCGATCGGCAGGCTCAGGAATTCAAAGCTGCCGTCGGCCTGTGTGGTCACCGTGCGAACTTCGTTCGTGCCCGTATTCGTCGCCGTGACCTGGGCTCCGGGAATCGTCGCCTTGGTCTGGTCGACCACTTGACCACGAATTGTCGCGTACTGGTTATCCGCGCGCACAACGCCAGCGGACAAAAACGCAAAAACGAAAGTAAGCGCTAACAGCTTAAGCGCAGTATGAAAACGCATCCGGCCACCTCACAAGAGATTTAATGTCGATCACAACCGGCGATCCACCCGGACGGGCACAGCACGCACACAAACAAGCCATTCGGGAAGACAACCCATCAGATCACCCCAGTTGTCGCTTGCAACAGTGCACTCGGTGTACCAAAGCACAAATCTCAGCACCACCTAATCTAATGCACACAAACAAAGTGGTTTCCATAACACCGACAGTATGTGCCATCGGAACCTCGCGGCCGGCCGTCTACAATAAACCGTATACTTGTACGTTAAATAGAATGCCACGACCGAGTCCTCTATTTGCCGTTCGTTGCCCCGTTCCCCCGATCCGCTCTTTACCCTTCCCATCGCCCCGCTTTGGATTAGAATCGCCGCGCTCATAAGAGCCCGCGAGACGCCCGATCGCCCCAGCGCTGCGGTGAGGAGGAAGAATGCGCCGCACTTTGGTCCTGTTATCTTCTATTTGCTTCGCCTTATTGTCCATTCCGGCTTCGGCCCAGCGTCCCAATCGCGAATACATCCGCGCCGGAAAACTCCTCGACGTGCA
>Ga0307374_10014654_pt1 | contig 10649 bp, 9 predicted proteins | sample OX3MG_FD_202532 | JGI IMG/M metagenome (GOLD analysis project Ga0307374, IMG submission 202532) | Soil microbial communities from Risofladan, Vaasa, Finland - OX-3 | ecosystem: Environmental > Terrestrial > Soil > Coastal area > Acid sulfate soil | place: Finland: Risofladan, Vaasa | collected... | reverse complement strand
GTACGCGTCGCCGCGATCGAGGTGGTCGCCACGTCCACGCTCGCCGCCTACGTCAGCTACGGCGACCTCGGCACGTACGTGATCGCGGGGCTCGACACGAACGACACCGTGGAGGCCTTCTGTGGCGGCCTCTTGGTCGCGCTCACCGCGGCGGCCGTCGCCGTCGTCTTCGGCCGGCTCCAGCGTCTGGCGACGCCCGCCCCGTTGCGGCGTGCTGCGCCGGCACTCGTGACTGCAGGAACGGGGAAGGGCGGCGTATGACCGTTGTGTGACGACCGTCCGGTACGGTGAGGGCCGGACAGAGGGGAGGACCCGACATGAACCAGCCTCGGCGAAGGGGCGCAGCCGGGTGGACGACGGCCGTCGCAATGACCGTGACGACCGTCGCCGCTGCCGGCCTCGTGGCCGTTCCGGCCGCGGGCGCGGCGCACCGCACGCACAGGACCTCGACGCCAACCATCGTGATCGGCTCCACCAACTTCGAAGAGCAGACAATCGTCGCCAACCTGTACGCCGACGTCTTGAAGCACGCCGGCTACAAGGTGAAGGTCGAGCCGTCGCTCGGGACCCGCTCGATCGTGGTCCCCGCCATCGAGTCCGGCCAGATCGACCTCGAGCCCGACTACGCGGGGTCCCTCGTGAACTACCTCGCCGGCAACAACGCGACACTCCCGCAGTCCAAGAAGGTCGGGGCGGCCGAGCGGTACCTCAAGGCCCACCTGAAGAAGTACGAGGTCACCGTGCTGCCCGTCGCCAAGGCCCTCGACGCGAACGTCTTCGCGGTGACGCGGACAACCGCGCACAAGTACCACCTCACCACCGTTGCCAGCCTGAAGAAGGTGGCCTCGAAGCTGATCCTCGGCGGGCCGCAGGAGTGCCCGACAAACGAGGGATGCCTCAAGGGCCTCGAGAAGGTGTACGGCCTCCACTTCGCTTCGTTCAAGAGGCTCGACGAGGCCGGGCCGGTCTCGGTCGCCGCCCTCAAGAACAACGAGGTGCAGGTCGTCGAGCTCTTCTCCAGCAACGGTGCCGTGCAGTCCAACCACTTCGTCGCTCTGAAAGACACAAAGCACCTCGAAGGTGCGACATTCGTCATCCCGGTGATCCGCAAGTCGGTCGACAAGGCAGGCGTACGAAACGCGATCGACAAGCTGTCGAAGGAGCTCACCACGTCCGCGCTCTCGTCGCTGAACCTGAAGGTGACCACAACAAAGGAGCAGCCCGCGACAGTGGCGAAGAAGTGGCTCACCGAGAAGAAGCTGATCTGACGACCCCGGCGCCGGTCGCCGCCGACCTTCGCCGGGCGCGCCGCGGCGCCTGATCGGAGAAGCCGCCCCCGAGCCCGAGCCCGCGGTTGCCGGTGCTCAGGGCGCGAAGCGATCGAGCAGGCCCGCATCGCGGTCGAGGGTCGGGAGCAGGTCGTCCCGCCCGACCGGCCGAAGCGGGAGGACGGCGCGTGTCACGCCGATCTCCGCCAACCGCTCGAGTGCGGCGGGGTCCCTCGGTGCGCCGAACAGCGTGACGGGCACGCGTGCACGCCCGATGTCGTGCGCGCGGCGTTGGAGCTCGGCGATCCGCCGCGCCAGTTCCTCGGGATCGGCGATCCGGATCGGCATCCACTCGTCGCCGACGGCGAGCACCCGGTCGAGCACCGTCGGCCCGCTCCCCCCGACGAGCACCGGAGGGTGGGGGCGCTGGGCCGGCTTCGGCCAGCTCCACATGGGGTCGAAGTCGACGAACCTGCCGTGGTAGGACGCTTCGTCCTGCGTCCAGATCGCCTTCATCGCCGCCACGCGCTCGTCGAGCAGTGTCATGCGGGTCCGCGCGTCGGTCCCGTGGTCAGCCATCTCCTCGCGGTTCCAGCCGGCGCCGATGCCGAAGAGGAACCTGCCGCCACTCAACGCATCGAGGCTCGCCACCTCCTTCGCCGTCGTGATCGGGTCACGCTGGACGACGAGGCAGATCCCCGTGCCCACGCGGAGCCGCTCGGTGACCGCTGCGACCATGGCCAGCGCCACGAACGGATCGTGGGTGCGCTTGTACTCCTCGGGCAGCTCGGGGCCGCCCGGCCAGGGGCTCCGCCGGCTCACGGGGATGTGGCTGTGCTCGGGAAGGAACAAGGACTCGAAGCCCCGCGCTTCGGCCTCACGGCCGAGGTCGGCCGGGGAGATGGCGCGGTCGGTCGGGAACATCGTCACGCCGAACTCCATGCCGCCTCCCCTCGCGGGCCCGACGCTCGTGACCCTGCGCTGTTGCGCGCGACCCTAGGCGGACGCGTCGATGTGGAGCGGCAGGCCGAACCTTCCGAAGAGCCGCTCGGGATCCGTGAGGGCGAGGAAGAACGCCATCTCCGCGATCTTCCCGCCGGAGATCTCGAGCACCTGCAGCGCCCACGGCGTGTACCCGCCGTCTGGGTCGACCCGGTACTGGCCGAAAGCCGGGCAGCCATTGGCCGAGGTGGCCACGAGGCGCGAGCCCCTGCAGTGGCTGGGTTGCGGCTGGACCATCCACGCCGCGATGTGCTCGGCCCCTTGCAGCCACAACTCGAACGGCGGCATCGACTGGACGGCGTCGTCGTGCAGCAGCGTGACGAGCGTATCGATGTCATAGCGCTCGAACGCGTCGACGTAGCGTGCGAGGAGCTCGGGATCGACGTCGTCGAGCGAACCCGACGGCGGCGGACACGGTGCGGCGGCGAGCGTCGCACGCGCCCGCTGCAGCGCGCTGTTGACTGCGGCGACCGTCGTGTCGAGGAGCTCGGCGACCTCGGCCGCGGACCAGCGCAGGACCTCGCACAGGATGAGCGCCGCGCGCTGGCGCGGAGGGAGGTGCTGCAGCGCGGTGATGAACGCGAGCCGGATCGACTCCCGGTAGGTGGCGAGCTCGGCGGGGTCGTCGTAGTCACCGCCGACACTGCCGTCGGCGATCGGGCTCACCCACGTCGCCTCGGGGAGCGGTTCGCGCAGCAGCGTCTCGTCCGCCGGGGACGATGGCCCCATCTCCATCGGCCGGGCACGTCGCTGGACTTGGCGGCCCATGTCGATGCACACGTTCGTGGCGATCCGGTAGAGCCACGAGCACACGGTGGAGCGCCCCTCGAAGTCGCCGGCGTGCCGCCACGCGCGCACGAGGGTCTCCTGCACCGCATCCTCCGCTTCGAACCCGCACCCCAGCATGCGGTAGCAGTAGCCGGTCAGCTCGCGCCGGTACGGCTCGAGGTCGGTGTCGGTCGCGAGAGCAGTCGTCGTCACCATCGCGAATCTACCGATCCCCCCCGGGGTGCTCGTGAAGAGTCTCTTCCTAGCCGCCCAGCAGGAGCTTCAACGCCAGGTCCGTATCCGCGAGGTTCTCGAACATGGCGTCGGCGTCGAGGTCGCGCACGGCGTCGAACCCCTCGTGCCCCGTGCCGACGATGAGGCAGCGCACCCCGCCGGCCCTGGCGCAGCTGAGGTCGCGGACGGTGTCGCCGATCACCCACACCTCGTCGGGTAGGTACCGTTCGCCGCGGCGCGCCTCCGACCGCTCCAACGCGATCGGGACCAGCCCGTCGCGCTCGGGATGGTCTGTGCCGTATGCGCCCACGTCGGGATCGAGGTACCGGTCCAGGCCGAATGCTCGGACCTTCACGAGCGCGTTGGGTGCGACGTTCCCGGTGAGCAGGCTCTGGCGCACGCCGTCGACGTCCATGAGCGCCGCGAGCAGCTCGCGCACGCCGGGATGTACGGTGCCTTCCGCCCGGATCCGGTCGGTCTCGGCGGCGAGGAGATGCTGTGCCTCGGTCAGCGCGACCGGGAGCATCCGGTCGACGTCGCCGGGTGAGAGCCCCGCGAGGGTCAACAGCTCCCGCACGATCATCGGGTCCGTCTTGCCGCTCATCGCGACGTACGGCACCTCGTCGAGGCCCGCCGCGCGCGATGCGCCGACCTCGAGCGCGAGACGCCCTACGGGTCCGGTCGTCAGCAACGTGCCGTCGATGTCCCACAGGATGAGTCGGCGGGGCATCACCACAGCCTCGCGGAGGCGCACCGGGTGCGCAACGCCGGGGGCCGCGTACGGCTCCGGGCGGGTGGGCTCAGGTACGCGCCCGCTCGAGATCGAACCGGTCGAGACGCATGACCTTGTCCCACGCCGCGACGAAGTCGACGACGAACTTCTCCTTCGCGTCGTCGCTCCCGTACACCTCGGAGATCGTCCGGAGCTGGGCATGGGCGCCGAAGACGAGGTCGACGGCGGTCGCAGTCCACCTGCGTTCCCCGGTGGCCCGGTCGCGACCGTCGTAGACGTGCTCCGTCGACTCGGACGGTCGCCACTCGGTGGCCATGTCGAGCAGATTGACGAAGAAGTCGTTCGTGAGCGCTCCGGGCCGGTCCGTCAGGACGCCGTGGGTGGCCTGCCCCACGTTGGCGCCGAGCACCCGCAACCCGCCGACGAGGACGGCCATCTCCGGCGCGCTCAGCGTGAGCATCGAGGCGCGCTCGACGAGGAGCACCTCTGCGGGGAGCTTCTCATCGGGCCGTAGGTAGCTGCGGAAGCCGTCGGCCCGAGGTTCGAGGACCGCGAGCGACTCGACGTCGGTCATCTCCTGGGTGGCGTCGGTGCGCCCGGGCGCGAACGGGACGGCGATCTCGACTCCGGCGACTTTCGCCGCCCGCTCGACGGCTACGCAGCCGCCGAGCACGATCAGGTCCGCGAGCGACACGCGCTTGCCGTCGGGCTGTCCGAGGTCGAAGTCGCGCTGGATCTGCTCGAGCACGTCCAGGACCTTGGCGAGCGGTCCCGGCTCGTTCACCTCCCAGTCTTTCTGGGGTGCGAGGCGGACCCGAGCCCCGTTCGCCCCGCCGCGCTTGTCGGTTCCACGGAAGCTCGCCGCGGACGCCCATGCGGTGGCGACCAGCTGCGAGACCGAGAGACCCGAGGCGAGCACCCGGGCCTTGAGGGACGCGACGTCGGCCTCGTCGACGAGCGCGTGGTCGACGGGGGGCACCGGGTCCTGCCAGAGCTGGGGAGGCGGCACCAACGGCCCGAGATAGCGCGAGACCGGTCCCATGTCGCGGTGGAGCAGCTTGTACCAGGCCTTGGCGAACGCCTCGGCCAGCTGCTCGGGGTGCTCGTGGAACCGCGCGGCGATCTCGGCGTAGTCGGGGTCCACCTTGAGCGCGAGGTCGGTCGTCAGCATCATCGGCGCGTGCCACACCGACGGGTCGTGGGCGTCGGGGACGCGGTCGCGGGCGGCGGGATCCGTGGGCGTCCACTGCTTCGCACCGGCGGGGCTCGTCGTGAGCTCCCACTCGTAGGCGAACAGGTTGTCGAGGAAGCCGTTGTCCCACGTCGTGGGCGACGTGGTCCACGCCCCCTCGAGGCCGCTCGTCCAGGTGTCCGCGCCGTGACCGCTGCCGAAGCGGTTCTTCCATCCGAGACCCTGCTGCTCGATGGGGGCGGCTTCGGGCTCGGGTCCCACGTAGGTCGCGGCGACCGCGCCGTGCGCCTTGCCGAACGTGTGGCCGCCGACGATCAGCGCGACCGTCTCTTCGTCGTCCATCGCCATGCGCGCGAACGTCTGGCGGATGTAGGTCGCGGCGAGCAGGGGGTCCGGGACGCCGCCAGGCCCCTCGGGGTTCACGTAGATGAGGCCCATGTGGTCTGCGCCGTAGGGACCCTCGAGCTCCCCTGCGGCGCCGTGGCGCCCGTCGGCGAGCCACTCGTGCTCCGCGCCCCAGTCGATCTCGTCGGGCTCGGAGATGTCGTGTCGACCAAACCCGAAGCCGAAGGTCCGCAAGCCCATCTCCTCGACGGCGCAGTTTCCGGCGAAGACGACGAGGTCCGCCCACGAGATCTTCCGCCCGTACTTCCGCTTGACCGGCCACAGCAGCCGGCGCGCCTTGTCGAGGCTCGCGTTGTCGGGCCAGCTGTTGAGCGGTGCGAACCGTTGGGCACCCGTGCCGGCACCGCCACGCCCGTCGGCGATGCGGTAGGTCCCGGCGGCGTGCCACGCCAGCCGGATGAAGAACGGGCCGTAGTGCCCGTAGTCCGCAGGCCACCAGTCCTGGGAGGTCGTCATCACCTCGGCGACGTCGCGGCGGAGCGCGGCCACGTCGAGCGAATCGAGCTCCGCCGCGTAGTCGAAGTCCTCGCCCATCGGGTCGGAACGGGGCGAATGCGTGTGCAGGACCTGCACGTTCAGCTGCTGCGGCCACCAGTCCCGGTTGGTCGTCGGCCGGTGCGGCCCGGCTGCGGTGTCGCCCTCGGACATGCTCACGTCGCCCTCCTCGCGGGTCGCCGGCGGCTGCGGATCCCGGCGCCGAATACGTCTATATCTAGATTTGTTCTAATCCTCGACCGACCTCAAGTCAAGCGGGTAGGCTGCCCCGCGTGACGACGGACCTGCTCACCAGGCTGCGTGACCGGGAATGGCGCCTGAGCGCACAGCGGCGCGCGGTGGCCGAGGTGCTCGTCGGCGAGCACGTGCACCTCACGGCCGAGCAGGTCCACGACCTCGCCCGGGAGCGGCTCCCCGAGGTCAGCAGAGCCACCGTCTACAACACCTTGAACGAGCTGGTCGCCATGGGCGAGCTCTTCGAGGTGGACGTAACGGACGGCCCGAAGCGCTACGACCCGAACGTGACCGAGCGCCACGATCACCTCGTCTGCGACGGGTGCCAGGCGATCAGGGACGTGCCGAGGTCCTCGTCGCCCGACGTCCCCCCGGACGTCCTCGGTGGCTTCCTCGTCACGGGCGTAGAGGTCACCTACCGTGGCCTGTGCCCCTCGTGCGCACGGCGTCACCGCCCGTAGCCGTCGACCCCCCTGCGGCGCCGGCACCTTCGCGCCCGGTCACCCGTCGGGCGTTCCTCCGCGCCGCCGCGGGCACCGCGTTGGGGCTCGCCGGCGCCGCGGCCGGCGGCGCCTCTGGCCCGAGGCGCGACGCGGCGGGCGCCCTCGGCGACGGGCGCTCGGTCCCCTGGCGCAGCCTCGCGCGGTCGCTCGCCGGGCCGCTCGTCGTCCCGTCCGACGCGGGCTACGCGACCGCCGCCCAGCTCTACAACGAACGCTTCGACACCATCCTCCCCGCGGCGATCGCCTACTGCACGACCCCGTCGGACGTGCAGCGATGCGTCGACTTCGCGCGGCGGCACGGGGTCGAGCTCGCCGCGAGGAGCGGCGGCCACTCCTACGGCGGCTACTCGGTGTGCCAGGGACTCGTGGTCGACGTGACGCGGATGGCGGACGTGCGCGTCAACCCGGCGGGGACGCGGGCGACCGTCGGCGCCGGCGCCCGTCTGATCGACGTCTACGCCGCGCTCGGCAGCCACGGCCGGTTGCTCCCGGGCGGATCGTGCCCGACCGTCGGCATCGCGGGGCTCACGCTCGGCGGGGGGATCAGCGTGTTCTCGCGGCGGTACGGCCTCACCTGCGACCAGCTCGCCGGGCTCGAGATCGTCACCGCCGACGGCAGGGTGCTGGCCTGCGGTCCGGGGCACCACGAGGACCTCTTCTGGGCGTGCCGGGGCGGGGGCGGGGGCAACTTCGGGATCGTCACCTCCTTCCGGTTCCACGTGCACCCGATCCCGCCACTCGCGCTCTTCACCCTCGAGTGGCCGTGGAGCTCGGCGCCGGACGCGCTCGGCGCGTGGGCGCCGTGGATCACGGACGCCCCCGATGAGCTGTGGTCGAACTGCCAGCTCCTGTCGGCCGGGAGCGCGGGGGGAGCCTTCGTGCGCGTGACGGGCGTCTTCTGCGGCCAAGTCGGCACCCTCTCCTCGCTGCTGCAGCCACTTCAGGCCGCGGTCGGGGCGACGCCGACGACCGACGTCGTGAGCGCCGCGGACTATCTCCCGGCAATGCTCGTCGAAGCCGGATGCGAGGGCAAGAGCGTCGCGGCGTGTCACCTGCCGGCGCAGAACCCGGGCGGCACGCTCACCCGCGCGGCCTTCGCGGCCAAGTCGGCCTACGTCGTCACGCAGCCGTCCGACAAGACCATCGCCGCCGTCGTCGACGCGGTGACCGCGCTCGACCGCGGCGTTCCGGAAGTGGGCGGCGGCATCGTGTTCGACGCGTACGGCGGCGCAGTGAACCGGGTGCCCAAGGACGCGACCGCGTTCGTGCACCGCGACGCGCTCGCGTGCGCGCAATGGAGCTTCTTCTGGGAGAACGGCGCGCCGCCCTCGGTGGTCTCCGCAGGGACGTCCTGGCTCTCGTCGACGGCCGCGGGCCTGGCGCCGCACGTGCAAGGCGCCTACCAGAACTACATCGACCCGGCGCTCGCCGACTGGGCGACGGCCTACTACGGCTCGAACCTCCACCGCCTCGTCGAGGTGAAGCGCCGGTTCGACGCCGACGACGTCTTCCGCTTCGCCCAGTCCGTCCCGACGCGACTCGGCTGACGATCCGAGTCGGATCGCGGGGATGGACGGCCGCCGTCGCCTCAGCCGGCTGCCTTGCGGTTGCACCCCGCGCCCGGGACCGCCGCGGGCACCGTCCCGGTCACCAGGACACGTCCAGCGCGGCGAGCTTGCGGACGAAGAAGTGACCGACGTGCTCGGGCACGAAGCCCTCGACCAGGTGCAGCCCGGGGAGCCGGGCCGCCAAGAGCCGGATGGTCACGGACGCCTCGAGGCGCGCCAGCGGTGCCCCGATGCAGTGGTGGATCCCGCGCCCGAAGGCAAGGTGCGGCGGCGCCTGCTGCCGGCCCGGCAGGAACTCGTCGGCGTCCCCGAGCCACTGCTCGTCCCGGTTCGCCGACCAGTAGGACACGTACACGCGCTCACCCGCTCGCAGCTCGGCACCCCCGAGCTCGGTGTCGGCCGTCACGATCCGCGGCATCCCGATCACCGGCCCGTCGTAGCGGAGCGTCTCTTCCACGACCTCGGCAACGGGAAGCTCCCCGCTGCAGATCGCGGGCCAGACGCCGTCGCGCGCGAGCACGTGCGAGAGCGTGTTCGCGAGGAGGTTCGCGGTCGTCTCGTGGCCGGCGAGCACGAGCCCCGGCAGGAGCGAGAGCAGCTCGCGGTCGCTCAAGCCTTCCTCTCGCCGGACGGCGACGAGCGCGCTGATCAGGTCGTCGGCGGGCTCGGCCTCGCGTTCGGCGATGAGCTCGAGGACGTAGTGGTGGAAGCCGAGCACGGCGTCCGCCATCCGGAGCTGCTCCTCGAGCGGCACGCCGCTCAGGAAAGCCACCGCGAGGTCGTTCCAGTCCTTGCAGGTCGCGGCGCTGCGCTCGAGCTCGGCCTCCGGGATCCCGATGAGGCGGAGCACCACGGTGAGCGGGAGCGGGAACAGCACCGACGAGATGAGGTCCGCGCGGCGCTCGTCTCCGGCACCCTCGACCATGGCATCGACGAGCTGGCGCGCGAGCGCTTCGATCTCCTTCTCCCACCCCGCGACGCGCGTCGGGGTGAACGTGTTCTGCATCACCCGGCGGAGCCTCGTGTGCACGGGCGGATCGAGCCCGATCAGCGTGCCCTCCATGGGGATCTCGTCGCCGACGCGCTCGGCGACCTCCGGGCTGAGGAGGTCCCTGATGGAGAGGATCTCGAAGGAGGAGAACCGCTCGGGGTCCCGGACGACGGTCACCACGTCCTGGTAGCGGGTGACCACCCAGCTGTTCAGGATCGGGCTGAAGAAGACGGGCTCCTCCACCCGGGCGCGCGCGAAGACGGGGGCGGGGTCGTCCACGAACGGTCCGAAGAACGGGTTGAAGTCGTCGGCGACGCCCGGTGCTCCCGACTTGCCGGGCGAGCTCGTGGGTTCGGGCATGTCCAACGGTAGCCCGGGGCCACCGTGCTGCGGGCCGGTGCGAGGGCGGATGCAGGTGCGGGCGCGGCGGGCGCGGCGGGCGTGCGGGCGCGGCGGGCGGCCGCGGGTGGCGGGAGCCCGGTCGGGCCGCGGAGCTCCTACGCGGCGGTCACGCCCTTCGGAGCTCGAGGACCGGGATGGTCCGGATGCCGGCGGTCTTCTCCGCATACTCGGCAAAGCCCGGATAGCGCCTCGCCTGCTCGTCGTAGACCCGGCCGCGTTCGTCGCCGGACAGCTCGCGGACGGTGACCCTGTAGGCCTCGGTCCCGATCTCGACGGAGCCCTCGCCGGCGGCGAGAAGGTTGTAGTACCAGTCGGGGTTGGTCGGGGCACCGGCCTTCGACGCGAACACGTAGACCGCCGCGTCGTCCTCGTCGTCGGCCATGTACATCATGGGGTTGACGTACTCGCGCCCCGAACGCCGGCCGACGTGGTGCACGAGGACCATCGGAGCGCCCTCGAAATCGCCCCCCACCCGGCCGCCGTTGGCCCGGAAGTCGGCGATGATGCGGTCATTCCAGTTGTCGGCGTTCGACATGTCCATCTCCCGTTCGCTCCGCGCGGTCGCGCTGCGAGAAATGCTCTAGCGGCGCGCGCACGCCGGGTGACACGCGCTGCGGCGCTCGAGCCCCCGAGCGTCGGGCCCCCGAGCGTCAGACTACCCAGCGACCGTCGCGCATCAGGTCCCTGCCGGCCAGCTCGTTCACCTCGCGCCACGCCTGTATGCGATGAGGGGTGATCCGGAACCAGCGGTACGGCGTGGCCTCCTCGCCGGGGTCCCACCCCGTGCGAGCGACGAAGCGGGCACGGCGCGCCGCCGACAGGGCGTCGTCCTCGATGACCTCCACGTCCCCGTC
>Ga0307374_10014651_pt1 | contig 10650 bp, 7 predicted proteins | sample OX3MG_FD_202532 | JGI IMG/M metagenome (GOLD analysis project Ga0307374, IMG submission 202532) | Soil microbial communities from Risofladan, Vaasa, Finland - OX-3 | ecosystem: Environmental > Terrestrial > Soil > Coastal area > Acid sulfate soil | place: Finland: Risofladan, Vaasa | collected... | reverse complement strand
CCAAGAACCCTAACCCGGCCAGCGCGTCGCCGGCGCCGACGAGCGCGACGGGCACCCTTGACCAGGAAAAGCGGTGATCGAGCCCAGCAACTACGAACAAAGCGCAGAAGGCAATGCTGGCTACCAACTGGATGACGCGCTGACTTCTTTGCTTCTCGGCCGCCGGCCCGGCCTGGAGCCGTCGCTCAATGAGGCTCGGATCGTGCCGCAGAAAATAGATGGTAATCAACAGGACCGATCCCGAAAACACCAGCCAGTAGACCCACCCCTGCCAGAAAGCCAAGCTCCAAGCAGGCAGAAACATCAGTGCGCCAATCGCGAGCAAAAGGCTGAGGAGCCCGGACCAAGCACGTTTCGTCAGGTCGTTCACCCGCGCTCCTCTGACAACGATACGCACGCGGGCGATGCGGCGACCTCGATCCGGGAGCTCTGATCTACCTAAACTGAGGCCCGAAGCATGACGGGACTCATGGCCAATGCGGCGCCTAAACCGGAAGCCAGCCTAGTGGGCTGGCGAAGGGGCTGCCGCCATCTTGGCCGCGGTGCTGCCTACAAGGACCTGCTCGCCCTCCTTCAGGCCGCTGACGATCTCCGTGTTCTGGCTGTCGGCGATGCCCGTCTGGACGTGCACGCTGTGGCCGCTGGCGCCGTCCTTGATGACCACGATAGGCTGGCCGGAGGGGTCGCGGAACACCGCGCCGTTTGGCACCGCGACTACCCCGCTCTTTTGGAAGGGCAGGACGCAACTGGCGGTCATACCCGGCTTTGGCGGAGGCAGCGATGGGTCTGCGTTGATGGCAACCTTGGCAATGTACTGCTGGACGTTCTGCACGGTGTCGCCAAGGTGCGGTACGAATGTCACCTTGCCGTGATACTGCCGCCCGGGGTAGGCGTCGAAGCCCAGCGTGACCTCCTCGCCGAGCTGCACCCGAGCTATGTCTGATTCGCCGATGCTCAGGTTGACCGCCAGGCCCTCATCCGACGCCAGGAGGATGGCGGCGTTGCCGGCAGTGCTGACCGCCTCACCACCCGTAGTCTGCACGGAGGTCGTCGAAACGCCAACCGGTCCGACGCCCTCGCCGGGCTTGGCATTCTCCTCCAGCACTGTCCCGCTGTAGGGCGCGGTGAGCGTCGTGTTGTCGCGGTTCAGCCGCGCGTTGTCCAGGCCAGCCTGAGCGTAGGTCACCTGCGCCTGGGCCTGGTCCACAGCAGCCTGAGCCTGGCTCAGGTCCTGATCGGTATATGGCTGCTGCGCCTCGGTGAGCGCGCCTCTGGCCGACTGCACCCCGGCCTGGGCTTGCGCGATCTCGTCCGAAGTGAACGGCTGCTGGGCATTGCGCAGCGCCTGCTCGGCGACGGCCACGGCGTCGCGTTGCTGCTGGACCTCTAATTCGCTGTACGGCCGCTTGGCCAACTCCAGATCCTGCTGCGCGGCAGTTGCGGCAGCTTGCGCCTGGGCGAGGTCGGTTGCGACAGGAGGCGCGGTGTTCACCGCCAACTGCCGCGCGCTGACGTCCACTCCGCTCTGCGCGGCGAGCACCTGGGCATTGGCCGCATCACAAGCGGCGCCTGAGCTGCCGCAGGCCGCATCGCGGCTGATCTGGGCAGCGAGCAAGGAGTCCTTGGCCTGCTCGAGCTGGCCCCGCCAGACAGCTATCTGCTCCGGCCGCGGACCGTTCTGCAGCGCCTGCAGCTTGGCCTTGGCCTGATCGAGCGTGGCCTGGCCGCGCGAGATCGCCTCCGGCCGGCCGCCCTCGAGCATGAGCTGCAGCTTGGCCTTCTCGGCATCCAGCGCGGCTTGCTTGGCAGCGACATCCGTAGCCCTGCCCGCGCCGGCCGTGTGGGCCAGCTTCGCTTGAGCCGCCGCCAGGTTGCCGTTGGCCTGCTCCACGCTGCCTGGACGCGGCCCGTTTTGCGTGGCCTGCAGCTTGGATATGGCCGTCGCCAGGGCCGACTTGGCGGTGGCAAGGTCGTATTCAGCTTTCGCCAGAGCCAAGTCTTGGTCGGGAGCGTCGAGCACCGCTAGAGGCTGATTGGCATCCACGTGGTCGCCCGCGGCAACCTTGTAGCCCCGGAAAATGCCACTCACGCGGAAGTTCAGCTTGGATTGCACAGCTGGCGCCACGATGCCCGTGGCGACGAGGTCCGCGCGGATATTCTCCCGCTTGACGGGCAGCGCTTGGCCGGTCTCGGTCGTGCCGCAACCTGCGAGAAGGAGGATGCAGCTGCCGGCGATGGCGGCGGACCTCAATGCTTTGGTCAAATGCAATCCCCTAGCTGAGGCTTACTGTAGATCACGGCTGGCTGCCGGCCGGGAACTTTGGGCTATTCGTATGCAAGGACGTCCCGAACGGTAAGCCGGGCGGCCCGCCAGGCCGGCAGCAAGCTCCCTGCCGCCGCGATGATTATCACGAGCACCAGCCACGTCACCGCCGAGCTGCCGGAATACCCAAAGGTGAGCGGCGCATTTGCGAACTCCACCCCAACCTTGTTGCTCAGGGCAAGAGCGACAGGGATGCTGGCCAGGATGCCCAGGCACCAGCTCACGACCCCAACCAGCATGCCCTCGGCAACGATAATGCTCATCAGCGCCAGGTTCGACGAGCCGATAGCCCGCATAACCCCGATTTCGCGCGTCCGCTCGACTACGTTGATGCTCATCGTGCCCATCAAGCCCAGCCCGCCAACCACTGCCAGCAGCAAGGCCATCTCCTGCAGAAAGCTCACGATGATGTTCCAGCCGTGTGTGATGAATGCTGTGCGTTCGGCCATCGCCTGGGTGAAGGATGCCCGGATATGCGCGCTCCTGAGGCGCTCTTCCACAGCCCTTGCCACCAGCCGCTGAGAGATTGGATCGTGCTCGGCCGTGCGTAGATTCAACTCCCGCGCTTGACCCTGCTCGCCGATGGCTGCCGCAAGCTCGGAGGCAGTCGTGTAGACGTTGGGGCCCGCCACGACGCCTCGCGCCAAACCGACGATGCGCCACACGGTTTGCCTCCGGTCGATCTGCAGCGTCAGGGAGTCGCCCACGTGGAGGTCGCTCTCGTCTTTCGTCACTTCGGTGTTGATGACGACAGCGTTCCGGTCCTGAGGCAAAAGCCAGCGACCCTCAAGCATGATCGGCCGGATGAATTCGCTGTCGGGCGGCGGGGCCTCGACATACAACGTATTGCTGTGCGTCCCGTCAGGGCGGACACGCGCCGCCAGTTTGGACTGCCATGCCTCAGCCCTCAACACACCCGGAACCGCCAGCGCCTGAGCCCGGAGCACCGCAACCGGCGCGGCATCGTCGAGTTGAACGCTCACGTCATAGCTCTTGTACGCAAGTTGATCCCGCGTGGTGAGCTTGATGGATTTCTGGACGCTGCCTACCGCGACGAACGAGGCCCCCGCGAGAACCAGCGTGGACATCGTGAGCGCCAGCCGATCCGTGCGCCGAAACAGGTTTCGGACAGACAGGAATATCGGTCGGGCGACGGACAGCCCAAGCATGAGCCTGTCGAGCAACTTCGCTCCGAAACGGCTGCTGCTCGTATCGGAAATCGCGTCGCGGACGGTCATCCGGCTTCCGGCCAGGATAGGCGCCAAGGCCGCGAGAAGCGGCAGCAGCAGCCCAGCCGCCACTTGAAGCGCCACCACGCCCGGGTTCAAGGTGAACGGCACGCCATCGAAGTTCAGCGTTGTAATCCCCTGGGCCAGCAGCGATTGCGCTCCCAGCGCCCCCAGCGGGATGCCCGCCGCCAGCGCCAGGACGCCGAAAACGGCCACCATGGCCAAGTACATGGCGACCATTTGGCGGGTCTCTCCGCCCACGGCTTTCATCACGCCGATTTGGCGCTTCTGCTGCGCCAGCAGCGCCGAAGAGGTGTTTACGACGAGAAACGCACTCATAAACACAAGCACGATCCCCAACACCGCCAGCAGGAAGAGGAGGGACTCCGCGGGCGCTCGGGCCAGGAGCTCTCTCGGCAGCGGCACATCCATCGCGCTCACGTTGACGCCCCCCTGCTGCAGGTGGCTCTGCACGTCCGCGGCGATGGCGCGGCTCGCGGCGCGGTCGTACGGGTTTGCCGTTTGGACGTAGACCGAGTTCACGCCGCGTGGTGCTCCCAGCAGGTCCAGCGTGTCCATGGACACGAACGCACTGACGTTGCCTGAGAAGGTATCGGGCGTCTCTACGCTCAGGTCGTGCAACGCGCCGCCGATGACCAGCTCCTGCTGACGGCCATCGTCGAGCTCCACTGTTACGCGCTGCCCCACGGATGCCTTCATGAAGGCGAATGAGGCGCGTTCGAACAGCAGCTGCCCTCGTCGCGGCGGCCATGATCCGAACTGCGGAAATACGCGGTTGACCGAAGTATGGTCGTAGTCCGGCAGCGCGTAGAGCGCGACGTCGCGCCACAAGGCGCCTGGCAGTTTGACATGGGCCGGCAAGACCATCCGGGCGGAAACATCGGTCACGCCTGGAACCGCTCGGACCACGTCCAGCATGCCCTCCGACATGGTGTCGGTGGCGAAAGATGCCGCGGGCGGGTTCAATCTGTCGGCGTTGTAGGCCAAGCTGTCGAGCAGCAGGACTCGTGCCCCGGCAATCATGCCCACGGCAAACACGCCCACAAAGATGGAAAGCGCCACCAACACCGTTCGCGTCTTGCTGGCCCACACGTCGCGAAGCACCTTGACCCAATGAGGAGCGATCTCCCGTCGCGTTCTCACTGCAGGCAGCGCGCCGGCCCTGGGGATTGCCAGCGCCTTCAAGACGACTCAAATCCGGATAGTTGCTCCAACCGCGAGCGAATGGCTTGGTCGATGTCCGCGCGGGTCGGATCGGAGCTGCCGAGCATCTCGACGAACCCCTCCCGATCGAGCGCCATGACCTCGACCTCGCCCGCCAGCGAAGCACGCACCGTGGCCGTCCGCTGTCCGCCCCGAAGCAGAGCCACTTCACCAAAATACTGCCCGCTCGTCAGCGTGTTGACGTGGACCTCCTGGCCGTCGGGATGCTCCAGGAGGACGTCGACATCGCCTTTGACGATGATGTAGAAGTAGTCGGCTTCCTCGCCCTGGCGAACAATCACAGCGCCTGGCTGGTACTTCCGAGACGCGAGCTTTGACGCCGCCAGCGTGATCTCATCGATGTTCAGCTTGCTGAGGGCGTTGACGACGTACTCGTTCACGATCCGGCCGTCAGCCACGATCACCGAGCGCGTGGCACGCGCCGCCAGGTCGGTATCGTGCGTGACCATCATGATGGTTTTGCCGCCGCGCACCAACTCCTCGAACAGGTCGAAGATGGACTCGGCCATCTGCGAGTCCAGGTTGCCGGTTGGCTCGTCGGCGATGATAATCGGCGGGTCATTCGCCAGTGCGCGAGCGATGGCCACACGCTGCTGCTGTCCGCCGGAAACTGCCGAAGGCAGCCGCGAGGCGCGATCGGCCATGCCCACTTGGTCCAACAGCCCCATCGCTCGCGTGCGCCGCTCGTGCGGCGGATAGGTATGGCAGAAGCCCATCGGCAGCATCACGTTCTCGGCCAGCGTGAGCGTGGGCAGGAGCTGGAAGAACTGGAACACGATACCCAGGTTCCGCCCGCGCCATTTGGCGAGCTGCCCCTCGCTGAGCGTGTGCACGGCCGTGCCATTGACGAACACCTCGCCGGATGTCGGGCGATCGATGCCCGTGACCATGTTGATGAGCGTGGACTTCCCGCTGCCGGACTTGCCGATGACGGCTACGAACTGCCCCGGCTCGACCTCGAGATCGACCGACTTGAGGGCAGTGAAGCTCCCGGCCGCGCTCTCATACGTCTTGACTACCTGCCGGATATCAACCAGGTGCTGGCTGCCGTTCGCTCGATCGACCATTGATGCCGCCGAGTTGGCTGGCACAGCTACACTAGCACGATGCGCTCGGCAGGCAGCCAGCGAGAGGCCAAATGGCCCCTTTCCTTCATCCTTGGCTGCGCGAACAGCTATCCTGGGCGGTATACACAGGGCCGCGGCTCTGAATGGCGCCACCACGAATCGCTTTCTACGACTTCGACGGCACGCTCACCTCGGACAGCCTGGTGACGCGCTACGCCCGTCTCGCAGCAGGCATTAGGCCGGCGCGAAACGCCGTGTGGCGTCTGAGCCGGCTGGCGGCGCGGGCGCCGCTGCTGCTGGCCCTCGAGCACTACTCGCGCGGGCGCTTCAACCAAGCCTTCTTTCGGGAGTATCGTGGTCTGGATGGTGACTGGCTGTTCCAACGAGCGGAGCGACTATTCGGCAGCCACATCCAGCGATCCATCTACCCTCAGGCCGCCAAATGCCTTGAGTCAGACCGCCTCGCCGGCCTGGTGCTGGTGCTGGTGACGGGCGAGCTCGATTTCATCGCTGAGGCGGTCGGCCGGCATTTCGGCTTCGACCAAGTCATCTGCAATTCGCTCATCTTCGAGCACGGGCGCGCGACGGGCGAGGTCATGCCGCCGTTGATTGCCGGCAGCCAGAAAGTCGCAGCCATCGAGCGCATCTGTCAGACCCTCGGCATACGCCGCTGCGAAGCCAAAGCCTATTCGGACAGCTATTCCGATGCCCCGCTGCTCAGCGCCGTGGGCCGCCCCGCGGCCGTCAACCCGGACCGCCGCTTGGCTCGCCTGGCGCGACAGCGGGGATGGCCCATACTGTCCTTCAGAAAGTCCGCTCGATGAGCGGGGATGCCGTGTTCAGCGAGCCTGCACCCAACGCGGTGGGCCGTAACGCGCTGCTCTCGCACGACGGCTTGGTGGTTCACCTCGATAACGCGTCAGCGCCTCAGGTGCTGTGGTGCGGAGAGGATTTGATTGCTCCCAAGCTGCCCGCCGGCACGCGCGTTATCCATCAGAATCCGCCGATCCCGGGGCTGCCTGACCGTGAAGCGGCCATACGCTATGCCATCAGCCACCCCGAGTGCTTGGACCCGCTAGTGGACCTGCTGAAGCCTGGCATGAAAGTCACTATCGCGATCGACGATGTGTCCTTGCCGCTGCCGCCCATGGTCCGGCCGGACGTGCGCGAGACTGCGCTCACGGTGGTGCTGGAGGTGTTGGCGGAAAAGGGCGTCGAGGACGTCCACATCATCGTCGCGACGTCGTTCCATCGCCGCGTCACCGACGCCGAGCTCAGGCATATGGTCGGCCGCCGCATCTTCAACGCCTATGCGCCTGACCGGCTCTACAACCACGATGGTGAGGCGCCCAACGGCATGCAGGAGCTGGGCGCCACTGACCACGGCGAACGGGTTCGCGTCAACCGCCGGGCGGCCGAATCAGACCTGCTGATCTACGTCAACATCAACTTGGTGCCGATGGACGGCGGCAGCAAGTCGGTTGGCGTCGGCCTGTGCGATTACCCAACCTTGCAGGCGCACCATACGCCGCGCGCCATCCTCGATTCCGACTCCTACATGGATCACACGCGCTCCGCCCTCGCTCGCTCCTGCGATCGCATCGGCGAGGTCATTAACCACCACCTGAAGGTCTTCCATATCGAAACCGTCCTCAACAATCGGGCGTTCCTGCCGGCGGCCAATTTCCTGGTCAAGGACCCGGACCGCTTCTCGCCGCTGGATTGGGTGTCCTTCCGGGCCACCCAGGGCGCCTTGGCCAGACTGCCGCGGCCAGCCAAGCGGGCCGCGCTGCATGCCATGCGAGCACCGTATGGCCTCATAGCGGCGCATGCCGGCGCAACGTCGCCCGTCCACGCCAAGACGCTGGCCTACTGCTACGCCCAGTACTGCGTGCCAGTGGATGGCCAATCCGACGTGGTGATCTTTGGCATTCCCTATCTCAGCCCTTACAACGTGAACTCGATCCTCAACCCGCTGCTTGTGCAGGTGATGGCTCTGGGCTACTTCCACAACATGTATCGGGGCCTGCCCATCCTGAAGAAGAACGGCGTCCTCATCATCAGCCACCCCTTGTACAACGACTTCGACGCCGAGAAGCACCCCTCGTACATCGAGTTCTTCAACCGCATTCTGCCCGAGACGCGCGACAGCTTCGAGCTTCAGCACAAGTACGAGGCGGAGTTCGCCCATGACCCGGACTACATTCGGCTGTATCGCACCGGCCACGCTTACCACGGCGTGCACCCCTTCTACATGTGGTATTGGGGCGAGAACGGCCGCCAGCACGTTGGCAAGGTGATCGTGGTAGGCGCCGAAGACGAGCGGGTGGCGGCAACGCTCGGCTGGGACACCGCCAGCTCCTTTCCACAGGCGCTGGAGATGGCCCACTCACATGTGGGCCATCAGCCGAGCGTCACATTCATGCACGTTCCGCCGCTGGGCATCGCCGACGTGAGCGAGCCGCCGGCGGCCGTCTAGCAGAGCCATTGGCTCGCATCCTCGTCACCGGCGCAACCGGCTTCTTGGGTCGCGAGTTGATCCGGCAGCTCTTGGCGGCCGGGGGTGGCGCCGGTCTGCGGGCCATGTCGCGCTCGGCCTCGCCCGAGATCTCCGGAGATGGCGTTGAAACCGTCCGGGGCGACGTGACCGTGTACGAGGATGTGGTGCGGGCCATGGCCGACGTGACCCACGCGTATCACCTGGCAGGCCTCGTCTCTCGCCGCCGCGAGGATGCCGCGGCACTGTTCGACGTCCACGTTGGAGGGACGCGCAACGTGTGTCGCGCCGCATTGGAACGCTCGCTCGAGAAGCTGGTCGTCGTCTCCAGCTCGGGCACGATTGCCGTCTCCAAGGCGCCCGTCGTCCACACCGAGATCGCTGGCTACAAACCCGACCTCATTGGCCGCTGGCCCTATTACCTGAGCAAGATGTACCAGGAAAAGCTGGCGCTGGACGTCCACAGGCGTACGGCTTTGCCTCTGCTCGTCGTCAACCCGTCGCTCCTACTCGGGCCCGGCGACAGCAGCGGTGCTTCCACTGGCGACGTTGCGTTGCTCGCGAGTGGGCGCCTCCCGGCCCTGCCACGAGGCGGCCTCAACTTTGTAGACGTGCGCGATGCGGCCGCCGGGCTGATCGGCGCCATGCGTGACGGCCAGCCCGGGCAGCGCTACTTGCTGGCTGGTGTCAACTGGCCGCTTCGCACCTTTGCTCGCGCGCTCTGCGGCACGACGGGCGTGCCTGCACCGCGGCTCACCCTGCCGCCGGCAGCCTCTCTCGCGGGCGCGCGGCTGCTGCGACCCCTGTATCGATTGGCCGGCCAAGAGTTCCCCGTCGACGACGTCAGCCTGGAGATGGGAAGCCACTTTTGGTACTGTGACTCGGCCAAAGCCCAGGCCGAGCTGGGCTTCGCGACGCGCGATCCGGCCGCGACGCTGCGGGACACGGCCCAGTACCTTCGAGGGGCAGGCGCTTCGATTCCGTCCAGAAGGCCCGTATGCTGAATGACATGTCGGCGAGGTTGTCTGGCGCACCACGCGCGCAAGATGACCTGGTTCGAGCCCGCTTGCGCGCTGCCGGGGCTCGCGATAGGCCGGTCGAGCTGGCAGCCTGGCCGCTGTCGCTGCCGGCCCGACTGCTTCGCGCCAGCCTGGTGTTCGGCGCCGCGGCCATCCTCCGGCTTTTTGCGCCGATCGAGGTTGTCGGCCGCGAGCACCTGCAGCTTCCCAAAGCGCCGGTGCTGCTTGTGGCAAACCACAGCTCCCACCTCGATACGGCAGCCATCCTGGCGGTGCTGCCGGCCCACCTCCGCCATCGATTAGCCGTGGCCGCGGCGGAGGACTATTTCTTTGACCAACCCTGGCTTGGAGCCACCGTACGGTTGCTTGTGAATGCCTTCCCCATCCGCCGCCTATTCGGACTGCGCACCACCCTGCGGGAATGCCGCTGGTTGCGAGCCCACGATTGGTCCATCCTCCTGTTCCCGGAAGGAACCCGTTCCCTCGATGGGCAGATGGCCGAGTTCAAGGCTGGCATTGGGCTGCTGGCGGTTGAACTGGGGATTCACGTGCTGCCGGTCCATATTCACGGCGTCTTCGCCATGCTGCCGAAGGGACAACGGTGGCCTCAGCGCGGCCGAATGCGCGTGTCATTTGGGCCTCCGCTGCTGTTCGGACCTCACGAGTCCTATGCATCGGCGACGGCCGCGATTGAACACGCCGTCCGCGATCTGGCTCTGCCGGTTAGGCCGTCGCCAGACGAACGTCCTCGCCAGGGAGATCGACGCTTGGACGATAGAATCCGCAGCGGATGACGGGGCTGGTATCAGAGGCTGCAGCCCCAGTCCGTCCTAGGCTCAATGCGAGCTACATCGAGCTCAAACGGACGGTCACAGCGGCGGGTTTGTTGGAACGGCAGCCGCTGTACTACGCGTGCAAGTTTGCGTTTACGCTCGGCTTATTGGCTGTGGCCATCCTGGTCCTGCTGTTGGCTCGAAGTCTGTGGTTGGTACTTCTGGACGCAGTCCTGCTGGGTTTCGTGTATGGCCAGGTAGGGCTGCTTGGTCATGATACTGGCCACAACGGCATCTTCGCCGGATCGCGCGCCAATCGGTTGCTGGCCCCTATCCTGGGCAATCTGCTGATGGGCATGAGCCATGGCTGGTGGACAACCTCGCACAACCAGCACCACGCCACGTCCAACCGCCTCGGGGTCGACGGCGAGATCGAGTACCCGTTCTTCGCTATGGACGAGCAGCAGATCCCGCTCAAGATCGAGAAAGGGGTAGGC
>Ga0307374_10014648_pt1 | contig 10651 bp, 8 predicted proteins | sample OX3MG_FD_202532 | JGI IMG/M metagenome (GOLD analysis project Ga0307374, IMG submission 202532) | Soil microbial communities from Risofladan, Vaasa, Finland - OX-3 | ecosystem: Environmental > Terrestrial > Soil > Coastal area > Acid sulfate soil | place: Finland: Risofladan, Vaasa | collected... | reverse complement strand
ATCCGGCTCGGCGGCATGGGCCACATCGTCCCGCTCCACAACCCGATCCGGCTGGCCGAGGAGATCGCGACCGCCGACCAGATGCTCGACGGGCGCCTCGAGGTCGGGCTGGTGCCCGGCATCAACGCCGGCTATTTCCGGCCCTTCAACGTCGATTTCCAGAACCGCCGCGAGGTCACGCTCGAATTCGTCGAATTCCTCGAGACCGCCTTCGCCAGCGACGGGAGCTTCAGCTTCGACGGCCGCTACCATCACGCCAAGGACGTGACGCTCGCGGTCAAGCCGGCGCAGCGCCCGCACCCGCCGCTGTGGATCGAAACCCGCGATCCGGCGACGCTCGCGTTCTGCGCCAGGCACGGCATCAATGCCGGCTATTTCTTCCTGTTCCCGCGTGCGGACGCGGCGCCGCGCTATCGCGCGTTCCTCGAGCAATGGCGCGCGGCGGGCGACCGGCCGAAGCCCCGCATCGCCTATTCCACCGTGGTCTATGTCGACGAAACCGACGACAAGGCGCTCAAGACCGCGCTCGCCGAAGCCGGACGCGCCTATCGGGGCTTCCTTCCCGCGGCCGCGTCCCAGGCCGAGTTGCAGGCGCACCAGGACGAGCATGCGAAGCTCTTCGACGCGCGCGGCGAACCGGGCGCGGCCGAAATCGTGCGCCATCTCACCGATGCCGCCTATCTCCTCGAGCACGATCTCATCCTGATCGGCTCGCCCGCGACCGTCACGGCAAAGCTCAAGGCCTATGCCACCGAAGGCTTGTTCGACACGTTCTTCGGCGAGTTCAATTTCGGCCATCTCGCCGAAGCGGACCTGATGCGCTCGATTCGGCTGTTCGGCACCGAGGTGATACCGGCGCTGCGTGAGTTCGAGCCCTACTAACGCCGGCCGCTGCCCCCTGTCGGGCCGATCGGCCCCGACAGCGCAGGCTTGACGGCATCGTCGCTTGGTTGTTGATTCATGAACAATTCGTTAACTGCCCGTTGGGGAGTTTTGCGCCATGCTCCTCTCCTACCTGCTTCGGCACATCGTCCGCGAAGGGACGCTGCGCCTCATCGACGCCGACGGGACGGTCCAGGTCTTCGCCGGCGCCCCGGGACGTACCCTTGGCCTGCGGCTCAACGATCGCAAGGTTGCACGCGAGCTTTTCCTCAATCCCCGGCTCAAGCTCGGCGAAGCCTATATGGACGGCAGGGTCAGCGTCGAAGACGGCAGCCTTTATGATCTGCTGGACTTCCTCGGCGGCAACATCGCGCTGGCGCCCAAGGGCCTGTTGTCGCCGCTCTACAACGGCTTCGGCCACGCCTTCCGCGTCTTTCAGCAATACAATCCGCTGAAGCGCGCACGGGCAAATGTGGCGCATCACTACAATCTCTCGAAAACGCTGTACGATCTCTTCCTCGACAGCGACCGGCAATATTCTTGCGCCTACTTCACCGCGCCCGACCAGTCGATCGAGGAGGCGCAGGCGAACAAGAAGCGCCACCTCGCGGCCAAGCTGCTGCTGCAGCCGGGGCAGCGGGTGCTCGACATCGGCTGCGGCTGGGGCGGGCTCGCGCTTTATCTCGCCAAGGAGTGCGGGGTGTCGGTCACCGGCCTGACGCTCTCGACCGAGCAGCTCGAAATCGCCCGCCGGCGCGCCGCCGCGTCCGGCCTCGGCGACCGCGTCCGCTTCGAGCTGCTCGACTACCGCCAGGCCGAGGGCAGCTTCGACCGCATCGTCTCGGTCGGCATGTTCGAGCATGTCGGCGTCGTTCATTACGCCACGTTCTTCCGCAAGCTGCAGGCGCTGCTGGCGCCGAACGGCGTGGCGCTGTTGCATTCGATCGGTCGGTCGGACGGGCCGGGCGCCACCAGCCCCTGGATCCGCCGCTACATCTTCCCCGGCGGCTATTCGCCGGCCCTGTCCGAGGTGGTGCCATTGGTCGAGCGCACCGGGCTCTATATCACCGATGTCGAGGTGCTGCGGCTGCATTACGCCGAGACGCTCCGTGCCTGGCGCGGCCGCTTCATGGCCAACCGCGACCGCATCCGCGCGCTCTATGACGAGCGCTTCTGCCGCATGTGGGAATTCTACCTCGCCGGCTCGGAGATCGCGTTCCGCCACCAGGGCCACGTCGTCTTCCAGGTGCAGATGGCCAAGCGCGTCGACGCTGTGCCGCTGACGCGCGACTACATCACCGATTGGGAGCGCAGCCACGCGCCGCCCGTGGCCGCCGACCGTGCCGCGTGAGCGGAGGCCGTATCCGCCGGTCGATTCCACCCGCGTTCCACAGCCTGTGAGTAGAATAGCCTCTGCCGCTGCACGAGCGGCATGATAGAATCGCGCCCATGGAACCAGCTCGCGCGAATGTCACGCCGCTGCGTGACGGCGACTCGGCCTATCGCTCGCCGCCGAGCAACATCGAGGCCGAGCAGGCGCTCTTGGGCGCGATCCTCGTCAACAATAACGCCTACCATCGCGTCGCCGAATTCCTGCTGCCCGAACATTTCGCCGAGGCCGTGCACGGCCGCATCTTCGCCGCGGTGGTCAAGCTGATCGAGCGCGGGCAGATCGCCAATCCGGTGACGCTCAAGAACTTCTTCGACCAGGACACCGCGCTCGCCGAGATCGGCGGCGCGCAGTACCTCGCGCGACTCGCCGCCAACGTCGTCACCATCATCAACGCCGTGGATTACGGCCGCACCATCTACGACCTCCATCTGCGCCGCCAGCTCATCGGCATCGGCGAGGACATGGTCAACGACGCCTATGCCTATGAATTCGAGCGCGAGGGGGCGCAGCAGATCGAGGCGGCGGAGCAGCGGCTGTTCGATCTCGCCACCACGGGCCAAGCTGAAGGCGGATTCCGCGCGTTCGACCGCGCGCTCGCCGAGGCGATCTCGATGGCCGAGGCGGCGTTCAAGCGCAGCGGCCGCACCACCGGCATCTCGACCGGCTTCACCGATCTCGACAAGCTCCTGGGCGGGCTCCATCCCTCGGACCTGGTCGTGCTCGCCGGGCGGCCGTCGATGGGCAAGACGGCGGTTGCCACCAATATCGGCTTCAACGCGGCCCGCGCGTTCAAAGAGAAACAACTCGCGGATGGCCGCACAGGCGCCGAGGACGGCGCGCGCGTCGGATTCTTCTCGCTCGAAATGTCGGCGGAGCAGCTCGCGACCCGCATCCTGTCCGAGGAATCGGGTGTCTCGTCCAACAACATCCGCAAGGGCGAGGTCTCGCACGAGGATTTCGACCGCTTCATCGAAGCGAGCCAGCGCCTTGCCACCGCGCCGTTCCATATCGACGACACCCCGGCGCTGTCGATCGCGGCGCTGCGGACGCGGGCACGGCGGCAGCAGCGCCAGCACGGCCTCGATCTGATCATCATCGATTATCTCCAGCTCGTTCGCGGCTCCGGCGACGGGCGCCAGGACAACCGGGTCCAGGAGATTTCCGAAATCACGCGCGGGCTCAAGACGCTGGCCAAGGAACTGGGCGTGCCGGTGGTGGCGCTGTCGCAGCTCTCGCGCGCCGTCGAGTCGCGCGAGGACAAGCGGCCGATGCTGTCGGATCTGCGTGAATCGGGATCGATCGAACAGGACGCCGACGTGGTCATCTTCGTCTATCGCGAGGAATACTACCTCAGTCGCGGCGAGCCCGGCCGCCGGCCCGAGGAGAACGAGGAAAAATACAATGAGCGCTACGAGCGCTGGCACAAGCGGCTCGAGGAAGTGACCGGCACGGCCGAGCTCATCGTCGCCAAGCAGCGCCATGGCCCGATCGGCAAGGTGACGCTACGCTTCGACCACGAGACCACGCGGTTCGAAAATTACGCGAGCGAAGAACGCCTGCCCGATGCCCGTTTCTGACCGGCGGTGTTCGCAGCGCGCGCTCGAGCGGGCGCCGTCGATCCTCGAAATCGACCTCGATGCGATCGTCGCCAACTGGCGCCGCCTCGCCGCGCTGATCGGCGCGCCCGAGCGCTGTGCCGCGGTGGTGAAGGCCGATGCCTATGGTCTCGGCGCAGCGCAGGTGGCGCCTTCCCTTTTCGCCGCCGGCTGCCGCCTGTTCTTCGTCGCCACGCTCGACGAAGGCATCGCCTTGCGGCGCATCGTTCCTGCGGCGGCGATCGCCGTCCTCAACGGCCTCATGCCGGCCGAGCCCGCGGTCTTCGCCCGCGCCCGCCTGATGCCGGTGCTGAACGATCTCGGCCAGATCGCGGCCTGGCACGGCTTCGCCCGGCGCGGCGGCGGCGGCGCCATGCTGCACCTCGACACCGGCATGGCGCGGCTTGGCCTGGCGAAAGATGAGCTCGCCCGGTTGCTCGCCGCGCCCGACCTTCTCGACGGCATCGCGCTGGCCGGCATTCTGAGCCACCTCGCCTGCGCCGGCGATCCCGGTGACCCGATGAACGCCGCCCAGCGTGCGGATTTCGCCGCCGCGCTCGCGCATCTGCCGTCCGCGCCAGCCAGTCTCGCCGCATCGTCCGGACTCTTTCTCGGCCGCGAATACCACTTCGATTTCGCCCGTCCGGGGGCTGCGCTCTACGGCGTCAACCCAACCCCGGGACACCCCAATCCGATGCAGCAAGTAATTCATTTCAAAGGACGAATCCTTCAAGTGCGCGAGATTGACAGGGATCGGACCGTTGGTTATGGTGCAGCGCACCGCATGGGTCGGGCCGGCCGTATCGCCACCGTCGCCGTCGGTTACGCCGATGGCTGGCTCCGCACAGCAGGTCACCGTGGCAGCGTCGGCATCTCCGGTCAGCGGGCCCCCGTCGTCGGACGCATTTCCATGGATCTCTTGACGCTCGATGTGACGGGGATCGACCCGGCGGTAGCGCGGCCGGGCGCGCTCGTCGATCTCATCGATCCGTCCTATGACGTCGACGCGGCGGCGGCGGCGGCAGGCACCATCGGCTACGAAATCCTGACCGCGATCGGCCGTCGCGCGCTGCGTCTCCACCGCGGCGGGCCCGGCTGAGCATGCTCGACTTCCTCGCTTCCGTCGGCCGGGTCTTTCTCCGCTTCCTTGCCGCCACCGGGCGGCTCGCGCTGTTCACGATCGCGGCGCTCAGCCATTGCGTGCGGCCGCCGTTCTATGTGCGGCTGTTCCTGCGCCAGATCGTCGATATCGGCTATTACTCGCTGCCGGTGGTGGGGCTGACCGCGATCTTCACCGGCATGGTGCTGGCGCTGCAGACCCATACCGGCTTCTCGCGCTTCGCCGCGCAGGGCGCGGTCGCGACCGTAGTGCTGTTGTCGATGACGCGGGAACTGGGGCCGGTGATCGCCGCGCTGATGGTAGCGGGGCGCATCGGCGCCGCGATCGCCGCCGAGATCGGCACGATGCGCGTCACCGACCAGATCGACGCGCTGCGGACGCTTTCGACCGATCCCTTCAAATATCTCGTCGTGCCGCGGCTGCTGGCGGGCGTGATCACGCTCCCGGCGCTGGTTCTCGTCGCCGACATCATCGGCGTGTTCGGTGGGTTTTTGGTCAGCACCTATAAGCTCGGCTACAATTCCGCCGGCTATCTCGGCCAGACCGCCGACAATCTGCGCGCGGAGGACGTCAGCTCGGGGCTGATCAAGGCCGCGGTGTTCGGCTTCATCGTGGTGATCATGGGCTGCTATCACGGCTACCACTCGCGCGGCGGCGCGCAAGGCGTGGGCGCCGCGACCACCTATGCCGTCGTTTCCGCGTCGATCCTCGTGCTGCTGGTCGACTACATCTTGACGAGCATGCTGTTCTAGCCATGAGCACCACGCCGAAGATCGCCGTACGCGGGCTAAAAAAGTCGTTCGGCCGGAATCTCGTGCTCGACGGCATCGATCTCGACGTGAGCGTGGGCGAGAGCCTCGTCGTCATCGGCGGCTCGGGATCGGGCAAGTCGGTGATGGTGAAGTGCATCCTCGGGCTGATCGAGCCGGACGCCGGCGCGATCCGCATCGACGGCGCCGACGCAACCGCGCTCGGCAGCGGCGAGCGCCAGCGGCTGATGCAGAAATTCGGCATGCTGTTCCAGGGCTCCGCCTTGTTCGACTCGCTGACGGTGTGGGAGAATGTGGCCTTCGGTCTCATCCAGGGCCGCGGGATGAATCGGCAACACGCCAAGCGCATCGCACTCGAGAAGCTGGCCGCCGTCGGGCTCGGCCCCGAGGTCGGCGAGTTGCGCCCGGCGGAGCTTTCGGGCGGCATGCAGAAGCGCGTCGCCTTGGCGCGCGCCATCGCCGCCGAGCCGGAGATCATCATCTTCGACGAGCCGACCACCGGACTCGACCCGATCATGGCCGACGTCATCAACGAACTGATCGTGAAATGCGTGCACGATCTCGGCGCTACCGCGATCTCGATCACCCACGACATGGCGAGCACGCGTAAGATCGCCGACCGCGTGGCCATGATCTACAAGGGCAAGATCATCTGGAGCGGCGGTATCGCGGCGATGGAGGATTCGGGAAATCCCTATGTCGACCAGTTCATTCACGGCCGCGCCCAGGGCCCGATCGCGATGGAGGTCCGGGCGCTGTGAGTAACCGGGGAGACTGAGCCATGGCGCGCGAACAGACGCGCTATGTCTGCCAGCAATGCGGCGCGGTTCACGCCAAATGGGCGGGGCGGTGCGACGATTGCGGCGGCTGGAACACGCTCGCCGAAGAGGCGGCGCGGCTCGGACCGGGGCTCCGCGGCGGCAAGTCGCGCGCCCTCGCCTTCGTCGGTCTTGAGGGCGGCAGCGAGGCGAATCCCCGCCGGGTCTCGGGGCTCGCCGAATTCGACCGCGTCAGCGGCGGCGGGCTGGTGCCGGGCTCGGCGCTGCTCGTGGGCGGCGATCCCGGCATCGGCAAGTCGACGCTGCTGTTGCAGGTGGCGGCAGCGCTGGCGCAGGGCAAGGGCGGCACCGCGCTCGACGGCGTCTATATCTCGGGCGAGGAATCGCTCGACCAGATCCGCCTGCGGGCGCAGCGGCTCGGCATCATGGCGGCGCCGGTGCGGCTGGCGGCCGCGACCGGCGTGCGCGACATCGCCGCCGCGCTCGACCGCCCCGACGCGCCCGGACTGGTGGTGATCGATTCGATCCAGACCATGTATCTCGACACGCTCGACAGCGCGCCGGGAACCGTCGGCCAGGTGCGCGCCTCGGCGCAGGAGCTGATCCGCATCGCCAAGGCGCGGGGCTTCACCGTCATGCTGGTCGGCCACGTCACCAAGGACGGGCTCATCGCCGGCCCGCGTGTGCTCGAGCACATGGTCGACACGGTGCTCTATTTCGAGGGCGAGCGCGGCCATCAGTTCCGCATCCTGCGCGCCGTCAAGAACCGCTTCGGCCCGACCGACGAGATCGGCGTCTTCGCCATGACCGATGCCGGGCTGGCCGAGGTGCCGAATCCGTCGGCGCTCTTCCTGGGCGAGCGCCGCACACCGGTGAGCGGGGCCGCGGTATTCGCCGGGATCGAGGGCACGCGGCCGATGCTGGTCGAGGTCCAGGCGCTGGTGGCGCCCTCGTCCTACGGCACGCCGCGCCGCGCCGTGGTGGGCTGGGACGGCAATCGTCTTGCCATGCTGCTCGCCGTGCTCGAGGCGCGCTGCGGCGTCGCGGTCGGGGCCAAGGACGTCTATCTCAACGTCGCCGGCGGTCTGCGCATCGCCGAGCCGGCGGCGGATCTGGCGGTCGCGGCGGCGCTCGTTTCGGCCCTCACCTTCACCCCCGTTCCCGCCGAAACGGTCATCTTCGGCGAGATCGGGCTTTCCGGCGAGATCAGGCCGGTGGGGCAGCCCGAGCCCCGGCTCAAGGAAGCCGCCAAGCTCGGCTTCGCCTCGGCCTGGGTCCCGCCGCGGCCGGCCGCCGGCAAGGCGGCAGCGGGCGAGCACGGGATTGCCGTGCACGAACTCGGCCATCTGAGCGAACTGGTCGCGCGCTTCGAGGACGGCGCACGCCCGCGGATGCAGGGGCCCGACCGGCGCGCGCAAGGCGGAGGACGGCCATGAACACGCTCGACGTCATCGTCGTCGGCGTGATCGTGCTGTCGGGCCTCTTCGCCTTCGTGCGCGGCTTCGTCAAGGAGACGCTGTCGATCGCCGGCTGGCTCGGCGCCAGCGCCGCCGCCATCTATGCCATGCCGTACGCCCGCCCCATCGCCGAGCGCTTCCTGCCCAAGGGCGCGGCCGCCGATGCGGCGGCGGCGGGGTTGGTGTTCTTCGCGACCCTCATCGTGCTATCGGTCGTGACCTCGGCGATCTCGCGCCGGGTGAAGCGCAGCTCGTTGTCGGCGCTCGACCGGACGTTGGGCCTCGTCTTCGGCCTGGCGCGCGGCGCGCTGGTGGTGGCGATCGGCTACCTCGCGCTGTCGTTCGTGCTGCCGCAGGTCGGTGCCGAGCCGCAATGGGTCACCGACTCGCGCACGCTGCCGCTGGTGGCGAGCGCCACCCAGAGCCTGACTCGGCTGCTCCCCGAGTCGCTGCGCCGCCAGGCCGCCAAGTTCAATCCCGACGGCAAGGCGGAAAGCGACTACCTCAACGCCTTGCGCGCCTATACCGTGCCGGGGACACCCGCCGGCGGCAACCCGCCCGCGATCGGATCGCAGGACGAGGAGCGCCTCAATCAGCTCATCAAGCAGATCGGCACCAAGACCGACGCCTCGCGCGCGATCGCGCCGCAACCGGACAAGCCGCTCCGCGCCGCGGCGCCGGGCCAATAGCCGTCCGGCTGGCGCGCGGCCACCGATCCGTGTAGAAAATGGCATTGCCTCCTCGACGCCGGGACTTCCGATCCCCACTTTAAGCGCGGCGAGGCTGCCACGAGGGCGGCGAATGCTCACCACGCAAAGGATCGACGACGACCACCTGCACGAGGAGTGCGGCGTGTTTGGCATGTTCGGCCACCCCGAGGCGGCAGCCCTGGCGGCGCTGGGCCTGCACGCGCTGCAGCATCGCGGCCAGGAGGCGGCCGGCATCGTCGTCTATGACGGCGAGCAGTTCCATGCCCATCGCGGCCTCGGCCATGTCGGCGAGAATTTCAGCTCCAAGGATGTGATCAGCAGGCTGCCGGGCCATTCCGCCATCGGCCATGTGCGTTATGCCACGACCGGCGAGGTGGCGCTCAGGAACGTGCAGCCGCTGTTCGCGGATTTCGAGTTCGGCGGGCTCGCCATCTGCCACAACGGCAACCTCACCAATTCCTACCACCTGCGCCGGCAACTGGTGCGGCGCGGCAGCCTGTTCCAGTCGACGAGCGATACCGAGGTCATCGTTCACCTCATCGCCACCAGCCTCAAGGACAGCGTCGAGGAGCGGATGGTGGATGCGCTGCACCAGGTGCAGGGCGCCTACTCGCTGGTGGCGCTGTCGCAGCACGGGGTGATCGGCGTGCGCGACCCGTTGGGCGTGCGGCCGCTGGTGCTGGGACGGCTGGGCGAAGCGTGGATTCTCGCGTCCGAGACCTGTGCGCTCGACATCATCGGCGCCACCTTCGAGCGCGACGTCGAGCCGGGCGAAATGGTCGTCATCGGCGCGGGCGGCGTGCGCAGCACCAAGCCGTTCGATCGCGCGCGCAAGCGGCTGTGCATCTTCGAGTACATCTATTTCGCCCGCCCCGACAGCGTCGTCGACGGCATCAGCGTTTACGAGACGCGCAAGCGCATCGGCGCCGAACTGGCGCGCGAGAGCCACGTCGCCGCGGACATCATCATTCCCGTGCCCGATTCGGGCGTGCCGGCGGCGATTGGCTATGCGGCGGAATGCGGGCTCCCGTTCGAGCTCGGCATCATCCGCAACCATTATGTCGGCCGCACCTTCATCGAGCCGACCGATCACATCCGCCATCTCGGCGTCAAGCTCAAGCACAACGCCAACCGCGTCAGCATCGAGGGCAAGCGCGTCATCCTGGTGGACGATTCGATCGTGCGCGGCACCACCTCGACCAAGATCGTGGCGCTGGTGCGCCAGGCTGGCGCGCGCGAGGTGCATGTGCGCATCTCGAGCCCTCCCACGACCAACCCCTGTTTCTACGGCATTGCCACGCCCGAACGCACGCAGCTTCTCGCCTCGCGCATGTCGGTGGTGGAGATGACGCGCTTCATCGAGGCCGACAGTCTCGCCTTCATCTCGATCGACGGCCTCTACCGCGCGATGGGCGAGACCTATCGCGACGCCCGCGCGCCGCAATACTGCGATGCCTGCTTCACCGGCGATTACGCGATTCCGCTCGCCGACCGCGACGCCGGCAAGGTCTCGACCCAGCTCTCGCTCCTCGCCGAGACCGTCTGAGCTGTGGCGGAAATCCGCCTCGACGGCCGGATTGCGCTCGTCACCGGCGCCTCGCGCGGCCTCGGCGCGGCCGTGGCGGTGCGGCTCGCCGCCGCGGGCGCACATGTCGTGCTGTTGGCGCGCACCCAGGGCGGGATCGAGGAAACCGACGACGCCGTCCGCGCCGCGGGCGGGGCGGCGACGCTCATCCCGCTGGACCTGCGCGACTTCGACAAGATCGACCAGTTGGGCGCGGCGCTCCACCAGCGCTTCGGCCGGCTCGACATCCTGGTGGCCGCGGCTGGGGTGCCCGGCCTGCTGTCGCCGCTCGGTCATTTCGATCCCAAGGGTTGGCAGGAGGTCATCGACGTCAACTTCACCGCCAATTGGCGCCTGCTGCGCGCGCTCGATCCGCTGCTG
>Ga0307374_10014647_pt1 | contig 10651 bp, 13 predicted proteins | sample OX3MG_FD_202532 | JGI IMG/M metagenome (GOLD analysis project Ga0307374, IMG submission 202532) | Soil microbial communities from Risofladan, Vaasa, Finland - OX-3 | ecosystem: Environmental > Terrestrial > Soil > Coastal area > Acid sulfate soil | place: Finland: Risofladan, Vaasa | collected... | reverse complement strand
GCCAGGCGGCGACCGTCGCTGAGCCGGACACTCCCGGTCACGACCTCGTCGCGCCCAACGCTCAAGGTCTCCATGCTCGCCTACAGCCTCGCGCCAGGGGCTGGCCGCAGGTCAGGGTCGAAGGGCCTGCGGATGCCGAGCAAGATGGCCCGGCGCGGACGAGAAACTTGTGGCCCGGACCGCGGGCGAATACTATCTGGGCGTGTTGGACATCAAGTCGGTCAAGCTCTTCGAGGGACTGCCGGAATCGGAAGTTCGCTCGATCGAGAAGCAGATGAAGACGGTCAAACATCCAGCCGGCCACGAGATCGTCGTCCGGGGCGAGGGCGGAGTCGGCTTCATGGTCATCACGGAAGGGACCGTCTCGGTGAATACGGTCCAGGGCAAGACGCGCAAGCTCGGTCCGGGCAACTCATTCGGGGAGATGGCGCTCCTCGACCACGAGGGCCGCAGCGCCACCATCACCGCCGACACCGACGTCACGCTCGCGACGATCCCGGAGTGGAACTTCAAGCCGTTCCTGAAGGAGCACCCCGAGGTGGCCTACCGCCTTCTGCAGGTCCTGAGCCAGCGGATCCGCCAGGCCGAATCCGACCTGTAGAAGCCCGGATGGCGGGCACGAGCCCGCCATCCGAAAGCGTCCTTGGCCGCTAGCGACCGCTGACCTTTATCTCCTCGAGGAGCTCGGTCAACCTCTCCATCGACTCGTCCGCGCCCTCCTTCATGCCCGAAGCGGTCATGCCGTCCCGGTCCGTCAGCGACTGAAAGACAACGTGGGCCACGACCTTCGTCCTGTTGCCGAGGGCCTCGAAGGTCGCGGTCTGGAGCGCGACGTGCCCCGGAAACCCTTCGTACTCGAACGTCTGGCAGATGCGCTCCGGCGCCACAACGTCGTGGTTGACACCGTGGAACCCGTGCTCACTGCCGTCGGCGCCGCGCTGGACCACGCGCCATTCGCCTCCGGCGCGGGAGTCGAACTTGACGATCTCGTTCGTATACCGCCGCGGGCCCCACCAGCGAGCGAACAGCTTCGGGTCGGTGTAGGCGCGGAACACGAGCTCGCGCGGCGCATCCAGAACGGTGGTCGAGATGATCTCCTGCTTGCCTGGCTCGATGACGTACTCGGTCTCAGGCATCGTGGTCTCCTTGGTGCTCATCGCGCTGCTTCTCCTCTTTGATCATTTCCTGCAGAACAACGTCGAGGCGCTGGAAACTCTCGTCCCAGAACCTCCTGTACTCCCCCACCCACTCGGACGCCTCTTTGAGACGCCCGCCTTCCAGGCGGCAGGGCCGCCACTGCGCGTTGCGGCCCTGCGTAATGAGGCCGGCGCGCTGCAGCACCTTGAGATGTTTGGAGACGCCCGGGAGGCTCAGGTCGAACGGCTTGGCCAGCTCCGTGACCGAGGCCTCCCCCAGTGCGAGACGAGCCAGCATCGCCCGCCGGGTGGGATCGGCGAGGGCTGCAAACGTGACGCTCAACAGATCAGATGCGACTCTCATATTTCTCTACTTGGCTAATTAGCCTATAGGAAGAATACTGGCAGCCAGGGTGGTTGTCAAGCAGGCGCGGCGGCCAAGCAGTGCCGGCCTCGGCCGCGAGCGTCTAAGGGCGGATCAACCGGGGGGCGGGTTACCTGGCCGGACGAGCAGCACCCTGGGAACCCCGACCCGCCGCCAACCACGCCGGCAACAACGGCAGACATCGTCAGCGCGCGGATCGTGACGTGCGTCTGCCGGAATAACGATGCGCGTGACCTTAGGTTGTCGCCGCGGCCCGGAGCCAGAACTCGAAGAGGCCGGGATCGTATTCGATACCGGGCCCAGAGAAGCTACGAGATCCGGCTACTCGTCCTCGATCTGGTTGTACATGAGACTGTCCTGGATCTCGTACAGGGCATCCATCGCCTCCATCACGGAGGCCGGCTTGGCCTGGGCCAGGACCGTCACCTCGGGCGACTCCTCGATGACCTTGTTGATCGCGACCGACAGCACCGGCGGCATGTGCCGCTGGTCCGCGAGGTTCAACATCTCGAGCTCGTTGAGGAGCTTGTCGATGTAGTGCATCTTGTTCCGGCGGGCATATTTGGCCCTCTGGATGCGCCGCTCACGGGCGGTCATGTGCTCGATGGCGTGGCTTGCCTGCTTGATCAGTGGCATGTTCTCTATCTCCCAAGACCAAGTTTAGGGCACCCCTGCCTTTTGTCAAGAACTGCCTGTAATAAATCGGTTTATGCTGTTGCCAGCATGCCGTTCCGCTGCCGGACGTGCCCCAGGTGATAGCCGGCCGCTCGACCCGCATGGAGGTCCTCGAGCTGCTTCGGCGCAAGCGCGAATGCAGCGCCGAAACCATCGCATCCGATCTCGGCGTGACCACCAACGCGGTGCGCCAGCACCTGAGCAACCTCGAGCGTGATGGGTTCGTGGTCAGCCACCCGGAGCGCAGCGGGCGCGGCCGTCCCGCGCTGCTCTTCTCCCTCACCGAGCGCGCCGATTCGGTCTTCCCCAAACGCTATGGACAGCTCGCCACGATGGTCCTGCAGGAGGTCCAGGAAATGGGCGGCCCGCAGGCCCTCGACGAGGTCTTCGCCCGGGTCGCGGAGCGCCATGCTCACGGCATCGAGCACGAGCTCATCGGGCTCGATTTCGACGAGAAGCTGCGCCGCGTGGTGGCCTGGATCGGGCGTGCAGGCACGCTCGCCGAGCAGAGCGAGGCGCCCGAGGGAGTCAAGGTGACGATCCACAACTGTCCGTTCCGAAACACTGCCTTGAAGTTCCCGCAGGTCTGCTCGATCACACCCCAGCTCATCACGCGGCTGCTCGGCGCGCCGGTCTCGCAGGCGGATTCCATCCACCGCCGTGACCCCTACTGCTCGTTTGTCGTACAGCGGCCTGCCACACCTCGGTAGCGCCCAGGTCAAGGAGGTCGATGCGCTCACCGCGGAGCGGTTCGGCATCCCGGTGGATTGGCTCATGGAGGCGGCCGGCTGGCAGGTGGCGCGGTTCTGCACCGAACCGACCGCTGTCGTGTGCGGCGCCGGCAACAACGCGGGGGACGGCCTGGCCGCGGCCCGCCACCTGCATCGCTGGGGCAGGCTGGCGAGCGTTTCGTGCGCCGCCTCAGAGCGCTTGCGCGGCGCGGCCGCGCGGGAGCTCGCAGCCCTGCGGCGCATCGGGGTCGAGGTTTCCGCAGACCTGGACCTCCGGGGAGCCAGCATGGTCGCCGATGCCATCTTCGGGACTGGCATCTCGCGGGCCCCTGAAGGCCGTTTTGCGAACTGGATCGAGGCCATCAACGGTTCCGGCCTGCCGGTGATCGCCGTCGACATGCCGTCCGGGCTCGACGCGGACTCGGGTGTCGCCTACGCTCCAGCCGTGCGCGCGACGACCACCGTCACACTCGGCCTGCCCAAGGCCGGCCTGACCACAGCTGACGGCCCGCGGCTGGCGGGCGAGGTCTGGGTCGTGGACATCGGCGTGCCATTCGAGGCTTATGCGGCGCTCGGGATTGAGGTTCCGCCGGACCTTTTCGCGCGATCGAGGACGTTCAAGCTGTGAGCGCACCACGATGACTCGCGAGGTGGTGTGGGACCGCGGCGTCTCGCTGCCAGGTCACCGCCTGTGGCTCGACCCGCTGGTGGTGCGCAACTTCGCCTTCATCTCCCACGCGCACACCGACCACGCCCGCAGGCACAAGGAAGCGCTGCTCACGCCGCAGACGCTCGCCCTGATCCCCGAGACCCGGCGGCCGCGCGGCTGGCGGATGCTCGGCTACCGCGAGGAGATGCGACGCGGGCAGGCCACCGTGACGCTTTATCCCGCCGGACACATGCTCGGGTCCGCCCAGCTCCTGTTCGAGCATCGCGATACGAAGCTCCTCTATACGGGCGACATCAAGCTCCGCCAGGCGAGCGGGGCGCCCTCGACGTACGTGCCGAAGGCCGACGTCCTGATCGTCGAAACGACCTACGGCCGCCCCCACTTCCGATTCGGCGACCCCGACTCGACGATCGAGGCGATCGCGCGGTGGTGCCGGCGCGCCCTGGACGCCAGCGTGACGCCCGTACTTCTGTGCCATGCCCTCGGCAAGACCGAGGAGGTGATGCTCGCGCTGGCTCCGTACGGCTTCACCTTCGCGCTCGAGAAGCGCTGCGCGCCGTGCGCGCGAGACTACGCCGCGGCTGGCCGCTCGCTTCCAGAGTGGGTCGAGCTCGACGGCGAAGCCCCCGCCGGACGGGTGGTGATCTCCCCGCCTGCCGGCAAAGACGAGGTCCGCCGCCTGGGCCGCTACCGCACTGCGCTCATCTCTGGCTGGGCGAAGGACGCGGAGTTCGCTCGGCTCTTCGGCGCCGACGCGGCGTTCGACCTGTCGGACCACTGCGATTTCGACGAGCTTCTCGAGGTCGTCGAGCAGTCGGGCGCAGACCAGGTATACACGGTGCACGGCTACACGGAGGATTTCGCGCGCCACCTACGTAAGCGCGGGGTCCGCGCCTCGGCGCTCGAAGCGACCGAGCAGCTGCTGCTGGCGCTCTAGCGAAGCGCCCAGCCGGAGCGCAGGACGGCGCGGCGCAGGTCTGCGTCTTCCGCCGCCGCGTCGCTGAGTTTTGCGATCAACAGGTCGACCCATGCGGTCAGGTGGACCGGCGGCGCGAGCTCGAACGATTCGTTCTTGACGCGGGCTCGAAACGTGCGTCCCTCGACCTCGACCACGACTTCTATGATCGGTCCTCGGTTCAGGTGCCCGCGCTTGGCGTGGGCGATCGGGATCCGCTCGGCGAGGTAGTCGAGGAGCTCGGACGTGTCCTGGTCGCCCGTGGTCGGCGCGTGGCAGAACACGCAGGCGCCGTCGAGCGGCAGAGCGGGAGCCGAACACACGGGGCAGTTCAATCCGTGTATCGAGTGATGGTGCGGTCCTCGCGGCGTTTCTCGGCCTGGTAAAGCGGGCAGTCCTCGTAGGTACGCACGCAGATGGGCGGGCTGTCGCTCAATGCGTACTTGCGCTTGGACTTTCGGTCCACGTGGCAGTCGAATCGATAGACGCGGAGCACCGAACGGCGGTCTTTCACGAATTCCTCGAGGTATGGGCAGCGGCGCATCGCGAATTACGATAGGCCACCATGCGGAACCCCGCGAACTACGAGCTTTCAGCGTGAGTTCGCGAGGGCCCCAACATTCCCATTCCATCGGACTCGATGCTTGATTTCGCGCGCGCCGCGGCGGCGGTGGGCGCCACGCCGGCGACCCTCGAAAAAACTCGCATCCTCGCCAATTACCTGCGCTCGCTCGACGACGGCGACCTGAGGCGCGCCGCCACCTACATGAGCGGGCGCGCGTTCGGCCAGTCTCAACGGAGGACGCTCGGCCTTGGCTGGTCAGCGGTGAGCAAGGTCGTCAACACGGTGTCGGGACGAGACGCGGAGGAGCTCGGCGCGATCTTCCGCAAGCATTCGGACGTCGGCGACTGGGCCCAAGAAGCGCTCGCAGGAAGAACGCAGCCGCACCCCGCCTCGCTGCTCGACATCGAGCAGGCTCTGGAGGCGGTCCGCACCGCGCGAGGTGCGGCCAAAGGCGCGGCTCTCGAGCAGGTCGTCCGGCGGCTCGACCCGGAGGCGGTGCGTTTCTTGATCAAGGTCATCGCCGGCGAACTGCGAATCGGCCTCAGCGAGGGATTGGTCGAGGCCGCGATCGCCGAGGCCTTCGAGGTGCCGATCACGATGGTGAAGCGCGTGCACCTGGTCACCGGCGACATCGGGGAGACCGCTGTGCGCTGCAGGCACCGGCAGTTCGAGACCACGACCATCACCCTCTTCCAGCCGGTGCGTTTCATGCTCGCGAGCCCGGTCGAGACCGCGGGTGAGGCGTTCGAGCGCATGGGAGCGGACGCGGTGTGGACGGAGGAGAAGTACGACGGCGTCCGCTGCCAGCTGCACCGCCAGGACGAGCGTGTCGAGCTCTTTTCACGCGACCTCAAGGAGACGACGAGCGCATTCCCGGAGCTGACCGACAACGCGCGCGCGATCGGCCACGACGTGCTGTTCGACGGCGAGGTCCTGGCCCATCGCGACGGCCGCGTGCTGCGCTTCTTCGAGCTGCAGCACCGTCTCGGGCGCAAGACAGTGACAGACGAGCTGAGGGCCGAGGTGCCCGTCATCCTGGTGATCTTCGACCTGTTGTGGCTCGACGGCAGGACGTTGCTCGATGAGCCCCTACACGCTCGCCGCAAGCTGCTCGAGGGCCTTGGCCTCCTGCATCCTTACCTGCTCGCGCGGGTCGAGGAAGCAAGAGGCCCTGACGACCTGGACCGAATCTTTGCCGAAACCCGGGCGCGCGGCAACGAGGGGTTGATGCTGAAGGATCCGCTGAGCCCGTACACGCCCGGGCGCCGCGGGTTGGCGTGGCTCAAGTTGAAGCGTCCCTTGGCGACTCTGGACGTCGTCGTGACCGCAGTCGAGTGGGGCCACGGCAAGCGCAAGGGTGTGCTGTCCGACTACACGTTCGCGGTAAAGGACTCCGACTCGGGCAGGCTTGTCAACGTCGGCAAGGCGTACACAGGACTGACCGACGCGGAGATCGCGACCATGACCGCGCGCTTCCTCGAGATGACGGTCGAGGATCACGGGCATGTGCGGATGGTTCGGCCGGAGGTCGTGCTCGAGGTCGCGTTCGACTCGATCCAGCACTCGGGACGCCACCGAAGCGGGTACGCGCTTCGTTTTCCACGCATCGTGAGGATTCGCGAAGACAAGCCGGTCGAGGAGATCGACACGGTCGGGCGCGTGGCCGAGCTCTACGAGCGGTACTTCGGTGAGAAGTCGGAGATAGCGTTGAGCGAGGTGGCCGAGACGTGAAGCTCACTTTCATGGGGACCGCCGGGGCCAGGTTCATGGTGGCCAAGCAGCTGGCCGCCTCCGGCGGGCTTTACCTCGAGGACGGCGCCACGCGGATCAGCCTCGACCCAGGCCCCGGCGCGATCGTCCAGTACGCCAAGAGGAAGGTCGACCTGACCAAGCTCGACGCCATCGTCCTTAGCCATCGTCACCTCGACCATTCGGGCGACGTCAACGTGATGATCGAAGCCATGACCGAGGGCGGCTTCCACAAGCGAGGCCGGCTCTTCTGCCCCGCCGACGCCCTCGACGAGGACCCGGTCGTCCTGAACTATCTGCGCCGGTTCCCAGCCGAGATCGTCAGGCTGTCGCCCGAAACCTTCTACTCGGTCGGCGACATCAACTTCACGACCAGCCCGCGACACGTGCACCAGTCCGAGACGTACGGATTCCGGTTTGGCGAAAAGCTGGGATGGATCACGGACTCCGGCTATTACGACGGAATCGCGGAGCAGCACAAAGCGGAGGTGATGGTGATCCACGTGGTGCTCATGCAGTGCCGTGCCGACCTGCCGCACCTGTGCCTCGACGACGCCGAACGCATCATCCGCGAGGCCAAGCCACGGCTCGCCATCCTCACGCATTACGGCATGACGGTGTGGCGCGCCCATCCATGGGAGCTTGCAGCCGACCTGACTCAGAGGACCGGCACCGAGGTCAGGGCCGCCCGCGACGGCATGGCGCTCGAAATATGATTCGCCGACCGTGACGCCACAGCAGCGATTCCTCCTGCTCCTCATCCTGGTCGGCGCGCTCGCCACCGTGCTCGGATTGGTGTCGAAGCGAACCCGGATGCTGCCCTACCCGGTCGTCCTGGCGGCCGCAGGTGTCGTCATCGGCTTGCTTCCCGGGGGCCAGTTTCCGCGCGTGGGATCTGATGTGATCCTCCTCGCCTTCGTGCCGGGCCTCGTGTTCGAGGCGGCCCTCGGGCTCGACCTGCCGGAGTTGACGCGCCGCTTGCTCCCAGTCGGCCTGCTCGCCTCGGCAGGGGTGCTGATCACGGTGGTCCTCATCGGCCTGCTGGTCCACGTGTCGACCGGTCTGAGCCTGGCTAGCGGCATGCTGCTCGGGGCCATCCTGGCCGCCACGGATCCGATCGCTGTCGTCTCCATCCTGCGGCGCCTGAAAGCGCCGCTGGGCCTGGCCACGATCCTCGAAGGCGAGAGCCTGTTCAACGACGGCACCGGCGTCGCCGTCTTCTCCGCCGTGCTGGCGACGATCCTCAGCGGCGAGCCCTCGCTGGGCGACGCGACCATCAGGTTCCTCGAGATCACGATCGGCGGGGCGGCCATCGGGCTGGCGGCGGGCTTCCTCGGCCTGGCCCTGCTCCGTTTCGCGCAAGACGCCGAGCTGGAGATCCTCGCCACGCTGGTGATCGCCTACGGCAGCTACCTGGCGGCCGACATAACCCACTTTTCCGGCATCGTCGCCGTGGTCGTGGCGGGCATCGTGGTCGCTCGCTACGGTTCGCAGATCGGGCGGCTCCACGGGCCTCAGCTCCTGGGTTTCTGGAACCTGCTCGCTTTTGTCCTCAACGCGATGCTGTTCATCCTGGTCGGCGCGGCGCTGCCGGCCTGGACGCTGCTCCCGGTGGCGGGCCTTGTCGTGGCCGCCTACGTGATCGTGCTTCTCACCAGGGCGGTGCCGGTTTACGGCCTGCTCGCGCTCGCCGCGTGGCGTGGGCCGGCCATACCATGGCGCTGGCGCCACGTGACCTTCTGGGCGGGGCTACGTGGGGCCCTGTCCGTGGCGCTGGCCCTTTCCGTGGCCGGCGCGCACGGAGTCGACAGCCGCGTCTCGGTCGTCGCCTACGGCGTGGTCCTGCTCTCGCTACTGATTCAGGGAACCCTGATCGCACCGGTCATGCGAAGCCTGGGAGTCGAAAGGCCCGCATGAGCCGGTGGCGGTGGCGCGGCTCGGTGGCGATGCTCGCGATTTGCGTGGGATTCGTGATCTACCCGCTGATCGAGAGCAGCGGCGACGTCATCAACTCCGACTGGCCTGCCTTTGCGACCGGCGCACGGCTCATCCTCGACGACCCGGGCCACCTGTACGACCTGAGCGTCCAGCGCGGCGTCGAGAGCGACGTGACGGGTGGCAGGGTGCTGGTGTCGCTCGGAATCAAGGGCATCCTCCCCTTCCTCGCGCCGGCGTGGGCGGGGCTCGTCGCCGTGCCGTTCGAGTTGCTCGGCACGGACCTCGGCGGGCGCCTCTGGATCCTGTTCGGGCTCGCCTGCCTGGCGGCGGGCCTCCTCCTCGCGGTGCGGCCCCGCGCGCCCTCGGCCATCCTGCCCGCCTTCGCGTCGGTCCCGACCGCGCTGTTCCTGCTCAACGCCCAACTGGACGGGCTCGTGGCGCTCGGCGTCGGAGCCGCGATCGCGCTCTGGTCGAGGCCGTATCTCGCGGGACTGGCGCTCGGGCTCACTCTCATGAAGCCTCACCTCGTGGTCACGCTCGGATTCGCATTCATCCTGGCCCGCCTCTGGAAGGTGCTGGCCGGCTGGGCGGCCGCAGGCGCGATCCTGTGGGCCTCGACCGCCGTCCTCAACCCGCGCTGGGTGCTCCAGTGGCTCGGCGCCGTCGGCACCACCGTGCAGCCGGGCGGGCGAGAGGTCGACCTGGCCCACGTCGGCGTGTTCCTCCCCGCCGGGCTAAGGACGCCGGCCGAGATCCTGATCAGCGCGGCTGCGATGATCGCGGTCCTGCTCCTGGCGAGACTACGGCGAGACGACTTTCAGGCCGCGTCTGCCGTCCTGGTCGCGGGTTCGGTGGTTGCGGCGCTGCACGCACTTCCGACCGACCTGGTCATGGTGGCGGTGGCCCTGGCAATCTGGGGCCGGGCCCAATGGTTTGACTGGCTTTTGCTTTCGGTGGGCGCCGCCGTGTGCGCGCTGAGCCCCGACCCGGTGCCGGTGATCGTGGGCCTGCTGGTGATCGGCTGGGTGTGCCTGCGGGCCGCGGGCGTGGCCGTAGTGGGGCCCAGGGGGTCAGCTCGCCAGGACGCGGCCTCGGAGGCCGGTGCCAAGGAGACGACGAGCACGTGAAGGAGCGCATCCGGAATGCGCGACCGAGCGCGCGCAGGAGGCGACGACGGCACCGGCGTACCCCGGCTGCCTAGGTCGATGGATTGACGGGCGCTCTGCCTGGCCCGACCACCTATTTGGTGGCGGCCAGAGCCGGCAGCTGCGTCTGGGAGATGATGCCGTCGATCAGGCCGTAGTCCACCGCCTCCTGGGCCGTCAGGAAGAAGTCGCGGTCGGTATCGCGCTCGACCCGTTCCAACGACTGGCCCGTGTGCTTGGCGATCAGCTCGTTGAGCACGCCCCGGATGCGGACGATCTCCCGGGCGTGGATGTCGAGGTCGCTGGCCTGGCCCTGCATGCCCTGGCCGCTGATCAGCGGCTGGTGCATGTGAATCGTCGAGCTGGGCAGCGAGAATCGCCTGCCCTTGGCCCCGGCCATCAGAACGACCGTGCCGAAGCTCGCCGCCCGGCCGATGCAGACGGTGGAAACCGGCGCCTGGACGTACTGCATGGTGTCGTAGATGGCAAAGCCGGCCGTCACCGCGCCGCCCGGGGAGTTGATGTAGATCTGGATCTCCTTCTCGGGGTCATCCGCCGCGAGGTACATGAGCTGCGCCACGACCAGGTTCGAGACCACGTCGTCGATCGGGCGCCCGATGAGGATGATCCGATCCTTCAGCAGCCTCGAATAGATGTCGAAGCTGCGCTCTCGGTTACCACCCTCGTTCTCGGTGACTGTCG
>Ga0307374_10014644_pt1 | contig 10654 bp, 9 predicted proteins | sample OX3MG_FD_202532 | JGI IMG/M metagenome (GOLD analysis project Ga0307374, IMG submission 202532) | Soil microbial communities from Risofladan, Vaasa, Finland - OX-3 | ecosystem: Environmental > Terrestrial > Soil > Coastal area > Acid sulfate soil | place: Finland: Risofladan, Vaasa | collected... | reverse complement strand
CGAGGCTCGCGATCCGCCCCGCGTCGATGTCGCAGACGGTAACGCGATGGCCGAGGCGGGCGAAGCCGGCGGCCGTGACCAGGCCGACCGGCCCGGCGCCGACGAGGAACAGGTGCACGCACGACTCCTGGTCGGGGACGCGAGCTTGATGTCGCGATGGTACCCGGGAGGCGGCCCACCGGACCGGCGCCCGCGCGTTGCGACCGATGGGCGCGGCGGCGCCGCGCCCGGTGGTGGGCTGCGCCCCGGGGTAGCTCGCATGCCGGTGGCCGCGCCGTGAGGCGCTCGGGTGTCCGGTGGCTCGACCGCCCGACTGGTCGCGTCCTCGCCGTCCAGCCGCGCACCGGCTCGCGGCTACTGCATGGAGCGGTTCTGCCCCCCGTCCACCGGCACCAGCGTCCCGGTCACGTAACTCGCCCGTGCCGAGGCCAGGAAGGCGACCACCGCGGCGAGCTCGGACGGCTCCCCGTACCGCCCGAGGGGGATGGTCCGCTCCTGGTCGGCGCGCACGTCATCCTCGGATTGCCCCGTCCTCGTCGCCGCGTCGCCGTCGAGCTGCCGGATCCGTTCCGTGTTGATCCGTCCGGGCCCGACCGCGTTCACGAGGATCCCGTCCGGCGCCAGCTCGATCGAGAGGGTCTTCATCAGGCCGTGGACGGCGGACCGGACCGAGTTGCTGGTCACGAGGTTCGCCACGGGTTGCTTCACGCTGCCGCTCTCGATGAACACGATCCGGCCGCCACCCGACCGGCGGGCACGCTCGTCGCGCAGGTGCGGGATGGCCGCGCGGACCAGGCGCACGGCGGACAGGAACGTGAGGTCGACGGAGCGCCGCCACTGCTCCTCCGAGATCGACTCGAACGGCCCCGGCGGAGGACCGCCGGCGTTGACCACGAGCACGTCGAGCCGCCCGAACCGGTCCACAGTCGCCCGGACCAGGCGCTCGGCGGTATCGGGGAGCGCGACGTCTCCCGCCGTCCATGCGATCCGCTCCCGTGCGGGCCGCCGGGCACGGGATCCGCCCAGCCAGATGTCGGCGTCGTCCGCGGTGACCGGGTCGAGCCCCCGGCCTGCCTGCTCGTCGTCGACCTGGGACGCGAGCTCGTCGGCGGTCCGGGCGAGTGCCGCATCGTCACGCGACGCGAGCATGACCGTCGCGCCCTCCCGCAGCAGTTCGCCGGCACAGGCCCTGCCCAGCCCGCGGCTCGCCCCGACCACGAGCGCCACCCGTCCGTCAAGACCGAGATCCATCGCCTGCCTCCGTCGTGGGGGTCCATCGTGCCACGTCCGTGGGTGCGGGTTCCGGTGCGCGGGCTGGTCTGCGCGGGTCTGCGGGCACGGGCTCGGGTGCGCGGGCTGGGGCGCGGAGGATCGCGCTGCCCGATGGGACGCGGGCACGAGCCCGGGTGCGCGGGCTCGGAGGCGGGGAACCGTGCTGCCCCGATGGGACCATGACCGGGGGGACCATCGCGCGATGTCCGCGGGCCGGCCACGTGGCGCAGGCTGGTCGGACCACCGGCGCCCGGGGCCGATCTCGCCCGCTCGAGCGTCACGCAGATGCCTGGAGCCGCCATGCACCGTCGACTGCCCGCCGCCATCGTCGCCGCCGTGATGAGCGCGGCGCTGCTCGTACCGCTCGTCGCCGTCACCGGCGTCGCCCCCACCGTCCACGCGGCCTCCCCCGTGAAGGTCGTCGTCGTCGTCGGGCCCACGCACGCGTTGACCGACAGCAACCTGCAGTGGGCGGCCGCGATCGCCCAGCGTGCGGCGTCGCACGGCGCGCAGGTCGTCACGGTGTTCCATCCCCACGCCACCTGGGCCGAGGTCTCGGCCGCGGCGGTGGGCGCCAATGTCCTCATCTACCTCGGCCACGGCAACGGGTTTCCCTCGCCGTACACCACGACCCTCATGCGGGACCGCCAGGACGGGATGGGTCTCGATCCCGTTGACGGGGCGCCGGACGACAAGGTGCAGTACTACGGCGAGCAGTACATGGCGACGCTGCGGCTGGCGCCGGGAGCGCTCGTCATCCTGAACCACCTGTGCTATGCGAGCGGCAACAGCGAGCCCGGCCAGCCCCAGCCGACCCAGGCCGTCGCGGTCGAGCGGGTCGACAATTTCGCCGCGGGATTCCTCGCCGGCGGCGCATCCGCCGTCATGGCCCTCGGTACCCAGGATGCCGGCGACATCGTCGACGGCCTGTTCGGCCCGCCCCAGGCGCTCGACCAGCTGTTCATGGCCGATGGCGGGATCGGCACGGCCTCGCTCACCGTTGCCTCGACGCGGACGCCGGGGGCACGGCTCCACCTCGATCCCCAGACCGCGACCTCCAACTTCTACCGTTCCCTGTCCGGCAACCTGGAGCTGCTCACGTCCGCCGTCGTCGGCGGCGATGCCGCCGCAGCGGTCGCGCCTGGCGTGCAGCCCGCGCCGACGAACCCGCCCGACCCGTCGAGCACCTCGTCCTCGCTCATGCCGGCGGCGGCCCCCGTCCTCGTCTCGTTCGCCGCGCCGTCCGTCTTCACGCCGAACGGCGACGGGATCACGGACACCCTGGGGATCACGTACGACCTCTCCGCCCCGGCGACGCTCGACGTCTCGGTCCTGACCGTGGCAGGCGCCTCCGTCCGCCACCTCTCCGTCTCGGCGGCGAGGGGAACCGGCCGGTTCACGTGGGACGGACGTGACGCCGCAGGAGTCACGGTTCCCGACGGCACGTACCTCCTGAGCGCGACGCCGGTCGGAACGGGCGGTGCGGCGGGGACCGCCGTGACGATCGTCACCCGGGTCATGACCGCGATCAGTGCGCCCGCCGCCAACCCGGCCGTCTTCTACCCGCTCGACCGGGACGGCGTCGCGGACGCGACGTCACTGTCGATGACGCTCACCCAGCCGGCCTCCGTGACGTGGGCCGTCGAAGACGCGACCGGCAAGACCGTCCGGGTCCTGTGGGATCGTCAGCAGACGCCCGCAGGACCGTGGACCGAGTCGTGGAACGGCACCGGCCGACGTGCAGGGTCGAGCACGCTCGCGCAGCTGCCGGCCGGCCGCTACCAGTCCGTCATCTCGGCGACGACCGCCACGGGCACCCTGCTCATGCGGACCCCGATCTGGCTCATGCCCTTCCGGCTGACGCCGTCCAGGACGACCGCCGCGGCCGGGCAGGTCGTGACCGTGTCGATCGTGGCGGCCGAGGCGCTGCGCGCGGCGCCGCGCCTGTTCGTGAGCCAGCCGGGGATGGCCACCTACTCGGTGGCGGCGACCCGCGTGCCGGGTAGTCCGCTGACGTTCCGGGCGGTGTTCCGGGTGCGCGCGGGACACTCCGGGACTGCCACGCTGCGGGTGACAGGTACGGAGCGCACGGGTCGATTCGTGGTTACCGCCACGAGGCTGACGCTCCACTGACGCTCCGCAGGTCACGTCCGCTCCGGCCGGCCTGAGCGGGCCGGCGACGATCGCGGTCTCGGGCGTGGACAGCGGCGGACGCACCAATTCGTACGTGCTGCCCGTCTCATTCCCATGACCCGGGTCGCCATCGGTACACTCATGCGATGAGCCCGCGCGAGCCGAACCGCATGTACGACGACACGTGGGTCGTTCTCCCCACGTACAACGAGTCCGGGAACCTCGCCGGCATCGCCGCGGCGATCCTCGCGACACTCCCGGGCGCGACCCTCCTGGTCGTCGACGACGCCTCGCCGGATGGGACGGGCGACCTTGCCGATTCGCTCGCGGCGTCGGACCCCAGGGTGCGCGTGCTCCACCGGCCGGGCAAGCAGGGACTCGGCCGGGCCTACATCGACGGGTTCCGCGTCGCGCTGGCCGGAGGAGCCGGCCGCATCGTCCAGATGGACGCGGACTGGTCGCACGACCCGTCGTACCTTCCCGGGCTGGTCCAGCCGATCGAGGGCGCAGCCGACCTCGTGATCGGATCGCGGTACATCCATGGCGGCGGGGTCACGAAGTGGGGGATCGGCCGGCGCGCCGTCTCGCGCGGCGGCTCGACGTTCGCACGGATCGTCCTCGGGCTGCCCGCGCACGACCTGACGGGCGGGTTCAAGGCGTGGCGGCGGGAGACACTGGCGGCCATCCCCCTGGACGGAGTCCACGCCGGCGGCTACGTGTTCCAGATCGAGATGACCTACCTCGCACGTCGGGCCGGCGCCAGGGTCGTCGAGGTGCCCATCGTCTTCCGCGACCGCGAGGTCGGTGTCAGCAAGATGTCCCGCCGGATCGTCGCAGAGGCGCTGCTGGTGGTCCTGACGCTCCGCTGGGAGGAGCTGCGCGGCCGCGGACCGACGGCCCGCGCGCATCCCGCGGCCGGACTCGTCGCCCCGCCCGAGACCGCGCCGCCACTGCCCGCCGCCGGACCCGGCGGCGACGAGCAGCCGGGCTGAGATGCGGGAGCTCGTAGGGGTCGAACCGCCGTTGCATGCGCCGCCGGCCGCGGCGCGGGTCGTCATCGACCTGCGGCCGCTGCAGGAGCCCGAACGGACGCCGATCACGGCCGCGTATCTCCGGCGCCTGCTGACGGCCTTCGCCGCCGATCCGCTGCCGGGCGAATCGTTCGTGCCGGTGCTGCGCCTGCTGCGGCCGGACCCGACGCGGGAGCCGGACCTCGCGGGCCTGGCCGTGGCCGGGCGCCGGCGGGTGCTCCCCACCACGCGGTTCCTGCGGTCCGCCGGCCTGACGGTCGACGCGTTCCAGCTCCGCGGGGCGGAGCTCGGCAGCGGGCACGGCTACGAGCAGCTCGGGGCGGCAGGCGTGCTCTACCACACCGCCGGCGGCGCGGTGCCACTCGGGTCGGACCTGCCCGTCGTCGCCACGCTCCTCGACCTCGCCCCGTGGGAGCTGCCCTCCATCTATGCGGCCAGCCCCGCGGCGCGGTTCGGGCACCGGCTACGTGCCCGGATCCTCCGCGACGCCACGCGACTGATCGTCTGCTCGGACGCCACGGCGGAGGCGGCCCGCCGGCTCGTGCACATCCGACCGGACCGCATCGCGGTCGTGGGGCTCGCCGCCGGCGAGGCCTTCGTGCCCGCCGCCGGCCGACCCGACCGGGTCGCCGGACTGCGTGCCAGGCTGGGGCTCCCGCCCAGGTACTTCGTGTTCAGCGGCCGCTACGACGCCCGGAAGGACCTGGGCACGCTGTTCCGTGCCCTCGCCGCCCTGCGCGAGGAGGCGCCGGACACATCGTCGCGCCGCCGGCGCACGTCCCCCACCGAGGACGCAGGGGGACCGGGGAGTGCCACGACGCGAGCCCCCCGGCCGCGACAGGCGGCGCAGCCTGAGGATGCCGAGAGCGTCCCGTGGCCGCCCATGGTGGTGCTTGCCGGCGCGCAGGAGTCCGAGGAGAGCGACGCGCCTGCGCTGGCCCGCGCGGCCGCCCGGCATGGCGTCGAGGATCTGGTCGTCCTGGTTCCCCACCTGTCCCCCGAGGATCTGGCCGCCCTCGAGGCCGGAGCCGAGGCGGCGGTCTTTCCCGCGATCAGCGAGGGAACCGGCCTGGCCGTGCTGGAGACGTTGGCCGTCGGGATCCCCGTGGTGGCATCCCGCGTCGGTCCCCTGCCGGAGCTCGTGGGGCCGGCCGGGATCATCGTCGAGCCGCGCGACCCGGCGCGCCTCGCGGCCGCACTCCGCGCGGCGTGGTCCGGGCACATTCACGACCAGCTGCGCCGCGTTGCCCGCCAGCGCGCCTCGGCCGGTCGGCGCACGTGGGCCGACGTGGCCCGAGAGACCCGGGAGGTCTACGCGGCCGCCCTGCGCGGGACTGACTGAGCGGGTATCGGGACCGCGCGGGCCCAGGCCGCCTGGGCCGGTCGAACCTGACCCTCTGCCGCGCTACCGGGGACGCGCGGACGTGGCGCTCCGTGGAGCCGTTGCAGAGGCGACGGTGACGGCCGTCCCCTCGGGCACGACCTGGATGACGACCTGTCCTCGCACGAGCTGCACCGGGGTGCCCGCACCGACGCCGGAGGCCTGCGTCAGCAGCAGCGGTGCGCCGTCGGAGGCCTTGCTCCACGTCGCGTCCACCGCAACGCCGTCACGCAGGACGAGTGCCCTCCCGCGGCCCGTGTACCCCAGCTCCAACCGGCCCTTCAGCTGGTTGGTCGGCTGGCCCGGTTGGTTGACGAGCGGCCCCACGGTCACGTAGATGACGACGACGTCGAACGGCGCGACGCGCGCCCCGGTCACGGGATCGACCTGGGCCACGCCATCCACGGACCTCAGGTAGCGGTCGGTCGCGGGATCGTACTCGTAGGTGATGACGCCGGCCGGATAGGGGACCCGGAGCGCACCGGCGGCCGGACGTCGTGCGGCCGGGGCGGGATCGACGAACGACCAGCCCGGCGCCGGTGCCGCCGGCACGGCCAGCCGCGTTGCGAGTGCGTCGAGCTGTGCGGTGCTCGAGTACACGTTGTGCGGTGCCACCCGCGTCGTGATCCGTGGCATGTAGCTCGCCCAGATGTACTCGTCGGCGTTCCACACGAGGCTGCCGTTGAGCTGCTGCAGCGCCGCCAGCGCGTTCGGGGCCCCGCCCACGTGCGCGTACAGCGCGTGCCACTGCGCCGCCCACCCCACGAAGTAGAGCCGGCTGCTCCGGATGGGGCCGATGGCCGGAGCGGGACTTGTCTGGTAGATCGCCATGTAGCGCGGGATGCCGCCCTCCGCCGGGGCCTGGACCAGGATGTCTGCGGCGGCGAGCCCGGACTGCGGCCGAGCGGCCGGTGCGTCGTCGATCATGACGGCCACCACCGGCCGCGCGGCGTCGGCGGCGGTCTCCAGCACGCCGTCGGTGGGTGCCTCGACGAGCGGGACGGGTGTCGGGGTGGGGACCGCCGTGGGCGCCGTCGACGTGATCGCCGACGGGACGGGCGTGGCGGGTGCCGTGCTCAGCGCCGGCGAGGTCGAGGACGTGGGGGGCACGACCGGCGCGCCCGAGCAGCTGGTGAGCAGGAGCGCCGCGACCAGGATGGCGGCGACCGCAGCCGCGAGCTGCGCCCGTCCGGTGGGAGTGGTGAAGGCCGCACGGGTCGCCCGTGACATGCGCCGGCGACATCCGGCCAGCTCGAGGCGGGATCGATGGGTGACGAACCCCCTCGTTGGCGCGGCCATCGGCACGCATCCTACCAGCCGTTGTCCCGGCCGATGCCCTCGCCGCGCGGAAGTCCGCGTAGGCTGGACGATGCCCGTGGCGGCCGGGCGCGCGGCCCGGGCAGCGCAGGAGGCGAGCGACATGGACGAGCGGCAATCCTCGACCGGCATGGATGGCGAAGTCGACGCGGGACCGACCGAGGACCGCGGCCCCGATGTTCACGCGGGACCCGGTGCGGCCGGGAGCCTCGACGCGGACCGCATCGATTTCATGCTCGGCGCCGTCGGCATGGCGCGCGGTCGGGACGTCCGGATCGGGCAGGCCGCGGTGGGCCTGGCGGTGGGCGACGAGATCGAGCTCCGGCAGTCGACGGTGCGGGTTGCGCTGGCACGCGAGTCGGTGCGGCTCGAGACGGCGGCCGCCGCGACGGTGATCGGTGGTCACGTGGACGTGGGCCCGCGTGCAGCGGTCGCCGTCCTCATCGCCCGACACGTGGAAGGAGACGTCCGGCCGCTCCTCGACTGGCGCGGCGCCGCCGTGTTCGGTGCGGTGTTCGCGCTCGTCGGCGCGATCGTGGGCCGTCGTGCGCCACGCAAGCGGGGGCCACGACGGCATCGGGCCTGATCTCGCAGTTCCCGGAGGAGGCGACCTCCGCAGCCAGCGGCCGCCCCGGCGCCGACGGATCCTCCGTCGGCCAGTCCGCCACCGGACAGTTCGACACCGGGCGGCTCGGCCGGGCCACCTTCGGCCAACTCGACTCCGGCCCGCTCGGCCGGGTCCAGATCCGGCCGACTCGGCCCCGGCGGGGTCAGCCCCGTTTCGCCGGGACAGCCCCCCTCTGGGGCACCGGGTCGGCCGCCGTCGCTCCCGTCGGGTGCGCGGACTTTGCCGCGCCGTCGGCGACCGCCGCGCGCCCGGCGTCCGCGGCGCAGCGCTCGCAGAGGCCGTAGAAGTCGAGCACGTGCGCGCTCACGACGAATCCGCCCAGCGCGGGCGCCCCCGAGATGAGGCACGGCGACAGCGGGCGCAGGCGCCCACACCCCACGCAGATCGCATGCTCGTGATGGTCGGTCCCGCAGTAGGCGTATCCCACTGCCCCGGACCTGAGCGTCGCCCGCTTGATCCGCCCGGCGGCGCCGAGGCGTTCGAGCGTGCGGTACACGGTCGCGAGGCTGGTCGCCGGCGCGACGAGGCGCGCCTCGCGGAGCAGGTCCTCCGGCGTACGCACGCGGCCCGATCCGAGCATCGCGTCCAGGATGGCACGTCGCGGAGCCGTGACGGATGTCCCGATGATGGCCAGCGCATCCGCCATCGCGGCTGCCCGAGCCTCTTCCTGCGTCCGGTCCGCAGCGGCAGAAGGATCCGGGATGGAAACTCCGACGTCCTCGGGGCCCGCCCTCCCGGTGCCCGAAGCGACACCGACGGCACCCGAAACCGTTGCAGGCGGAGCGACGGGCGTGCGCGTCGCGGTCACCGGCGTGACTCCTCGGCCCTGACGGGCGCGTCCAGCCGGCGGACCGCCCGCACGAAACTGCCGGCGGCGATGCCCGCGACGATGACCGCCACCAGGATCAGGCCCGCGTTCACGCTGTCGAGGTTGGGGATCACCAGCCCCGTGGGGATCCCGCGGTCGAAGGCGTCCGCGATGCCCGGCAGCGCGAGCGAGAAGAGCCCCCAGGCCGCGAACAGCAGGCCGCCGTACAGGAGCGTGTTGCCGGCGACGGCGCGCGACACGTAGGTCATGGCGTGCTCGCCGAACCCGCGGGTGCGCATCCATGCCCCGATCGCGGCTCCGGCCAGCGCCTGCACCAGCATCGTGCCGACGCCGAACAGCAGGCCGGGAAGGAACGCCACGGCAGCGTTCGGCATCGCGGGCGCCAGCACGGTGTAGATGATGATCGCGAAGGCCCCGGTGCCCCAGCCTGCCACGAACCCGTGCACGAGCGTCATCCGGAGCGGGATCGGGCGGCCGGTCTCGCTGAGGATGCCGTTGGTGCCGTCCTGCGTTCCCAGGTGGAAGAGCCGGTGGAGGAACTGCTCGAACCACTCCGTGAGGTGCAGCTCGCGTCCCAGCCGCAGGATGTACGCGCCGGACACGGCCATGACGATCCCGACCGCGAGGTCGATCGCGGCGTTGAGGGAGCCGCTGGCCAGGATCGGCGCGAGCGCGAGGTACGCCAGCTCGGACGCCACGGCGCGCTGCAGCGTGAACGCGGCCGAGAAGAGCAGCCCGGCCTCCATGCCGCGTCTTCCCGACGCTGCGCCGATCGCGTAGCTGACCGTGATCGGCCAGGTGTGCTCGTCGGGCGTCACGCCATGAAGGACGCCGAGCAGGAAGGAGCTCAACAGCAGCGCGAAGAGTCCGGTGCCCGCGTGCGGGGCGAGGATGTCGAGGGGCATCGGTCAGGGGACAGAAATGAGAATGAGTCGCATTTGCAGTGGATGGTGCCATGCGCGGCCGGGATCGTCAAGCCCGTGTAGTCGGCCGACCTGCCGCCAACGTCCACCCGGCCCGCGGCGTCCCGCCGTTCGGCAGAGCGGGGAGCGGCAGCGCATCCGGTACACTCGCCGCCGTGATTCATCCTTCAGCCGACGTCGCGGCCGATGCCAGGATCGGTCAGCGCACCAGCATCTGGAACCGCGTGCAGGTCCGCGAGGGCGTCGTGATCGGCGACGACTGCATCGTGGGAAAGGACGCCTACATCGATTTCGGCGTCCACATCGGGGACCGCTGCAAGATCCAGAACGGGGCGCTCGTCTACCACGGGGTCACCGTCGAGACCGGCGTGTTCATCGGACCCGGCGCGATCCTGACGAACGATCGCTTCCCCCGCAGCATCACGCCGGATGGGGCGCTCGCCGGCGCGGACGACTGGACCGTGAGCACGATCACCCTGCGCTACGGCTGCTCGATCGGCGCCGGGGCGGTCATCGTGGCCGGCAACGACGTCGGGCGGTTCGCCACCGTCGGTGCGGGCTCCGTCGTGACCCGCCCGGTCCCGGACCATGCGCTCGTGGCGGGCAATCCCGCGCGCAGGCTGGGCTGGGTGTGCGCCTGCGGGCAGCGCCTCGCGAACGCGTCGGGCGCGCACTTCGCCGGGGACGGCGAGGGCGAGGCGACGTGCCCGGCATGCGGCCGCCATTACACGATCGTCGCGGAGGGATGCGCCGAAAGCCGCGCCGGATGACGGCGATGGACCGGACGCCCGCGCCGCACAACCAGGAGGCCCTACCGTGATTCCTATCTCCAGGCCCGACATCGGCCCCGCCGAGGAGGCGGCGGTCCTCGACGTCCTCCGGTCCGGCATGGTGGCCATGGGCCGCCGCACGGCCGAGTTCGAGTCCGCCTGGGCGGCGTACTGCGGCGTCCGCCACGGCGTGATGATGTCGAACGGCACCGTCACGACCGAGGCCATCCTGCGGGCGCTCGGCATCGGGCACGGTGACGAGGTCATCACCGTCAGCTTCAGCTTCAACGCGACCGTCAGCACCATCCTGCAGGCCGGCGCGACGCCCGTCTTCGTCGACATCCGCGAGTCCGACTTCACCATGGACCCC